>Ga0075418_10005971_pt1 | contig 13742 bp, 12 predicted proteins | sample SoiMetdeltSBSDD2_FD_81776 | JGI IMG/M metagenome (GOLD analysis project Ga0075418, IMG submission 81776) | Bulk soil microbial communities from a Populus tree surrounding site in Tennessee, USA - Soil MetaG P. deltoides SBSDD2 | ecosystem: Environmental > Terrestrial > Soil > Tree plantation...
CGCCGCGTAGTCAAGCCAGGTGAACAGCAGCCGGTTGATCCGCTCGACGTTGGCGTTGAGCGTGTTCACCGCATCGCCGAGCGAGGCGTGCGGCGCCAGCCGCTGCAGCTTGTCGTGCTCGGGGTAGGGCGCGCTGAACTTGACGTTCACCTGCTGGAACCCCGTGGCGATGAGGAGATAGGTCAGCGTGTCGGGGTGAATCGGACGCACGTGCGTGATGTCGCGGATGTAGCTCTCGAAGAACGCGAACCAGCAGGCGGGATTGATGGTCTCGAGGATGATCGTCGACCCCGGGCGCAGCTTGTCGAAGGCGGCATCGAGCAGCGAGGTCAGGTATCGGGGCTCGAGATGTTCCACGACCTGCGCCGCGAACAGGCCGCCGAGCGATCCGTCGGGCTGGGTGCGCAGGTAGGTGAGTGCGTCGGCTTCGATGACATCCAGGCCCTGCTGCCGGCACACGTCCACCATCGCGCCGTTGAGGTCGATGCCGCGTGCCGTGATCCCGTGGTCGCGCAAAAGCCCCAGGAACTCGCCACGCCCGCAGCCGACGTCCAGCACGTCGCGCGCGCCGGTGAAGAACGGGAGGTACTCGGCCACTCGCTCCCGGATATCCTCGCTGGATCCGCGAAACTTGTCCTCGAAGCCGACGTACTTGTGGCTGTCGATCGCGTCGAGCTGGCTGCCGGCGCCTGCCGCAGCGCTGCCCGTGACGGTGGCCGCCACCGGCTGCACTGCGACGCCCGACTCCACCAGCCGCACCACTTCGCGCTTCAGGTTCTGAGTGGCCTGCTGGAGACTGCCGATAGACGCTCTTAGTTCTTCGTGCGACGTCATGACGCCCGCGACGGCGATCTGGTTGCGCCGGTCGCGCGCGGCGAGCGCTTCCTGGTAGCGGCGGAGCTCGTCGACCACGCCGTCGATCCAGTCGAGCGCCCGGGCGCTCGCCTCGTGCGCCTCGCTGGCGACGCGGTCATTGCGGTTGATGTGATCGACCACCGCGGCGTTGAACTCGCGCTGGCGCGAGAGCACCTTCGCAATCAGGATCTGGAGGCGGTGAAACAGCCGGCCGCCGAAGCCTGGGTCGCGCGGCTCGCCCTCGAGCCCATGGATGGCGTTGAGATGTTCGATCTGGTGGCGGTCGGGGGGAGGGATGGGCGCAGGCCGCGGCGTGTCGGTCATCTGTCAGCGGCCGACCATCCCCTCTACCGGGCTGCTCGCCGTCGCGTACATCTTTCTGGGAATCCGGCCTGACAGGTACGCCAGCCGTCCGGCGATGACGGCGTGCTTCATCGCCTCTGCCATCGCGATCGGTTCCTGCGCGCCTGCGATCGCCGTCTGCATCAGCACGCCGTCCGCGCCCAGCTCCATGGCCAGGGCCGCGTCGGAGGCCGTGCCCACCCCGGCGTCGATGATCAGAGGCACGCGCGCGAACTCCCGGATGATGCGCAGGTTGTTGACGTTCTGGATGCCGAGACCGGACCCGATCGGGGCGCCGAGCGGCATGATCGCCGCGGCTCCCGCGTCTTCGAGCTTGCGGCAGGCAATCAGATCATCGTTGGTGTACGGCAGCACGACGAACCCGTCGCGCACGAGGATCTTGGTCGCGTCGATCAGCGCCTCGTTGTCGGGAAACAGCGTCCGTTCGTCGCCGATGACCTCGAGCTTCACCCAGTTCGAGAGCCCCGCCTCTCTGCCGAGATGCGCCGTCCGGATGGCATCCTCCGCTGTATAGCAGCCCGCCGTGTTGGGCAGCAGGAAGATGCCCGGGTCGATGTAATCGAGCAGCGACTCCTTGGACCGATCCGAGATGTTCACCCGCCTGACGGCAACGGTGACCATCTCGGTGCCTGACGCCGCATGCGCCTGCGCCATCACCGCATGCGACGGATATTTTCCGCTGCCGACGATCAACCGCGATCTGAACGTGCGTCCCGCAATGACAAAAGGTGAGTCAGTCATGTGATTACCCGCCGCCAACAAAGTTCACGATTTCCACTCGATCCCCGTCCTGGACCAGCGTCTCCGTAAAGAGCGGCCGCCGGAGGATGACCAGATTGTGTTCCACGGCCACGCGCCGCGGATCGATCGCCAGTCTCACCAGCAGGTCGGCCACGGACAGCGGCTCATCGAGGTCGTAGGGTTCACCGTTGAGCGTGATGCGCAAAGAGACCGCAGGCCTTGAGAAGGAACGAATTCAGCGTACTGCGCCGGCCCGGCACAGTCAAGATAAGCCCTTGATCCACTGCGGGTTGCGGCCCTTCAACTCCCAAACCCCAAACCCGAAAACCCAAAATGCCGATAGACAGCAGGACTCCTACGCTCATGAAGTTCATCAGGCCTCTCCCACGGCGTGTCACGCGGCCGCTCTCCGTCCTCGTGCTGATCGCCTGGGTCGCGTGCATGGCGATCCTCGTGGACCGCTCCTACCTGCAGGCGTCCACGAATCTCGCCACCGACCTGGCGCGCTACGGCCCCACGGCGACGTGGCGCGGCGTCTACTACCGCGGCGAGAAGATGGGATTCACCGTCAGCCAGACCATCCGCACGGACGAGGGCTTCGAGCTGCAGGAGGACGCGCGGCTCGTCATGAACCTGTTCGGATCGACCTCGACGACCACGATTCATACAACCGCGTGGGTCGACAGGGACTTCGCGCTGAAGTCCTTTCAATTCTCGCTCGACCCCGGCACCGGTCCGATTCAGGTCAGGGGAGCCGTGAACGCGCCCGGCTCGAACCTGGAAGGTGGGCAGCGGCTGACGCTTGCGATCACGTCGGGGGGCCAGACGCGTACCGAGGAGCGCCGTCTCGCCGAAGTGCCGGTCATTACCCTCAATCTGTCGCGTCTCCTGGCGACCCGCGGCTTCGAGGCCGGGTCGCGTTACCAGTGGACGATCTTCGATCCGGCGACGCTCGCCAACGCACCTGTCGACGTGCGCATCGGCGAACGCGAGGTCGTGCGGACCAGGGACGGGATCATTCCCGCGTTCCGCGTGGAGATGGCGTTCCAGGGGCTGACGACGACGTCGTGGGTGACGGATACGGGGGACGTGGTCCGCGAGGAAAGCCCGATGGGATTGATGACGCTGCGCGAATCTCCCGAGGACGCGCAGGGGCTGGCCGTGCCGAACCGCGTGCAGGAGGACCTGCTTCGCATGTCGGCGGTCGTCCCGGAGATGCGGCGCCGCATCGACGAGCCGCGCGACGTGCGGCGCATGGTGCTGCGTCTCGAGGGCGCGAGCATCGCCGGGCCCGATCTCGACGGTGAAGGGCAATCGGTTGACGGATCGACCATCGAGATCCGCGATCCGCGAACGCTGCAGCCCGGTCGGGCGGATCCTGGCGCGGCCGCCTATCTCTCGCCCGAGCCGTTTCTCGAGAGCGACGCGCCGGAGATCATCGCCGAGGCAAACGTCGCGTTGAAGGGCGTCTCGGGCGCGCGCGCCCGGGCCGAGCGGCTCACGCGCTACGTCAATGCGCTGCTCGACAAGAAGCCCACTGTGAGTCTGCCATCGGCGCGCGAAGTGTTGCGGACCAAGGTGGGCGATTGCAACGAACACACGGCGCTCTATGTGGCGATGGCGCGGGCGGCCGGCATTCCCGCCCGTATCGCCGTCGGTCTGGTGTTCGTACGGGGCGTGCAGGGTGCCTTCTACTACCACGCCTGGCCCGAGGTCTACCTCGACGAAGGCAATGGCCGCGGCATGTGGTTGCCGGTCGATCCCACCCTCAACCAGTTTCCGGCCGACGGCACCCACCTGCGTCTGGTGCGCGGCGGGCTGGACAAGCAGGCGGCGATTCTTCCTCTCATCGGGGCGCTGCGCATTACCGTGGTCGACCTCGACCTCGACGCGCAGTCCACGCCGATTCTGGTCGGGCCAGAGGCGATGGCCCCTCCTCCGGTGACCGTGCCGACCGCGCGGTCCGGTGCGTGCGGATGTGACGAATGATCGCCATTGAAGAGCTCGTCAAACAGTACGGCGGCTTTACCGCCGTCGACGGCGTCAGCCTCGATGTGAAGCCTGGAGAGATCCATGGCTTCCTCGGTCCGAACGGCGCCGGCAAGACGACCACGCTGCGGATGATCGCCGGGCTGCTTCAGCCGACCTCCGGGCGCGTCGTCGTCAACGGCCACGACCTAGCGAGAGAGCCGGAGGCGGCAAAAACGTCGCTCGGCTTCATCCCGGATCGCCCGTTCATCTACGAAAAGCTGACGGCCGGCGAGTTTCTGACCTTTCACGGCGGCCTCTACGGCATCGACGGCGACGGCATCTCCGATCGCGTCCACGAGATGCTCGATCTGTTCGAGCTCCGCCGCTGGGAGAACGAACTGATCGAAAGCTTCTCCCACGGGATGAAGCAGCGGCTGGTGATGAGTGCCGCCTTCCTCCATCGTCCGCGGGCGGTGTGCGTCGACGAGCCGATGGTCGGACTCGACCCGCGCGGCGCGCGCCTGATCAAGGACGTCTTCCGCCGCATGAGCGAGCGTGGCGTCGCGATCCTCATGAGCACCCACACGCTCGAAGTCGCGCAGGAGATGTGTCACCGCGTCAGCATCATCCTGAGGGGGCGGATCATCGCGACTGGCACGGTGGACGAGGTGCGTCGGATGGCGGGGGACGGGGATGACGAGCTGACGTCGGTGTTCCTCAGGCTGACCGGCGGCAGCGGCCTGCAGGAGATCGACGAGATCGTCTGATGACACAGGCGTTCCCGTTTCTGCTTCTGCCGCACCTCTGGTCGTCGCGCAATCGCGCGCGCCGTCGTAAGAAGGGCGACGTGCTGAGGGCCAGCATCTTCGGCAGCGTCGGCGTGGTGGTCTGCGGCGCGCTCTTCGCAGGCGCCTACTGGCTGACGACGAAGCTCGCAGGCTACGAAGAGTTCGGCGATTACCTGCTCCGGCTCGGACTGTCCTGGCTGTTCCTGACGTTCCTCGCGTTTCTCGCCTTCAGCGGCGTCGTGACCGCGCTCTCGACGTTCTTTCTTGCCGACGACCTCCGGCTGCTGATGGGCGCGCCGGTTTCGGCCGGCCGGCTGTTCATGGCGCGCTTCACGCGCACGGTGGGTCAGGCCTCGTGGATGGTGATCTTCTTCATGGCGCCGATCCTGGTAGCGGTTGGCGTCGCCAGCTGTGCCCAGCCGGGGTTCTACCTCACCGCTGCGCTGGCGGTCGTGCCGTTTGTCGTCATTCCGGTGGCCATCGGTGCAGGGATGACGCTGCTGCTCGTCAACGTGCTTCCGGCACGGCGGGCGCGCGACCTGCTGATGCTGACCAGCCTGTTGTTCGCGGCCGCGATCGTACTGACGCTGCGGTTCATCCAGCCGGAGCGGCTCATGCGGGTCGAGAATCTTCCCGACGTCACCGACTTCTTCGCGACGCTGCAGTCCCCGATCACGCCACTGCTGCCGTCGTTCTGGGCGGGCGAAGTGCTCTTCGCCGGCCTCCAGGGCGGCAGCGACCTGCTGCACGGCGCCGCGCTCTGGACCACGGCGCTGGCGTTCACGGTGGTGCTGGCGGCGGCGGATCGCCGCTGGCATTTCGCCGGCTACAGCCGATCGCAGGAGTCGCCGAAGGCGCGCGTGACCTCGCTCCGCATCGTCGATGCGGTGGCGCACGCGCTGCCGCTCTCGACGGTGCGCCGGCAGCTGCTCGTCAAGGATGTGAAGGTTTTCCTGCGCGACGTCAGCCAGTGGCTGCAGCTGCTGCCGCTGTTCGCCCTGGTGCTGCTCTATCTGTATAACTTCCGCGCTCTGGACCTCGAGCGGATTCCCTACATGAGCGGCGTCATCAAGAACGTCTACGCGCTCGTCAACCTCGGGATGGCAGGATTCGTCGTCGCCACCGTGGCGGTCCGGTTCGTCTTTCCGGCTGTCTCGGCGGAAGGCTCGGCGTTCTGGCTGGTCCGGACCTCGCCGGTTTCGATGCGTGATTTTCTCTGGTCGAAGTTCTGGACCGGCCTGGTACCGATGGTGCTGTTCACCGAGATCCTGACGATCTCGGCCAACGAGTTCATGGGAGTCGCTCCGTTCCTGAAGGTCGTCGCCGCCGTCGCCGTGATCTTCATGACGTTCGCGATGGTCGGGCTCGCGGTCGGCCTGGGCGCCCGCTACCCTCGATTCGGCGCCGATCCCAACCAGGTCGCCGGATCGTATGGCGGCGTAGCGTTCATGATCATGGCGGTCCTCTACATCCTCGTGATGATCGTGCTGGTCGGGTGGCCCTCCGCGATGTGGCTGTTCAGCCGCGTGCGCAGCTACCCGCTGTCCGCATCCCGCGAGGCGATGATGGCAGTGAGCTTCCTGCTTGCGGCCGGCTTAAGCGTGGCGACGTGGTTGGTGTCGATGCGGTCTGGTGTGCGCGCCCTGGACGAAATGAACCGGTGATTCAAGTTAGAAGTTAGAAGTCTTAAGTGAAAAGTAAGTGGACAAGTGCAACTAGCTTTTTGGGAGGTTCTTGATACGGTTCGTATTGGCCTTGGAAGTTTTCAGTGATGCTGTGAAGATCTTCGTCAACTGACACGCTTCGTCAGTTAACACAGGGTCACTCAATATCTCCGCATCCCGCAAATATTCCAGCCAGTCCAGGCACTCATCGGCTTCTTCGGCGACGGTACCGAGTTTCGACTCGAATTCGGCGCGTGACCGACCCTTGCGTGAAGCGCGATAGTTGGAGCGGACCGAATTAGCGGCGCGCCGGAGTTGCCGTGCGGCTTCCCGCGCTTCGTCGGTCTTCGGAAGTTTCCGACAAAAACTTCTGACGTTGAGGGCAAAGACGCGCGTGCGTTCCCGAAGATCGCGAGGAGCCATGCCGTGCATGGGGTGCAGGGGGCCTGCCGTCAGAATCCGCTGGATTGGCGGCGCTAAGCAGCTCTGGGGTGCATTTATTGCCGCGGATTTGGGAATGGGATGCTGCAGCTTCACCGTACAGCGGATGCCGCGAGCAAGCTGGTTGCACTTACAGACTTACTTCAGACTTCGAACTTCTGACTTCTAACTTGATGACGGTGTCACCAACGGCTTTTTCACCGCAAAGGTCTGGCTGCAATCGATGCAGAAGTGAATCTCGGTCGCCAGGGTTTCGGTCGCCTTGACGGTGTTGGTTTGATGGCACTTGGGACAGGCAGGGCGCTCAGGGAGTTCTCGGTCAGCCACGGGAGCCAGCTCGGCTGCAAGGGTCGAGCCGACTAAACCAGGTACGAATTCGCTGCATGCCGCGGATTCAGGCGAGTGAACCGGGTCGATTGCTCGAGGGGTAGGTAAATTCTGCGCAGCGCTTCAAGTCGCGCAGAGTCATTCGTCAATGAGCTCTTGCGCGGCGACGGCGGCGCCAACCAGGCCGGCGTCCGGCGCCAGAATCACGTTGACCGGGATGCTCGACGCAAGTTCAGCGAACGCGCCCTTCGCGCGAAACGCCTCGATGAACCGGCCGTCCTGCAGCGCCGGCAGGATCTTCGGCGCGATCCCGCCTCCGACGAAGACGCCCGACGTCGCCATCCCTCGCAGCGCCAGGTTGCCCGCCTCGGCGCCGTAAGCCTCGACGAACATCGACAGCGCCTCCGCACACGCCTCGCACGCGCCTTCGAGTGCGAGGCGTGTGACTCGCGCTGGCGCGTCGATGGCCGCGACGCCATCGACCGCTGCGCACCCCTTCCCGCCGTGCGTCAGGCGGTGGAGATTGAGCAGGCCAGGTCCGCTCAGCACATGCTCGACCTCGACGCGGCCGTACAGCTCGCGCAGCATGCGCACGAGCGCCATTTCGCGATCCGTTCTGGCGGCGAAGTCGCCGTGGCCGCCCTCCGACGCCATCGCGATCAGACGGCCGTTGACGCGGTGGAGATACGCCTGGCCGAGCCCGGTGCCGGCCGCAATCACGGCGGCGTTGCCGTCACTGCGGCGCACGCCGCGCTGCAGCTCCACCATCTCGTCGGGACCGAGCACGCCGGCGCCGAGCGCCATCGCTTCGAGATCGTTGAGCAAACGCACCCGCCGCGTCTTGACGTGCTCGGCGATCTGCGCGGTATCGACATCCCAGGCGATGTTCGTCAGCCGGGCCACGCCTCCCACCACCGGGCCTGCAACGCCGGCGGCGAGGCCGTCAACCGCGAACGCCGCGCCGACATCGGCCGCGAAAGCGTCGAGGATCGTGTTGAAGCTGGTGAACGTGTTGGTGAGATAGGTGTGTGCCGCGACGAGTCGCGGCCGCGGGTCCGCACGCTCGAAGAGGCCGAGCCGCGTCTTGGTGCCCCCGACATCGCCCGCCAGCAACACGGGTGGATTATATTGAACGCGCGTGTCCACCGGGCCGGCTTCAACCTCCAGACGACAACTGCTCGAACGGTATACGCGCGTGCGCGAGGATCATCTCCGCTACATGCAGAAGTGGGGACTGATTCGTCCCGAGCAGCGGAGCGAGGGCGAGACTTATTACACCTTTGCCGACATCGCCGTGGTCCGGCAGGCCGACGAGGCGATCGGCGAGGGCGCCAGCTTCCGCGCGGTGCTGCGCAACCTGATCGCCTCGCGGGCGGGGCAGCTTGCGTTCGATTTCAGGATCGAGGCCCACCCCGCCAAGGTCCTGCAGCTCACCCGGCGCGATCCGCCCCCGCTCGCGGCCTTCATGGATCCGCCGCCCGTTCCGGACACGTCAACGGCTGAAGAATATTTCCGCGGCGCAGCGATGCTCGACGACGGGGATCCGGCGAATTTCGAGACGGCGTCCAGCGCCTATCGGCGCGCACTCGAAGTCGACCCCTACCTCGTGCCCGCGCTGATCAATCTCGCCAACATCCATTACGCCCGCGACGAGATCGCGGAGGCGCAGGCGCTGTACGAGCGCGCGATTGCGCTGGAGCCCGACGTGTTCGAGGCGCACTTCAACCTCGGCAACATCTTTCACGACCTGGGGCGCTATCCCGAGGCGCAGGCGTGCTACCGCGATGCGCTGAAGCTGAACCCCGGCTACGCCGACGCGCATTTCTATCTGGCGGTGACGCTCGAGAAGAACGGCCAGTCGCGCGACGCGCGCGTGCACTGGAAGGCCTACCAGCAGCTCGCCCCGAAGGGCGAGTGGGTGGATTTGGCGAAGGAATTTTCCGATTAGTACTGGTAGTCGTCCGGGTTGCGTTTCTTCGGGGCGCGGCGCAGCTTGTAGTAGGCGCACTCCGGGCACCAGGCGTCGGCGTCGAACCCTGCCGTGCCGGCGTACGGCTTCACCTCGCGATGCGTGCAGAACTCCGTGTTCCCGTTCTCAGCAGGCTGCATCCAGCGGCACGAGCGGAACCGCACCAGCGATGCCGACTGCGGCACGTCCGACGTCGCCGGCGCCGTCCCCGTGGTCAGGGGCGAAGCCGGATCGGGCGCCGTGGCCACGTCGTTCGCGGTCGCGGGCGCGGGTGCGGTCGGCTGTGGCGTGCCGGACGGCCCTGGCCCTGAGAGGGTTGGCGGAGCGTTATTGAAGTTGAACCCCAACGGCTTTCTCCAGTGCGCGAAGTGCGCGTATTTCTTCGGGCGCCACCAGCGTCAGTGCGCTGCCGGTTGATTCCGCGCGGCCGGTGCGGCCGACGCGATGAACGTACGCTTCGGGTGTGTCGGGCACCTCGAAGTTGACGACGTGCGCGATGCCGTCGATGTCGAGGCCGCGCGCGGCGACGTCGGTCGCCACGAGCACGGGGTAGTCTCCCGTCCTGAACCCCTCGACCGCCGACATGCGCTGCTGTTGTGTGCGATCCGCGTGCAGCGCCGCGGTGCGGATGCCCATCCGGCTCAGGCTCGACGCCAGGCGGTCCGCTCCAATCTTCGTCCGGCAGAACACCAGCACCGGCCCTTCCGCTTCGTTGCGCAGCCATCGCGCGAGCCACTCGGCCTTCTCGCCCTTGGCGACCGTCTGAATGGCGTGCGAGATCGTCTGCGCGGGCCCGCCGCGGCGGCCGACCTGCACGTACTTGGGCTCGCGCAGGAAATCCTTCGTCAGCTTCAGCACTTCGCCGGGCATCGTCGCCGAGAAGAGGAGCGTCTGGCGCGTCGGCGGCAGCGCCGACAGGATGCGCTGCACGTCGGGCCAGAAGCCCATGTCGAGCATGCGGTCGGCTTCGTCGAGCACGAGGATCTCGAGGCCGGCGAAGTTCACCGACTCGTGGCGCATGTGATCCATCAGGCGCCCAGGCGTGGCGACGACGATGTCGACGCCGGCGCGGAGGGCGCGCTCCTGCGTGTCCATCGCCACGCCGCCGTAGACCGCGACGCTCGAGATGGCGGTGTGATACGTCAGTCCCTGCACCTGATCTTCGATCTGGACGGCCAGTTCACGGGTCGGCGCCAGCACCAGCGCGCGGGTCGCCGCCGGACGCGTCGGCAGCGCGTTGAGGAAGCGTTGCAGAATCGGCACCAGGAACGCCGCGGTCTTGCCCGTGCCTGTCTCGGCGCACGCGATGACGTCGCCGCCGGCGAGCGCCAGCGGAATCACGCCGCTCTGAACCGATCGCGTCTCGTGCCAGCCCAGGTCCTTGATGCCGCTCAACAGCCGCGCGTCGAGCCCGAGCCGGTCGAACGCAATCGGCGCCGGGTCGAACGCCGACGGCTCGAACGGCGACGCCGTCATGTCCGCCATCGGCAGCGGCGCGTCGTGGCGGCGAGGCCGGCCGGACGAGCGCGACCCGCGGCGGCGCGAAGGGCCGCGGTGTTTGCCGTTGTGCGCTGATGAATGTGTGGAGTGGGTTTTCACGCAGTCGCTAACGTGCGCGGAAGGTGATGATGCCGCGGACCGGATCGTAGGGAGAGACGCCGACGGTCACGCGGTCGCCGGGGACGACCTTGATGCGGAAGCGGCGCATGCGGCCGCTCAACTGCGCGAGCACTTCGTGCCCGGCGTCGCACTGGACGCGGTAGAGCCCGCCGGAATGGACCGCCACGACCGTGCCCTGCATATCAATCAGATCGTCCTTGCTCAATAGCTCATCCTTTCACGCAACGCAGCAATGAGTGTGCCACACGGAGTGGCCCGGCGCAACCCTAAGGAATTGTGATATTTGGCGAAGCGGCGCGGACCATGAATATGTCGCGACGCATTTGAGCAAGAAGCTGCCTGATCAGAGAGATCGGACCCTCTCTTCCACCTGCTGGGCAAGCGCGGCGTAATCTTCGCCGCGCAGGCGCATCGGCGCGCCAAAGGCGACGCGCGCCTTGCCGGGCCGGACGAATCTCCACGACGGATGGAGTACGCGGTCCAGACCATCGAGCCGCACGGGAACGACGGGGAGGTCCAGCCGCGACGCGATCATGCCTATGCCGCCGCGAAACGGCTTGATGTCGCCGGTGGCCGCCCGCACGCCTTCGGGAAAAATCAGGATCGACAGCCCCTCGCTCGTCAGCTCGCCCATGTACCGCAGCGTGTGTCGGGCGCCGGCCTCGCGCTGCGGAATCGGGAAGGTGTTGAAGTAGAAACACGCCAGGTAATAGTTGAGCGAGTTGGTGAACCACTGCTTCCACGTGTGGTCCTGCCGATGAAAATGCGCCGTGAAGAACTCTTTCAGCATCGCCGGCGCCATCCGCGCGCGCCACCGGCCGGGAAGCGCCGCCAGGATCACCGGGACGTCCATGTGACTCTGGTGGTTCGACGCGAAGATCACCGGCCCGGCGATTGCCGTCAGATGCTCCCGCCCTTCGATGCGCATGTGCGCAAAGATGCGCGCCAGCGGCAGAATCCACGTCGCCAGCGACAGACGCCGGATCGTGCGCACGGGCCAGGTACGGTTCCAGGCGGGGAAGTCCACAGGAGGTTCGGCACCTTCCGTGGCGGATCCCTGCTCGACCAGCTGTTTAAGCTGGCCAACGCTGCGCGCCTCTGAGAATCGCCCTTCGTCGATCCGCGTCTGGAACTTGTCTTCGAGCGCGACCATCAGCTCGACGCGTTCGAGCGAGCTCAACCCGAGATCTTCGAGCGTCGTCTCGCCGCTGACATCGCGGCCGCGCGCAAACCGTGCGATCAACGCGTCGAGCGTGTCGCCGCCGGCAGCCGTCAGCGGCTGGCCTCCTGCCGTCACCCAGTCGCGGATCGCGGAGCGTTTGAGTTTGCGGGTGCCCTCGGTGCGCGGCAGCTCCGCCGCCGGCCAGATCGAGGCGCCTCGAATCCGCTGGTGATCCTGGAGGCGCAGGTTGGCGTCGCGCAGGATGGTGTGCTGATCGGTGCCGGGCTCGAGCACCAGCACTGCGTGTACGCGCTCTTCGCCGTCCCTCGTCACGCCCACAACCGCGGACTCCCGGACACCGGATAGTTCGTTGAGCGTGCGCTCGACGTCTTCCGGAAAGACGTTGAGCCCTTCCGGCGTGACGATCATCTCCTTCTTGCGCCCCTTGATGTAGAGGCGCCCCTGTTCGTCGCGCTCGCCGACGTCGCCGGTGTGCAGCCAGCCGCCCGAATCCCGCGCATCGTCTCCGCCGTAGTAGCCCGACGTGACGTTCTCGCCGCGCACGAGGATCTCGCCGTCGTCGGCGATCTGCACTTCCACACCGGAGATTGGCGTCCCGACCGATCCTTCCTTGCTGCTCTTGAACGGGTGGTTGAGCGTGACGATGGGCGCGGTCTCCGTGAGGCCGTAGCCCTGGATGACCGCGAATCCCATGCGGCGCCAGAACTCCTCGAGATCCGGTGCCAGCGGCGCCGCGCCGACGATGAACGACCAGAACTTCAGGCCCAATGCGGAATGCACACGGCGGTAGTGCCACCAGCGTCCCGGAATGGAAATGCCCGCCGGGGGCGCCTCGGTTGATTCCGGATAGGTGTGAGCGATGTGGTCGCGCAGCACATCGAGGATCTTGGGCACGCACACCAGCACCGATACGCGCCGCGCGCGGATCAGGTGCAGCAGGTCGTGCGGGTTGAAACTGCGCGTGAAGATGACGGTTCCGCGCACCATCGGCGGAATGTTCGTGGCCATCGACTGGCCGAACATGTGGCTCAGCGGGAGCAGGTTCAGAAAGCGCAGGGGGTGAAAGGGGCGCGCATATCGGCGGTATTTCGCGACTTCCCGCTCCACCGGGACGATATTGGCGAGCACGTTCCGGTGCCGGATGACGACCCCTTTTGGTTCCGCCGTGGCGCCCGACGTGAAGATGATTTGAATCACGTCGTCGCGCGACGCAGTCACGCCTGGCATCGGGCCGTCGGCCTGCCAGTCGACGTCTGCAAAGCGCCACCACTGCACGTCCGACAGGTGTGAGGCCGCATCGCTCATCTGGACGTCATCACCGGCGAGCACGATGCGCGCATGGACCAGGCGGCGAACCTTCTCGACGAAGTCCACCGACGATCGGTAGTCGATCGGGACGACGATGATGCCGGAAATGAGGCAACCCCAGTAGCAGACCAGCCACTCGGGTCGGTTCTCGCCCCAGAAGATGACCTTGTCGTCCTTCTTCAGGCCAGCCTCGCGAAGTTTTCGCGCGAACCCGCGTGCGGCGCGCGCGACCTCTTCGTAGGAATGCCGCCGCCGCCGATACCCGTCGTCATATACGAGGAATTCCGCGCGAATGGCCGTGAGGTCGCGGAAAAAATCGATCAGGGTCTCACGCGGCACCTTCGGATTATGTCGCGAGTTCAATAACTTGGGCATTTCACCGAGTGCCCGGGATCGTAGCCGAAGGCCTTCAGGCGTTCGGTCGTTGTTACAGGCACCAGACCGACTACAATGCGCATTCGCGATGCGCACCTTCCTGACAGGGGCCACGGGCTACGTCGGCTCCGCCGTTC
>Ga0075418_10005973_pt1 | contig 13740 bp, 12 predicted proteins | sample SoiMetdeltSBSDD2_FD_81776 | JGI IMG/M metagenome (GOLD analysis project Ga0075418, IMG submission 81776) | Bulk soil microbial communities from a Populus tree surrounding site in Tennessee, USA - Soil MetaG P. deltoides SBSDD2 | ecosystem: Environmental > Terrestrial > Soil > Tree plantation...
ACGGGCGGCGGCGCCTGCGGCACGGCCGAGGGCGCAGGTCGCGGCGCCGCTCTCATTGCCGGTGAGGGCGGTGGCGCCGGCGGCGGACTGGGCGGCGGAGCGAGATTCACCACCAGCGAACGGCTGGTTTCCCCCTGCGCCAAGTCATCGGCCGACGGCAGGTGCATCTGCGGCAGCCACTTGCCCAGCATCAGCACGTGCACGAGCACGGACAGCACGACCGCCACCCGGAAGGTGGGGAGCGTCAGGGCGTCGCGCCGGTGGCCGTAAGCATCCAGAACAGGTTCTAATGTCTGACTCATCGTCGATCGCAGCGGATAAGCTTCTGCTGCCGCCGCGGGGGTGAACGGGCCCTCCCGGGCCAATTTTCCTCCTGGCCCGCTATCCTGCATAGCGGATGCGGGTAACTAGGCAACGCCGGTCCTCGCACGGAGTAAAGTGCTGCGTCCGGGTCACAAGACTGGAGAACGCCTGTGAAAGTTCAGTGGTCGATCGCGGCAGCGGCGGCAATGATCGTGGGCGGGGCGGCGCTGGCTGCCGCCGCGGAGCCGGCGTACCCGGAGCGGCCGGTCAGAGTCTTCGTCGGGCTGGCGCCGGGCGGCGGCACCGACAGCGTGGCGCGTATCCTTACGCAAAAGCTGGCCGAAGTGTTCGGCCAGACTTTCGTCGTCGACAACCGGCCCGGCGCCGGCGGCAACGTCGCGGGTGAGCTGGCCGCGCGCTCGGCGCCGGACGGTCACACCCTCATCATCGTCACGCCGACCCACGTGGTGAATCCCAGCCTGTACCGCGACGTGCGCTACGACGCCATCAAGGACTTCGCGCCGGTCGGCCTGCTCGTGCACTCCCAGTACTACCTGTCCGTGGCCAACGCCGTGCCCGCGACCTCCGTCAAGGAGCTGATCGCGCTGGCGAAGACGCGGAACCCGCGCCTCACGTACGCCTCTACCGGGATCGGCAGCGCCAACCACCTGGCAGGCGCGCTGTTCCTGCACATGGCCGGCATCGAGATGACCCACGTGCCGTACAAGGGCGGCGCTCCCGCGGTGGCGGCGCTCCTCACGGGCGAGGTGCACGTCTCCTTCACCAGCAGCGTCGCCCTCACCCAGGCGAAGGCCGGGCGTTTGAAGACGCTCGCGACCACGGGGGCAAAACGCTCGCCAGCTGCGCCTGAACTCCCCACGATCGCTGAATCGGGCGTGCCGGGCTACGTGGTGACGGGGTGGTACGGCGTGTCGGCGCCGGCGAAAACTCCGAAAGCGGTGGTGACGCGTCTCAACACGACCATCAACCGCGTGCTGCCCGAACTGCAGGACCGCTACACGGCGCTCGGCATGGAACTGGCCGGCGGCACGCCCGAGGAATTCGGCGCGTTCCTGAAGAGCGAGCTGGAGAAATGGGCGCGCGTGGTGAAGCTGTCAGGCGCAAGGGCAAACTGAAAGGACACGAACATGGGTGCAGATGGAAGCAACGCAACGCGTTTACCGCTTACGGGAGTAGTGGTGCTCGATCTCACGCTGGCGCGCGCAGGCCCCACGTGCGTCAGGCACCTCGCGGACTGGGGCGCCGACGTGATACGGATCGAGCCGCCGGAAGCGATGGGCGAAGACGTGATCGGCCGGCGGCACGGGTCCGACTTCCAGAACCTGCACCGCAACAAGCGCATGGTCCAGTTGAATCTCAAGAGCGAGCGCGGCTACAACGTGTTCAAGCGGCTCGTCGAGCGCGCGGATGTGCTCGTCGAGAACATGCGCGCGCCGGTCAAGGACCGTCTGAAGATCAGCTACGACCACCTGAAGCCGTTGAACCCGCGCCTGGTCTACGGCAGCATCAGCGGCTTCGGGCAGACCGGCCCGTACCGCGAGCGCGGCGGCGTGGACCAGATCGCGCAGGGACTGGGCGGGTTGATGTCCATCACCGGCGCGCCCGAGCACGGTCCGATGCGGGTGGGCATTCCCATCACCGACCTCACCGCCGGCAACTTGCTGGCGCTCGCCATCTCCCTGGCGCTCTTCGACCGCAGCCGTACCGGCGAAGGCCAGTGGGTGCACACCAGCCTGCTCGAATCGATGATCTTCATGCTCGACTTCCAGGCCTCGCGCTACCTCGTCAAGGGAGAGGTCGCCAACCAGGAGGGCAACAACCACCCCACGTTCACGCCGACCGGCGTGTTCCCGACGAGCGACGGCTATATGAACATCGCGGCAAGCTCGGGACGCCTGTGGCCGCGGTTGTGCGACGCGCTCGGCAAGCCGCAGTGGAAGGACAAGGCCGGGTGGAACACCTCCGCGGGCCGCACCAAGGACCGCCCTGCCCTGAACCAGGCGATCGAGGAAGTTACCCGCCACAAGCCGGCGGCGCACTGGGTCGAAAGATTCGAGGAGGCAGGAATACCGGCGGGTCCCATCAACACCGTGGACAAGGTGTTCGCCGACCCGCAGGTGAAGCACCTCGCGATGGACCAGCCGGTCAAGGGCTCGGTCCTGGGCGATACCAAGCTCGTTTCCTCTCCCCTCAACTTCACCGGCAAGTCGAGAGCGATACGCAGTCCCGCGCCGGAACCCGGGACTCACACGGACGAAGTGCTGGCGTGGCTGGGCTACTCGAAGCAGGAGCTCGAGGAATTGCGCGCGGCGGGCGTTACGCAGCCGGCGACGCAAGCTGCGTAGCGGCCTATCGGCTCATTGAGCGCCGCTCAGTTTCGTCGGCGACCTCTGCTTCGATGAGGTCGATCAAGCCGCGCACCCACGACTCGCGGATGCCGTGCCCTATGAACACGATGCGCGTGCGCCGGTCATCCGACGGCCAGCGGGGAAGCCAGACCGGCGCGTGGTAGACGTGCTGCACGCCGTGGATCACCGCCGGGCAGTCGGGGCGCTCGGCGACGCGGACGATGCCCTTCATGCGCCACAGGTCCGCGCCGCAGTTTTCCGCCAGCGCCGCGAGCACCAGCGCGAGCGTCACGGCGCGCACCGGTTCCTCGCGGACGATGCAGAAAGTTGTGACGCCATCGTGATGGTGGTGATGGCGGCGGTGCGCATCGCCGGCCGCCGCGGTGATCGCCTCGCCGGCCAGCCAGGCGCGAACGTCGGGATGCCTGTCCGCGGTGTCGTACGGCCCGCAGTCGAACAGCTCTGACGGCGCGATCTCGCCGCGTACGACCGCGACCACTCGCGCACCGGGATTGACGGCGGCGAGGCGCTCGCCGACCTCGGCCGCACGGGCGCCCGGCAGGTCGGTCTTGGTGAGCACGATTCTGTCGGCGACGGCGGCCTGGCGCAGCGCCTCCTCGTGCCGCGTGAGCGTCGCGAGCCCGGTGAGCGCGTCCACGGTCGCCACGACGCCATCCAGCGCATAGACGTCGCAGAGGTCGCGGTCGGTCATCAACGCATGCAGGATAGGCGCCGGATCGGCGAGCCCCGTGGTCTCGACGACGACACGCTCGAAAGGCGGCACCGTTCCCGCTGCGCGGCGCGCGGCGAGATCGGAGAGCGTAAGCACGAGATCGCTCCTCACGTTGCAGCACAGGCAGCCGTTCGACAATTGCACGAAGCTCTCGTCGCTCGTCTCGATGAGATCGTGATCCAGCCCGATCTCGCCGAACTCGTTGATGATGACCGCCGTCCGGCCCATCGCCGGGTCGCGCAGCAGGCGCCCGAGGAGCGTCGTCTTGCCGCTCCCCAGAAAGCCGGTGATGACGGAAACGGGGATCATCAGGCGCCAGGCGCCGGGGCGATGCGCACCGCGCTGCCGCGATTCACGCCCAGCGCGCCGCGCACGGCGCCCAGCATTCCGACCAGCGAGGCGCAGGCTCGCGGGCGCGTCTCGCGCGGACCGCCGGAGGCTTCGCCGGCAGCGCGCCAGCGCACGAGCCAGCGGCACGGCGGCGCTTCTCCGGAAGGGCGCTCGATCCACACGATGGCACCGTCGGCCGCGCGGACCAGCGCAACGACCGTCCCTTCGCCCGCTTCAACCGTGCCGGCGACACGCCACAGGGCGAGGCTGTCGGCGACGAAATTCCGGAGCTGACCGTCGTCCATCTCCTCACCCTCGCGGCCCGTTACGCGGCTGGCTCGCAGCTGGCAGCTCGTAGCCCGGAGCTCTAGAGCATCGCCCCGCTGCGGATCTCCTCCGAGATCTTCCGCGGCAGGAACTGCCCGTCCTTCAGATCGCCGCTGAACTTGCCGTTCTCGACCACGACCTTGCCGCGCAGCACCGTGAGCGCGGGCCAGACGTGGACCTCGTGGCCCTCCCACGGGGTGTAGTCCTGCTCGTGCAGCATCTCCTTCCTGATCGTCGTTTTGAGCGCGGGGTCGAGCACGGTGATGTCGGCGTCCGACCCGGCGGCCAGCGCGCCCTTGCGCGGATAGAGCCCCATGATCTTCGCGGCGTTCGTCGAGACCCGGTCGACGAACTTCTCGAGCGAGTAGCCGCGCCGCCCGACCATCTCCGTGTACATGAGCGCGACGCGCGGCTCGACGCCGACGTTGCCGCCCGTGGTGTCGTCTATGCGCTTACCCTGGGTCTTGACCTTGAGCGAGCAGCACACCTCGTCCGTGGCGACCGTATGCAGCGTTCCGTCCCCCATGCCGGCCCACAGCGCGTCCTGGTCGGCTTGCGACTTGAGCGACGGGTAGGTGTGGTACATCTGGCCGTTGGGCCGCTTGTAGTCCTCCGCCGTGTACATCAGGTACTGGTGCAGCGTCTCGCCGTAGACCGGCATGCCGCGCGCTCGCGCTTCGCGCACCGCCTCGACGCCATTTCCCGCGCTGATGTGCATGAAATAGAGCACGATGCCGGGCACGTTGCGGGCGAGCCCCAGCACGCGACGGAAGGACAGGTCCTCCGACAGCGCGTTGTGCACCTCCGCCATGTTCTCGAACCCGGTGCGGCCTTCGCGGATCAGCTTGTCGTACATGTGCATCACGATGTCGTTGTCCTCGCCGTGGATCACGCACATGCCGCGTGCTTCCGCGACGACCTTGAACACCTCCCAGATGTCGCCGAAATCGACCTTGCGGCCGCGCCGGCTGGGCGTGATATCGGTCGTGAAGATCTTTATGGTGGGGTAGCCGGAGCGTAGCGCCTCGCGCAACTGGCCGAAGATCTCCGGCGGCAGATCGCCCTCGATCATGACGTGCAGGCTGTAGTCGCAATAGCACTGGTGGGTCCAGTCCTCGTGGCGGCGCTCGATCGCCTGCTGGATGGTGTTGCCGTGCGTCCAGCGGACGAAATCGATCATGGTCGTGGTACCGCCGTAGAGCGCGGCGCGGCTCACCACTGACGGCGGATCGGTGGCGGTAACGGTGCCATCGGGACTGGGCGTATACCACTTGAGGTGGACGTGCGGATCGATGCCGCCCGGCATCACGATTTTGCCGGTGGCGTCGATCAGCCGCCGGGTCTCGCCGGCTCCGACCGTTCCTGCCGCCGCGACCGCGGCGATTCTTTCGCCCTGTACGGCGACGTCGCAGGCTCCGACTCCCGCGGGGGTTACCACGCGGTCACTGCGTATCACGAGATCGAACATTGGATGTCCTCCCCAAAATACAGCTTTACCCGCCACGCATCAGCGCGACCAATTCCCGCACGCTCCCCAGCTCCTCGCACCTGTCCACTGCCTGCTCGACGCGGAGAGCAGCCGCAGGCGCGAGCACGTGTCCCGCCAGCTCCCGGAACTTGTCCCGCAGCGCCGATTCCGGAAATGGATCATTGAAATCGCCCCGGTGGCTGTCCCGCGCACGGATGCACTCGCGGCCGTCCTTCAGTCTCACTGTAACGCGGGCGGGCTTGAGGCGCGGAACGAGCGCGCTCATCGCCGGATCCTCCGCCATGGTCACGCGGTGCCGCAGCGCGGCGACCGCGGGATCCGCGAGCGCGGCATCGTCGATGTCGCCGTGGCCCGCGCTGCCTTTCACGACCATCACGGCCGCGGCGTGCGGCAGCGAGTACTTCGACGCGAAGTAGTTCGGCGGGTCCGGGTTGCGCATCACTGAAGCGAAACGATAGGTCGTGAACTCGATGCGCTCGATCTCGTCCGGGCGCGGCCGCAGCTCGGCAAGCGCCTCCTGCAGGCAATCGAGCGCGGGGTGGATGGGGTTGCAGCACGCGTAGAGGCGGAAATAATTGCGCGTGATCTCCCACCGGTTGCCCAGTTCGTCTACAAGTCCTTCAGTGCGGAACCCTTCGCCCACCATCCTGCCGAGCGCCTCTTCGACCGCATCCTCCTGAGCCTCGAAGCCGGCGAGGACAAGATCAGGCGCGAGCGCGCCGACGAACCCACTCATGCCGCCCGCGACGTTCAGCGTCGTCGCGCCAGCGACTGTATTGGTGTAGCTGGGCGTCAGCAGCTGCGTGGTCGCTACGCGCATGGCGCGGCTCACACCCCGCGCATCGAGCCCGCGCACGCGCGCCCCGGCGGCAGCCGCGGCGAGGAGCATGGCTTGTCCGTTCTGGTGCGCGAAAGGCCGCGGTGTGAACGCCGCGCCGAGCCGCGCGGCGACGTCGTATCCGAGGACCAGGGCCGCGAGCATCTCGCGGCCGGTCGCCGCAGCATGCTCGCCTACGGCCAGCACGCCCGGCAGGATCTGCATCGCCGCCTGACCCGAGGCGAGACGCATGCCTTCGCACAGTTCGATCGCGCGGCCGGCGATGCCGTTCAGGAGCGCGGCGGTGCGCGGGTCATGTGCCGGCCAGCCATCCGCGAGGACCGTGGCGCCGCTGCCCGCGGTGGCCGACAGTCGTTCCCGCAGTTGCCGGACCTCGGGGCGCACCGATCCTGCGAGGATGACGCCGAGCGTGTCGAGGAGCACCAGCTTCGCATGGCGTCTCACCGCCTCCGGCACGTTCTCCAGCCGGGTCTCCGCGACGAACCGTGCCAGCTCCTCGATTTTCTGTCCCATGTCGCTACATCCGCTTCAGCAGCGCCATCCAGGTCGACCCGTCATGCACACCCGGGAAGCCGGAGACGATAGACTGTGCCGTCAGGAAAAAGCAGGGATCAGCTTATCATGGGACAACTCGGGAACGTCGCGCCATGTCGATGATCGTCAACGCACGGATGTACTCGGTGTGCCCGGCCGCGAAGGAGGCCTGGCGCACCCTGATCCGCTGGGTCATGCGTCGCGCGGGCGTCGACTGGCAGTTCTTCGACTGGGATCCGCCGAATCTTCTCTCGGATCTGTGGGCGCGGGACGATCTGGGCTGCGCCATGATGTGCGGGCTTCCCTACTCGCTGCGCGAGCCCAGGGCACTGATTCTTGCCGCACCCGTGCCTTCGGCGCCGCGCTACGGGGACCGCTCCGTCTATTTCAGCGATCTCGCCGTCCGCGCCGATTCCGATTACCGGACCCTCGAGGACACGTTCGGCGGCGTCCTTGGCTACACCCTCAAGGATTCGCAGTCGGGATACTTCGCGCTCCGCCACCACCTGCTGCCGCTCGAGCGAAAGGGGCCGTTGCCGTACCGCGCCATCGTGGGCAACCTGATGAACCCCAAAGGCGTGATCCAGGCATTGGCCGACGGACGGATCGATGTCGGCCCGCTCGACAGTTATTGCCACGACATCTTCCGCAATCTCGATCCTGCCTTCGCGTCGCAGGTGCGCGTCGTCGCGACTACGGCTCCGACACCGATGCCGCCCCTGGTCTCGACGGCAGCGCTCGACGCGGCGACGTTGACCAGGATCCGCGAGGCTTTTCTCGCCGTCGCGACCGCGTCTGAGCTTGGCCCCGTGCGGGCAGACCTCGTGCTGAAAGGTTTCGTGGTACCCGAGCCCGATGACTTCAACGTTCAGAAGCAGCGCGCCCATGATGTCGAGCAGAACGGAGCCGAATGGCCATGATTCCCTGCAGTGGACCCGTCCGGACAACCCTTGCACTCGCGATCGGCGCGGCGAGCGCGCTGCTTGCAGTTGCCGTGAACGCCCAGCCGTATCCGTCGAAGCCGGTCCGGATCATCGTGCCGTTCGCGCCGGGCGGCGCATCCGACCTCCTGCCGCGCATGGTCGGGCAGAAGCTGACCGAGGCATGGGGACAACAGATCATCGTCGATAACCGGCCCGGTGGTGCAGGGAATATAGGCATGGGCCTGGGCGCCAAGGCGCCGCCGGACGGCTACACGCTCCTCTCCGCGCCCAACGGCAACCTGGTCGTCAACCCGCACATGTACTCGAAGCTGCCGTACGACGTGTTCCGCGATCTCGCGCCGATTACGCTCATGGCGGCGGTCCAGAACATCCTCGTCGTTCACCCCAGCCTCCCGGTGAAGACCGTGCGCGACATCGTCTCCCTGGCCAAGGCGAGGCCCGGCGCGCTCACCTACGGCTCTCCCGGCAACGGCAGCCAGGGGCACGTCGGCGTGGAACTGCTCAAGATGATGACGGGTATCGACATGACGCACGTGCCGTACAACGGGGTGGGGCCGGCCATCCGCGAGCTCCTCGGTGGCCAGACATCGCTTGCGCTCGGCCAGACTCCTGCAGTGCTTCCTCACGTTCAATCCGGCAGGCTTCGCGCCGTGGCGGCGGCGAGTCCCAAACGTCTTGCGATCCTGCCCGATCTGCCGACTATCGCCGAATCCAATCTCGCGGGATTCGAGGCCGTGTCATGGTATGCGCTGATGGCTCCCGCCGAGACGCCCAGGGAGATCGTCGCGCGCCTCTCCACCGAGATCACCCGCGTCGTGCGGCTTCAGGACATCCGTGAACGGCTGAACAGTCTGGGCGCGGAACCGGTCGGCGGCACCCCGGACGAGCTTGCCGCAACGATGCGGTCCGAGTCGTCGCGCTGGGCGAAGGTGATCAAGACAGCCGGGATCAAGGCAGACTGAAGACCTGCACGTAACCCGCTAGTCCAGCCTGATCCCCGCCTGCTGGATGATGCGGGTCCACTTGGCGATCTCGTCGCGCACGAAGCGATCGAACTCACCCGGCTTATTGCCGACCGGCGTGGCGCCCTGCTCCAGCGTGAGCTTGCGGATCGCCGGCGTCGCCATCGCTTTCGCCACTTCGGCGCTCACCTGCTCGACGATCGCGGGCGGCGTGCCCGCCGGCGCCATCAGGCCGAACCAGCCTATCGCTTCGTAGTCTTTGACTCCGGCCTCCATAACGGTCGGGACTTCGGGCAGCACCGGCGAGCGCTCGCGCGTGGACACCGCCAGCGCCCGCAGCCTGCCGGCGCGTATCAGGGCAATTGCCGTTTCGAGCGTATTGAATGCCGTCGTCGCTTCGCCTCCCATCACCGCGGCCGTCGTCGCGCCGCCACTCTTGTACGGCACGTGCGTCAACTGGGTCTTGGTGACGATGCCGAAGAGCGCCCCCGCCAGGTGCATTGCGCTTCCCGCGCCGGAAGACGCATAGAGCACCTCCCCGGGTCGGCCGCGCGCGAGCTTGACCAGGCCCTGCAGGTCTTTCACCGGCAGCGACTGGATCACGACGATCACGTGCGGCACCTGCACGACCTGCGCTATGCGCGTGAAGTCCTTGATCGGGTCGAACCGCAGCTTGGGGTACAGGCCGGGGTTGAAAGAGAACGACGCCGACGTCATCAGCAGCGTATAGCCGTCAGGGGGGGACTTGGCGACGTACTCGGTCCCCAGCGTCGAGCCCGCGCCCGGCCGGTTCTCGACGATGAATTGCCGGCCGGTCGTCTCCGTGAAATGCTGAGCCAGGATGCGTGAGAATATGTCGGTCCCGCCGCCCGGACCGAACGGCGTGACGATGCGCACCGTTTTTTCCGGATACTTCTGCGCTGCGACATCGCAGGTCAAAGTGGAAGCGCAAATGGACGCAGCGATGGCTGTAACCAACATCGCTCGAGAATGGCGAGTCTTCATAGTGTCCTGGACGAGAAACTCCATCCCAACGCGAGGAAAGTACGTCTGCCTGCCAAACCACTACGCTTGAACGGAAGCGGATGCATTGCGACAGTTATTTGTAAATAAAAATCTTCCGAGACCCCTCATCACTCTGATAGCGCTTCGTCGAGAAAATCCAGGCGGTCCTGGCCCCAGTAGAGGACGTTCCGGTACACCCACGTCGGCGTTCCAAAGACGCCGTGATCAGCCGCTTCCTTCTCGGATGCCTTCCACGCCGCCACGATTTCCGGCGTGTCCTGCATCGCCAACAGTCGCTCGCCGTCCATGCCCAGCGATTTCGCCACGGCGACGCGCACCGCCGGCTCTTTCACGTCTTTTTCCTCGCTCCACAACGCGTGCAGCAGCCCATGGCTCAGCGCCAGCGCGTCCCAGCCGAGCTTGTCGGCGGCGATCACCATGCGGGCGCAGAACTCGTTGTTGGTCGGATAGTGCTTGGGCCGCAGCACGAGCGGCATGTTGAGGCGCTTGCGCCAGCGGTCCAGCTCGACCTCGTGGTAGCGCTGCCGAGCGTCGGGACGGGTACGGAGCGGAATGCCTCCATTCGGAGGCACGATCCGGGTCGGACGCACGACCACGTCCAGGTCGTGTTTTCTGATCAGGTCCCGAAACTTTGGCCAGCCCATGTAGGCCCATGGGGAGGACAGGGAGTGGAAATAAATGACGGTCTTTTTCACAGGATTCGGGATTCGGGAATCGGCAGAGGTTATTCTATCCCACGCCTCCGCGTGTCCACTGGGAGGTCCTCTATAATCGGATATGGTCCCTCAGTACAAGGTCATCCTTCATCCTTCCTCCTTCTACCTTTGCTGCGCGCTCGCCTTCGCCGCGAGCGCGCAGCAGTGGCCCGCCAAGCCGTTGCGCATCGTCGCGCCGAGCGCCGCCGGCAGCGCCGCCGACACGCTTGCCCGCGTCGTCGCGCCGCCTCTTTCGGACCGTCTCGGCCAACCGGTGATCGTCGATACGCGCCCCGGCGCAGCGACCATCATAGGGACGGAAATCGTGGCCAAGTCTCCGCCGGACGGCCACACGCTGCTGATCGGCCTGCCGGCCCTCACGATCAATCCGTCCATCTACAAGTCGCTGTCGTACGACGGGCTCAAGGATTTCACCGCGATCACGCAGGGGATCCGGCAATCCAACCTGCTCGTCGTGCATCCATCGTTACCGGTACGATCGACGAAGGAACTGATCGCGCTCGCCAGGGCCCGCCCCGGCGAACTGGTGTACGCTTCCGCCGGCATCGGCGCCGCCTCTCACCTGGCGGTGGAGTTGTTCATGCTCCAGTCCGGAACGAAGATGCTGCACGTGCCGTACAAGGGACCCACCCCCGGCGTGATCGATCTCATCGCCGGCCGCGTTTCGGTCATGGCGACGAGCACGCTATCCACGTTGACGCACGTGAGAAGCGGCCGTTTGCGCGCACTGGGCATAACGACCGCGACCCGCGCGCCCCTCCTGCCCGACATTCCCACCGTCGCCGAAACCGGCCTCCCCGGCTACGAAGCGGTGTCGTGGTTCGGATTCATGGCGCCGGCGGGTACGCCGAAGGAAGTGATCGCGCGGCTCCACAAGGAGATCGTGGCGATCCTGAACCAGCCGGAGATCAAAGAGCGCTTCGCGCGCGACGGCGCGGAAGTCGTGGCGGGCTCGCCGGAGGATTTCGCCGCGTACATCAGGTCGGAGGCGGTGAAGTGGGCGAAGGTGGTGAAGGCGGCGGGGATCAAGCCGGAGTAACGCGTCGAGGGGCGGAGCAGGGGCCCCGGTTTCCGGGGATGCGACCCCCGGTGACGCGCACCGATTGCTGAAGAGACAATGACGGAATCACCGATAGTCGATTGGGCCGGTCAGGCCTGCGTTGTCACCAGCGCGCGCAGCTCGGTCTTGAGGATCTTGCCGTAGGCATTCTTGGGCAGTGCTGCTATGAAACGATAGGCCCTGGGCCGCTTGAAGCGGGCGATGTTGGCGAGGCAGAGCGCATCCAGCGCCGCGGCGTCGAGCACGGCGCCGGGCCGCGCCACGACGAAGGCGAGAACGCTCTCGCCCCAGTCGGGGTCGGGCACGCCAACTACTGCGCACTCGGCTACACCCGGGTGGGCCAGCAATACTTCCTCGATCTCGCGCGGGTAGATATTGGCGCCGCCCGAGATCACGACGTCTTTCGAGCGGTCACGCAGCGTGAGGAAGCCGCGCCCGTCGAGGCTGCCGATGTCGCCGGTATGGAGCCATCCGCCGCGCAGCGTGCGTGAACTCGCCTCTTCATCGCGCCAGTAGCCCTTCATGACGCTGTCGCCGCGGACGAGGACTTCCCCAGGCACGCCGGCGGGCAGCGCCCGGTCGTCCTCGCCGGCGACGCGCACCTGCACCACGCTCTGGGCAATGCCGGCCGAGGCCAGCGCGTCATCATCGCCGGCCTCGACCGCTCGCCGCAGCATCGCCCGCGTCATGCCCGTGATCGTCATGGGCGACTCTCCCTGCCCGTAGAGCTGCGCGAAGCGGAAGCCGAAGCGCGACACTGCCGCCTTGACGTCGGCCACGTACATCGGGGCGCCGCCCCACACGATGACCCGCAGGTTGTCGACGTCCGCGCCCGGCGCGGCGGGATGGTCCACCAGCCGCTTGACCATGGTCGGCGCCGCGAACATCGAGAGCCCGGGCCAGGCCCGGATCAGCGCCAGGATTTCGTCCGGCTCGAAGCCGCCGGAATCCGGGATCACCTGCGCGTTGCCCTGCGCGATGGAGGGCAGCATGTATAGCCCGGAGCCGTGGCTCATCGGCGCGGCGTGGAGCTGGGCGCCGCCCGGCTCCGGCGGGTCGATATCGACGAAGTAGCTCGTGGTCATCGCCAGCAGGTTGCGATGGGTGAGCATCGCGCCCTTGGGACGGCCGGTGGTGCCCGAGGTATAGAACAGCCAGGCGAGGTCGTCGGGACCGGCGTCGGCGAGCGGCGCCGCCGCGGCGGCGGCGAAGCGCGCAAATTCCGCCGTGGTGACGTCGACGAGCCGCGCGCGCGAGGCTGCCTCGCTCGCCGCCGCTGCCACTTTCGCGGCGTGCTCCGCATCGAACAGCACGAGCCCGGCAGCGCTGTGGTCGAGGATGTAGGCGATCTCGCGGACGTGCAGCTTGGCGTTGACGGGCAGCGCGGCCAGCCCCGCCCACCAGCACGCGTACATCGCCTCGGCATAGACCGGCGCGTTGGCCATCACGATCGCCACCCGGTCGCCTGGCGCAAGCGGGCAGCCGCGGAGCGCACCGGCGAGGCGCTCGACACGGGTCGCCATGGCACGAAAATCAGCGACCACCACGCTGCCACGCGCCAGCGCCGGAGCGTCCGGCCGGCCCGCGGCAGCGCGCGCAAGATGATGTGCGAGGTTCAAGACGTGACGGCTACTCGCCGGTCGGCGAACCGGTCTTCCCCCGGCGAACCGCTTCCCAGTGAAGGTCCCAGCGAGCGCGAACCTCGGCTTCGGTTGCCCCGAGATCGTAGGCCGGAGAATCGATCGGCTCCGCGCTCAGCACGCGCACCATGACGACCTCGCGGATGGCGCTGGCCACGCCTCGCTCCTTGTAGAACGCGATGACTTTGTCGTACAGGGGCCCCGATTCGAGAACGGAGCCGACTCCCTTGAAGCGGTAGCCTTTGCGCACGAACGGATCGACGAAGTTCACCTCGACGCCGGCGTTCTGGCGCAGGTTCGCGATCGTGCCCGGCGAGCGGATGTTGGCGAAGACGAGGTGATCGGCGTCCCAGACGGCCGTGGTGCCCTTGGGCGAGAGGTTCGGAGTGCCGTCGGGGCAGACCGTGGCGACGAACCCAAGACGCTGTTCGTCGACGACTCTCTTCATGTCGGCAGAGATCAGGCCCAT
>Ga0075418_10005974_pt1 | contig 13739 bp, 8 predicted proteins | sample SoiMetdeltSBSDD2_FD_81776 | JGI IMG/M metagenome (GOLD analysis project Ga0075418, IMG submission 81776) | Bulk soil microbial communities from a Populus tree surrounding site in Tennessee, USA - Soil MetaG P. deltoides SBSDD2 | ecosystem: Environmental > Terrestrial > Soil > Tree plantation...
CCGTATCGCCTCGCTGAAATCGGCGATCGCTTTGTCAAGCTCTTTCTTCTTGTGCAGAGCGCTGCCGCGCAGCTTGAAGGCTCGTGCGTTCTTGGCGTCGAGGCGGATCGCCTCTGTCGCGTCGGCGAGAGCGCGGTCGTGGTCGCCCTTGCTCATGTAGGCATCCCCGCGATGCACGTTGAGCTCAGCCCGCCGTACTGGTTTCGTGCGTCTATCTGTGATGATTTGCGAGCACGCGACGATGCGCCGGTCAGGCTCGCCTTGTTTGCAGCTCGCAACGTCGTCAGCGCTCGCGGACGGCGGCAGTCCCGCCACAAGGCATAGGGCAATGAGCAAAGGGAATGAGCGTCGCATTGGCTGCCTCCAAATTGGCGTTGCCGCAATTCTCATCGTCACTTCTACGCGGCCAGCCGTACCGACCGAGGAACGGGGTGCGCTGTTACCTGGGTAACAAATTCTTGCGGGCCGGAGCCGGCGGTTGACCCTGTCGGCATCGGTCAGATGCCGCGCCCACCACCGTGCAGTAGCCGACCTGCGGGCTGACCCTCGTCGCGACCGCGAGCGCAACAAGCCCGGTAGGGCAGCGCCCCACGCGCCTGGAGGGCCGCTGCCGGAACACCTTGGCGACCTTATCGGCCGCGTGGGCGAGCAAATGCCGCGCTTGGCGGTGGTGACCTTTTTGATGGTGACGATGCGGCGCAGGTAGACCGAGCGCACGCAGGCGGGCCAACGCGGGGATTGCGGGTGTTGGCGGCGCCGCAAGGCGGTCGTTGTGTGGCGAGGCGTTCGCGATTGTGTCCGGCGCGCCTTGCCGCTGCGCTGACCGGTCTGCGGCGAGCGATCCGCGGATTGCAACCGCTAAATGGTCTTGTCGATGTCGGGCAAATATGTACGATTGCCGGGCGGGTCTCGCGTGGCGTTGGGGGTAAAAGGCAATGAAGCCCAGCGACCTTGCAGCCGGGACGGTGCTCATCCTACTTGGGCTGTACACTTTGTTCGTCGTGCTCCCGGCGCAAACGTCGGCGACTGGCGGCATCGGCCTTGCGCCGCGAGATCTTCCCGCGCTGGCGACGCTTGTTGTGATCGGTCTGTCGGCGCTGCTCGTCGTGCAGTCCTGCATTGCCAAGCTGCCGGGAAGAGCTTCGTTTTGGCCGGCAAGCTGGCACGAAACTCTCACGATGTTCGTCGGATTTGCTCTCGCCCTGGCCGCTACATTGGCCTTCCAGTTTGTGGGCTTCATAGTGGGCGGCGCCGTACTGATCGTGTCGATCATGCTGTTCATGGGTGAGCGGAACTGGCTCCGCTTGCTTTTCACGCCAACCGTGGTTGTGGGAGGCATGTACCTCTTCGTGACACGGTTGTTGCACGTGACTGTGCCCTGAGGCCTGACATGGAAGCCGTGATCGCGGGTTTCGGTGCAGCGCTGACGCCGAGCAACGTGGCGTTCGTCGGCCTGGGCGTGTTGCTCGGGTATGTCGTCGGTGTTCTTCCCGGCTTCAATCGCCCGACGGCGCTTGCTCTGGCGGTGCCTCTCACGTTCTACATGGGGCCGATCTCCGGCATTGCCTTTCTGATCGGCATCAGTAAAGGCAGCGCTACGGGCGGCGCCGTATCAGCCATTCTAATCAATACGCCTGGCGAAGCCTCCTCGGCCGCGACCTGCCTCGATGGCTATCCGCTTGCACGCAAGGGGCGCGCTCGCTCGGCACTTCTCATCGCCCTCGTCGCATCCGTCTGGGGTGACATCTTTGCGACGCTTGTGCTCATCGCTCTCGCGCAACCGTTGAGCCGGGTGGCACTGCTGATCGGGCCGGTCGAAATTTGCGCCGTCTTGTTTTTCGCACTCACGTTCATTGCCAGCCTCTCGGGTGCGTCGCTTCTGAAGGGCCTGATTTCTGCGTTTCTTGGCATTTTGTTAGGCACCGTCGGTCTGGACGCGGAGACGGGCACGCCGCGCTTGACCTTTGGGCAGGCAGAATTGTTCGACGGGTTGCCGCTGATGGTCATTGCCATCGGCGTCCTCGCGCTGTCGGAGATGATTGTGCAGATGGAGGAGCGCGGCCAGCAACAGGGCACTCCACTGGCGACTGGCGGCGATCGACTGCGAGCCCACGAGATCAGAGCCTGCGTGCCCGTGATCCTGCGCTCCAGTCTGCTCGGCACGGTGCTGGGTGTCATCCCAGGTCTTGGCGCCAGCGTGGCCTCGTTTCTCGCCTACAGCTGGGTGCGTAGCACATCATCCACGCCAGAGCGCTTCGGACAAGGCGCGCTGGAAGGTGTCGCAGCGGCCGAGGCGGCCGACAATGCGGTGGTGCCGGCGGGGCTCATTCCCTTGTTTGCCCTCGGCATTCCCGGCGGCATCGCTGCCGCGCTCATCATTGGCGCCTTCATGATCCACGGTATCACGCCAGGACCATTGATGTTCCTGAACCACGCGCACGTGCTCAACGCCATCTATGCCTCGATGCTGCTCGCCAGCGTGCTGATGTTTGCCTTCGGATATTTCGGCTCAGGCCTATTCGCCCGCCTGGCACAACTGCCGCTCAGCGTGATTGTCGCCAGCGTCGTCTTCTTGTGCATCGTGGGGGCCTATATCGAAGGCGGCACCATGTTCGGTGTCTATCTCGTGCTCGGGTTTGCCGTGTTGGGCTGGCTGCTGCGAAAGTTCGACTTCTCGTACGTGACGTTTCTGATCGGTTTTGTCCTGACGCCGACGCTAGAACTGTCCCTACGTCAGGCGCTGATCCTAACCGACCGCAATCCCTATGCCCTGCTCCAGCACCCGATTGCGCTTGCCATTCTCGCTGTCACGGCCCTGGCGGTATGGCGAATGGCAAGTCGTCGCCGCGCCGTGACAGGTCTGGCCACAAGCTAAGCTAGCAGTCCACGAAAGGGAAAAAAGCATGACGCGTGCAGCTGAAAATTGGTGTTGGCGCGGTCACAGGCGCCAGGTGTGCTTGGCCCTGGCCGCGACTTTCGTCGCTGCATGGCCCGTCTCGTCTTGGGCACAGGGCTGGCCGACAAAGCCCGTCAATCTCATCGTCGGCTACGGTGCCGGCGGCGGCGTGGATCAAATGGCGCGCGCGCTGTCCCCGAAGGCGTCCGAAGATGTGAAACAGCCCTTTGTCGTGCACAACCGACCTGGTGGTGGGGGTGCCGTCGCTGCGGTCAGTGTCAAGGCTGCACCTGCCGACGGTCATACGCTTGTGCTCACCACGTCGACGACCTTCACGTTCGACCATCACTTCGCCAAGGCCGATTTTACCGTGGCCGATTTTCGCCATGTCGCGATCATCGGCCAATTCCAGGAGGTGTTCGTCTCCCATCCGTCGCGGCCGTGGAAGACGCTGCAGGACGCCATCGCCGATGCCAAGGCGCAGAGCCGCGACTTGAAGTATGCCTCGTTCTATCAGCTTGATCGGGTGGTCACGGCCCTGCTTGCCAAGCAGTCCGGCGTGAAGATAACAGCGGTTCCAACGCAAGGCGGTGCCGGCGTCGTCAATGCCGTGATCGCGGATCAGGTGGATTTTGGCTTTACCGGGGGAACCTGGGGACCATCAGTGACGTCCGGCACCATCAAGCTGCTGGCGTCCGCTCCGCGGGACCCATTGAAGAGCCAGTCGCAAGTGCCGACCTTGCGCCAACTTGGCTACGATGTTGAGACCGAAGTGTTTGTGACCGTGTCCGTGCCCAAGGACACCCCTGAAGCCGTGGTGCGGAAGATTGAAGCTACGTTCAACAAAGCGGCCGGCGATCCTGCCTATGCCAAGTTCTGCGAGGAAGGGCTGCAGGTGCGCCATTTCAACCTTGGTGAAGCCGACACCAAAAAGGCTCTGGCGGAGCAAAGCGAGCGCTACGCCAAGCTGGTCACGGCTGTGGGCAACCCCTGATACCGCGGCGAGACATGCGCGGCTCGGAGACATCCGAGCCGCCCATCCTTGAGCGGACCGCAGGCGCGGCTGGGCTGCCGAAGGTGCGCTCTGGGCTCACTGCTTGTTCGTGCGTTGCCATTCAAGAAATTGCCTGAACAACCGCTCGGCCGTCTCTTCCTTGGCCGACTTCGCGCTGGCTGCGCGCTGGGAGTTTTTGTCAAGCCACTCCTGGGCCGCGGAAAACCGCTGCCAACCCGGAATTGTCGCGGCCAGATTGACCGTTTTCCATAGCGGGTGACGCGCCGGCTGCAGGAGGTTGTCGAACTTGGAAAAGAAGGCATCCGTAAACCTGGCCAAGCGGTTGTAGCGGATCGAGCCACGCTGCCAATTGAAGGAGATGAGAACGGCGCTGGTGGCAATGGTTTCGACCTTGCCATCGGCAGGAATGAGATTGGGGTATTCGCTGGCCTTGATCGCAGCAGGATAGTAGGTGGCCCTTTCCAGGGCCGGCGTGTACGGGATGCTGAGTAGCTTGAAGCCGGATGCTGCCTTGACGTTGGAATAGGCCGGAATTGGAATGGGGCACGTGCACACGGTGGCGTGGATTTCGCCGGCTTGCATTTTCTCAAGCGCATCTCCCTGCGGCAGCGTCAGGGTTTGCACCTCGACATTCAACGACTTGAACACGGCAGGAGCGAACTCGGCGGTGGCGCTGCCCGCGCTGTTGACGGCTACCCGTTTGCCCCGCAAGTCTTCGACCCTGTTGATTTCCGGGCGGGCAACGACCTGCATCGTCTCGTTGAAAAGCGGGGCAATGTAAGCGACCTGCTGATCCAGATTCGGTCCAAGCTCTCCCGTCTCCTTCAACTTATTGAGGGACAGGATATTGGTAACGCCAAGATCGACGCCTCTGAGGAACACGACATCGCGGATGTTCTGGACGCCAGCCCCGCCAACCACCGGCAGTACGCGCATGTTGTTGCCGTCGTTAACTGCCACCGAGATGTCGTGCGCGATCACAATGTAGACGGCGCCGAGCTGCCCGCCCATCAGGTTCACAACATTCTCATTCATCTGCTCACGAAGCTGCTCGCGCGGCGGATTGGTCGCCCGCTGCTGCTGTGCCAGCCGAATCGGCTCGCTGCTCTGCGCATGTGCCATTTCAGTGGCGGGCACAACACAGCTCAAGAGCAAAGCACCGACGCATACTGCTTTCATCTTTATTGCTCCCATCCCTCTAAATTCATCGCTCAAACAGCGCACGTCATCACAGAAAGCATAGGCATCGTCCCGCAGCATTGGTGGCAGTCAGTCGATGTAAAAATGCAGATGCCTCCCCACAAATTGCGGCCACCCCAGGCTCATCATGTGACGCAAACTTGCCGGGAGCGTGGCGCGCGCAGCGATGGCGGATGTGGGAAGCGCTGCGCGGATGCGTGTGCGACCATCGCTGCGCAGCGACGACCCTTCTGTCTTGTGCAAGATCACATCGTCATCGATGCGATCGACGTTATCGAATGCAAATCGACATCGCAGCTCGCCTCGTATGATGCGCGCTCGATGAGCCTTGCTTCCCAGCCGCGCTCGGCGAGGTTGAGTGGAGCTGTCCAGGACTACTTGGTAGGCGGCATTCTGCGTTTCTTGGTGGCGACGAGGCGTTAACGCGCCAGACGTCCGCAATGCAAGTCACCAACGCGGTCACAGCTGTGCCGCAAGCCCGAGGCCCGCAGGATGGGCGGAGCTTGCCATGCTGTTGATCAGTTGAGCTTGTGCAGCTTGGCTTCGGCGACGTAGCCCAGCAGCTTGCCATCCCTGGCAATCAGAACCCAGCCTTGATCGGATTTCACCAGCGTGACGGTGGTGAAGGGAGGCAGCGGTTGCACAATCTCTCCCGCCCCGCCGGCGTCCTTGAACACCTGCAACAGTTCCGTGCTCACGTGCGTGGGCTTGATCGGAACGATGATCGCCTCGCCTTGGACCGGCGCAAGCGCCGCCACCTGGCGCGCCAGCGGGAAGTTCGAGCCGAAGGCATCCATCTGCGGAAACTGCTTGGCCCCCCAGCGCTTCTCGGTGATGGCTGGTACCAGGCCGTCGACGTGCTGGATCAACTCGGTCAGCTCAACGAGGCCGTTGCCGTTGGTGTCGGCACGCCCTAGGGCATCGAGTAGGGAGAACGTGAAAACACCATGCCCGCCATGCCCCTCGTAGGCTTCCTGGGTGGCGCTCGAGGCCGTCAGCGTAGCACGGCCGGTAGCCTGGATCAGCCGGCCCAGCGCCGTCTTCTGCTCAAGACCGCCGCGTGTCTTGACCCGCTCGGTGAGCGAGCCTGCCTCGCAGGTGTCGAACATCAGGACGGCTTTCTTGGCCAGGATGCGGGCGAACCACGCCTGCAGCCTGTCCTGGCCGATGGCGTTGCGCACAAGCGACTGCTCGGTGTGGTAGCGCATGTCTTGTGGGATGAAATAGTAGCGGCCATCCAACGTCTTGCCGTGCCCGGCGGCGAAAAACAGGAACACGTCGCGTGGACGCACCTTGGCGGCCAGATCCGTAAAGACGGTATCGAGCTTGGCGGCCGTCGCATCGCCATCGAGGACATGGGTGACGATCACATCCTCGTAGTGCCCCTGCCCTGCTTCCTTGAGCGCCGCAGCCAGGCTCTTGGCGTCGGGGACCGCATAGGTGAGCTTCAGGGTGGCATCGAGGTAGTCGTTGATGCCGACCACCAGCACGTACAGGCGTGGGGGCGCCTTGGCCTCGCTGCCGGTCCACAGGATTTTGGTGCGTGCCGGGACAGACGCGACCAAATTGGAGCTGTTGTAGGCGACCGCCTCGATGGTGTTCTCACCAGGATCCAGAGCCATCACCTGCTTCACCGAAACTGGCTGGCCCGCGCCAGCCGCTACCTGCTCGACTACGCCCACAGTGACACCGTTGATGCGCCACTCGGCGCGGCCGATGCCGCCACCCTGGTCAACGAGGCGGGCTTCCACGGTGACAAGATCGTCGGGTGAGGTGTCCTGTGCCTTGTGCGATACCACCGTCACGGCGGGAACACGTCCGCTCTCGACCAATTTGCTGAGGTCCAGCTTGGCGGCAGCGGCGCGCACCTTGCCGTCCGGATCGCCGGCCAGCTTCTCGCGCACCAGGTCGGGGCGATAGAGGACCTGGTAGAACTGGTCGATGCTGTAGATTTCGAGGCCGCGCACGACGCTCAGCATCTCCGCGCCCTTGGGCGACGCCTCGAAGAAGCCCTCGGGCGTGATGACGAGCCACTCGTCATCATTTGCCGTAATCAAAAGCGCAAGCTGCTCCCCTGTCGTTGTGTCCCAAACGCGGGCCGTGGTGTCGTAGCCGCCAGAGATCACCCGCTTCTCGTCGGCTGTGAACGACACCGATCTGACGTTGGAGGTGTGCCCCTCGAAGGCGCGAACCACTTGCCCGGTCGTCAGGTCCCACAGCTTGACCGTGGCGTCGGCGCTGCCCGAGAGCAGTTTGGTGCCGTCGCGAGAGAACGCGACGGCATCCACCGACTTGGCGTGCCACAAGGTGCGGATGAGGCGGCCGGTTGCGACCTCCCAAAGCTTGATGGCGCCATCTATGTGTCCGGAGGCGATTTGGGCACTATCGGCAGAGAACGCAGCCGATTGCATGTGGTTGGAGCTACGCCCGCCGAAGGTATGGAGCACCTGCTCGCTTGCCACGTCCCACACGGTCAGGGGTTGGTCGGAGCTCGGCACGGGCAGGAACCGGGTGCCGTCGCGCGAGAACGCAACCGGCGGCCTGAGAGCTGTGGACGATTGAACTTTGAACGAGCGGATCGGCTTGCCGCTGGCGGCCTCCCAGGTGAGCACCGCACTCGCCCGCTCAGGCGGCTTGCCCTTCTGCAACGACGGTGGGTCGGTCACGAACGCGTGTAGTTTGCTGCCGTCGGGCGAGAACGCGACCAGATCCGGAGAGGTTGTCTTCAGGCCCAGGACCAGCTGCCCGCTGCCCACGTCCCACAACTTGACTGCGTTATAGCTGGCCGCGAATAGCCGGGTTGCATCCGGTGAGAATGCGACGGACTGACCCCGATCTTTGATGGTGCGCGCCAACCGACCGCTTGCCGCGTCCCACAGCCTCAGCTTGTTGTCGACGGTGAGGAGACGAGCGCCGTCCGGAGAGGTCGCCACGGAGCCAACGCTGTTGGAGTGGCCTTCGAACGTGTGCAGCAGCTGTTCGCTGGCAACATCCCACACCTTCACCTTGCTGTACAATTCGCCCGAGACCGCGCGTTTGCCATCGGCTGAGAGCGCAACAAACTTTCCCAGCTTGGACTTGAAGGTGCGGGCCAGTTGGCCTGTCGGCAAGCTCCAGAATTGCAGCCCATTCTCATAGTCGCTCGCCAGCGCAAGGGTGCCGTCCGCAGAGAACGCAACGAACGAGGCACCTCGTCCTCCCAGGCGACGACGGTTCTCTCCCGGATCATCGGCGCGCAGGCTGTGGATCAGTGTGCCAGTGACGGCCTCCCACACCTTCAACGTCGTGTTGTCGGCGACCAGCAGACGGGCGCCATCGGGGGAGAACGCGAGCCGCACCTGGTAGATGAAGGTCGGCGCGTAGTCGGCAAATGCCTGGACGAGCTGTCCCGTCTCCGCGTTCCACAGGTTCACGATCTTGTCGCCGGCGCCGCCAGTCGCAATGCGCGTGCCGTCGGGAGAGAAGACCGCCGAGGTGACCCCCGCGTTCAATGATCCCTTGGCGTGCTGAAACATCCGCACAAGCCGCCCAGTCTCAGCGTCCCACAGCTTGGCCGCGTCCTCTCCGCCACTGCTCGACAGGAGACGCTTGCCATCGGGCGCGAACGCAACGGCGCTGACCTCGCCGCCCGTTGCGTCCAGATGCGCGTAGATCGTACGCATCAGCCGTCCGCTCGCAACCTCCCACAGCCTGATCGTCTTGTCCTTGCTCCCTGACAGCGCGCGCGTGCCGTCCGGTGATAGCGCCACCGCGGTGACCTCGCCCTTGTGCCCCGAGAACGTGCGAACGAGCCGCGTTGTTGCCATGTCCCAGAGTTTCAGCGTCCCGTCCGAGCTGCCTGTCAGCAGGTGCGCGCCATTGCGCGAAAAGGCGGCAGCGTCGATATCGCGCGCATGGGCGATTTGCGGAACGATCTCGATCTTGGCGCGCTCCTGCGCATGCACGGCCGCACTGTGCAAGCCGAGCCCCAGCAAGGCCACAGCAAGCGCTCGGATTGGCTGCATGAGCGGCAAGCTTTGGCAATTCGTGGCTCTCGTTCGCACCACCTGCACCCTGCGATTTGTCATGGGCCAGCTCACTTGCACGACCATTCTGTTCCGCACAAAACCGCTCATTGCGTGGCGCACTTGCTGGAGCCCACCATGTTCGCCAGCGCTTTGTCATCAGGGTAAGCCAGCGCGCCTCTGCGCCAGTAGGCGCAGGCCTGAACCGTGTCGCCGCGTCTCTCTCTGCGGTGGCCCAGCGAAGAGTAGAGCCGAGCCATGCCCTCCTCTTCCCCAAGCTTCTTGTGCAACGCCTGCGCATCCTTGATGGCCGCCTCGACCTCGTCGAGCTTGCCGCGCCGGTCGACGACCTGGGCAAGCTCGCGCAAGGCAAAGGCCATCGCGTTCTCCCGTCCGAGCTCCCGGTTGGCCGCCAAAGTATCCTTGAGCATGGCCTCGGACTTGGCCTCGAACTCGGCGCGCCGGCTCTCATCGATGTCGGCGCGCAGACCGTAATGCAGGCCGAGCAGGAGGTAGCTCGTCGCCATGCCGACCCGGTTGCCGAGGCGCTTTTCCAGCGGCAGAGCCTTTTCCAGCGACTCGATTTGCTCTTTCGTGGAGTAGCCGCTCACGTACAGGCCCAGGCTCGAGCTAAAGATGAGCGTGCCTCCGCCGCCTTCCATCTGACGTTCTTGTTCGAGGGCGGCGGCTTCCTCCTTCATGTCCGCGGCTATGCCGGGGTCGTTGCGATCGCGATAAAGCCGTTCGAGTGCGCGCAGTATGCTAATGCGGCTGCGCTTGTGGGCATGCGTGAGCGCCAGCTTGTAGAGACGCTCAGCTTCGTAGGGCTCGCCACGTTTTAGGTTGATGACGGCCAGCTTCTCGTAATCCGTTACCAGCTCCTCCCTGAGATCCAGCGCCTCGTGCAGTGCGACGGCTTCCTTGAGCAGGGCGTCAGCCTGATCGAGATCGTAGCGGTGAGTTTCGGCCAGGTCGCGGTAGTTGGCGGCCAGCGCTTTCTTGCGATCCAGAGCTTTGTTGAGGGCCAGCGCTTCTGCGTACAAAGCCTGGGCTTGATCGAAGTCCCGGGTTCTACTGTAGAGGTCGCCAAGCCGCGCATAGGCGACGGCCATGCCGTCCTTGCGGTCCAGGGTCTTGTGAATGGCGAGCGACTTCAGGAACAGATCCTTGGCGCTTTCGAACTCGCGGCGGACGGACCCGGTCAACTTGTCGTCCGGCCGGCCGCCGAACGCAGCCACAGTCCTTGCCTCGTTCTCCAAGAAGGCTTGGCTGACCACATGCGACCTGCCCAAGAACAGCGCAGCGGCGGCGACGGCAGCCCTGTTGCCGCGCTGTTCGCCCAGCGCCATAGCTTGGTCGAGGCTCGCCTTTGCGCCAGCCAGGTTGCCAGCACGCTGCTCCAGGATGCCGAGCGCAATCCAGGCGTTGGGCGTCTTGGCATCGAGCTTGGTAAGATCGACTTGTGCGGGGTCGACCTCGATGGGTTCGACCTTGGCGGGATCGAGCAGCTTGGCCTGTTGAGGCTGCGCCGGCTCTTTGGCGACCGCCGGCTCGGCTGTGGTCTTGGGGGTGGCAGGAACGCGAGGTTTGGCGGCTTTGGCCGGCTTGGTCGTGGCCTTCGGGAACGGCTCCCACTCCGAGGATTGCGCCCACGCCGGCGGAGCGATGCAAGGGGCGAGCAGCAGAGCAGCCACTAGCACGGCGGCCTTGCCCAAGACATCGATGCGTTGGCACGCTGCACGCGACACTGCCCCCACGGTTCCCTCCTCCGCACGAGCTACGCTGTCTCTGTGCTGCATTCGCAAAGAGGATTAGGGCGCCGTTGCGGCCTCGCCGCGGCACTTTTGCGATGTCACGAATGGCGACGAAACGGGCGCGCGCAGGCGGGGGATGTCCGCGTTGTGATCTCGGCAGTGGCTTGCCGCCAAACACCAGGTGCAACTTGGATCGCGCGATGTCCGAGCTCTATCGGGCGGAACATGATGCATGGCGTTGCTCAGCGCCGATAGCGACGGCGCCGGGTCGGTGGTTGCAACCGCGTCCCATGTCTTGCTTGTCCGCGTCGCATCGCCGAGCAGTTCGATGCGCAGCAGTCCACGCAGCGCCCCATGACCCGGTCTGAGAACCGCCGCCAGGCGCAAATGGAGTGCGCGCGGTATCCATTCTGCTATGGTCCTGACAGCACACCGACGCACCCACAAAAGAGATGGTCGTGGCCAAAACGATAAGTCCTGAGACCATCGCTGCCCAGGCCGGCGGCCTGGTCGATGCAACGACGGGCTCCATCATCCCGCCCATCCACACGGCCACCACGTATATCCGCGATCCCGACAATCAATATCGGCGTGGCTTTAGTTACGGTCGCCCGGATACACCGAACGTGCGCCAGGCCGAAAGCGTATTGCAGGATTTAGAAGGCGCCGCCGCCTGCCTCATGTTTGGTTCCGGCATGGCGGCCGCAACCACGGCCTTCCTGGCTCTTGCTCGGCCCGCGCACGTCATCGCGCCCAACGTCATGTACTGGGCAATGAAGAAATGGCTTGCCGGCGACGCCGGCACTCTTGGCATCGACGCAACCTTCGTCGATGCGACCAGCACGGACGCTATCAAAGCCGCAATCCAAGCAGGGCGGACACGCATGATCTGGCTGGAGACACCTGCCAATCCGACGTGGGCCGTCAGCGACATCGCCGCAATTGCGGCAATTGCCCACGACGCCGGAGCGATCCTGGGCGTCGATTCTACAATCGCAACGCCGGTCCTCACGAGGCCACTGGCGCTCGGCGCCGACCTCGTCATGCATTCGGCCACCAAGTATCTGAATGGCCATTCAGACGTGCTTGCTGGAGCGCTCGCCTTCGCGCGCAGGGACGCCGTATTCGACCAGGCCGTCCGGCATCGCGCCAACCTTGGTGCGGTCCTGGCGCCCTTCGAGGCGTATCTCCTGCTGCGCGGCATGCGCACGCTACACGTGCGCGTGCGCCATGCGTCGGCAGCGGCACTCGCGCTAGCCCGTCATTTCGCCCAGGACCCGCGCATCCTCGAGGTGCTGTATCCGGGCTTGCAGTCCGACCGCGGCCACGCCGTTGCCGCGCGGCAGATGCAAGGTGGGTTCGGCGGTATGCTGTCGGTGCGTGTCAAGGGGGGCGAAGCCATCGCTATCCGCACCGCAGGCAACGTCAAAATCTGGAAGCGCGCCACCTCGCTCGGCGGCGTGGAAAGCCTGATCGAGCATCGCGCCAGCGTCGAAGGGGCAGGTACACCCTGCCCACCCGATTTGCTGCGTCTTTCCGTGGGCCTTGAGTCGCCGGCCGATCTCATCGCTGATCTAGAGCAGGCGCTCGGATAACTTCAGAAATCGACCAGAGCACACTCGCCGTCGTCCGCGCGAGCCTTCTGTTCGGGTCGCTATGGACGGTTCTTGGCGGCTTTGAACGGGCTTGCCGAGACAGCGTCGCCGTTTTCCGGCGCGTGCCATTCAGGCGCGTGGAGAAGCAAACAAGCGGGAGGCTCGTCATGAGCCTTCCCGCCATACCCTTCGTCGTCGAGATCATCGAGTGGCGCGGCATCACGATCGAGTTCGTTACACGCCGAGCTGGCTTGCATGCTTTGCGAAGGTATACCAGCGGCCTCTGGCCTTGCTCGAAGTCGCAAGTCTGTCTTCCGAGCGTGCGGTGCTGCCGATCACCCTAACCGGTCACACATTTTCGGTTGCTTGCGCCCGATGACGTGGAGGCCAGGCGCAGTCCTGCTGCTTGTGTCAGCGGATGGCTCGACGAAGTCGCGCAGCAGACTGCATGGAAGCAGCGGGAAGGTGAAGCCCGGCACGTGTCGTTGTTTTAGGTGCGGCCCCCGCCTATGACCCAGCTCGCGTAGGCCAGACGCCCGCGCTTGGCGATCAGCTTCGCATCGCAATGATCGCAGCAAGCTTCATAGCGTGCGTTCTTCCACCAAATCCGATCGGAAGGCGGAACGGCCGAGTTCTTCCTCGGCTGGTTCTTCGACGGTCAGAGTGGGGCCGCCGTTAGTTGCGATCGACTAGCTCGAATGGCAACTCCAAAGATCGATCTATCACTTGACGACTATCCACCGATCGGACCTAAGTCCCTACGCGGCAGCGATTTAGTGCAACCTAGGTTATGCGGCATTGGCAGCGTGGCCAGCCGTCCGCGTGACAAGTTTGCTGGCCAATGCGGCTACCCGCTTCTGCAACTCCTGCAGTTCCGCAATGGCTTTGCCCGCGTCTGTAGTAAGCAGCGCGGTTTCAGCCCGGGCCAGTACCTGGGCGATCTCTAGCAGCTCAAGAATATCGTCAGTGCGTGTGTCATACAGCTCTGGCATACCGCCTCCCGCTTTTGCGCTCCTGCAACGCATGGGGCAGGCTTTGGTTGCGCTGATTCCGTGGCATTCTTGAATCCCTGCCCGGTGCCGATACATCACGTGCAGGTGTGGCCGCATCACTCAGAAGCCCGCCCGACCAGTTGCGCTTGACCATCCTGATGGGCACGCCAGACCATCCGCGCGGGCAGCTCGAGCGTGAGGCCATCGCACTCGAGCCGATCGGCAGGGGCAGCCCGCCGACCACCTGGCGCGGGGGGCGCGGCGTCGGCATTTCGCGTCGCTC
>Ga0075418_10005976_pt1 | contig 13737 bp, 5 predicted proteins | sample SoiMetdeltSBSDD2_FD_81776 | JGI IMG/M metagenome (GOLD analysis project Ga0075418, IMG submission 81776) | Bulk soil microbial communities from a Populus tree surrounding site in Tennessee, USA - Soil MetaG P. deltoides SBSDD2 | ecosystem: Environmental > Terrestrial > Soil > Tree plantation...
CAGCACGGAATACAGGATCAGGTCCACACGGACATGATCCCGGTATTGATCATACAAAAATTTCATTTTCCGCAGCATTGCTCTTAGTAATTTAAAAGACCTTTTCCCATAAGTTCAATGATCCGTAGAACAGCGAATCCACCAATCGGAAGGTTCCCGGGACAACCGTTTGTGGCGAGGAGTAAGTGGCAAGTCTCGCGCCTAAAGGAAGTCTGGAGAGTTGTTGGACCATATCCATGGAATGCTCTTCGTAGGTTTGAACATCCATCGTGACCGAATCGTCAATACGATGATGAACGCTTATGTTTTCGTAAAAAGAATTGAAAAAATAGAAAGCGTCATAATCTCTAAAGTCGATCGACGTGATGTTAGCATGAATGTAATTCACGTTCTGCAAATCATATCGCGAGGAAAGGTTCGTAGCCAGTTCGACCAGCCTTAGTCGATGTTCCACTCCGGTAAAGTGCCCCCTGGTTGTAGCGGCGCCTACCATGCAAAATTTACCGGCGCCTGAACCAATATCGAGTACTCTTGCACCTGCACGAGGGACGAGAAATGCCGAAGCCGATTTGGATATGGTTACCGGACTCCAGTGTCTGCTTGCAATACGCTGAATGGTTTCGGGGTAAATCGCGTCGAAATCCCGATCAGTTATTTCAATACTAAGACGAAGAAGTTGGAAGATCACAATACCATAGAGTGCGCTGAACAGTTTGTAAAGCTACTCTTGATTCTTCAATTCGCCTTTGACTCACCTCAACATACAGGTTGACAAAAGTCAATTTCAACATGGACACGACCAAGCGATCTTTTTTCGAATCCTTACCAATGCAATTATTTGGTTCTATCGATTGGATGTCCAAATAGTAGCATTCCACTAGAGAAGTTAGCAATGACGCAATTCCAAATACAATGGCAGCAACTTTTGTAAATGGTTTCATAGATATTGGTGTTTATGCCAAAATGCTCTAACCTCCTAGTTTAAGAAGTCTACCTAAGTTACCACCTTTATTCATTTGAATGTGGTTTGAATTTTGTTTCAACGATTGTTGCTTTTCACTTCAGCCGATAGATAAGGGGAAAATTGTCATTGACTGCAAAAATCATTCTGTCTTTGTCCTGGACAATATTTCTTACTTCACAACGAATACATAACCCGCTTTCTCCTAGAGTGATCCGGATGAACTAAGCTGCGGATTTGATCATAAAGGTATAATGGAAACACTGTTTGGCACCAACGATTCCCCAACACTTGTTGTTGGAACTTTGATTCGTTTAATTCCTTAATGTCAAATAGATGCTAACTCCGAGAGCGTATACTTTTTTGTTGTTCGGCGCCCAATAAAGTCAACTTAGAATTTGTAAGTGAGCATTTAATTCATTAAAATTAAAAGTAGGCATTTTCCTGTTGCCATTTAGTTAATTAAAGGAGTTGGTTATCGCCGAAATTACAAAGGTGCTCGGGGTTAATGGGTATTATTTTCCCCACGAAATTGATCCTTCATTTACCTCCTGCTCGGTAATCTATAGTAAGAGCCTTAACTCCTGATGACATCGTTGCTCGAAGAGTATCGCGGGACAACACTAAAAAGTCCGCCGTCACTCAACACGATTAGTTTGCTCAGGGCACGCACGGTTCATCCTACAAAATGGATCATATCTAAACAACAAACTTTTGAATTATGGAAATAATTCTATCTCAATTTTGTCGTAAGCTTTATCTGGCTAGGACAGTTAGGAAAGTATTCCATTCGGTTTTGCTGTTAATTAGCTTGAGCGCATTATCATGGCAAACCTATGGCACTACAGTTGCAAAGCACGCTCCTGTAAGGACAACGGAAAATATCGAAGCGAAAGACGCGGCGATTACTGTTTCCGGTAAAATAATATCAGAGAAAGGTGACGCTCTTCCCGGTGTAAATGTGTTGGAGAAGGGAACATCCAACGGTACGGTTAGCGATGCAGCAGGAACATATACCCTTACCGTAAGCAGTGAAAACGTAACCATCACCTTCTCTTTTATTGGATATTCAACGCAGGAGATCGCGGTTGGCGGGAGAACCGTTATTGATGTTACCCTGACAGAGGATGCCACAACATTGGGTGAAGTTGTGGTAGTTGGATACGGAGTTCAAAGAAAGTCAGACCTCACGGGGGCAATTTCTTCAGTTCCGGTGAATCAGCTTACTCAATTCCCTATGGCCCGAGTTGACCAGGCTTTACAGGGTCGTTCTTCGGGTGTGTATGTTTTGAATACCGATGGCTCTCCGGGAGGCAACACGATGGTCCGTGTTCGTGGCTTAAATTCCATCAACGGGGGAAATGAGCCGTTAGTTGTGATTGACGGTTTGCAAGGTGGTAGTTTAAATTCTTTGAATCCCAACGATATTGCTTCTGTTGAGATTTTGAAGGATGCATCGGCGACGGCGATCTATGGCTCACGGGGCGCTAATGGTGTGATCTTAATCACTACAAAATTGGGCAAAACTGGAAAGCCGGTTATCGATGCAGGATATAATATTGGTTTCCAAAAATTGGCGCGCAAGCTGCCCGTGATGGATGCAGCAAGTTTTGCCAAAACCTTTAACCAATACAGAATGACCGATACGGGTAACGGAAATATTCCAACACCTGAATTTACCGATCAGGAAATTGCCAATTGGGAAAAGAACGGAGGAACAGATTGGCAGGACGTAGTATATGAAACAGGCATCATGCAAAACTTTCAGTTAGGCATTAGCGGGGCAACGGACAAAGTCAAGTACCTGGTTTCAGGAAATTATTTGGACCACAACGGAATATTAGTAAACTCTCAGTATTCGCGTGCGTCGTTAAGGGTCAACCTTACAGCTGACATTACGAAGTGGGTTGATTTTGGACTCAATTATGCGTTTACGAAGGAAACTTATAAGTCACCCTCTTTCCGGGAAGAGGTTGCATTCGTATCGCAGGTAGTCAACAATGCCCCCCGTTGGGCCCCAACGGAACCGGTATATGATGAGTTGGGAAACTATTGGGTGCATAGTCCAGGCTATGCCGCCAACGATACATGGAACCCGCTTGCTTCAGCTGTGGAGCCGATTATTGATAATCCGATTTTCAAGAATAATGCCAACCTTTTTTTGAATTTTAAAATCGCAAAGGGCTTGAGTTTGATGATCACAGGTGGCGCATTGTTGACCAATAATTATTTCCGTGATTACTACAACAGCAAGACTTATGCAGGACTTCAGAATAATGGCTGGGGCCATGTGAATTCTTTTCAAAACGAAAGGTTTCAAAACTCCAATATCTTAACCTATGATAACACCTTCAGAGATATACATCACATAACCTTCACAGGAGTAATTGAGCAGATTTATGAGGAAGGTTTGGGTAGTACGATTACTGGATCGAATTTTCTTGTTGATCAGTTGGGCTTTGACAACCTGGCTGGGGCTAAATCGATCGTAGCCAATTCCACACATTACGATCGGTCAATTCTTTCATATATGGGACGCGTTAATTATGTGTTAGCAGACAAATATATGGCCACGGTCACCTATAGAGCAGATGGTTCCTCTGTATTTGGTGCGGAGAATAAATGGGGATATTTTCCATCAGGTTCTATTGCCTGGAGATTGTCCGAAGAATCTTTTTTGAAAGACTTAGATCTATTCACCGAACTTAAATTGCGGGCGAGCTATGGTAAGACGGGCAACCAGGGCATCAGTCCTTTTCAGTCGCAGGCCAGACTTGGGTCAGGTCCGGATTATAATTATCCATACAATGGTGGTGCCGCTACAGATATTGGCTTCGGACTCGCGGGGCTAGCCAATCCAAACTTAAAATGGGAAACCACCGAACAGACAGATATCGGAATGGATTTCTCATTATTTAATGGGCGACTAACCGGAACCATTGACTGGTATAAAAAAGTCACTGACGATTTGCTGATGGGCCGGGATTTGCCGGGTTATGTCGGTGTAAACAGTGTGCTGGACAATGTGGGATCTATAGAAAATAAGGGCGTGGAGATATTAGTTAGTGGAGATCCAATAGTAACAGACAACTTCAGATGGAACACCTCAATAAATTTTACCAAAAATAAAAATAAAGTTCTAGACCTTGGACCGGATGATAGAATAGGGTACAGACCCTCAACCGGTGGATATAGTCTAGGCACTGATTTTATGTTTCTACAAGTGGGCGAGTCCTTTGGCTTGATGAATGGCTGGAAATTCCTGGGTATCTGGGGTACCGACCAGGATGCCGAAGCGCGGAGGTATGGACAGCTTCCGGGAGATCCACGCTACCTTGATCTGGATAATGATGGGGACGTGGATACCGACGATAGGACTACCATCGGGAACGGATATCCAGAGTTTACATGGGGGTGGACAAACCAGCTTTCCTACAAGGGATTTGAGTTGTCGTTCCTCTTCATCGGATATCAAAACGTTGACTTGTTCAATACCATACGCATACGCAGAGACTCCTTCTGGGAGGGAACAAGTACGGTATTGTTGGATGCCTGGACCCCGCAAAATCAAAATACAAATGTTCCCGGAATGATTGATGGCAAATATAGGGAAGAACAAAACCTGACCAATAAAATATTCATGGGCAACAACAGTGGAGCTACCTCACAATGGGTGGAGGATGCTTCTTTTATTAAATTGAAAACGGCTACGTTGGCGTATTCATTTGGCTCGCCAAAACTTCAGTCTATTGGATTTCAAAAGGTAAGAGTCTTTATGAGCGGAACAAACATTTTCACCATTACCGACTATACCGGTTATGACCCTGAGGTTGCAGCTTTCCCCCAGCGTGGTGATGCCAATATCGGAGTCGATTTGAGTGTTTACCCTCCGGCGAGGACTTTTACACTGGGTTTTGATTTAACCTTCTAAATTAAATTCCTATCGCAATGAAAAATAGAATTTATAAAATCAAAAATTTGATATTGATGTGTGGGATTTTGCTACTGATCAATATCCGATGCGTGGAGCTGGATGAGACAGCAAAAGATTTCACAGGCCCGTCTACTTTCTATAATTCTAAACAGCAAGTAGAATCTGCCTTTGCCAGCGCAATGCAGCGACTATATAGCGAATGGTCTGCTTATTCATATGGTCATTGGAACTTTGAAAGCGATGATCAAATGTACGGGGGCGAGCTGGTCTTCGGAGACGATCAGGGTAGTGACTTATGGGGCGCGCACTATCGGTCCATAGCTGATCTTAATCCGGCAATAAAGGCACTGAATGACGATCGATTAGGAACGTCAGTCTCTCAGGAAGAAAAGGACGCGTTAATGGCTCAGGCCCGATTCATCAGAGCATTTAATTATTTCAGCCTGGTAAGATTGTTTGGCGATGTGCCCCTCATAACAGAAGAAACAAATCCGGTGACGGATGAAATCACAAGAACCCCAACGGTGGATGTATATGCATTTATTGAAGCTGATTTATTGTTTGCCATTCAACACCTTCCTGATTCATGGCCTGGAGAGAATCAAGGACGGCCCTCGAAGGGTGCTGCAAAAGTGATTCTGGCAAAAGTCTATATTACCATAGCTACAGCTCCTCTCAATAATACGTCTTATTATCAAAAAGCAAAGGACATGGCCGCTGACGTTTTGGATGATGGCATTTATTCGCTGGTACAAGATGTAAGTGAGGTGTTTGCATTACAAAACAGTTATGGTCCTGAAATAATGTGGAGCTTCAACGCCGCTGAAGATGACGTTTCCACACCCCCGCAAATATGGTTGCCGGGTAGCATGGCCGATGGATGGGGTGACTTTAAATCCGATCAAGTTTGGGGAGAAGCCTATCCGGCCCAACCACGTAAAGACGCTTATTTATTGCTGGAGGATTGGAATGGAGATCCCTATACAGAATGGTTCGGCACAACGCCATACGTCAAAAAATTTCTTTATGATTCCAGGGAAAACCAGGAACGATACAGATCCATTCAAAACATACCGATCGTACGATATGCAGATGCACTGTTGCTTTTTGCTGAAGCGGAAAATATGGTAAACGGAGGTCCCACGCAAGCTGCAGTGGATGCTGTTAATCAGGTAATTAATCGCGCAAATGGTTATGTTCCTAATCCAGCAGATCCTCTGCTAACTACTGCCATGACAAAGACGGCTTTTGATGCCGCTGTTATTCAACAAAGGAACCTGGAGCTATGTTTTGAGTTTGACCGGTGGTACGACCTTATCCGTAAAAGGATTTTATGTGATACAGCGATCCCCGAAATTCAACAGAACTGCGATGATAATGATTACTTGTGGCCGATACCGCAAACGGATTTAAGGCTCAATCCGCTATTAACTCAGAACCCTGGTTATACCGCGCCAGAATAGTGATTGATTTTGTTTATTTCAAAAGTGTCTTGTGATTCCGAATCATAAGACACTTTTTTATTCTTCAAGAGGTTCGGGTTTTATATGACTGATGATAAAACATTGTGTAATTTCAGTTATACGTTTTCACTTCAACCAGATTCCCTGAAATTCAAGCATCCCTATATCAACGCGTGGCTATTCATAACATTCGTTCTTTTGATTGTCGCTGGTTGCCAAAAGAAGCAAAAGAGAATGGAGAACACGTTGTTTGTTTTACTTCCCCCCGATTCTTCCGGGGTCGATTTTATTAATCGGATTACTTCGGATGACGTCACCAACATTCTTACGTACGAATATCTCTATAATGGAGGAGGTGTTGGCATAGGCGATTTTAACAAGGATGGTTTTCAGGATATCTTTTTTGTAGGAAGCCAGGTTCCAAGTAAACTGTATATCAATAAAGGTTATCCGGTAGGAAAGTCCCCTTTTAGTTTTGAAGATATGACCGAATCCTCAGGTATTACGATCAATGAGGGTTGGGCATTTGGGGTTTGCGTTGTTGATGTTAATCAGGATGGTCTACAGGATATTTATGTCAGTATAGGTGGGCGTACCACAACAGATAGATATCCAAATAAATTATTCATTCATCAAGGGTTCGACAAACCAGGTCAACCTTATTTTAAAGAGCTGGCCAACGAATATGGGTTGGCAGATTCAGGTCAATCCATTCAGGCCATTTTTTTTGACTATGATCGTGATGGTGACCTGGACATGTACCAGTTAACAGGTGGTGGATTTGAAAAATCACCCAATAACCCCAGCCCTATTGTTAAAGATGGTAGCGCAAAAAACACAGACAGGTTGTATAGGAATGATCATGATCAGAGATCAGGACATGCTGTTTTCACCGACGTATCGAAGCAGGCAGGTATTTTAGAAGGAGGTTACGGGTTAGGTGTCTCCCTATTGGATGTTAACGAAGACGGTTGGCTAGACTTGTACGTTACCAATGATTATCTCAGCAATGACTTGCTCTACGTAAACAATCAGAATGGCACGTTTTCCGAAAAAGTATCCGAATACTTTAAACATACAAGTCATTTTGCCATGGGCAATGATGTTGGTGATATCAATAATGATGGATTAGACGATATCGTAGTGATGGATATGTTGCCTGAAGACCATTTCAGAAGAAAACTCATGTTTGGTGCTACGCAGTATAATAAGTTTTATTATGCAGTGAACCACGGCTATACGTATCAATACATGCGAAACACATTGCAGCTGAACAATGGCAATGGTTCGTTCAGCGAAATCGGACAGATGGCAGGCATCTATAAAACAGATTGGAGTTGGGCTGTATTACTTGCAGATTTTAACAATGACGAATATCAGGACCTTTACATTACCAATGGGTTTGGTAAAGACATTACGGATCTAGATTTTGTAAAGTTTCGAAGCAGTATAACCAATAATATAAAGAATGAAGAATTAACAAGAAAAGTATTATTGGACAGTCTTGCTAAGCGTCCTGGAATAAAGGCGTCAGACTATGCGTATCGAAACAATGGCAACTTATCGTTTACCAAAGTTACGCGCGAATGGGGTTTTGATGCACCCAATTATTCCAATGGTGTAGCGTATGCAGATTTTGATAATGATGGAGACCTTGACCTGGTTGTCAGCAACATTGACGATGTGGCGCAGGTTTACAGGAATAAGCAGAGAGATAACAAGCCCCTGGATGCAAATTATCTGCGGGTAAAACTGGTTGGAACTGACTTAAATAAATCGGGCATTGGAAGCAAAGTGATCATTCGATATAACGGCAAGCTTCAAGTCAAGCTTAAAAGTGTTGTTCGCGGATTTGAAAGTACGGTAGAGGATATCGTCCATTTCGGTTTGGGAAGGATACAGCAAATTGACACCCTTGAAGTCCGCTGGCCCGATGGCAAGACCAGTTTTCTAACAAATGTAAAAGCCAATCAACTCGTCGAAATAAATCATCAAACCGGAATATCTGTCCCGTCAAAAAAAAATAGTATCACCCCGATTTTTGAAGTGTGCGATTTCAAACTCATGCCTTACCAACATAAGGAAAACCCATTCATTGATTTTAATCATGAACCATTGCTGCCTCGAAAACTTTCGCAAGAAGGCCCGGGTCTGGCTGTAGGCGACGTTAATAACGATGGATTGGAAGACCTTTTTGTAGGAGGGGCTTTGCTTAGAAAAGGTAAATTGTTTCTGCAGAATAAGGACGGAACCTTTGAAGACAGAGCGTTGGCTAAAGCGGATATTGAAAGTGAAGATATGGGCTCTCTGTTTTTTGATGCTGACAACGACGACGATTTGGACCTTTATATTGCAAGCGGTGGAAACGAATACAATCCGGATCACAGGCACTATCAAGACTGGTTATATCGCAACGATGGGAAAGGGAATTTTACAAAAGACGAAACTGCCTTGCCAAAAATGCTGGTTAGTGGCTCCTGCGTTGTAGCGGCCGACTATGACCATGATGGAGACTTTGATCTCTTTGTTGGTGGAAGGGTATTACCATCTTCTTATCCGCAATCTCCAAGAAGTTATATATTAAGCAATAACGATAACGGCAAGTTTGAGGATATTACGCAAAGCATAGCCCCGGAACTTCAAAACCCCGGCATGGTCACAAGCGCCTTATGGACAGATTTTGACAACGATGGGTGGATGGATTTGATCGTTGCCGGTGAATATATGGCTATAACTTTTTTCAGGAATGAGAACGGAAAAAGATTCAGCCGAAACGCCGATAGCGGACTCGTAAATTCAGAAGGCTGGTGGAACAGTCTGGCCGCCGGTGACTTTGATAAGGATGGAGATATGGATTACATCGCTGGAAATTTTGGCTTAAATTCTCCCTATCGCGCATCCACAACTGAACCTCTGAATGTCATTTTTAAAGACTTTGATAATAATGGAGCGCTTGAAGCCATCACTTCTTATTATGAGGAAGGAATAAATTACCCTGCCCCATCCATGGACGTACTCACCAGCCAATTGCCACTTTTAAAACGGAAAATATTGTATTACCGTACGTATGCCAATACTTCCACAGAAAGCTTATTGGAAATCGCTGGAAAAGAAAACGCGCAGATGCTTACGTGTAAAACTTTGCAATCGAGTTATATCGAAAATTTAGGTAATGGAAAATTTAAATACACGCCCTTGCCGCTGGCTATGCAAGTTGCTCCCGTCTATGGTGTTTTAGCTGAAGACGTGAACCTGGACGGCAACCTGGACTTTGTCGCAGTGGGAAATTCGTATGCTCCTGAGGTTGTTATGGGTCGGTGCGATGCCTTTATTGGCTTGGTGATGCTGGGAGACGGAAAAGGAAATTTTAATGCCATGCCGGCGGGCCAATCCGGATTCTTTGTAAACGGAGATGCAAAAAGTATCGCGCAGTTGAAAGCTGCCGACGGGACATCACTAACCATGGTAACCCAAAATAACGATTCTCTAAAGGTTTTTAGAAGTAAAAATGGGGGCAAACATATTAGGCTGCATAAAATGGAAGTCGCGGCGATACTGACATACAAAAGTGGCGAATCCAATAGAATCGAAATTGGCTATGGCACCGGTTATCTGTCTCAATCATCAAGGAATATTACCATAACACCACAGATAAAAAAAGTAGAACTATTCGATGTTAAGGGTAAACTAACAAGGAAATTTGACTACTAATAAATACAATGCAAGATTGAAATAGTGTTGGAAACCTCGCTTTGGTTTAAAGAAGCTTTGTGGGTCGTGATCACTTAACGCTTATCAAAAGTAATTTTCGCAAGACAACTTTAATCTATAGCTCCATGCAAATCTTTAGATTATTTAAATATTTGGCCTTGTCTATTCTAATCTGTTTTTTCGTCGGCTGCTCACAAAGGAAGAATTCACCATCTGAAAAAGATAATTCAGAAAAAGCCTATTTTACCCTTGATGATTTTAAATCTGTTGAAAAAATAGACGCCCACGTTCACGTTAATACTGAACAGACGTCATTGATCCAACAAGCGGAGGAAGATAATTTTCGTTTGCTAACTATAAATTGGGATGATGTAAATGACCCTCCACCAATGGAAATACAGCAAGAGTTCGCGATACACCAACTAAAAGCTTCTCCGGAGCGAATCGCGTATGCAACAACCATTTCTATAAAAAACTTCAATAATGATGATTGGCAGGAACAGACTATTGCCTATTTAAAGAATTCTTTTGCTCAGGGAGCTGTAGCTGTTAAAATATATAAAGTTATCGGAATGAGCCTGAGAGATAAAAATGGAAACCTCGTTATGATTGACGACCCAAGATTTGATGGGATAATAGATTTTATAGTCAAAAACAATATTCCGATTGTGGGGCACCTGGGAGAACCAAAGAACTGTTGGCTACCGGTGGAAAAAATGACAATAAAAGGAGACAAAAGTTACTTCCATGACCATCCCGAATATCACATGTATTTGCATCCTGAGTTTCCATCGTATGAAGCGCAAATAGACGCGAGAGACCGTATGCTTGAAAAACATCCAGACCTAAAATTCATAGGCGCTCATTTAGGAAGTTTGGAATGGAGTATAGATGAACTCGCAAAACGACTTGATAAGTTTCCCAACATGACGGTAGATATGGCTGCCCGTATCCCTCACTTTCAATATCAGGCAAAAACGAATTGGCAAGGAGTACATGACTTCCTTATTAAGTACCAGGATAGGCTTCTGTATGCTACAGATATAGTGACCAACGGAACTGAAGACCCTTCCGTACTTAAAAAAGACGCACATGATAGATGGCTTAGTGACTGGAAATTTTTTGCGACAGATGAAACGATGCAAGCATCCGAGGTTGAAGGTGAGTTTAAAGGCTTAAAACTGCCACGTGACGTAATTCATAATCTATACCGTAAAAATGCTGAGAAATTGTTTTTTGGAGACAGAAAAACGAAAAGGTAAAATTTGCCTTCAGCCGGCGTTGTTGCCTGAAAATATGTTTGCGTCAAATTTATAGGAAAATTATTGCTTCAGATCAGTAGAATAATAAATCGTATGGAAAAATCTCAATCAACTAAACTTTGGCAATTCACAGTATGGCTTGCCATTTCCTGTTTCACATTGGTACATTCAGTGAAGACCTGGGCACAGGAGAGGCCATTGATCTTTCCTATTCCAAAAGAGCTTCAGATTACGAATGATGATTTTATTGTCGATGAGACTGTATCCATTATCATTCCTCAAAACGCAGGCGAAAAAGATGTTTTCCTTGCTCGGTTTCTGGTACGCGAGCTGAGTGATAAATATGGTATAGCAGTGAAAATTGAAACAAGCACAGATATACCAAAGGAAAAGAAGGTTGTAGTAATGGGGTCAATTCGTAATCCACTGGTGAAAAAGTATTGTGCTGATAACGGGGTTGAGGTCACTCAGAAAAGTCCTGGCACAGAAGGATACATATTACAGGTTAGCGCAAATAGAATAGTGATCGCAGGGTGGGATGATGCAGGGGCTTTCTTCGGATTGCAGTCTTTACGTCATCTTTTGGAAGCCGGCAAAGGAAAAAATATAAAGGGTGTAAAAGTGAGGGACTGGCCAAGTTTTCCCTTCAGGGCTATAAGGCTATACATCCCAGGCCCTGAAAACATGGCTTTTTTTAATCGGTTCTTAAGAGATTTTATGTCGCTCTACAAATACAACAAGGTTGTTCTTGAGTTAAACTGTATGAGGCTCGACAAACATCCTGAAGTGAACACGGGTTGGATAGAGTTTGCAAAGTACATGCAATACACTCGATCGAATGCAACACAGGGTGTTCATGGAGAAGAAAAAAACTCAAGTCATTTTGATGCGGGAGATGGTTTCATAATCGAAAAAGATGATGTAAAGGACATTGTGAAAGTTGCCAATCAGAACTTTATTGAAGTTATACCAGAGATACCCTCACTTACGCATGCTTATTACTTACTAACAAAACATCCTGAGTTGGCAGAGTATCCAGGTGACAAATGGCCTGATACGTATTGTCCTTCTAATCCCAAATCCTATGACCTGATGTTCGATGTGTATGATGAGTATATAGAGGTAATGAATCCAAAAATGGTTCATATTGGTCACGATGAATGGTGGGGCGCTCCAATGGACGTTTGTCCGCTGTGCAAAGGAAAAGATTACTCAAAGTTATTCGCACAAGATGTTACTAAAATTCACGGTTATTTTTCAAAGAAGGGAATTAAAACTGCGATGTGGGGAGATTATTTACTTGAAAGTGTTCGCGATACTCTATCACAGGATAGAACGTCGTCAACCGGTTTAAAATATAGAACTCCTGGGGCAGTGCGTCCAGCCGTTGTGAAGGAGTCTATCCCGAAAGACATTTTGATTTTCAATTGGTTTTGGCTTAATCCCGAAAAGGATAAGCAGATAGCTGATTTTGGATTTAAGCAGATCTACGGAAATTTCACGCCGAACATAAGTCATTGGGATGAACGAATAAAGAAAATTGATTTGGCGGGAGGCGCGCCTTCATCCTGGGCAACAACAAATGAAAGTAATTTTGGAAAAGATATAATCCTGGATTTTTTGGGCTGCGCCAATTTAGTATGGTCTTCGCATTCCATCAACCAGATTGATATGCTACCTATTGTTTGGGGACTAATGCCTTCCGTCCGATCCAGTTTAAAGGCTGAGCGAGTTCCCAGTGAAGATGGAGGGATTGTGGAACCAATTGATATCGCCTCGCATTTTAATATTTCAAAAGACTCAAAAGTTTTTGATATTAATTTAAGTACAATAAAATCTGGAGAGATTAGAAGAGATAAGAAGGTATTCAACTTAATGAATTCATCAAACGCTCCAGGCAATTGTGCCATTGCTGTAGGTGCAACGGGAACAGAGACTAACCCGCTTCAACCTAAGGTGGATGGTATAGCCATTAATGAGGATGTGAGCAGCCTGATCTTTTTACACGCATGCGCTGTTCCTGCAGGAAATCAAAAGGCCTATTTTAATATTCCCAACAATTTTGATTCATCAGATCTGCTGGGATGGTATGAAATTGTCTATGAAGATGGGTACTTGGACATCGTGCCTATCCGATATGGCGTTAACATATTGGAGTGGAATCCAGGAGGCGAAAAAAGCCTTGATAAAAGAGAAGGTGATACGGGTGCACCTCAACAGGCATATTGCTACGAAGCGGATCCCATTAGCTGCTCTTCTAACATGCAAGACAATCCCATTTCTTTTTTCGCCTTTGAATGGGTCAACAAACGATTTGGTAAAGCCATAAAAGAAGTAAACTTGCGCGGATCTATACACTATCAGGCCCTAACGCAGGATTATGGTAAGCCGGTGACTGAACCTATG
>Ga0075418_10005977_pt1 | contig 13736 bp, 15 predicted proteins | sample SoiMetdeltSBSDD2_FD_81776 | JGI IMG/M metagenome (GOLD analysis project Ga0075418, IMG submission 81776) | Bulk soil microbial communities from a Populus tree surrounding site in Tennessee, USA - Soil MetaG P. deltoides SBSDD2 | ecosystem: Environmental > Terrestrial > Soil > Tree plantation...
GAAGCCCCTAATGGCACTGAGGCGATGACTCTTTTGGCTCGTCATCTGGGCCAAGTCGATCTATTGCTCACCGACGTTGTTATCCCTCAAATGACCGGGCCTGAATTGGCTGAAATGGTTATGGCGTCACATCCCGAGGCGCGCCTCCTCTATATGTCGGGCTACACCGATAGCGCTATTGTCCACCACGGCGTGTTGGATGCTGGGTTGGCTTTCATCCAAAAGCCCTTCACACCCGAAGCTTTATTACGCAAGGTCCGCGAAGTCCTGGAGACATCAACGTGATGAACTCACACCAGGACGAGAATCACCATGGTTCTGCAACTACTCGGAGTCGCGGCGTTATGGCGCTGCGCACCATTGTCGCACCACGGCTCCGATCGACTATTCTTCGTAGACTGCAGCAGCAATTGAAGCTTTAGGCAGTAGGGCCTCACGCCGCAAAGCTGCTTCCGCGCGCAGCCAATCGTCAAGATCGTGCCCATCTTCTCGACCGCGCGCTTCATAGAGCTGAAAAGCGCGCCGCTCAATTTGCTTCTGCAATCCATCTGAAATCGCCGAAGGTTCTAATGTTTGTTGCTGTTCCATAGCCTAGCTTCTCCCTCCACGTTCTGGGTCGCCAGGACCCACTTAATCGCTCCCTTTGGAAAAATGCGCCAAAGTCTTGCAACCTACAGTGCACATTTGAACCAATTACACGAACGATCGGCACCCATTGCCCTCCGTCACACCATTCGTCCCGACCAACAGTTCTAACCTGCAATGTCCATCAAGGTGCGGAGGGGAATCTGTGTCCGGGGCCCGAGTGCAGGATGCTCTCTAAAGGGTATTCCCTGAGCGCCTTGTCAGGGTAACCCTTATTGACACTCGACAACTGCAACTGCCATTTTTGTCACGATTTTGCTATTCTCAAGAACTGTTTCCCTTATGTTCCCAAGGGCACAACGGATTATCAATGCACTCCGGCACCGCTTTCGCTGCAAGGCACTGCGGTTGCTCCTCTTTACTTTGCAGGCGGTGCTTCGAGACCTGAGCTAAGAATTTCGTCGATGCGTGCGCTAATCGATTTGAGCGAGGAACATGTTCTCGACGTCGCCGCTTAACCAATACCCTTTCTGCAGGAGTCCTGATGATGCAACTCAACGGTCCCGCAATGCGCGATGGCTTTCATGTCCTTCGCGATCGGTATTCTCCTCCGGCTGATTCGGTTCAATTAGCCCCTGAAGCAAAACGAAGGATCTCGATCTGTCACCTCTTCCTGAACTACAAACTGTCGATCAACGACGTCGCAAAGACCCTGGACGAATCCTATAAACACACGGTGAGCATTCTCATTGAGCAAGGGATAATCCAAGAGCGAAGATCCGTCAGCCGAGAACCACAGCCAAAGCAAACGTCGTTATTTGGCTCCCGGTTGAAGCGCTCTGATGAGTGAGCAGAGAACCCTTGAACGGCAACAGGCGATGTTGCCTCCAAGCCTGGCAACCCCTTCAAGCGGCTCCTTACTAAAAACCGGCACTCTCCTGTCACGGCTGCTATGCCAGTGAGAATCATCTAACCTCCTTCACTTTTGCCTGTAGTTAATCCATTGATCAGTAAATCCAGAGTACGACTCTGGCAACACTAGAACTTGATCCGGCAGCAGTAACTCAAGGCTCCGCAATCCTGGCCAACAAAGCTGAGGAACAAGTCTTGGTCGCATTCCGCCTGGCGATTTCCGACTGCTCAATGTGTAAACTGATCCTTAGAGATGGCTTCACAGCCTAAAATGTTTACTTCGTTTCCAGCGCGACCCTACCGGAGGAAGAGTAGATGTCTATGAAGAAATACCGGGTTGAAAGAGACACAATGGGACAAGTTAAGGTTCCGTTGAATGCTCTCTATATGGCTCAGACACAGCGTGCCCTCGAAAACTTCCCCGTTAGCGGTCTCAAGTTCGGTCGATCCTTCATCCAGTCGTTGGGTTTGATCAAGGGAGCGGCGGCATCGGTCAATCAAGAACTGCAGATTTTAGATCGGAGGGTCGCCAAGGCTATCAGACTTGCTGCCAAAGAAGTCGCGAATGGACGGCACGATGAGCATTTTCCCGTTGATATTTTCCAATCGGGTTCGGGCACTTCAACCAACATGAATGCCAACGAGGTCATTGCCAGGCGCGCCCGGCAGATAGATCGGGGGGTGCTCGTTCATCCGAACGATCATGTCAACCTGGGACAATCGTCGAATGATGTGATCCCGTCCGCGATTCACATTGCTGCCTTGCTGACAAGTCACGAGAAGCTACTGCCAGCCCTCGAACATCTGCGGCTGGTCCTGCTGCGCAAGGCTCGGGAGAACACATTGGTCATCAAGACTGGCAGAACTCATCTCATGGATGCCATGCCAGTGCGTCTCAGTCAGGAGTTCGAAGGTTGGGCGGCACAAATTGCAAATGGCATGGAACGTATCAAGGTCACATTCCCCCGCATGCGGGAACTAGCTCTAGGAGGGACGGCAGTCGGCACTGGGATCAACACACATGCCGAGTTCGGCAAACGAGTGGCAGCCACGCTAAGCGAGCTCACGGGCTTCACGTTTGTCGAAGCTCGAAATCACTTTGAGGCTCAATCGGCGCAGGACGCAGTCGTCGAACTCAGTGGTCAACTGAGGACGCTCTCGATCTCGCTGGCAAAAATTGCCAATGACCTGCGCTGGATGAACTCAGGCCCGAATGCGGGCTTGGCTGAAATCCAGCTGCCTGCTTTGCAGCCTGGCAGCTCGATCATGCCAGGCAAGGTCAATCCGGTTATTCCCGAGGCGGTTCTGATGGTCACCGCTCAAGTCATCGGCAACGATGCGACGATCGCCTTTTCGGCCAGTCAGGGTAACTTCGAGCTGCTTGCCATGCTGCCTGTAATTGCTTACAACCTGCTTCAAAGTCTCGATCTCTTGAGTAACGCGACGTGGCTCCTTGCAGACAAAGCGGTCTCGGGGTGTTCCGTGAATCGCGAAAGGATTGGTCAGGTGTTAGAAGCAAATCCGATTCTGGCAACTGCCTTGAGTCCTGTTATCGGCTATGAACAGAGCGCCGAAATTGCGAAAGAGGCCGTCGCGCAACAGCGCCCCGTCAAAGAGATCGCGTCCGAAAAGACTCGCCTGCCCAGAAAACAACTGGACCGGCTGCTCGACCCGAAGAATTTGACTAACGGCGGCTTGGCGCAACCTGCGCGGAAATCGCGACAGAGCCGCAAGCCCGTGAAGGCCACGTCCTAACGGCGCTTGAAGCCATCCTCGGAAAACAGCAGGCTACCAATGTTCCTGACCAAGCTCGAATAGGGACCTGCACTCCAAGTGTCGTCCCAAGTCCGTTTCGGCCTTCGCTTCCTATCCAATTCGCGCCCTTTGAATCTTTTGCCGCACGACTGATGTGGCCGCTGACGGTCAGCCCAGTGCTCCGCACACTTTAAACATTAGGCTGTTCAAACTTGAACGTTCAAGAGGCAGGAGACCGAGCAAAATTGGACGAACCTAGACTTCGTGGCCCAGGAGGAACAACGATGCCGGAACAGGAAACCCTCAGAAAGGCGCAGAAAGCAAAACGCGAGGGGAAGTCTCCCTCGACTCAGGCTGGAGAATTCGTCAGAGAAGAGATCCATCACATTCGCGAGGGGAAGCACGGGGCACGTTCGGCCAAGCAAGCCATTGCGATTGGTCTGTCGAAAGCACGGCGTGCCGGTGTGGCTCTCAAGCCACCGCAGAAAGGCCGCGTGTCGCGTGAAACATTGCAGGCTGCAGAACGTGACCTGAAGGCTGGACACAGCCGTACCAAGAAAGCCTCCGCTCGCCGATCTAAGGCCTCGTTGAAGGCGCTTCGGCGCGAAGCCACATCGGCAGCCTCTGCTCAGGCACTCTCTCGCCAGGCATGGACTAGCGGACGACGCCGAGCCCAGAGCAAGAACTAGCGGCAGGCGGCAACAATAGATTGCGGGCTGTTTCTTCTTGCACATCATTTGTGTCGAAACATCCCTAGAATCCTGTGGTTTAGCGAGGTGCTGGCTCGCCAATAACAGTAGTGACGGCAAGGAAGTGGCTTGTCTGCAATCAAATGGAGTAGGTCAACGATGCACAATAGGCCTCGGCAGCATTCAGTGTTGTTTTCATCCTTTTGTGGAGATCATCGACAAAGTTCGTGGCGACCTGCGGCTGACGTCTACCGCACGCGGGTAGGTTGGCTGATCAAGCTGGATGTGGCTGGAGTGAGGCTGGAGGACATCCGGACCGAAATCGCCGGATCTGAAGTGCGGATTCAAGGATGCAGGCGCGACTTTCAAGCCGTTGAAGGCTGCCGGCATTACTCTATGGAGATTTCCTACAACCGCTTTGAGCGTTTCATTCTGCTTCCTTGCGATTTGACGGGAGCTGAGCTCCGGGTGGATTGCTTCAATGGAATTTTGCTAATTGAGTTGATCACGGAGGGAAATGGTCGTGAGTGATCCCAATGACGTTGAGATACTGCCAGTACTGCCATTGAAGAACACGGTGCTGTTCCCTTACCTGCTGCTGCCTCTTTCGGTGGACAAGCCGTTCTCGGTGGCTGCCGTGGAAGCCGCGTTGGCGCGCGAGGACAAAGAGTTGGTGGTTGTTGCTCAACGCAACACGTCAGCAGAGGTGGTGGGTCAGAGCGATCTCTATGCCATCGGTACAAAAGCCGTCGTCAAAAAGAAAGTCAATCAAGAACACGGTGGCTTGGAAGTCATCCTGCTCGGAATTGAACGATCGGTAATCATTAAACTCGAGCACGCTGACTCGCACCTTCAAGGGCGTGTCAAGCCCCTGCCTCTGCCAGAACAGAAGACTGCCGAAGTAGAAGCGCTGCATCGCGAACTATTGGAAATGGCCGGCAGCGCATTGGGCATGACTGAGCCCAAAGCCTTCAACGAGATTAGCCGCCTGTTGGGCGAAAGCAAAGACCCGTTCCGGTTGGTTTACGTTCTTGCGTCCATGTTCAACATGGAGTTGGAGAGGGAGCAATCACTCCTCGAGGCTGAGACTTCGCTGGATGCGCTTCGCCTCATGCACTCGTATTTGTCCTATGAGCTCCAGGTTCTCGAACTCCGCTCGAAAATTGCCACGGAAGCTCAGACGGAAATGAGCCGTCAACAACGCGAGTATCTGCTGCGCCAGCAGATGCGGGCCATTCAACAGGAACTAGGAAGCAAGAATCCTGAGGAGGCTGAATTGGAATTGCTGCGGGAACGGGTCCAACAAGTGGATCTACCCGATGAGATCCGGAAGGAAGTCGAGCGCGAGGTGTCACGTTTGGACCGCCTGCCGGCTGGGGCTCCAGATTATTCCGTGACGCGCACCTACCTCGAACTCTTACTCGAACTTCCGTGGAAGGTTTCAGTTGAAGGCGTTATCGACATATCCAGGGCAAGGCAGGTCTTGGATGAGGATCATTATGATTTGAAAGAAATCAAGGAACGCATCCTGGAGTATCTGGGAGTCTTGAAACTGAATCCCGGTGCCAAATCTCCTATTCTTTGCTTTGTAGGAGCCCCTGGAGTCGGTAAGACCTCTCTTGGACAGTCCATCGCACGAGCAATCGGGCGCAAGTTTGAGCGATTGAGCTTGGGAGGCATGCACGACGAAGCGGAACTCCGTGGGCATCGGCGCACCTATATAGGAGCCATGCCCGGACGGATCATCCAGGCTGTCCGCCGGGCAGGCGTGAATAATCCGGTATTGATGCTGGATGAGGTCGACAAATTAGGCCATGACTTCCGCGGCGACCCGGCAGCCGCCTTGCTTGAGATTCTCGACCCGGAGCAGAACAGGACTTTCCGCGACAATTATCTCGATCTCCCCTTCGACTTGTCGCGCATCTTCTTTGTAACAACCGCCAACACCTTGGACACGATTCCTCGTCCCTTGCTCGATCGTATGGAAGTTCTCCACTTACCGGGCTACAGCGATGAAGAGAAGGCCGAGATTGCCCGGCGTTATCTCATCCCCCGCCAACTGAAGGAAACTGGGCTCAGTGAGAGTGATGTTTCCTTCACGCGGGAAGCCCTGCAATCGATGATTTCGCGCTACACGAGGGAAGCAGGAGTACGGCAACTGGAGCGCACCATTGGCCGAGTTGCACGCAAGATTGCACTGCGTCACGCCGAGGGTAGGACCGAACCTGTTGAAGCGAGACCCGAAGACCTTTTGGAGTACCTGGGCCCACAGCGCTTCATGCCTGAGCAAACACGGCAATCATTGCCTTTCGGTGTTGCGACGGGACTCGCCTGGACGGAGGCCGGCGGTGACGTTCTTTATATCGAGGCTACTCTCCTACCCGGGAGCCGCGGCCTGACGCTTACGGGACAGCTCGGCGACGTGATGCAAGAATCCGCCAAGGCTGCTCAGAGTTATATCTGGTCTCACGCGGAATCTCTTGGCATCGATCCAGCGCTCTTCCGAAGGCATAGTGTTCACCTGCACGTGCCCTCAGGCGCCACTCCAAAAGACGGGCCGTCAGCTGGAGTAACCATGGCCACTGCCCTCGCCTCTCTTTACAGCAAGCTTCCCGTACGAGTGAACACTGCCATGACAGGTGAGATTACGTTGACAGGGTTGGTGCTTCCTGTTGGGGGGATCAAGGAGAAGGTGCTCGCGGCTCATCGGGCACATATTCAAAGAGTGATTCTTCCAAAGGACAACGAAAGGGATTTGAGAGAAATTCCTGAGACTGTCAGTAGAGAGATTCAGTTTGTCTTCGCCGAGACAATTGAAGAGGTACTGGTAGCAGCAATTCCGGAGTTGAATGGGCTGCTGGCTGTACCCAGAGCGTCGTAGAACGTGAACTGCGAGGAAAACGGCTTATGCTGGACTTTTCCGAAGACCGCAATCGTGACGAACAAGTGGCACTTCTTCAATCAGAATTACTTCGTGTTCAGGACTTATACCTCCGCGCGCTGGCGGATCTGGACAATTTCAGGAAGAAGGTTCAGCAGGATCACGCAAAACTCGCCTATGCAGGGAAGCGAGAGATCCTTCTGAAACTTCTTGAGGTGGTGGACAGCTTCGAGCGAGCGCTCGAACAGACCGCAGGATTGCCAGATTCCCTGGCGGAGGGTTTTCATGTCATCTCCAGACAGCTTCGAAACATACTAAGAGGTGAGGGTGTGACGCCCATGGAGACGCTTGGGCAGGCCTTTGACCCGGAACTTCATGAGGCGATTGCCACAGTCGGGGATGGTAACCAGAACTCTGGAACGATTGTTGCGGAGCTCTCTCGTGGATATCTTTGGCAAGATGAGCTGTTGCGCCCAGCGAAGGTGTCGGTCGCTCACTAGTGAGGATTACGAAATGTAGTGACGAAAGTCCTCGTGACTGAAGAACCCAAAATTCGGTCCCCCTCGACCGCGTTCGGGCGAGGGGAGCCCCACATGACGCGATTGAGCGTGATCTGAATCATTGGATTGGAACCCTAAGTCTGGAGTTTGCTATGAGAATCCTTTTGGCAGTGGATGGATCACGGTATTCCGTGGATGTCGTCGACGCCGTTCTCTCTCGCTCCCGGCCGGAAGCGGGGTTTGTGCGCGTTCTTTCGGCGGTGGACCCTGAACAGGTTATTGCCAGCGATGCGAGTCACCCAGATCTCGATGAAGCAACTACGCAGACACCCATGAAAGCCACCGAGGAGCTGGTCGAATTGGTGGCGGATTCACTCAAACTTCATGGCTTTGAAGCGGGAGGCGTGGTGAAGCCGGGAGATCCTCGGGAAGTGATCGTCAACGAAGCTGAAAATTGGCAGGCTGATTTGATCGTCATGGGCGCCTACGGACATTCGGGCGTCAGGAGCCGGCAACTTGGGAGCGTAGCCGAGTCCGTGGCAAGACATGCTCGATGCTCTGTCGAGCTGGTACGAAAACAAGGAACGGTCTCAGGTCACGATGCGTAGGAAAAGAACGGTGTTATTACTCGTGGGAATTGCTGTCGTCGCGGTCGTTCGGACGTTGTGGAAGAAGTCGGAACAAAAAAACCCCGACCTGGGGGAAAGAGTGAATACCTGGGAGAACGAGGGAGGGCACGTGCCCGGAATTCCACCGACCCGAACTGGACGCTGACAATTTAGCCGGCAAACACAAAAAAGAGGGCACCAAGTACTATCGCATCCGAGGATGCTAAGCTTCTGTTTTGTCGGGTTTGGAATCCGACAGAACAGCCTGGTTGCCCTCTTTTTAGGAGGGAGACTTGGTTGTTGTGCCACTCCGAGGAGCAGCAACTTTCAGTTTCAGATTGGATGTAATCCTTTCTGAAACGACCTCATCTCCCTCTTCTGCAAACATACCATAGGAAGGGATGGGGACCGTTCCGTTTTGCACACTCGAAGGAATTTTTCATCGCATGACCAATTCCGTGTTTGTCCTTTTCAGCGAAATTCTTCCCAGACAGCAACAAAAAACCAAGTCTCCTTGAGCATCGTTCTTTCTTATACAGAGTCTGCACGCTGAGCGAGTAACAATGATCAGAGCTTGGCGAACCATGAAAAGGAGCGAAATAACAATGAAACTGCTCATGTGGCTAGTGGTGTTCCTTGCAGTTCCTGTCGCTGCCACTCAAGAAAAACAGGAAGCAGCAAATCAGGAAGTCAGCGGGACGATTAAAGAGGTTTCAATCAACGTGCGCCGCTTGATCATTGAAACGACTCAGCATCAGGAAAAAACAGTCTCTGTGGAGCCCGAAACGCGGATTCTTGTCAACCAGCGGCAAGGGACGCTCGAAGAGCTTAAACCGGGGCAATCGATTCGGATTGTTCTACCACGCGAGAGCAGCAAAGCGATCTTGATCGAAGTGACCTAGTCGAAACCAAACTTTGGCCTATCCTATTGAACTATCGTTGGTACCCAAAGCCACGGTTGCGTCTGCCTCTTATTTCTCGAGTCATTTGTTGCCATTGCTGCCACTGCTGGGCGGAAAGAATGGTTTGCAGCTTCTCATCGGTTTGCTTGCGAATCTCTTTGTATCGAGGCTCTGACTGTCGACGTATTTCCATGAGCTGAAATCTACTTTCTTTGATGACCTCTTCCATCTGGGTCCGTTGGTTTGCCGTGAGGTTGAGGCGATCCAGCATTTGTTCGAATCGTTCACCGCGGGGCTCACGCGAGTATCGCGAGAACTGCCCACGGTAAACATTCATGGCAAGAGCACCCGCGAGACAGCCAAGCAAGAAAACGCCTACAACTGCGGCTCGAATACGCCATTGCGTCTTGCCGTTATTTTCCATCGGCATCTCCTGCCTCCATGGTCGGATCATAAAGTACGGTGAGAGCCTGACTGTAAGTCATCTCATCTCCAGCATCGTCTGAGTCCACAATCACCCACTCCGGAGCACTATCATTCACTGAAGCCACGTTCGAGGGTTCAGTCGGCGGCTCGGAGTTGTTGAAAAACGTCAGCGCCAAAAGCAACACGACTAACGCTCCCATTGAAGCGACGAGGGGCCGGGCGGTTTGCCATACACGCGAGAACCGAAGCCGCTTTGAAGACAGCTTCTGCTCTCTGATCGCGGCCAAGACCTTGGTCTGGAAAAAGGGGGGCGGTTCGACAATGACGGAAGCGCGTTCCTGCAGGAGCAGTAGAGAAGCCTGAGCCGCCTGATAGGCAAGCAGACACTCCGGGCAAGCAGCCGTATGGGCTTTGACCATCTCCAGTTCGGCCACGCTCAAACTACCCAGAGAGCGTCTTTCCAGCAAATTGACAATGTGATTCTCTTTCATCCTTCCACCTCGGTCGTGGATCATTTGGATGGATTTCGCGTTCTGACGGTTAGCAACTTCTCTACGGCTTCCCTCATCCTACGACGCGCTCGAAAGGCTTGGACCTTCACCTTGGATTCGGACCAGCCAGTTGCGCCGGCAACATCCTTGATGGACATTTCGTCTGCATCCACCAGCATCAACACCAAACGATCGTCAGGTGACAGTGTACCCAAGACTCGGTCAGCCAAGTCGGCTGCCTCCCGGCTTTTTTCTGCGGCCCGGTGGCGCTCAGCCGAAACTCCCGCGAGATGGTGATCGAGCCACTCCGCTTCTGCTTCCGGCATCTCAGCCAGATCCGATTCGGGCCGCCGCTGGGAGTTCCGCAGAAGGTTGAGGCATGTCGTCGTAGCAATACGCGTCAACCAGCCTTCGAGGGATCCACGCCCTTCATAGTCTGCCAAGTGAGTGTAGGCCCTAAGAAAGATCTCCTGCGAGGCATCCTCCACCTGGGTGCGATCACGAAAGAACCGGCTGGCAATCTGAAAGACTCGCGGGCTATAGCGGCGCACAATCTCTGCGAAAGCGGTCTCGTCGGTCTCCTGGGCAAGTTTGGCGAGTTCCAGATCTGATGCCTGTTCCAGTGGATCCGTCAACGGCACTCCAGGTCGCTAACGGACCGGAGACAACTCCGGCCCGCCAGCGGAGCGGGACGATTGCTGAGATTACAAAGACTTCCCCTCAGCCTGCTTCATTCTATGTTGTTCCCGCCTCTGTTGGAGTTGGTTCTTTTGCTCGGGTGTCAATAGCGCCGTCATCTCCTGTCGCATCCTGAAACGCTCACCCATCAACTTGGCCTCGAGCGCCGCCGATTCCGTCAGCACTTGTGTGGCTAGTCCTTCGTTGAACGTCTCTCCCTGGTTGGCCTGACGCAGGCCCTGCCGCTTGGCACGCAACTCCTGGTGCAGAGACTGGGTACGCTCACGATAGCTCTCACGGATCTGCTTCATCTGCGTCTTTTGAGCTTCTGTCAGGTTCAACCATTCGAAACCAGCGCCGCCCCCCCTGCCCTGTCTGCCGTGGAATCTGCCGAACTTTTGTTTGCCGGGTTCCTGCGGTTGAGCGCCCTGATCCTGGCTGAATGCCGGCATCGCCAGTGTGAACGCCATGGCTGCAGGCAGCGCGAACGTGAGCTTTGTCATTCTTTTCAGTGGTGTTTTACCCGTGATTGTCTTTTCCATTAGAGAACTCCCTCCCTGGGTTGGGTTTTAAAAAGTCGTGGTCTGTTGACCGAAGTTAATGACCACGGGAACAGCTAGGTTCTCGGTTGACTCGAGATCTGCCGGCTCCGAAAGATCAGACACCAGCCAATCTGAAAAGGTTACACCGCTCCCTAAAAAAGAAGTTGGCTGGGCAATCCCCCTTAAAAAAGGGGGCAGCGCTGAAGCGACGATGGTCGCGTAGGCGCGGGGGTTGTCTTGACAGAGCCACAATTCCCCTGGTAGCCCACTTCGTAGCGACCTGCTAACACGGAGTTTCCTCTCTTTTGTCTGCCCCGACTGTAACCAAGTTACGGACTCCAGTGTCTAGCCAAGTGCACCTGGGATTTAGCGAAGCCAACTAATTCTCAATTGTGATTCGTTAGTTCAAGAGTCAGCCGATGGTGCGAGAGGACAGCGATGAAACTGACGCTAAACAAGAAACAGATTTCGATTGTCGCAATCAGCCTTTTGGCCGTGGTCATCGTAACCGGTCTAACCCTGTGGGGCCGAACCGAAAAGACCCAAGGCTTTGTAACTGCCAAAGTCGAGAGAGGGAGCATCCGCAACACCGTATCGGCGACGGGGACTCTTCAGGCCGTAACGACAGTTCAGGTGGGCAGCCAGGTTTCGGGCACTATCGCGGCTCTTTACGCCGATTTTAACTCTACGGTAAAGAAAGATCAGATAGTGGCTCAGCTTGACCCCTCCACTCTGCAAGCGCAGTTGGCTTCATCTCGCGCCAATCTTGATCAGGCCCGGGCCGACCTGGTTGACGCTCAGGCCAGGGTATTGGCGGCTAAAGCTGCGGCAGACAACCAACGGGCCGGTGTCTCGAGCGCTACTGCAAACCTTGCCGCACTGCGCGCTCAGCTGGAAGACGCTGCTAGTTTCGTCAAGAAGCAAGAAGCTTTGTCCGAGAGCGGTCTTATTGCCCAGCGGGACCTTGAGACTTCCCGGACGACCTACAGAGCTGCCCAGGCGCGTTATGACCAGGCGGAAGCCCAACTGCAGCAGGCGCAGGTCAGCGAACGATCGGCTGCCAATGCCGGGCTGGCCCAGGCCGAAGCGCAAGTCAAGCAGGCCCAGGCACGCTTGCAACAGTCAGCGGCGTCACTGCAGCTGTCTGAAGTAAACCTGAGTCATGCAACGATTCGCTCGCCCATTGACGGTGTCGTCATTTCTCGCAACGTTGACGTTGGCCAGACCGTTGCTGCAAGCCTCTCGGCTCCCACGCTGTTTACCATCGCCAACGACCTGACGAAGATGCAAGTTCTTGCGAGCATCGACGAAGCGGACGTCGGATCGGTCAGTCAGAGCAAGCGCGTCACTTTCACGGTCGATGCATTCCCGGGCCAGACTTTTGAAGGAACCATCGGACAACTCCGGCTGAATCCGCTGAACGTGCAAAACGTCGTGACGTATAACGTGATGATCGATGTGCTCAATCCGGATTTGAAACTGATACCAGGCATGACCACGAATCTCTCCTTTGTGGTAGCGGAGCGAACCGACGTTGTCAAAATACCCAATGCTGCGCTGCGCTTTACTCCTTCAGGGATGACCCAGGACAAGATTCGAGAATTGGTCCGCACCTCCCGCGGGCCTGGCAACAATTCGTCGGAAGGAGGCGATCGGCAAAGGCAGCCTCGAGAGCCGCTATCAAATGAGGGTCAGGCACAACAGGGCGGCGACAGTGCCGGAACTCGAGACATCGCATCACGACTCGTGTGGGTTCTGGGAGCGGAAAAGCAGCTCCAGCCGAGGCGGATTCGCGTGGGCGTCTCCGACGGAGTGATGACCGAAGTGCTCCAGGGAAACTTGCAACCGGATGACCTCATCATTGTTGGCCAAAATGGCAGCGGCAACACCCCTGCGGTGGCCAGCCAGCGACCGCCAGGTTTCAGCAGTCCTAGCGGTTTGACAGGAGGCCGACGCCGTTAAGCAGGAACTCCACGGATCACGCCAGCTGGGCGGCACGCCCAGCTGGCGCTTCACTATCCCATAGCAGAGGTCAGGAAATGAAACTAGCGCTAGCAGTGGCAAGCAACGAAGTAGAGAAGACCCATGCGGCCGGCCAACCGCTGGAGAACGCCACTCCACTCATTCAACTCGAACGCATTCATAAGATCTACTCGAGCGGAGACGTCGAAATGCATGCCTTGCGTGGAGTCTCGATGAATATCCATTCGGGTGAGTTTGTAGCCATCATGGGCACTTCTGGCTCCGGCAAATCCACGATGATGAACATACTCGGCTGTCTCGACCGCCCAACGCGTGGGAGCTATCTCCTCGACGGGGAGGACATCTCACAATTGGAGAAGGATGAGCGCGCAGACATCCGCAATCGAAAGATTGGATTCGTTTTTCAAGGATTCAACCTGCTTTCCCGCACTTCGGCCTTGGAGAACGTCGAATTGCCTTTGCTGTATGCGAATGTTGCGACTGAAGAAAGGCGGCAGCGAGCTCTCAAAGCGTTGCAGGCAGTCGGGCTCGCGGGTCGCGAGGAGAATCGCCCTAACCAGCTTTCTGGCGGACAACAGCAGCGCGTGGCTATCGCTCGGGCGCTGGTCAATCAACCGGCACTCATCCTGGCCGATGAGCCCACGGGAAACCTGGACTCCAGGACCTCGGTGGAAGTCATGGCGCTGTTTCAGAAGCTCAATCACGACCATGGCATCACCGTTGTGCTCGTCACTCACGAACCAGACATCGCGGAATACACGGATCGTGTCGTTGTGTTTAAGGA
>Ga0075418_10005982_pt1 | contig 13730 bp, 14 predicted proteins | sample SoiMetdeltSBSDD2_FD_81776 | JGI IMG/M metagenome (GOLD analysis project Ga0075418, IMG submission 81776) | Bulk soil microbial communities from a Populus tree surrounding site in Tennessee, USA - Soil MetaG P. deltoides SBSDD2 | ecosystem: Environmental > Terrestrial > Soil > Tree plantation...
CGGTGGTGCTGCTGTACTACTGCGTGGCGACACCGGGTACGCCCTACTGGATGTTCCTGATCGCCGCGGCGACCGCCGGGTTCGGCGGCGGCAACTTCGCCTCGAGCATGGCCAACATCTCCTTCTTCTACCCGGAGCGGGAGAAGGGCTGGGTGTTGGGGGTCAACGCCGCGGGCGGCAACATCGGTGTCGCGGTGGTGCAGATCGCCGTCCCGCTGCTCATCGTGGCGGGCCTTGCGGTGCAAGGCGTCGCGCTGGTCTACCTGGTGCCGATCGTCGCGGCCGCCTTGTGCGCGTGGTTTTTCATGGACAACCTCACGGTCGGGCGGGCAACCGTGCGCCAGCAGGCCGGAGTGTTGCGCGACAAACACGCGTGGGTAATGTCGGTGCTGTACATCGGAACGTTCGGGTCGTTCATCGGTTACTCCGCCGCGTTCCCGCTGCTGATCCAGTCCCAGTTCGCCGGGGTGAGCGGGCAGTACCTCGCCTTCCTCGGCCCGCTGGTGGGCTCGCTGTCGCGGCCCTTCGGCGGGTGGATGTCCGACCGCGTGGGCGGGGCCAAGGTGACCGCGGCCTCGTTCGTGGTGCTCGCGGCCGGCACCGGCGGCGTGCTGCTGAGCCTGAACCTGCGCAGCTTCGGGCTCTTCCTCGCCTCGTTCCTGCTGCTGTTCGTGGTCAGCGGGGTCGGCAACGGCTCGACCTACCGGATGATCCCGGCGATCTACCGGGCCATCGCCTCCCAACAGACCGACGGCGCGCTCGCGCAGGCTCGGATCAAAGCGGCGGCCGTGATCGGGCTGGCGTCTTCGATCGGTGCGTTCGGCGGCTTCCTGATCCCGCGCGGGTTCGGGATGTCCATTGTGTACACCGGGTCGATCACCGCGGCACTCTTGATATTTTTCCTCGGGTACGCCATCTTCCTTGCCGTGACGTGGTGGTTCTACCTTCGCCGTGTCCTGACCGCCTGGTCGCCCAGCCTGGCGGTCTCCGAGGTGTGAGCCCCGGCCCGCCGCCACCCCGGCCGGTGGCGGCGGGCCGGCCGTTCGGCTCAGCGCCAAAGCTCCCACCACCAAGGGATTCTGGTCACCTGATGCCCGGCGCTGCGGAAGACGCGTTGTTCGATCATGGTGAACACGCTGAACCTGAAGGGATTGAACGGGCTGGGCCCGACGGTGAAGACCCGATAGCCTCCACCCACTACCCACTCCGCCCATCGGACCTGCCGTTCAGGCGTCACCCGGTACAGCAGCCTTCCGGTCTTCTGGCCGTAGACCCGGAACCACTTTGCGCCCAACGCCTTGGCCGCGGGAATTACGCGCGTCTTCATGTAGTGTCCCACGACGACCGCTTTCTGACCCGACGCCATATGGCGGGCGAGCATGCGAGCCAGCATGACGACCTGGACCGCCCGGAACGCCATTCCGGCCAAGCAGCCGACGGCGAAATCTCGTGCCCCGTCGCGGATGGCGCACTTACGGCCGCCCATGCTGGCGGCGGCCCAGTTGACGCCCACGTCGATGAGGCCGACCACCCCGACGCCGGCAAGGTCCGCGCCAGGCTACTACGCGGGAGTCCCACGGACTCAGCTTGACAAGCATGATCGCTGTGGCGTCACCGCCCCGCGCCGCCCGACGGAAGCGATCTAGCATTTTCCCAAGAAATGTCGCCTGAACTCGTTGGGAGGCAGCATTTTCTGGGAAAATGCTAGATCAACCGATCATCACCTTGCCCAGCCGCTCAGCTGCCGGAGCGGAAGGCCGCACCCGGCCGCTCACCGTCGGGCGATCCGGCCAGGCAGTGTACGAGCAGCGTGTAGGCGTCGGCCGGGATCGGCCACGCCTCGCGGCGCCAACCCCTTGTGAGCGCAGGGTTTCGGCTGCGGTCAGCCATCGTTTTGGTCGAGCAGGCCGCCGCGACGTCCTGGCGTTGCATAAGGTTGGACAGCTGGCGATCGGTGGTGACCTCGTCCGGCACGTACATCGCCGCAAACGTCTCCCAATAGTGCGGCGCGGTGCAGTCCTCCTTGCCGGGAGGGAAAGGGCGGTCGCCCTGCTGGACCAGACCGCGCCAGCACATGGGTCCCACCGGGCAAAGCATGGCGCCGCACGCCACGAAACCTGTTGGCACCGGCGGACCGGCCGGCGCGGGAGTCGTGGCCGCCGGAGTGCCGGACGACAGCGAAGGAAGGGTCGCTGTTGGCGAATTGGCCGAAGCCGAGGGCTTGAGGGCGCCGGTGGCCCACAGGGTCACCCCGGCGCCGACGAGCACGGCCACCACCGCGGCGGCCACGGCGAGCGGCCACCGGCGGACCCGCCGCCCAGGTCCCGCGCCAGACCAGGCGGGGCCGCCGTGGGCTGGGCCGCCGTGGGCTGGGCCGCCGTGGGCTGGGCCGCCGTGGGCTGGGCCGCCGTGGGCCGGACCGCCGTGGGCTGGGCCGCCGTGGGCTGGACCGCCGTGGGCCGGAATGCCTTGGTGTGGAAGGCCTTGGGCCGGACCGCCTCGGGGTGGACCGCCTAGGGCTGGAATGCCTTGGGGTGGAACGCCTTGTGCCGGGAGGTTTCGGGGTGGGCCGCTTTGGACAGGGCCCCTGACGGCGTGTTCGGCCGCGAGCGCGAACTCGGCCGCTGTGGGCCAGCGCCGGGACGGTTCCGTGGCGAGCGCCCGCATGACCACGCCCGCCATATGGGGCGGCACATCGGGCGGCAGTTGCGGCGCGGCGTAGTGTACTCGTTGCAGCGCCACGGCTATCGCTTCCTCGGCGTCGAACGGCTTGCGGCCCGCGAGGCACTCGTACGCCACGAGGCCGAGCGCGTACACATCGCTGAGCGCCGACGCGGGTTGGCCGAGCACCTGCTCCGGAGCCAGGTACGACGGTGTGCCGAGAAGCTGCCCGCCGTGGGTCAAGGCCGTGCTGTCGAGGGCCACCGCGATGCCGAAATCGGCCAGCGCGACGGTGCCTTCTGGCCGGATCATCAGATTGGACGGCTTGATGTCGCGGTGCACCACGCCGCGGTTGTGCACCGCTTGCAAAGCCTGCGCGGTCTGGCTGACGAGGTCCATTGTGGACGCCGGGGTCAGGCGGCCCACCCGCCCAAGCATGTGCGACAACGGTTCGCCGGCGACGTACTCCATCACGATATAGGCCACGCCGTGGGCCTCGCCGAAGTCGTGGATGGCGACCACGCCCGGGTGGTGGACACTGGCCATGGCCCGCGCCTCGGCGAGGAACCGGCGGACGAAGTCGGGATCGGCGTGCAGCGCCGGCAGCACCACCTTGACCGCGACCGTGCGGCCGAGCAGCTCGTCGGTGGCCCGCCACACTTCGCCCATGCCGCCGGCACCGACCCGTTCGAGAAGGCGGTAACGCCCGGCCACGGCCGTGCCCTCATGCATCGCGTTCCTCCCCATCGCCGTGCTTTGATATACCGGCCCACATGTTAGAGAGCGCCGGCGACCGCAACTAGACAGGGACACCTTGCGGTCGCATTTTCGGGGAAAATGTGGCCTCAGGGCGCGGCGAGGCAGCACTATCCGCGAAAATGCGAGATTAATTGATCATGGTTGCGTCTCTGGGTGGGGCCGGTCGATCTGTGCCAGCAGATCCGCCTGCGATGAGGCGGCGATGCCGAGCACCCCGATGAGCGAGGCGATGCCGATGGCGATCCCGGCGGCGGACAGCGCCGCGCGCAAGCGGCGGGTGCGTAAACCGATGGAGCCCAACGGAAGCAGGTCAGCGACCCGCAGCCGAGAAGGTGACGACGTGGTCATGGGCGGCTCCCGGTGGAGGCGACGATGCGGCCGTCGCGCGGTTCGACGTGGCCGCGCATCGCCGCGTGGTGGGTGATGGCAACGGGTGTTGTCATGGGCGCGGCACCTCCACCATCGTGCCGGCGGCGATGGCCTGATCGGTGCCGAGCAGGATCTCGATGAGGCCGGCGCGTTCGTCGAGCAGGCCCGGCCGGACCGCCACGGGCTTGCGGGTGGCGCCGTCCACCACCAGGATCTCGTAGCCACCGGCGCTCGCGGCGCGCAGCGCGGTCAAGGGTACGGCGAGCACCCCGCGCCGCTGCGCGGTCGTGATCGTCACCAGGACCGGGACCTGGTCGAGGCCGCCGGCCTGCGGCCGGTCGAGGCCGGCGGTGACGGTGAGGGTCGCCGGGGCGTCCGGGCGCACGGGCAGCGCGACCCGGCTGACGGCGATGACGGTGGCGGGCAACGGTTCGCCGCCCGGGATCGTGACCTCCACGGCGCCGCCGGCGGAGACGGCGCCCTGCCGCGCCGCCGGAAGCTGGGCGGTGACCACGGGCCGGATCGAGGTGACCCGCAGCACCGGGCCACCGCCAAGGCGGGAACCCAAGGGCGCCAACACCTCCGCGACCCGCACCGGCTCCGGCGCGAAGACGACGCTCCCCAACGCGAGCCGTCCCGTGACCGGCTCGCCCAGGCGCCGCTGCCACGCGCGGATGGCGGACGAGATGGCGGTCGTGAAGCGTCCGGCTGAGCCGGAGTTCGGGCGGCCAACGGGAAAGCCAAGGGCGGCAAGGTTTTCCTGGAGCTGGGTGACGTCGGGTCCGGCGGTGACGCCGGGCGCGAGTTCCCGCCAGGCGGGCCGTTCGCCGTAGAGCAGGCGGGCCGGGCGCCCGTCGACCTCGTACAGGCGCTCGCCCCGCGACACGACCGCGGCGGGCAGCGCGGCCGCGGTGACCACGCCCGGCGGGCCGAGGTGGTGGATCTGCCAGTCGCCGGCGTAGCCGAGCGTGCCGGCGACCTGCTCCCGCGAGACCAGATCGGCGCGAACGACGGCGACGGTGGTGGTTTCGCTTACGGCCGCCGGCGCCGCCGGCGCCGTCGTGGCCAGCCACCGCCACCCGACGGTGCCGCCCGCGGCGGCGACACCCAGCGACATCACAACCGCCCGGCGGCTCAAACTGCCCATCGCGGTGCTCAATTCGAGGGCATCAGGTGCCGGCACTTCGGGTCGGCGATCGCCTGCTTCGCGCGATGCTCAGGTGTCCAGAAGGCATCGTCGAGCCAGAAGGTGCCGTCCGCGTGCACATCGGGCCAATCGTCAAAACCGTTCTCCCGCATGCACTTGGTGTACTCGTTCATCGCCTTCATGTGCGCCTCGGTCGGCGGCGGCAGCGGGCCCTGCCGGCCCCCACCACCGGGCCGCGCGGCCGGCGGCAGCTTGTCGAGGATCGCTCCACATTTTTCGCGTACCGCTTCCAGCGCGGCCTTCGCGGGGAAGTCGCCGAAGGTGGCCGTGCCGTCGGGCTTGACCTGCGGATCGGGCCAGTCCTGCCGGCCGTTGACGCGGGCGCAGGCGACGAACTCGGTCCACACGACGGCCGGGTCGGCTCCGGTGCCGGCCTGACCGGTCTCGGTGCCCGGCGTTTGACCCGAGCCGCATCCGCTTATCAGGGCCAGGACAATTCCCACGGTACCAAGGAAAAAGCGCATAGAGAGAAAGTGGCAGCGCGCCCGGCCGCGGCGCGCGTGCACACGGTCACCATTTTCCCACCCGGGCACGACCGTGGGCACCCTTCAAAGTCATACCGTGGGCACATCCGCGCGGCGTCGATCGGCCCTACCATGGCCGCGTGCCGACCATCCGCCTGCCGCGAAACCCCAAGGTGGTCGCCGTCCTGGCGACGGCCGCGGCGGTGTGCGCGCTCATCGGGGCGAGTTACCTGCTCGGCGCCCGGACGATCGACCTCGATACCAGGCTGTTGAAGGCGCTCGGCGCCTTGGGCTGGGAGGGGGCCTGGCGGCAACGCGTTCTGTGGTGGTGGGTGACCGCGGCCCCGGCCATCATCGGCCTGTTTGTCATGCGCCGCAGGCCCGTGGCCGGATACGCGCTGGCCCTCTCCTCGGCCGTCGCCCACATCCTCCAGCCGGATCTGGGTCTGCTGCCGATCGATCTGGCCGCGGTGATAACCCTCTATGTGCTGGCCGGGCGGACGAGCCGGATCCGGTCGGGGTTGGCCCTCGTGGTGGGAGTGATGCTGACCTATGCCGCTTATGTGGCAGTCGGTTTCGGGCTCGGCCCGGCCCCGCTCGTGCCGCCGGAATTGACCAGCCGAGCCACGACTGTGATGGCGGGCGAAGGCAAGTCGCTGATCGGTGCGCTCACCTTGAGTGCCCTGCCCTGCCTCGCCCTCGGCATCGCCTGGGCCCTCGGGGAGGGCGCCCGCACCAGGCACCTCCATCTGGAGACGCTGCGGCAGCGCGCCGCCGACCTGCAACGCGAACGCGACCACAAGGCGGCGCTCGCCGTGGCCGCCGAGCGCGCCCGCATCGCCCGCGAGCTGCACGACGTGGTGGCCCACGGCATCACCGTGATGGTCATCCAGGCGCAGGCCGCCGACGCCGCGCTGCCCGAGGAGGGCGGCGGCGAGTCGCATGCTTTTCTGGGGCATGTCATCTCCGGGGGACGCGCATCCCTGGCCGAGATGCGCCGCCTGCTGGGGCTCATCCGCTCCGGTCCGGAGGGCGCCGATCTGGCGCCGCCACCAGGGATCGCGGCGCTGCCCGATCTCATCGATGAAGTTAGATCAGTTGGGACCCCGGTGCGGTTGGACGTGGAGGGGGATCCGGTCGCTTTGCCCGCGGCTATAGACCTTTCGGCGTACCGCATAATCCAGGAAGCGCGATCCGGACGGTCGCGGCGGGCAACGCGGTGGCCGGGCCGACCGTCACCCGCCGCCTTATCGAACATTTCGTGACGGCCAAGTCGCCGGCCACGCGGGACCGCGGCCGGCTCGACGTCCTGACCGCCCGCGAGCTCGACGTGCTGACCCTGGTCGCGAAAGGACTGTCCAATACGGAGATTGCCGCCACGCTGGTGCTGTCCGAAGGTACGGTGAAAAACCACATCAACCGGATCCTGGCCAAGCTCGACCTGCGTGACCGGGTACAGGCGGTCATCCTCGGGTACCAGACCGGCCTGGTGGCCAAGCAGGCGTAGAACCGGGCGTGAAACTTGGATGCGGCCGACCGGTGGGCGTGATTAGGCTGGCGCCCCGTGTTTCGTCTCTTCGAGAACGCCGTTGACCCGTTTGGCCAGGATGATCCAAGAACGCCGCCGCAACGGGTTCTGCCGTACCTGATCGCCGAGTTCCGGCCGCTGCGCCTTGTCCTGGCCGCGAGCCTGCTCACCACCGTCGTCAGCGCCTGCATCGAGGTCTGGCTCATCGGGTACGCCGGCCGCCTGGTCGATGCGCTCGCCGGAGCCGACCCGGCGACACTGTGGCGGATCCACGGCGCCGAGCTGGCCGTGGTCGGGGCGCTGATCCTGTTCGCCAGACCGTTCCTGCACCTGGTCAATGAGGGACTGGACGACATCGCCTTCCGGCCCAACGCGCGCACGCTCGCGCTCTGGCGGGCCCACCGGCGGGTGTCCCGCCAGCCGGTGGGCTGGTTCCGCAACGACCTCGCCGGCCGCATCGCCACTTGGGTGCGCGAGGGTTCGACGGCCGCCGTGACGGCAACGTATGTCGTCGTCCACACGCTCGCCTTCGTGCTCACCTACATCGCCGGGTCGGTCTGGTTGATGGGCTCCATCGACCCGCGCCTCGCACTGCCGCTGGGAGTCTGGATCCTGCTCTATGCCGGGCTGATGGCCTACATCGTGCCGCGCTACCGCCTCGCGGCGGAGCGGAACCAGGATGCCGACTCCGCGGTGACCGGCCTGCTGGTCGATTCCTACGCCAACGTCGACACCCTTGCGCTGCTTGGTGTTCCGGCCGACGCGGACCGGGCCGTCTTCGCCGACGCGCGCCGGGCTCGCCTCCGGGTGGAGCGGCTGGAGGTCACCATGAACGTCGGGATGATGAGCCTGAGCGGGGTACTGATGGTCGGGCTCATCGGGTACGGCATCGTGCTGTGGCAAGCCGGGGCCGCGCCCATCGGCCTGGTGGCGGCCGCGCTGGCGCTTGCCTTCCGGATCACCTCGATGGCCGAGTGGATGCTCGACGGCGTTTCGGCGCTCTTCGGGTCGGTCGGCACGTTGCGGCGCTCGCTGGACACGATCGCCCAACCACCCGAGGTCGCGGACCGGCCCGGCGCCGGGACCCTGGCCGTGCGGGGCGGCACCATCCGTATCACCAACGTCAGCCATCACTATGGCCGGGGCCGTGGCGGTCTCGACCACCTCAGCCTCGAGATCGCCGCGGGCGAGAAGGTCGGCCTCGTGGGGCGCTCGGGCGCCGGCAAGTCAACCCTGGTCAACCTGATTCTGCGGTTCTTCGACCCGGAAGCGGGCACCATCGAGATCGATGGACAGGACATCGCGGCGGTGACCCAGCACAGCCTGCGGCGGCAGATCGCCATGGTGACCCAGGAGGCCACGCTGCTTCACCGATCCGTCCGCGAGAACATCGGCCCGGCAACGGCGAGTGACGCGGCCATTGTCGCGGCGGCGCGGCAGGCGGCGGCGCACGAGTTCATCACCGCACTGTCCGATCAGGACGGTCAGACCGGGTACCACGCCCGCGTGGGCGAGCGGGGCGTCAAGCTCTCGGGCGGCCAGCGCCAGCGCATCGCCCTGGCCCGGGCCATCCACAAGGACGCGCCGATCCTCATCCTCGACGAGGCGACCTCGGCGCTGGACTCCGAGGTGGAAGCGGCCATACAGGACACCTTGGACAAGGTCATGGCCGGCCGCACGGTGATCGCCATCGCCCACCGGCTGTCCACTATCGCGCGGATGGACCGGATCGTGGTACTCGATCGGGGGACGGTTGTCGAGGACGGTACCCACACCGAACTCCTTGCGCGCAACAGTCTTTACGCCACCCTTTGGGCCCGGCAGTCCGGAGGATTCCTCGGCCGGTAGCGATAACCTGAAACTTCCCTTCCGGAAAGTGGGTGGCCGTGCGGTACGACCTGGCGATCGTCGGCTCGGGTGGGGCAGGGTTCGCCGCCGCGATCACCGCCCGCCGCCTGGGCGCCTCGGTGGTGATGGTCGAGGCGGCCACGGTGGGAGGCGCCTGCGTCAATGCCGCGTGCGTGCCGTCGAAGGCGTTGCTGGCCGCCGCCGAGGCCCGCGAGGTGGCACTGACCGCTCAACGGTTCCCGGGCATCACCGCGACGGCGGGACCGGTCGCCATGGGCGACCTGATCGCCGGCAAGGAGGCCCTCGTGCTGGCGCTGCGCGCCGGCAAGTACCTCGACCTCGCCGACGAGTACGGCTGGCGGATCCTGGCCGGGACGGCCCGTTTCGCCGGGACCCGGTCGGCGCCGGTGCTCGACGTCGACCTCCACGACGGCGGCACCACCCGCATCGAGGCGGCCCGCTATCTGCTGGCGACCGGGTCGGCGCCGACCCTGCCGGCGGTCGACGGTCTCGCCGAGGCCGGCTACCTGACCTCGGCGACCGCGATGCAACTGGACCGGCTCCCGGCCTCGATGATCGTCCTGGGTGGCGGCGCGGTCGGCCTGGAACAGGCGCAGCTTTCGCCCGGCTCGGCACGGAGGTGACCGTCGTGGAGTCCTGGGGGCGGCTGGCCCCGGCCGAGGAACCCGAAGTCTCCCAAGCGATCGCGCAGGTGTTCACCGGTGAGGACATCACCGTGCACACCGGCGCCAGTGCCACCAGGGTCACTCGGGGCGGCGGGCACCTTACGATGATGATCACTGACTTATCAGGTACCAAGAAAGCTTTAAAGGCCGAGCACCTCCTGGCCGCAACCGGCCGAAGGCCAGTCACCGCGGGGCTGAACCTGTCCGGCGCCGGGGTCGAGACCGGCGACCGCGGCCAGATCGTCGTCGACGCGCAACTGCGCACCGGCAACCCGCGAGTGTTCGCCGCCGGCGATGTCACCGGCGCGCCGCAATTCGTCTATGTCGCCGCCCGGCAGGGATCGATCGCTGCCGATAATGCGCTCACCGGTGCCGGCCGCGTTTTCGACGACAACCACCTGCCCAGGGTCACGTTCACCAGCCCGGCCATCGCCTCGGTCGGCCTCACCTGCCGGCAGGCGGCGCAGACCGGATACGTGTGCGATTGCCGGGTGCTGCCACTGGAAGCCGTGCCCCGGGCCGTGGTCGACCGCGACACCCGCGGCGTGATCAAACTTGTCGCGGACACCACCACCGGCCGCCTGCTCGGCGTCCACGCCGTCTGCGACGCCGCCGGGGAACTGGCCGCCACGGCGGTATATGCCTTGGCCGCCAACATGACCGTGGCCCAGGTGGCGGAGCTGTGGTGTCCCTACCTGACCATGGCCGAGGGTTTGAAGCTCGCCGCGTTGTCCTTCACCCGCGACGTCGCCAAACTGTCCTGCTGCGCCGTCTAGCAAGGTTAAGTGGGCTGGTAGCAGGGTGTCATGACCATGACGGCCACCGCGATCGGTGGTCTGCCGCTTTCCACCATCACCTCAACCTCATCGACGGGATTCTCCGCGATGACGACCCCTTCGGTCTCGCTGAACATCTCGAATTGCTTTATCTCGAAGCCCTGGGCGGCCCAGCCGTCGTGCAGCCGCGCCAACGCGGCCGCCTGCTCACCGGGTGGCAAGGGCATCTGCCACGTTCCCTGGACATAGAACCGGCCGTCCTCGGCCAATTGGCCGAACTCGTTCTCGCAAGCCATCGGGGTCACCAGGGTTTCGGTCCGCCGGGCATCCACCCCCACGACCGTGGCGATGGCCGTGGCGTAGGCCCGGACCACGTTGCCGGCCTGCTGCTCGGTCATCGTGCGATAAACCCTCATCGTGGTGGTCTCCCGTGTTCGAGTCTGACGCGTTCGTAATCACCTATCATGATGAGCGCCTGGTTACGCAGGGACTGGCTGTCGGGCCGCCAGTAGCCCGAGTGGCCCTCAGTGTCGACATAGAAGCGGTTGGCCCCAAAGGATTCTCTATGCGGGGCGGGGTCATGGAAAATCTGCCCTCCGACCGGTACCAGATTGTCGTCGGCCGCCTTGCCCACCCAGACATGCCTCGGGTCGATGTTGAGGTGGCCGGCGTCGGGGACGCGCATGCCGGGCGAGCCCGCCACGATGATGTCGTCGACGTCCAGGCCGTTGCCCGTGCTGGCGGCCAGGCCCACCACCGTGGAGCCGTAGGAGTGCCCGATGATGGTCCGGTGGCTCGTGGTGTTGCCCGCGCCCTCCTGGGCAACTCGAGTGCCGTCGACGAAGCGGTCCAGTGTGGGCGCCGCCCTGTCCGCGGCGTCCTGCAAAATCGAGTCCGGATATCCCGGGGTGTCGTACCCCAACCAGGCGATCACCGCGACGTCGCCCTCGACATCGGTGGTGAGGTTGTCCGCGTGCTGGCGGATGACCATCGCGCGGTTGATCTGCTGGTCCATCTCGTTGAGCGTGACCGTTATGCCGGGCACCACGGCCACCCCGAGATGCCGGGCGGTGTCCGGGTTGCCTACCGAGACGATGCCCAACCCGTCGCGTTGGTTGTCGACGCCCAACAGGTACAGCCGGTTGGCCGGCGGGCCATACTCGGACGCCTCCAGCCGATCCAGCAACGTGACCAACCGCGCGGTCGGGCCGCCGCTGGCCGCCCGCGCCTCGATCAGGTTGCGCAGCGACATCTGGTTGGCGGCGTGGCGCTGTTCGACCGGCAAACCATCGAGCGCTCCCACGCGTTCGGGGAAGGCGGCCAGGTACATCGAGCGTTGCTCCTCCGAAAGCGCGTTCCACCAAGCTCTGGCGTCGCGCGGGTTCCCGCCGGCCGGCGGGATGTCGCGTTCGGACATACCCATCAGGGTCAAGGCCGAGCGGGCGTCGAAGCTGGCGTCGCGCCACTCGCCCGAGGCCATCTGACCCGGTGTGAGCGGCTGGAACCGCCACAGCACCCGGGCCACGTCGCCGTCCAGCTGGTCGGCCAGCCTCACGATGCGGGCGATCTGCTCGGTGTAGGTGCGGGCCCGGGCTACGAGCTCTTGATATCTCTGGTACCCGGCGGGGTCGGTGGTCGGCGACACATAACCCGACGGGGGCTGCACGACGCCCCGCTGGTCGATTTGCAGGCCGTCTCGCCGAACCTCGTTGAGCACATCCTGCAACTGCTCTTGTTTTCGCAAGAACTCGGCGCGGGCCCAGCGGATCACCGTCGCGACGTTGCGGACCTGCCGGGCCGTCAACTCGAACTCGTCGTCGAGCCGGTCGAGGGTGCGGAACGCGATCTCGGCGCTGTCGCCGGCCCAACCGCTGTTGCGCAGCGGCTTGGTCAACTGGTTGACCACCCGGTCCTCCAACGCCTTGAGCCGGTCGGCCATGCGCAGCCACTCGTCGCCCGCCGCGCCCAGCCCGCGCGGGTCGGCGTCGCGCAGCTGGACGTAGGTCATCACCATGGCCCCTCCGCCGGCTTGAAGAGGGCGGCGTTGGCGCTTTCGTTGCGGCTGTAGGCTAACGCGCTGGCTTCCAGAGCCGCCGCGATGGCCGTCAGGCGCCGGCTGAGCCGGCTCAGATCGTCGCCCTGTTTCTGAAGCAGATCCCGCAGCGCTCTTTGGGTCAACCAACCATCCAGGCGGTCGGCGGCCTGTTGCGTCGCCTGCACCACGTCGCGCATCAGCGGGCCCCTGGGTGGCCCGTTGGTCACCGCCTCGCCGATCTCATCCCGCAGGCGCCCGCAATCTCCCGCCGCCGTGGAGAGAATTGACGGAGCCACGCGTACCTCGTCAGCCACCCCATCACCCCTGATGATATCGAGCAACATCAGACTCCTGGATGGTACCGGCAGATGGTGAACCCTGCCCAGAGTGGCTTTGGCGTCCTAATTGGTGGCTCAGCTGGCCGGGGGTCGGCCCTATTTTTGTGGCGACAATTCTGCACACCGTGCCCGAGGTGTGGAGAGTTTTCACCAACTCTACAGGGGCAGCAGGTAGGACAATGCGATGATCGCCACGGCGAGCACTAGACCTATGCCGGTGCCCCGCAACAGCGCGCCGGCGAAGGGCGCGGTGCGCTGGCTCGCGCCCAGCAGAAGACCGACCACTGTCAGCACCGCGACCCGCCGCCGCGGCCGGGCCCTTGAAGAGCGCCTTCTGGTTGTGCGGTGCGCAACCCGATCAGCACCACCGCCGCGAGCAGCTTGACGCCGGAACGGCTGCCATGCCCCGGGGCCGTCTTGTGGGCCGTCTTTCCCGGGGCCGTCTTGTGGGCCGTCTTTCCCGGGGCCGTCTTGTGGGCCGTCTTTCCCGGGGCCGTCTTGTGGGCCGTCTTTCCCCGGGCGGTCCTGCGGGCGGTCCTGCGGGCCGTCTTTGCCTGGGCCGTCTTTGCCCGGGCCGTCTTTTGCCCGGGCCGTCCCGGGGTCGGAGTCTGTTGGCGACATCGAGCGCAGCATAGCTGCCGTCCTTGAACGGTGGGCGCGATCGGTTGATCAAGCATTTTCCCCGAAAATGTTGCTTCCCAGCGAGTTCAAGCAGCATTTTCGGTGAAAATGCTAGATCGCCCGGCCTCCGGTCGGCTAGGGCGGACTGAGCCATTGTTCGCCTTTCTGACCGTCTCGGGTCCAACCCTAAACATCAATCAATGTACATCTTTACACATATGGCTGTACGCTTGCCGGAAGGTTATGGCCCTTCTCGCATCCGGACGAATGATGCGCAGGCGACTACTGTCCAGAACGGGGATCGCAGTGGCCACGGTGGTGGGTTTGCTCGTGACGCTGGCGCCCACGGCCGCGAACGCGGATGTCAGTGTCAATGACACGCGCTCCTTTGACCTCATCCGGCTCAACTGCGACGACGAGGCGGAGCACTTCTCGGAC
>Ga0075418_10005983_pt1 | contig 13730 bp, 10 predicted proteins | sample SoiMetdeltSBSDD2_FD_81776 | JGI IMG/M metagenome (GOLD analysis project Ga0075418, IMG submission 81776) | Bulk soil microbial communities from a Populus tree surrounding site in Tennessee, USA - Soil MetaG P. deltoides SBSDD2 | ecosystem: Environmental > Terrestrial > Soil > Tree plantation...
CGCCTCTTCCTGCGTCAGGCCGTCGGCCAGATTCACGTCGGGTGGAACGGCCACCTGGCTGTCCAGCCGAATGCCTGCCGCTGTCCGTCCGCGGATCGCATCGTCAACATCATTTCGCGTGGGAGCGCCATTCATCGAGGCGCACCCCGCACAGCCGAACGCCACCGTCATCACGATGGCGCGCCACGTTCGCGAGCTCTGGACCATTCGCGACCAGCGTCTCCTCGTGGGACAAGGGGGCCCACGCTCCCGCATCATTCCAGCTTCGTTATGAACGCACGATGACAACACCAGGCCGCGTGAACCATCGTGGGGAGCAGTTCATCGGACGTTCATGAGCACGTACATACGATTCCCATATGTCAAACGTAAACCGCGGTTACCAACTGCGCGCGGTACTCCTGATCGTCTTGATGAGTAGCGCAACTGCGGCTGCGCAGACGACCGAATCAATTCCTGACAACCCGCCTCAACAAGCGCCCGACACGCCACCCGAGCCGGCCGGAACCGCCTGGCGATCGCTCGTCAAGGAGACAGGGCGTGACTTCGCTGCCCGCCGGCGTTCCACCGGGGTCATGCTGGCGGCCGGCGGCGCCCTGGCGCTTGCCGTGCATCCGGCGGATGGCTACGTCGAGCAAGGGAGAATGCTACGCCTTTCCGTCCGGGCATGCCGCCAGTGCCTTCGCGGCCGCGTCTGTCCTCGAGCGTCACTTCGGATACCGTGCATCGTGGCCCGCACTGGCGGCCGCGACGTATGTGGGGACCTCCCGGCTCGTCGACGATCGGCACTTTCTCAGCGACGTGGTCTTTGGCGCCGCGCCGGCGAATCGATTGGCTGGACCATTGTTGGGCGCCATGGTCGATCGTCGTACGCGCTGCAGCGCATTCCCGTCCGCGGGGGGATGATGGTTGCGCTCGTGCGAGAGCACGACTGAGATGGCGCCACGGTTCATCGATTGTTCATGAACGCATTGGTACGATTTGGAAAGCGTGTCGCCTGAGAGTGCTGACACATGAGGGTACTGCTGGTCGAGGATGAACCGCGGGCTGCGCAAATGCTCGCGAAGGGGCTGCGCGAGCAGGCGTACGCGGTCGATATCGCGCACGACGGCAGGGACGCGCTCTACCAGGCGGCGATCACCGAATATGACGCCGTCGTCCTGGACGTGATGCTGCCCGTGCTCGACGGGTTCGAAGTCTGCCGGGAGTTGCGACGCGGCGGGTCGAATGTCCCGGTCCTGATGCTGACGGCGAGAGATGCGGTGGAGTCGCGCATCTCAGGCCTCGACAGCGGAGCAGACGACTACCTGATCAAACCGTTCGACTTCGGCGAGCTGCTGGCTCGCTTGCGCGCCTTGATTCGTCGCGGCCGGCTGCCGATAACTCCCGCGGTGCTGATGGTGGGCAATCTCGAACTCGATCTCCGAGCGCGTCAGGCTCGTCGACACGACCAGATCATCCGACTGACATCGCGTGAGTTCGCGCTCCTGGAATTTCTCGTCCTCCACGCCGGCGAGGTCGTTGGACGCGGCGCGATCGCCGAGCACGTATGGGACTCGCCGTTTGAATCGATGTCGAACGTGATCGACGTCATGATTCAGCGTTTGCGCCGCAAGATCGACGAGCCACAGGGCGCCTCCCTGATCACGACGAGGCGGGGTGAATGGTATATGTTCGCGGCCGTGAGCTCCACCTCTGAAGCCACATGAGACTGTCCATTCGAGCTCGTCTGACGGTCTGGTACAGCACCATCGTCGTCGCCGTTCTGGTGACCGGTGCCGCCGTTGGCTCGTACGCACAGTCGGGGTTTGCGCTACAACGCCTGGACGATGACCTCGTCCGCAGCATGGCCACGCTTCAGGGTGTCATGCGAACGGAGTTTGGCGAGGGACTGACGCTCGAGGGCGCAGCGGAGGAAGCCAGTACCGAGGTCGTCGTTCCCGATCGCACGATGGTCCTGGCCCGGCCCGATGGATCCGTCCTCGAGGTGTGGGGGCTTCCCCTGGATCGGACAGCGCTGCCGCCGCTCGGTGGAAATCGAGAGCCGGAGACCGTCGCAGCGCAATCAGGGGAACTCCGAGTGTTGAGCCGCGCGGTGGAGCACGCCGGCCATCGTTACCACGCCGCGGTCATCGCACCGCTCGCGCCCGTGCGCGCGCAACATGCCGAGATGCTGCGCGCGATGGGTGCCGGTGTCGTGATCGCACTCGTGGTGGCGGCGGTGGGAGGCTGGCTGATCGGGCGCCAGACGTTGAAACCACTGACCCGGATGGCCGAACAGGCGCGTCAGGTCAATGAACAGGATCCCAGGGAACGGCTGACGGCGCCGCCGGTTGACGACGAGCTCGGTCGACTGGCGGCGTCATTCAACGGCCTGCTCGATCGCCTCGCCTCTGCGTTGAACCACCAGCGCCAGTTCATGGCCGACGCATCACACGAACTGCGGACACCCGTGTCGGTCGTGCGCACGGCGACCCAGGTCACGTTGGCCAAGGAAGTCCGATCGGCAGACGAATACCGCGAGTCGCTCGTCATCATCGGCGAGCAGGCCGCCCGTCTCTCGCGCCTGGTGGACTCGATGTTCCTGCTCTCGCGAGCAGAGGCGCATGGAGTGCTGCTGCGTCGCGAGTTTCTCAACCTCGATGACATCCTCGCCGAAAGCGCCCGTGCATTTCGCGTGTTGGCGCAGCAGCGTGGTGTCACAGTGATGGCGAACGGGGACGAGGAGGTGCGCGGCACGCGAGTTGCCGCATCCAGATTCATGTTGTGGTCGAGGCCGTGCACGGGGCTTGAAAATCCACGCCGGTTGCTGATTGCTCATTTGACCCGAGCAACCTGCCTCGGCAGATCAGCGAGCCGGCCGCGGCATACCGTGGGAAACACGCAGTGACAGACCTTCAGCGACTGGTGCTGCTCGCCTTACAGGCGAGCGTCTTCTGCATCGTCTTCGGCTTCGGCCTGAAGACGGCGCCGGAGGATCTGGTGAGCCTGTTGCGGCGTCCAATGCTGCTCGCGCGGTCGCTCGTCGCCGTGTTCGTCCTGATGCCACTTGTTGCCATCTTGCTGTCCCGACTCTTCGATCTGCGACCGATGGTGGAGATTGCCTTGATGGCGATCGCGATCTCTCCAGTCCCTCCATTGCTGCCGCAGAGGCATTCGCAGGCGGGAGGCGCCACACATCACGCGCTCGGGCTGGTGGCTATCTTTTCGCTCTCTGCCATCGTGATCGTGCCGCTCGCGCTCGAAATCCTGGAACGCATCTCTGCGCGCCCCTTGTCGATGACGCCGGTCGCCGTCGCCCGCATCGTTCTTATCTCGTCGCTGATCCCGCTGACTGCAGGGATGCTCGTGCGCGCGACACTGCCGCGACTCGAGCCAGCGATCGAAAAAGTGGCCACGGTGGTCGCACGCGTTCTCTTCCCCGTCGCGGCGCTGGCGCTGGTCGCGTTCCTGGCTCCGGCAATGTGGGCTCTGATCGGTGACGGCACCCTTCTCGCGACGGCGATCTTCGTCGTTGCCGGCCTTGCGATTGGACACGTGATGGGCGGACGGGACGCCGAGTATTCCCGGGTGCTGGCGTTAGCGACCGCCTATCGGCATCCTGCCCTGGCGGTGTCGATAGCCGCGGCGAATTACCCTGGTCAACGCTTCGGTGGCGCGATCGTGCTGTATCTGATCGTTGGACTCATCGTCGGCTTACCCTACATTGCATGGCAGCGGCGGCTGGTGCAGCGGCAGTCCGAGCCGCTGCCATCTTCTGGCAGTCAGGCTCGCTGAGCCGACGCTGCCACTATCACCTTTGCGACGCAGAGGAGGCAGATCAAGGGCGCGTTCGTCGAGGTATTGGCATCCCGCGAGACTTCAGCGCCCTGACAATCGTCGGTGGGATTTCGCGACAGGCGCACGCCTTCGCGTGTGCGATGTGCCATGCGATCCGTTGCTCCAGTTGCGCGTTTCTGGGCATCTGATGCCGTGAGTGCCACCTGGCGTTGAGCGTTGGCATCGATTACGTTCGCGCCTGTTCGGGAGACGAGGCGGCCGCGCCTTCGATGCGCCACGCACGCTCGGCTTTCAAGCGAAGCCACTCATGCGCCGACTCCACTCGCCAGTCGTGCGCAAATACACCATAGCGGTGCCCGCCGATCTCGAAATCCGCCTCGCGCGCACGCCAGATGTGGATCTCGGTGAACATCGGTTCCATGAGGACGGGATCCGCCATAGCGACGAGGCACCACGCCAGGTTCGGGGCGATCCAACTCTGCGAGCAACTCGCCGCGACCAGTGTGAACACTTGCGAGAACGCCTGATGGCGCTCGCGATCCATCCAGAAGCGACCGTACCGGATGTGTTCGCCCGTGCGCAGTGGCCCATGCCGCTCGATGTAGGCGACCGCCTGCGCCATAGCCGGATCGACGGCGAGGTCCTCGGGCGTGACGGCCTCCAGCCGCAGATTCGCGTGGAACCCGATCAGGTCACCATCGATGCTCCGATTTACATGAAACGCGTCTGGTTGCCGTCCCAGCCAGTAGCGAGCGATCGCCGCCGACTCGCTGCCCTCATGCCGTTCGACCATCTCGACGATCGCCGCGTGATCATCGCTGGTCGCTGTCTCGGCATACGCAGTTCCGAATCCGCTCCACTCGAAGTACGGCCGCAGGCACGCGTTGTATCGCTGGACATAGAGGATATCGAACCAGAGTCGCTGCACGTCGAGCCCCACGGTTCGCTGAAGCCGTTCATACATATGCCCAAGGACGCGCTCGGTCACGCGGTACGCCGCGTCCGGATCGCGCCATCGGAAATCAGCGTACACAACGTCGCGCGCCAGATCGTGCGGGAAAAGGCCGTATGGGCCATGCGAGATGAACGACAGGTGTCCCAGCCACTCGAACAGATCGTGCGCGTCGGGACGATCGAGTGCGGCCGCAAGTAGCGGTTCGGTCGTCGCCCACATGGTGACGCAGGCGTGCAGCGCCAGGCGATGCTCGCGGCTTGGCACTTCCTGAACGAACTTCTCGAGCAGCAGGCGAACGACCGCAGGCTCGTTATCCAGGCGGCACGACGCGAAACGAGTGCCGCGCGTCAGTACATCGGCGATGAGCGACAGGGCCAGCGGATGCCCGCGTGTGAATGCCAGCGCCTCCTCATGATGCTCCGCCGGCACGCCGCATCGCTTGAGATACTCTCGGCTCTCGTTCGAAGCGAGGTTGCCTAATGGATTGATACGGGTGAGCGCCGCCCAGTCGACGTCCGTTCGCCACGCTGCCCCGGGCTCGTTGCGACCGGCGATGACGATGAGGCTCCGTGCCGGGAGTTGAGGGAGAAATGTCTCACGCAGCCAATCATCGAGCGACGCCAGCAATTCATAAGTGTCGAGGAGCAACACGCTGCCGGCCGGCCACTGGTCGAGAATGGCCGGTACATCGACGCGCTGGGCTCCGACCGCATGACTGAGCGCGGCGACGAATCCCGCAGGCGACGGTTCCGTATTGCGCCCGTCGATGCGCACTATCGGGCGCGCGGCCTCATGTGCCACGCGCGCGAACTCCTCCAGCAACGTCGTCTTGCCGACGCCACCCGCGCCGTTGAGGTGCAAGGCCACGAAAGGAGGCTCGTCAGCCATCAGTGCGGAGCGGAACATCTCCTTCTCCGCGTCCCGGCCAACGAAGCGCCACCGTCGCGCCGACTCCAGTCGATCGGCGATGCGCCCGCGCACGAGCAGGCCGTCATCTCGATTGAGAGGTGTCTCCCGGGCCGGCCTGGTGAATGGCAGCACGACCGGGCTTGGCTCCGCGTCGATATGTCGCGTCTCGTTTAACGCGTCGTGCGTCACTGGAACCGAGCGCCGACCGGCCGGCGACACTGTCGCGACGAGCCGATATCCGCGCTTGGCGATCGTCTCGATGTACTGCGGAGACCGCTGGTCGTCACCGAGGGCACGGCGCAGATCGGCCATCGATCGCGTCAGCGTCGCTTCCGCGATGAATCGGCCGTCCCAAACGGCGTTGATGATCTCGTCCTTTGAGATCACACGACCGCCCGTGCCCGCGAGATACACCAGAAGATCCATCACTTGCGGCTCGAGGCGCCGCACCGTACTACCCTCGACGATGAGGTTGAGTGATGGCTGGGCGAGCCAGTTACCTACGTGAAAATCAGGCGGCGTGAGGGACCGAACCTCCTTACGGCTGGTTACTCGCCCGATTGTAGACTCATTCGAGCCGCTGCTGCGCACGCCACGTCTCCACGTTCCCTGATCTCAAAAGCTCAGCCGCGCAGAATCTTACGCCCTTGCAGCACGGCCTCGGTGACGAGCAACGGCACGGCCCAGCAGAACCAACTGGAGGCGCCGAGTTGCTCCTGTCGGGTGCCGACGTCAGCCATCTGCAGCGCGCCAAACAGCATTCGAAACATGACAAAAGCAAACGTCACGACGTAGCTGCGAATCATCCACTCGCGGTGTTGCTCGATCAGGCCCCGGCGAATCGCGACAACGGCGAGCGTTGTCGTCACCACCCACGCGACGCCCAGGCCTGTGAGACCGGCGCCGAACACCCACCCAAGCGAGGTATGCGTCGCCAGATAGAAGGCGGCCACCGAGCTGATGCCCACGCTCGATACATAGGTGAGGCCCAGCCGGCGGTGCGCCCACATCGCACGGCCCGTGATGCCGAGCCACAATTGAACCGGACCCGTTAGCAAGGCGACTGCGCCGCCGGCGATATGCACTAACAGCCACGGCCTCCGCGAGCCGTAGCGCGCCAGTACGCCCTGATCGAGCATCAAATACGGCAGCGCAAAACCGATAAAGAACCCAAGTGCGAGTAGACCTGCGACCGGGATTGTCGCGCGGTGCCACCAGCCTCCAACCGTCCCTGATTGTGGGATCGCAGCAACTGGAGTGACATTCATGAGCTGGTCTCCTGCCGCACGGCGGATACACCCGCGAAAAAGCCGCTGGCGCGTGCACCAGAGAAGGGCCGCGCGGCGAGGTCGACTATGCGCGCGGGCAGGATGGAAGTCCTTCGGAAGGCCTTGGGATTGCCCTCGGATCTCGCGGGGATGTCAGCTCACAATAGCGGAGAGGCGGGTCTTCCCTGGCCTGAGCCATGTCGAAGGCAGACCCGCCTTGTACCACGCGATCGTCTCAGAACGACAGTTGGGCCCCGAGTTTGAGCAACCTGCCTGGAACGATCGCTTGCGGGCGCGCCCATGCAGCACCATCGCTGCCATACGCGCCGTTCATCCGCAGCACGTTGTTCGAGTTGAACAGGTTGTACAGATCCAGCATCCCCTGCAGCCGCGCCGATCCCAGCCTGAGGCGCTTGGCGATCCGCATGTCGAACTGATTGGTGCGCCCTGGATACAACGTGCCCGCCTCGACGACATTGACCGTGACGTTGCCACCCGATGAAAGAGGCCGCCCAAGCGACGGCTGGATCTGCGCGCTGGTCACCACGTAGTTGGCAGGGAGACCGAAATAGTTGTAGTCGAAGTTCGCGCCGCCAACTGGATCGGGCACCTGGCTCTGGAAGGTGCCGCTGACCAGGAGATCCCACCAGGGAAGCTGGTAGCTGCCAAGCAGCTTCACTTGCGGCAGGAGCGCCGACTCCCGCTGACACTGGTACGGGCTCGGGCTATCGAGCTTGTCCACGACGTCGCAGTTGTCGGTCGTCTGACGGCCGAGACTCAACCCGCCTTGAATCGTCGCGCCACCCTGGAATCGTATCTGCGTCGTCGCGTCGATCCCGTTCCACGTCTCCGTCTGATCCCCGTACTTGCCCGCGTACGTGCGCAAAGTGTCGACCTGTCCAACCTTCGTCGGCTTCAAGTCGAAGAGGCCGCAGATCTGCTGCCCGCCCCCGTCAGGAAAACGCGCATCGGGTGGTGAGGTGATGCAGAACGGGTCGTAGTCGCTCGGGCTCACCAGCACGTTGTCGTTGACGATGAAGTTGCCATATGCGCGGCGGTTGTACGAAAGCTCGACCCCGACGCGCGGCACGAGCTCGTGCTGAACGCTGACCAGCATTTCCCAGTTGTTGGGTCGTGTGTTGAACCCCGTGGCCCAGTCGGGATCGAAGCGGAGCGTTGTCTGGGGCTTGCCGAAATTGGAGTTTGGCGACGGGCCGAGCTCGCCGTTGGCGGCCGGATTGAGTGGGTCGCCTTGCACGACGAAGTCTCGGTTGCCGTCGGTCCACGTGCGACTGACGTTGTTGGTGGCCGCGATCACGGGGTGGATGCTGTTCGTGTTGCCCTTGCCTTCTTGCAGCACGTATCGGTTCATCGAGAACTTCAACGCGGTGCGACCGGTTCCAAACAGGTCGTATGCGACGCCGAAGCGCGGCGAGACATCTTTCCAGTTGAGGACTTCCGCTCCCGGATAGTCGCGCGCCACGGGGAGCCAGCGCACCGGATCCAGGTGAATGGCGTCATAGGAAGTCCGGAACTGGTCGTAGCGCAGGCCCGCGTTGATGGTCCAACGGCGAATCTTCAACTGGTCCTGCACAAACAGCGCGAACGGCTTCAGGTAGAGCGGCGCGGCGTACGGTGTCGTGTAGTAGGTGACCTGGTTGGGCACGCCGTTCAGCGTGCGGTAGTTGACGTCGCCGATAGAGAAGACGACCGGATCCTTCGCGAACTCCCATTGATACGTGAAACCGGCTTTGAGGCTGTGCGCGCCGGTGACGTACGAGACCGACGCGCGATAGTCATCGACTGTCTGCGGCGTGGGGAAGTAGGTCGCGCCCGAACGAAATCGAAGATTCGTCGACTGCTCGAGGATGGACGGCTCGGTCGCGTCGGGCTGCGGTCGGCGCGGAAACGAGCTCAGATAGTGTGACGCGCCCGCCTCGACGAGCAGATTGTTCGACAGCGTCGATGTCCATCTGCCCTGCACGATGCTGCTGTCCCCCGGATTGTAGGTCGCGGCCTCCGGCGCCACCGTCGGGCTGATCGAGAAGTGGCAGAGACACAGATTGTCGTACGTCCCGAAGATCGAGAGCCGATTCTTTGGCGACATCTGCCACGTCAAGTTGAGCGTGGTGTCGTAGGTGACTTGATCGCTGATTGCCGGGCGAGAGAGATCCGCGGTGTACGTCCACGCGGCTGGTGTCGCGTTGTAATAGAGGCCGCCGACGTAATTGTCCGTAACGACGTAGCGGAACGCGGCATGGAACCAGAGCTTGTCTTGCCGCAGGGGACCACCGAGCGACGGATTAATGTCGATCATTCTCTTGGTCTTGTTCACGACCGTGAGCCCCTGGCTTTTCAGCTCGTCATCGAGGTTGTCGGCTTGAAAGTCCTCGTTGGCGAAGTTTGCGAACAGGTCGCCGCTGTACCTGTTCCCACCATCGCGAGGCAGGATGTTGGCGAAGACGCCGCCATACGCGATCTCCGCCGAGTGCGCCGCCAATTGCAGGCCGTACTCCTGCGCCGTACCGTCCGACCAGTTGGTGCGCGTCCCACCCGTGCCGGTGAGTGATGTCACCGACATCCCGTTCACCATCACCTGCTGGTCCATCGCTCGTCCGCCGTGGATCGCGGCGAAGGCGAAGTTGTACCCCGTGCCTCCGCCGACGTCCTGCGAGATGTTCAGGCTCGAGTTGCTCATCGTCACGCCGGGGATGAGCGTCGCGAAGTTGGCGAAGCCGCGTCCGGTGGGAATCGTGTCGATGAGTTCACGATTGACGACCTTGATCTGATTGACGTTCTGGATATCGACGATAGGGCTGCTGCCCTCAACAGTGATCGTCTCTTCGACGGCGCCTAGCCGCATCTCGGCGTTAATGGTCGCCGTGAAGCCGACGGAGAGCTCGATGCCGTCCCGGCGGACCGTCGAGAAGCTGGGAAGTTGAAAGGTAACGGTGTAGACGCCCGGACGCAGGTCGACGATGCGGTACTGGCCGGTGCCGTCGGTGGTCACGACTCTGATTTTCTCGATGAGGGCCGGGCTGCTGGCTTCGACGGTCACGCCCGGCAGCACGCTGCCGCTGGCATCAGTCACCAGACCGGCGATGCTGCCTGTTTGTTGTGCCTCAGCGTCGAGCGGGAGCCACGCAGATCCAGTAAGAAGAACAAAGATGACGCGTGTGAGCCTGGCGAGTCGAGTCACGGCTGAGCCTCCTCTCCTGAGCGAAGCAAGCGGCAGAGCATAGCATTACGGCGAGAGAAGCCTGGACGTTCACTTACACAGAATCCGCGTCGCAATCGGACGCCTGTCCTATCCGTTCAAATCCTCGCTGGGTATTGGTAGCTCCACCCAGGTTGCCACGCGAATGGTTTGCGGATGACCTCGGCCAGTGGCGTGCCGAGCGACAAGTGTTCAAGCGTGTAGTGAGTAGCCCGGTGTCCGATGACAAGAAGCCGCTGCTCGCGGCGTGAACGAATCTCTTCCAACCAGGGAATCATGCGCGCGACCACTTGCGTGTAGCTCTCGCCGCCAGGGAATGGCTCCTCGACGGCCCGTCCTCGCAAGGCGGCAATTTCGGCGACTGGACGGCCCGTGAGAAGTCCGTAGTCACATTCGCGCAATCGCGAGTCGCGCACGATTTCGACGCCTGACGTCGCGAACGCGATTTCCGCAGTTCGCCACGAGCGCCGGAGGTCGGAGGCATAGACAATCTCGATAGCCTCCGCACGCCGCCTTGCGCCAAGCGCCGCGGCTTCGCGCTCGCCTCGCGGTGAAAGGTCCACGTCTGAATGACCCGAGGCAACCCCTGCTTCGTTGTCGAAACTGGTGCTGTGCGTCTCGAAAACAATCTCCATGGAGTCAGGGGCGCCCGCGAGTGGCTCACCGCGGACTGAAAAGGGTCGCTTCGTCGACGAAACAGATCGGGTTGCCAGACGGATCGTTCATGTAGAACGAGCGCTCTCCCCAGGGACGACGCGCAATTTTCCCCATGGGCAGGTTTCCGTCGCCGACGGCTGAAGAGAGCCCGCCGGCGCGCTCCGCGCGATCGTAGAAGGCGTCGAGATCGGGGACGGAAAAGTACACGTGCTCGAAGTTCGGTCGCGGCTCCGTCGAATCACCGTCCGCTTTAGGACTGTAGACGGCGAGAATGACGCCGCCGCACATGAAGTAGTGCCTTCCGGGTGAGATGCGCATACCCTCCTCCCCGAGCACCTGCTGATAAAAGGAGACGCTGCGATCCAAGTCGAGCGCGGGCATGATCATGCGAAAAATACGAGCCACAGGTCAGGAGTCCTCCTGCGCTGCACTCTAGTGCACGCGACTGAGGGTCACAAGAGGGCACTTGAAAATACCCGGGGTCGTCGACGAACGCGATGGGTTCGACCGGCCCTAGGGACCATCGGGCCTCCCGATCTGGTTGCTGGTAAGAGCCCAAAGTTCTTGATCCTTGCGCTGCCATTGCTCGCGATTTCGATCGGCCGGAAGGATCATCACGCTTCGAGGCATGCTGCACGCCCGACCGTGACCACGTCGCCGGCCTTCGAGCCGAACCGGAAGGGCTTGTGGGAACGTGAATTCTCCAGCATTCTGGGGCACGGGTGCTCCACTACCCGACGCGGCTCTCGCAAACCACCAAAATGTCACGCTCGACGACACGGCCAGTCCACAATCGCGTCCTCTGGACGTTTGCACTCGTTGCCGTCTTCTTCTTCCGCCTTGGCTTCGGCCTCTCGAAAGAACTCTTCACAGAAGACGAGACACAGGTTTACCTGATCGGCCTCCGCCATCACGCTACGCACCGATGGCAGTACTTCGGACCGGACGTCGTCTGGACCGAGAGCCAGATCCCTGGCGGGCTGCTGGCGCTGCTCGTCGGCGTGCCGCTGGATCTCGTGCCCATTCCGGAAGCGCCTTACGTTCTCGTGAACCTCCTCTCGATGGGCACGCTGTGCGTGTTTGCCGCGTACCTCTCGGGGCGCCTGCCCGGAATTCCCCAGTGGCTCATCTGGGGCTGGCTGCTCACGCTTCCGTGGACGTTGGAGTACTCGACGCACATCCTCAACTCGGCGTACGTGCTGCCGGCGAGCCTGATCTTCTTCATTGGCTTCTTCGAGGTGTTTCCACCGCTCACAACCGGGCGCGTCCGGCCGGCCGTCGCGTACGCGCTGATAGGAGCCGCGATCGGCTGGATCATGCAGCTTCACATGTCATGGCCGCTGCTGCTCCCATTCGCCGGCGTCGCGCTCCTGGCGCGCTGGCGCGAGGGACCGCGTGCAGCCGTCCTCGCGTTTACGGCGTTCGCGCTCGGCGCCGCGACGACGGTGAGCCTGATCGTGCCGACGTTTCTGGCCTACGGACAGGACGGCGGGGACATCGGGCGGAACATCGACATCCACTGGCGCGATCCCATTTCGACGTTTGTGTCGGTCGTCGCCCGGCTGCTGTCGTTCGCGAGCTTCGAGGTCGCGCGATTCGTCGCGGGCACAGGCGGCGCACGGGGCTTTGTCTATCTCGCCGAACACTGGTGGATGGTGCCTGTGACCGTCCTCGTCTGGCTGGCTGGGAATTTGCACCCCCTCTGGATGGCCGCCACCGCGTTCCGGCGATCGACGGCATTCGCCGAGTGGCCGGCAGTGCGCTGGGTCGCCGTCGCGACGGCGCTCGGCGTCACCGCGAGCTTTCACTTCGTGATAGAGCCGGAGCAGGCGCGCTCGTACTTCATCGTTGCGCCGGTGGCGATGCTCTACGCGGCGTACTGCTGGACGTTCATCGATTCCCGCCGCTGGCGCCGGATCGCCGCGGTCGTTCTGACAGCGAACGTGATCTTCCAGATCGCATTAGCGGTGTACCGTTTCCACGGGCCATCGTTGTACCTGGCGCGCCCCGTGGTCGCGGAGGCGATCCGGCAGTCGCGCCCGGAAATTCTGGGATACCGCCGCGCGTTTGCCAGGGACGTGCCGGCCGCTTCGCGGACGCCGCCCGACAGTGCCCGAACGGCTGTCGCTGATCTCGAGGTCGTGAGTGCCGAGCGTTCACGCGCCGCGCCCGGCTACACGTCGTGGGCGCTCGTGGTGCACAACCGTTCGACTACCACCGGGTACCGCGAGCTGATCTGCTTGACGAACTATTACGCCGCGTCTGGAGCGCTGCTGGAACAACGACGGACCGAGATTCTGATCGTCGTAGGGCCGGGCGCGACCGTGCCGGCGCGAGTCATCGACCGCAGCCGGTGGCGGCCGGACGCCGCACGCGCGGAGCTCGTCCTGGACACGGCCGAGCCGATGCAATCCATGTGAGAGTCAGCCTCGTCACTTTCTACGCCTCCACCTTCAGCCGAACAGGCCGCCCGACCGACAGGCGCAAGCGGCCGCGGCCCACATGATCCAGGCGGACCACGTCGGTGCGTTCCTCGAGTCGGCGCCGCAGGAGGATCAGGCGCGCTTCGAGATTGTCCTGGAACTCGGGCAGCTTCAAGCTTGGATCGTGCCTGATTTCCTTGTTCGTGAACTCCTGCCGGTGCTGCTCGAGGTACAGCTGCAACAACTTCTGAAGGATGCGCCCGGGCACACCTTTGATGAGATAGGCATCATCGATGAACACGCTGTCATCGGATGGAAAGTAGCGCACAGTGATGCCGGCGCCGTCAGTGGCCATGGCGGGCGCGTGCTGTGCAGCGGCCGGCACACTCGACGACCCCGGTGCGGCCGCGGGTTCCATGCCGCCGGCGAACCCGACGGCGATCATGGAGACTGCGAGATGGCGTGCGAGGAGTTGCAGGCGTGATTCATCACGTGCGAGAAAGCGGCCTGCCTCGTCGCTC
>Ga0075418_10005984_pt1 | contig 13728 bp, 10 predicted proteins | sample SoiMetdeltSBSDD2_FD_81776 | JGI IMG/M metagenome (GOLD analysis project Ga0075418, IMG submission 81776) | Bulk soil microbial communities from a Populus tree surrounding site in Tennessee, USA - Soil MetaG P. deltoides SBSDD2 | ecosystem: Environmental > Terrestrial > Soil > Tree plantation...
ACTTCCGCCTGCGCGCCATGCTCTTCAGCGCCGAACACACCCTCGAACGCACCCACCGCGCCCGCGCTAACGAACGCACCCGCCCGGCCCCCTCTGTAACCCCCGACGTAAGGAGGGGGCTGATCTCACAGAAATCTCCCGCCAACCAGGCCGCTTCCTCGGCGGACGCCGCCCACGACTCCCAATCCACCGACCCGGACTCCATTACCGACAAAATCGGCGAACTCGCCGATTTTCCACCCACCCAACCCCGCAATACCAACGACTTACAACAACCAAAATCGTCACCCGCCGATTTTGACGCCGACGCGAAATGTGACGTCGCCACCACAAGAAGCGAAGACCCTCCCGAACTTGCGCCTGGTGGCAGGGGCGCTACTCCGCTGGCAGCCGCATCCAAAGTCGGAACCCAGCTTTTAGACAACCTCGCCGAAGCTCAACCAGCCTCTACCCTGGCGGCAGGCAGCTTGCCCAGCCCATCATCTCCGTTGCCCGCTCTGGGAGTGTTTGAACGGGCTGCGGTGTCGCCTGGCGCACTTTGAACCAACCTTCTCCGCACTCATCATGCCTCAAATCAAGACACAACACCTCTACCGGCGGGCGGGCAACAACGCTCACACCCTCCGAGCCCGCGCAACCCACTGCAACTCAACCCCATGCGATGGCACCTGCGCCCAGGTCTTTACAATCGTTCTTGTAACCTTGGCTTGCCGGCTGCTGTCTTGTCTGTTACGGACAATTAACTTGTTCACCTGTGTGGAGTGGGGCATACTTACTAACAGACAGCTTCTATATGCGAACTCGTAATTTAGCGTGCGCAGCCGGGCTTGTACTTTGTACCACCGTTTTTGCTGCCGATTCTCCACCGCCATCACTCACCGTCAACGTTTCCAACAACGTAAAAACCGTCTCCTGGGGTCCCCTCGTACCCGCCCTCGAGGTGCTCCGGTTTATGAGCGGTGTTGACCTCCTGACTGTCACGAACGACACCACCGGCGTCCTCTCCAAAACCTCGCAAGGTTATTTATGGCGATCGACAAACGGCTTGCCACGCCAGTTCTACGCCGTCGAAGCCACGCAACTCAGCAGCAATGCTTTGCTTTCCTATAACGTCCTCAACCGCCTCGCTTACGGCCCCACTCCCGATGACCTCGAACGCGTCCTCACCGGCCCGGCACCCATCGGACCCGCCGCGTTCATTCAGGAACAGCTCGCCCCGGAAAACATCGTAGACACTTCCGATGATTACGTTTCCGTCACCACCAACTCCGTCACGCTTCCTCCCAATACCAATTGGACCTCCGTCAGCGTTACGGGCCTGGTGACCAGTTCCACCCTTTACATGTATTTGACTCGCCCAGGCGACGTTTACCTCGACGATGTTCAACTCCGGCGCCTCACCATCCTCATCGAGACCAATGGCACCGTCGTCACCACCAACGTCCTGGTTAGCACCAACGTTCTCAGGAACGGCAGTTTCGAGAGCGCCTGGCCCACCGGCTGGACCGTCTCCGCCAATCACGCCACCTCCGCCACCACCACGCAACTCGCCTCTGACGGCGCCCAAAGTTTGCACATGGTCGCCACCGCGGGTGGCACCACCCAGACCTCGTCTATCTGGCAAACCGCTGCCGCGGGTGCTCTCACCAATAACACCCGTTGCGTCCTCACTTTCAGTTACCGCATGAACCAGCATTCCGACGCTCTCACTATCCGCCTTTCCGGCGGCGGCGTGATTGGTTCCGGCGCCGAAGAACCTGACCCGCCCCAATGGATTTACGTCACCGCCACCGGCAGAGCCACTGCCACGCCTCAATTATATATCTTCATTTCCGGCGCGGGCGAAGGCTGGGTTGACGACGTCAAACTCGTGCACGGCAGCGTTCCGGAGGTCGGCATAAACCGGCTCGTCAACGGCGGCTTCGAGCAACCCTTCAGCGTGGGCTGGCAGGCGTCCGCCGATTTCACAGGCTCTTTCGTTGATACCAATATGGCGCGCTTCGGCAACAGCAGCTTGCACATTGTCGCCACGGCCGGCGGCAGCGGCAATGGCGACTCCATTTTCCAGGTCGTCTCGGGTCTCACCAATGGCCAGACGTATACCGTCAGCTACTGGTATCGTCCCGCCACTCGCGGCCGCACCACCACCGTCCGCCTCTCCGGCAGCCAATTGCTCAGCGAACCCGACAACCTGCCCAGCGGTCTTAAGCGCCGCCTCGACGACGCCAACTGGAGCGTTTCACTCGATCAATTGCGTCGCTGGCTCTGCCTCAACGCGGTGGGCTCTCCTCGTCAGCTCCAGGAAGTCCTTACCCAGTTCTTCGAAAATCATTTCGTCACTTATCACAGCAAGAGCGTCGACTATCTCGACCGTTTCTACGACGACTTCGGCCTGATGGATCGCATTGCTTCCGACATGGAGTACCGCGAAGTGGGCCGCTGGCGTCAGGCGCTCATGAATCCCAATTGCAATTTCTACGACCTCCTCAAAATTCACGTGGAAAGCCCCGCCCAGATTATTTATCTCGACACCGTCGGCAGCCGCGGCGATGGCAACCGCATCGCCAACGAAAATTACGCGCGCGAACTCTTCGAACTTTTCGCCATGGGCGTCGACAACGGTTACGACCAGAACGATATCGTCGCCATGTCCCGCGCCTGGACTGGTTGGACTATTGACCTCGTCCGACGCGAAGACGCCAACAACCCGTTCGCCGCCCGCGCCCCCGAAGTGCAGCAATACGGCTTCTATCCCGGCAATGGCTCTCAGGCCGTCTCCAACCGCATCGGGGTCTGGACCTTCGTCTTCGATCCTGCCTGGCACGGCACTAATCGCGCGCCAATCCTCTCGGTCTGGAATCCGAGCAGCCCGGCAACAAACCCGGTCGCGACCGGTCCCAAAACGATTCCCGCTCGCTTTGGTCCTCCGTGGGCGGGCCGTCCCTATCAACTCGTCATTCCGCGCCGCACCGGCACCAACAGCATCCAGGACGGCTATGATGTCATCCGCCACCTCGCTGAACTCCCCTTCACTGCCGAGTACATCAGCGTCAAGCTCTGCCGCCTGTTCGTTCACGACGGCTTCCCCAACCCAACCGCCAGGACCGATTTGCCCGAATACGCCTATTACACTTACACGGATCCTGATGGCACTCCCGAAGCCGAGTTGATCCGCCGCTGCATCGTCGCGTGGGACACGCCCGCGGCCGACGGGCGAAAGGGCAACATTCGTCAAGTCCTCAACATGATCTTCAGCTCTGACCTGTTCCGCAGCCACGCCGGCTCGCGGCAGAAGGTCAAGACGCCCCTCGAGTTTTGCGCCAGCGCCGTCCGCGCTTTGCGCTCCACGGGCACCGGTGACATTCCGACTACTTTCACCGATGGAAATTTCGCTCCCATTCTCAGCCGGATGGGCGGCATGAGCCTCTTCAATCGCGCCGATCCTGACGGCTACCCCGAGGCGGGTCCGCCGTGGATTAGCGCCGGCACTCTCGCCGAGCGCCTGCGCTTCGTCCAAACGTTGCTCACGGCCACCGGCTCGCGCACGAACCTCAACAACACGCCCAACACCGATGCCGGAGCGTCGACGGTCGATCCCGTTGCGCTCCTCAAGGCCAAATTGCCCACCACAAGCTGGAACAACGCCGACGCCGTCGCGACTTATTTCGTCAGCCTGATCTTCCCCGGCGAAGGCATGGCCAACCTCATGGACTACAAAGCCTCCGCGGTAAGTTTCCTGAACACGGCCGACGACGGTACAACCACTTCGAACTTTACCTCCATCGGCAACACCACTGTTCCCTACGACACGCGCGTGCGCGGCATGGTGGCCATGTTAATGACCTTCCAACGATTCCAGGAGCAATAAACTATATGGAAAAGTGTAACTGTAATCTTAACGTCATCACGCGGCGGTCGTTCCTGGATCGTTCGCTCAAAACCGGCGCCGCCATTGCCCTGGGCACGCTCATGGACATCCCGCTGGTCGTCAAGCGCGCCCTCGCCGAAGGCAGCATCGGCCTCAACGGCAAAAAGCTGCTCTTCATTTGGATGCGCGGCGCCAATGACGGCTTGAACTCCGTCGTTCCCATTCTAGATCCGGCCTACGCTCCCAACCGGCCCACCCTCGCAATCCCCTCCGACCCCGGCACGAACTACAGCTTGACGGGCCCCGCGGACTTCCCTACAGCGGGCTCCACAGGCTCGACCTATGGCGCTTATCCGTACGCCGTCCGCCTCGGAAACGGGTTTGCGGGACTCCATCCTTCGTTGAAATTTCTCGCGCCGGTTTATAATGCCGGCGACCTCGCGCTGATTCACCGCGTCGCTTACCCGCGCCAATCGCGTTCGCACTTCGATTCCCAGCGTTACTGGGAAAACGGCACGCCGAACAACAACCTCAGCAACGATGGTATTTTCTATCGCACGATGCTCGAGTACCTGCGCGATCAGGGTACCGCGGCGTCCGCGCTCACCGGTGTTTCCATCCAGTCCTCGCTGCCGTTGATCCTGCGCGGCTCGGAAGCGCCGATGACCAACCTCACCGACCCGCTCCGCTACGACTTGCTCGGCGTTCCCAACAGCACTCCCGGAAACGCCAAGGCCAATCTCTTTTTGAATCAAGCCAACAGCTACGCCTTCCCCCCCAAGCAAAGCCGCAGCCTGCTCGAACTCCAGTATCAAAATCTCAGCAGCACGCTCAGCATCTTTGCCCAACTCGATTTCACCGAGACCGGCAACAACTATCGGGACGACGAGGTCACCGACGGCGATCAGGAATGGTACAATGCCAACGGCAACCAGGGTTATTATCTCTTCCCAACCACCAACGTGAAGAACGGCGGCTGGCGCAGACCCGATGGGTCCAACGTTGCCAATAAGTACGCCGTCCCTCCAAACCTGCAGACCCTGTTCGAACGCCTCAAGGCCGCCGCGGTTATTCTCAACAAGACCGACGCTATTATCGCCGGCACCGAGTACGGCGGCTTCGACACCCACAGCAACCAGGGCCAGCTCAACGGTTCGCATCCCGATCTCAACCGCGGCTTCGGCTGGGCCATGTACGCCCTCCGAAAATATTTTACCCGCTACGCGGACCGCGCGACCTGGGACAACGTCGTCGTTGTCACGCTCACCGAGTTCGGCCGCACCACAATCGAAAATGCCGACGAAGGCACGGACCACGCCGAAGCCGGCGTCACGTTCGTCGCGGGCGGGTCGGTTCGCGGTTACGACGGCTTGGGCCGTTCCGGTGTCTTCAATTGCAGCCCCTCCGATCCGATCCCATGGACAACGGGCCAGACCGGTTCGATGTTCGGCGTGAACGGCCGTTACCTGCGGCGCGCCACCGATTATCGCCAGGTTCTCGGCGAGATCATCCGCAAACACCTCGGCGCCACGCAAAACCAATTGAACCGCATCATTCCCGGCTATGCCGATTCCGCGGAACGACTCCTCGCCGGCGGGACCTCCGTGGACGGCACGCAAATCCGCGCCGAACTTGGCATTCTTTAACGACTCGCCACAACGTGTTGCTCGCACGCTCCAGCCTTTGGCTCTGCGCCGCCGCGCTCTCATACATGCCCTTCGCGAATGATTGCGTTGCGGAGTCCTTAGTTCTGAGCCCCATCGCCGACGCAACTTTGTTCCAGGTTTCACCGAGCAACAGCGCCGGCGGCGACGGCTTCTTCCTCGCGGGCACGACCCAAAACCGCACCGTAAACCGCGCCCTGCTCCAATTTGATGTCGCGTCGGCGGTCCCCGCAGGTTCGCAAATCACCGCGGTCGGTCTTCAACTCGAAGTCACTCGCCAACCCAGCGATGGCTTCGAAGCCTCAACCTTCGGCCTTCATCGCATGCTTCGCTCCTGGGGCGAAGGCGGTACCGTTGTCACTGAAAACCCCGGCGGCCTCGGCGCGCCCGCGTCTCCGGGTGACGCCACCTGGACTCATCGCTTCGCCTTCGACACCCCGTGGTTCATGCCCGGCGGCGCTGCCGGCACCGATTTCGCGGCGAACTTCAGTTCCTCGACCCTCATTTACGGCGTCGATGTTTACAATTTTGAGGGCACCCTCGACATGCTCGCCGACGTGCAATCCTGGCTCGACAGCACAAATTCAAACTTCGGCTGGATGCTCAAATCTCAGTCCGAAGAGTTGCCTTTCACCGCCCGCCGCTTCGCCTCGCGCGAAGACCCGAACGGGGCCGGGCCGTTGCTCTTTATCGAATACCAGGTCATTCCCGAACCCCGCGCCTGGGGCCTGCTCGCGATCGGCGCAATTGCTCTCGCAATTCCAAAATTGCTCCGAAAGCACCCCCGCTGAAGTTGCAGCGCGAAGCGCCGGAGGAGCGCCAGGCATCGCCGCAACTCGCCTCTTTGCGCGCGTTGGTTCTTCCCTTATGCTCAAAGCAACCACGACCTGTTTATGAAGCTTGCGAATCTAGGTTACCTCGCCCTTGCGACCTGCTCCTCGGCTTTTCTCGTCACCATCGCGCCGACGCATGCCTCCATCGTTGCTCCGTACATACCCGACGCAAACACCATCTTCCTGCTCCATCTCGATGAACCCGTCCCGGAGAGCATCGCCACCAACGCCGTCGCCGGAGCCGCCAGCTTCATCGCTGCGGGCAACCCATCCGCCGCCAGTCCGCGCAATCCCCTGCCCGGCCTTCTTGGCGCCACTGGCGCTTCGGGAACCGGCTTCAACTTCGGTCTCTGCGCCGACCTCACTTTCTCTAACAGCATCGGCCTCTTCATGGACGCCAACGCCAACAGTGTCGCGGATCTCGACGTCAGCGGCGCTGCTCCCGGCGCCGACGCTATCAGCGGCTCGACCTTTACCGGTCCAAGCGGCGAATTCACCCTCGAAGCTCTTGTTAACTTTCCCTCCCTCACGGGCGGAAACCGCGAGATCATCAGCATGGATAACAGTGGTGGCGCGCGGCCCTTTCAATTCCGTCTCACTTCGGCCGGCTTGCTCGAATTCAACAACATTGCCGTCGCAGGCGCAAACCCGCGCATTGCCATTCCCACGACTGGGCCCGATGCATTCGTGCCCAACCAGTGGTTCCATGTCGCCATGACCTACGACGGCGCAGGCACCATCGTCTTCTATTGGACCCGGCTCGACAGCTCTCGCACTGGCGCAAGCGTCCTGCTCACCACCAGCGTCCCTCTCCTGAACCTCACCGGCATGGCCGTCCTCACCATTGGCAACGAGAATCGCAATATCTCCGGCGAAGGTTTGACGGGCCGCATCGATGAAGTGCGCATCAGCAACATCGCGCGCAGCGCCATCGACATGGTCTTCGACCCCAGCGCGCCGCCCATACCGCCCTCGATCAATCCGCAGCCTGAGGACCAATTCCTCGGCGTCGGCGAAACCCTCCTCATCGTTTCGCACGCCAGCGGCAGCGCGCCGCTCACCTACCGATGGCAGAGGCAAGGCTTCCCCGGCGGTGGCTTCGCCGACATCCCGGGCCAAACCGCTGAAACACTTTCGCTTCCGGTCACTTTCGCCACCGCAGCCTACTACCGCTACATCGTTTCGAACGCGTTCGGCCAGGCCACGAGCGCCGTCGCCACGGTCACCGTCGGCGCGATCTTCACCGGCCTTGCTCCCACCGGTTTCGATCTCAACGGCGCGCCCCTGCCTGATAATGCCGTCGATCCTCACTACACTCTCTGGTCCAGCTCGGATCCCACTCTCCTCGGCCCCAACACGGTCGTGCCCGCGAACACTCTCGATTACAATGCCAACGACGCCGGCTCCAAATGGATCTCGCCTGGTCCAAATCTCGGTGGCGTGCGCGGCGTTTACATTTACCGCACTACTTTTCTGCTCGACTCGGCAACGCCCCCAGGTTCCAGGCTTAGTGCCTCCGTGTTGTCCGGCGGTTCTCTCACGGTGCTCCTCAATGGCCAGCCCACGGGCGTTACGAATCTCAACCCTCCTTTTCCCGGGCCTCACCGGATCGCTTTTTCGTTCACCCTCACCAACGGCTTTGTCACCGGCGTGAACACACTCGACTTCGTCGTCGATAACTCGACCAGCGCACCCAATTCCCCGCCCGGCAACGCTCTTCGCGTCATGTCGATTCGTGGCATCGGCCACGCGTTGTCCTCGGGCCTCACGATCCTCCGTCATCCGCAAAGTCAGACCGTGCGCGTCGGAGGCTGGGTCACATTTGACGTGGTCGCCCGGGGAGGCCCGCCATTGCACTATCAATGGTTCGGCGATGGCGTCGAAATTCCCGGTGCCACGAATCGCACCCTCACGTACAACCCTGTTACCGCGTTAGACCAACCCTCGACCTTCAGAGTCGTCGTCACCAACGCCTCCGGCAGCCAGACCAGCCAGACGGTCAACCTAACCGTAGTTCTCGACAACCAGCCTCCCATCGTCAGCAACTTTATCCTCACAGGCTTCTCAGGTGCGCCCTTGCGCCTGCCCCTGTCTCGCCTCGTCCAAAACGCCCGCGAGCCCGACGGCGACTCCATCGTTTTGTCTACGTACGACCTCACCGGCAACGACCCAATCAGCCCCGGCCAAATCACTTTGGAAGGCGCGACTCTCGTCTATACCAACCCCGCCAACTTCACCATGACGGACGAGTTCACAGTTACTCTGGCCGATACGCTCGGCGCCACCGCCGTCGTCACCGTCACCGCCCAACTCTCCTCCGATCTTCGATTGCGCATCGCGCGCGCCACCGGCGGCAACGTGCGTATCTCGTGGCCTGCCGCAGCCACCGCGCAAGGCTTCCGCCTCCTCTCAGGCGATTCCATCGACGCCATCACCACGGCAGTCCCGGGCACCGTCACCACCGACGCCACCGAAAGCGCCATCCAGGTTTCTCCCACCGGCCCCATGAAATTCTATCTCCTTGCTTACCCGTAATAGCTGGACAGGAGCAAAAGCCGTGTGGAGCGTGATGGCACACGAACCATGGAAATCTGGGACTTACACTGCCATTTGTCCGGCGTGCCCGGTGACACACCGGAAGCGCGCCTGGGCAAGCTGCTGGAATACGCCGATCGCATGGGCATTGCGCGGCTGTGCGTCTTCATGGGCATGGAGTTCACCTACGATCCGACGCCGGAGAAAATGCGGCAGGAGAATGACGAAGTCCTGCGAGCGATACGTCGCTTTTCCGAGCGCGCCTTCGGATTCGTCTATTTAAATCCGAAACATACGCAGGCCAGCCTCGACGAACTCAACCGTTGCGTGCGCGACGGACCCATGGTCGGCGTGAAGCTTTGGGTCGCGCAGCGTTGCAGCGCGCCGGAACTCGATCCCCTCATCGAACGCGCCGCAGAATTGAAAGCCATTGTGTTTCAACACACGTGGCTCAAGAGCACCGGGAACCTTCCGGGTGAGTCCACGCCCATGGACCTCGTGGACCTCGCCACTCGGCACCCCCGCGCGACACTCGTTTGCGGCCACTCCGGTGGCGATTGGGAACGTGGCTTGCGCGTGATCCGGCCGCACAAAAATGTCTACGCCGACCTGGCCGGTGGTGATCCCACAGCCGGACTCACCGAGATGGCCGTACGCGAGCTCGGCGCCGAGCGCGTCATTTACGGCAGCGATGTCGGCGGGCGCAGCTTCGCCTCGCAACTGGCAAAGGTATTCGGCGCGGACATTCCGGAGTCAGCCAAACAGTTAATCCTCGCCACAAATCTGAAGCGGCTCCTCAGACCCAGCTTGCAACAGAAAGGAATCAAAGCGTGAATCGCCGCAGTTTCCTGAAAGCAAGCGCCACAGCCGCCGCCCTTAGTGCCGTCGGCGCCGAAACCCACGCCGCTACCGAGTCGGCTCGCTCGCGCGACGATCTCATCGACGTGAACGTCAACCTTTCACGTTGGCCGCTGCGCCATCTGCAAGCCGACGACACTCGCGAACTCGTCACGAGGCTTCGTCGTCAACGCATCGTTCAGGCGTGGGCCGGGAGCCTCGACGGTCTGTTGTACAAAGACATCGCCTCGGTGAATGCGCGGCTCGCTGACGAGTGCCACCGCTACGGGCGCGGCTTGCTCGTGCCCTTCGGTTCGATCAACCCGAAATTGCCGGACTGGGAGGAGGACTTGCGTCGCTGCGCGGAAGTTCATCGTATGCCCGGCATTCGGCTGCATCCGAATTACCACGGCTACACGTTGGACGATCCCGCTTTCGTACGCTTGCTGCAATTGGCTGCCCAGCGCCGTATGATTGTCCAACTCGCTCTCGTCATGGAAGACGAGCGCATGATGCACCCGCTGTTACGCGTCGAACCCGTTAACACTGCGCCATTGTCCGATCTCGTACCGAAAACGCCCGCACTTCGCCTCGTGCTCCTGAATGCACTGCGCACTTTGCGTGGACGGCCGCTCGTCGAACTCGTCGTGGCAGGACAAGTCTATGTTGATATTTCCATGCTTGAAGGCGTGGGTGGAGTCGCGAACCTGCTGGCGCAACTCCCGGCTCACCGCGTCCTGTTTGGGTCCCACGCGCCGCTGTTCTATTTCGAGTCCGCGCTCTTCAAGCTGAAAGAATCGCCTCTGGGAGAGGAAGAATTACACAGCATCCGGCGCGGCAACGCGCAACGTTTGCTCGCGCAAAACCATTAGCCGACTATCCTGCTGCTATGCGTCCCAAACAATCATCTCAAACGATGAGGATTTCCCGCCGGAAATTCCTCGCGGCGTCCTCGGCGACGGTCCTGGCCGGGACACTCGCGAATTCCAGCGCTGCGGAGTCATCTCCGGCCGACAAGCTCGCACTCCACGGTGGCGAGAAGGCAGTCAGGCAGCCGACCAAACTGCCCATTCGCTGGGGCGAACCGGAGCGCGAGCGCCTCAACGCCATGCTTGGTCAGGACACGCTGTTCTATTGGAAAGGACCGCAGACCACATTGTTCATCGAACGCTTCAAAAAAATTTGTCCGGTCAAATACGCCATGTCCTGTTCGTCCGGCACCGCGGCTTTGCACATCGCAGTCGCAGCGGCAGGAATTGGACCCGGTGACGAGGTCATCACCTCGCCAATTACTGACATCGGCACTGTGATCGGCGTCATCTATCAGCAAGGCGTGCCCGTGTTCGCGGATCTCGGCGCCAGCACTTATAATCTCGATCCGGCCGATGTGGAGCGGCGCATCACGCCGAAGACAAAGGCCATTATCGCCGTGCACCTGGGCGGCAACCCATGTGACATGCATGCGTTGAAGAGGCTGGCCGATCGACATGGGCTTGTGCTCATTGAGGACGCTGCCCAGGCGTGGGGCGCAAAATATCATGACCACCCGATAGGCACCATCGGCCACATAACCTGCTTCTCGCTGCAAAACTCCAAGCACATCACGTGCGGCGATGGCGGCGTGGTCGGCTCAAACGACGAAACGTTTGGGCCGCTGCTCCAGAGATTCGGCGACAAAGGATTTGATCGAATCAAGGGCGGTTTGTTCGAGTTCTTCGCGACGAATTACCGAATGAGCGAACCGCAGGCCGCCGTGGCCGCGGCACAATTAGAACGGCTCGGAGACATCGTCGGCAAACGCGCGCGACTCGGCAATCTGCTCACCGAAAGAATCACTGGCCTTCGCGGTGTGCTCCCGCACCAAGTGCATCCGGAGGACCGTTGCAACTACTGGTTCTACATGTTTCGCTTCCAACCGGACGCGTTTCGCTGCGATCGCGCGGAATTCGTCAAGGCCCTGGCGGCTGAAGGTGTTCCGGCTTCCGCCGGCTATATCCCGGTTCCGCTGCATCGCAACCCGGTGTTTCTGAAGCATGGATTCTTTGCAGGACGCTGGCCCGTGCGCGAACTGGGTTTGACAACGATGGACTACTCGAAACATCAAACGCCCGAGGCCGAAGCCATTCTGCAAACGGGCATTAAAGTCACGATCCATGAAGCGATGACTGAGGACTACATCAGCAGCGTGGGTGAAGCGCTCCGGAAAGTCGCGCGCCATTACGCCGCGTAGCTGTTACGATGGCTCAAGACAGATTCCAGGGAGCGCGCTTCGAGCAGAAGTATATTATCACCGAAGAACTGGCCCTGCAGGTTCGTGATTTCATTCGTGCTCATCTCGAACTCGATGAGCATGGCGTCGGCAAATCCAACTTTTCGTACTCGGTTCACAGTGTGTATCTCGACTCGGACGACCTGAAGCTGTATTGGCCACGATCAACGGTGATAGAAATCGCTTCAAGCTGCGCGTGCGGTTCTACGATGACGATCCAACAACGCCGGTGTTCTTCGAAATCAAGGACAGGATGGCCAACAAGTCTCGCCCCAAGAAACGCGCGGCGGTGCGCCGCGACGCTGTCGCTTCACTACTCGCCGCAAACTCGCCGCAGTCGTCGCACCTCACTTCCGAAGATCCTCAGGATTTTCCCGCGCTCGAGGAATTTTGCGAACGCATGCACGGCCTCAACGCGCAACCCAAAATTCACGTCGCCTACTCCCGCGAAGCGTACATGTCAACCAATGATAACTTCGTCCGGTTAACTATGGATCGCGAAGTCCGCGCTGACGCGCTCCCGCGCGACGAACAAGCTGCTTCGAGCATCCGACTATCGATGACGATGCGAAACCCAATGTTGGTCTGGGGCAAGGACGTAGTTCTCGAATTAAAATTTCCAGACCGCTTCCCCGACATGTTTCGCGAACTGGTTCACATCTTCGGCCTGCGCCGATGCGGTGCTGGCAAATATGTTGACAGCATAGCTACGCTCGGTGAGGACAAGCTTTGATCGCGTCTGGAATGTACTGTTTTGCGACACGGGAGCGATCAACGGGGTCGCTGTCGCGCGCATGGATCTCAACTTTCGTTCTCCGGCATTGTCCCTGCTCTTGCCTTCATACTGAAGACAGCTATAACTCTGCGCGATGAAAAACCGGGCACCCATTGTTCATACTCTGGCTCGCTGCGTTACGACCGTTGCGGCGATGCTCATCACTCACACACTGGCGCAGGCCGCGGCCGTTCCTGAGCCGCCCACGCTCACGTGGAAGGAGGTCAATGCGAACACGAACCTGCTAGGGACGGTTCAGCACCTCGAGGACAAGACCATTAAGTACATTCTGTTCATTCCCAACGGCTGGTCTGCTCCCGCAACGGGCGACGTCACGCTCACGGCCCATTTCCATGGCGCGCATTGGTTCACGATTCAGGAACACATCGCGCGCGGGCTGCGCGGTCCGCTTGTGAATTTTGATCTCGGGCTTGGGTCCGAGGTTTATCAGCGCGCCTTTGAAAACGAAGAACGCTTCGCCAAGATACTCAAGAATATCGAGAAGGAGTTGACCAAGCGCGCTGGCCGCGACGTGCGCATCTCCACCGTGGACATCTCCTCCTTCAGCGCGGGGTACGCGGCTGTGCGCGAATTGCTCAAGGTCCCTACGTATTTCGAATTGATCAATCGCATCACGCTCCTCGATTCGCTTTATGCGCGGTTCAAATCCACGGGCGAGCGCGGCCGCAAAGTCACCGAACCCGCTTCTGAACACCTCGAGCCGTGGGTTCCGTTCGCGCAAGCCGCGGTCAAAGGCCAGAAGACTTTGCTTATCACTTATTCGGAAGTGCCGACGCCTTCCTACGCCAGCACGGAGCAAACGGCCACTGCGCTGATGCGCGCGATTGGCGTCCCGTCGCTACCGGTTGCGCCCAACTCCGGCCCGGCCGCTTCTGAACCCGACTATCCCCTGCTCCACCGCACCGACTATGGGCGTTTCCACGCCT
>Ga0075418_10005986_pt1 | contig 13726 bp, 9 predicted proteins | sample SoiMetdeltSBSDD2_FD_81776 | JGI IMG/M metagenome (GOLD analysis project Ga0075418, IMG submission 81776) | Bulk soil microbial communities from a Populus tree surrounding site in Tennessee, USA - Soil MetaG P. deltoides SBSDD2 | ecosystem: Environmental > Terrestrial > Soil > Tree plantation...
TCCCAGTAACGCCCTACGGTGATGCGCCCGCCCTCCCAGAGAAGGGTGTGCGCCGCCGGCAGCTTGTGCACGCCTTGGAAGATGCACCCGGGCGACGGCACGTACTCGTAGGCCAGATACTTGGCTAACGCCCGCGGATCCAGCCGGCGCGGGCACTCCGGGTGCTGCAAGAGCGCCTTCAGCTCCGAGGCGAAAAGCAGCGACCGCCCGGTATCCGCCCAGTAGAGCGGCTTCTTCCCCATCCGGTCCCGCGCCAGGAACAGAGAGCGCCGGCGCGCGTCCCAGATCGCGAAGCCGAACATGCCGTTGAGCCTGGTGACCGCCTCCGGGCCGTGCTCCTCCCAGAGGTGCACGAGCGTCTCCGTGTCCGCGCGCGTCCGGAAGGTGTGGCCCTGTGCTTCCAGCTCCGCTCGCAAGGCGGCGAAGTTGTAGATCTCGCCGTTGAAAACGAGCCAGACCGAACCGTCTTCGTTGCACATGGGCTGGTGGCCGCCGGCGAGGTCGATGATGGAGAGCCGGCGGAAGCCGAGACCCACTCGGGGGCCGCGTTCCACGGCCTCCTCGACGTGGAAGCCTTCATCGTCCGGGCCGCGGTGGCGGAGGCTATTCGTCATGCGGCGCAGGAGGCCGACGTCTACCGGAGCGTCGTAACCGAGAATGCCTGCGATGCCGCACATGGGCGCGCGCCCTCACTCGCCTTCGCCCACATTGCGCTTCTCGCCGATCCAATAGATCGGCTTCGCCTGCGACTCGTGGTAGGTGCGGATGATGATCTCCGCCAGCAGGCCGATGAAGACGAAGGCAACGCCCAAGGAGAAGAGGAAGACGGCGATGAGGATGAAGGGATTGTTGTGGACGTAGGTTCCGTGGGCGATCTTCTCCCAGACGGTTTCTGCCGCGGCGAGCACGCCACCCAGGCACAAGAGCAGGCCGATGCTGCCGAAGAAGTAGATCGGCTTCGTCGAGTAGTCGGTCAAGAACTTCACGGTCAAGAGATCGAGCACCACTTTGATGGTGCGCTTGAGACCGTACTTGCTGCGGCCGAAGCGCCGGGGGTGATGCCGGAGCGGCACCTCGCAGATCTTGGCGCCCATGAGAGTGGCGAGCGCCGGGATAAAGCGGTGCATCTCTCCGTAGAGGCGGGTGCCGCGCAGCACCTCCACCCGGTACGCCTTGAGCGAGCAGCCGTAGTCGTGCAGCTTGACCCCGGTCACCCGGCCGATCAACCAATTGGCCAGGCGCGAGGGCACCCTCCGCAGCAATGCCTTGTCCTGCCGTTTCTTGCGCCAGCCGCTCACGACATCGAAGCCTTCGTCGATCTTCTGCAGGAGCAAGGGGATGTCGCTCGGATCGTTCTGCAGGTCCCCGTCCATGGGGATCACGACCTTGCCCCGGGCGTGGTCGAAGCCCGCCACCATGGCCGCAGTCTGGCCGAAATTTCGCCGCAAGCGCAGGACCCGGATGCGGCGATCGCGCTCGGCGATCTCCGCCAGGAGTTCGAAGGTGCGGTCCGTGGAGCCGTCGTCCACCAGGATGGCTTCCCAGCTGCGCCCCACGTTGTCCAAGGCGGCGACGAGCTGCTCGTACAGGTGCGGGACGCTCTCCTCTTCGTCGAGCAGCGGGATGACGATGGACATCTCGACGGCGGGGGCCGCAGGCGGCGTCGACGCGGCATTGCGGTTCGACGCGGAACTCGGGGCCGTGGCCATGGGCGAAGTCCTCGGGTTGGGTCGGACGGGGATGGACGGCGCACGGGGCAGGCCCTCCGTCCATCGCTGACATCCTGGCGGGGGCCGCAACAAGCCTACCATGACCCCCGGAACCCTGACCAGAGCCCGGGGTTCGCGCGCCGGCTGCGCACGTTGCGGGATCCTCACGCTGGACGTATCGTTCCCTGCATCATGAAGCCCACTGTGGCCAGCGACCTCACGGCACTCTTGTGCCGCGGGTTGACGAAACGTTATGGATCCGTGTTGGCCGTCGATGGCCTCGATCTCGAGGTGCGTCGCGGCGAGTGTTTCGGCCTCCTGGGGCCGAACGGCGCCGGCAAGACCACGACGATCGAGATCCTGGAAGGTCTGAACCGCGCCGATGCCGGCACGGTCGAGGTCCTCGGCCAGACCTGGAGGACCGGGCAGGACCGGGCGCTCCGCGAGCGGCTCGGCATCCAGCTACAGGAAACGCGCTTCTACGACAAGTATTCGGTGCGGGAGACGATCGGCCTCTTCCGCAGCTTCTACCGCCGCGGTCCGACACCGGACGAGGTCATCCGGCGCGTGCAGCTGGAGGAGAAGCGCGATGCCTGGGTGATGAAGCTCTCGGGGGGTCAGAAGCAGCGGCTTTCCGTCGCCTGTGCGCTGGTGAACGACCCGGAGGTGCTCTTCCTGGACGAGCCGACGACGGGGCTCGACCCGCAATCCCGGCGCCAGCTCTGGGAGCTGGTCGACGACTTCCGCAGCGGCGGCGGTACGACCCTGCTCACGACGCACTACATGGACGAGGCCGAGCGTCTCTGCGACCGCGTGGCCATCGTCGACCACGGCAAGGTGATCGCTCTCGGCACGCCCGCCGAACTGATCGCGACGCTCGACGCCGATCACGTCGTGGCGATCTCTCTCGACGGCGACGGCGATCTCGAGCCGGCGGCGCTGGAAGCGCTGCCCAGCGTGCGCCGGGTGCGGCGCGAAGGCCCGACCTGGGCCTTGCACGTGCTGGCACCGCACGTGGCGGTCCCAGCACTCCTGGTGGAGATCGAGCGACGCGGCCGCGGCCTCGCCAGTCTCACCACCCATCACGCCACTTTGGAGGACGTCTTCGTGCACCTCACGGGGCGCACGCTGCGCGATTGAACATGAGCATCGGCCACTACCTCGAGCACAACGGCCTCTGGCAACTGACCCGGGCGCGGACGCGGGGTTTCCTGCGCGAACCCGAGGCCATCTTCTGGGTGTTCGTCTTCCCGATCTTGCTGGCCTTGGCGCTCGGCATCGCCTTCCGGGTGCAGAAACCGCAGCCCTTGCCCGTGGGGATCGCCCCGGGAGCTCACGGTGACGCCATCGCGCGCACCCTGTCTGCCGCACCGGATCTGCGGGTCGTCTCGCTTCCCAGCGCGGCAGAGGCAGAGATGGCCCTGCGGACCGGGAAGATCGTGGCCTTGATCGACAGTGAGGATGGCGAGACGACGGCGTCACGTGCGGCTCGCACCGTCAGCGACGGAGACGCAGTGCCCAGCCTCCGCGTCGTCTACGACCCGACGCGGCAGGAAAACCGGCTCGCCCAAGCTCTCGTGGTGGATGCGCTCCAGCGCGGCGCCGGACGCGTGGATCCGGTGCACATCGAGGCGGTGACGCGCACCCAGCGTGGCGCCCGCTACATCGACTTCCTCTTGCCGGGAATCATCGGCATGAACCTGCTCGGCACCGGGATGTGGGGCATCGGCTTCCCCATCGCCACCGCCCGGCAACAGAAGCTGCTCAAGCGCTACATGGCCACGCCGATGCGTCGCAGCGACTACCTGCTCTCTTTCTTGTTCGCGCGCATCGTTTGGCTGTTGCTGGAGGTGGCGGCGCTCTACGTCTTCGGCTGGCTCGTCTTCGGCATCAAGCTCACGGGCTCGTGGGCAGCGTACGTCGTGGTTGTTCTGCTTGGCGCCCTCTCCTTCTCGTCTCTGGGGCTCCTCGTGGTCAGCCGGGCCCGCACCATCGAAGCCGTTTCGGGGCTCATGAACGTGGTGATGCTCCCCATGTGGCTCCTCTCCGGGACCTTCTTCTCGTCCGCACGCTTCCCCCAGGTGGTCCAGCCCCTGGTGCAGGCGCTTCCGCTCACCGCGGTGAACAGCTCGCTCCGGGCGCTCACGAACGAGGCGGCAGGATTCGCTGCCGTCACCCCATCGCTCCTGCTGCTCGCCGGTTGGGGACTGGTGAGCTTCGTCGTCGCGCTCCGGATCTTCCGCTGGGAGTAAGCGCGCTCCGGATCTTCCGCTGGGAGTGAGCGCGCTCCAGCTCCTCCGCTCCTCGAGTGTGCTCAGCCCTCGCCCGGCGGCGGGCGGTTCGTCGTGCTCGCCGGTTCGGGCATTCCCGTCACCGTGGGTAGATCGTTCCAGTTCAGCAGGACGTTGTAGACCAGCCGGAAGTCCGAGTGTGTCAGGTATCGATGCATGGGGTTGAAGGAGAAGAGCACGACGCGACCTTCACCCGTCGGAACATCCAAGATCGCGGGCTTGCCGTCCAGTTGTGACGGATCCTTGACGAACCCGGAAAGGAGCAGCTTCTCCTCCTTGTCCTTGCCTCCCTTGCCGGCGTCCTTGGCTTCTTCCTTGCTCGCGTCCTTGGCTACTTCCTTGCTCGCGTCTTTGCCTTCCTTTTTCCCGTCCTCTTCGTCTTCTTCCGCCTTCTTCGTCCCGAACTGCAGGACCACGAGCTCCCGATCGAACTTGCGCACGTCGAACAACGGCACGTTGCCCCGGAACACGCTGGTCATCTCCTCGTAGCCGTAAGCGATGGGATGCTCGGGTCGGAGGAATTTCGCCCGCACTTCGGAGCCCGGCGTGCCCCCGGGACGCGAGCTGTCCACGCGCCGCACGATGCCGCCGTCCACCGGCAGGGTGCCGGCGTTCGCTAGCGCCAGGAGCACACCGCCGCCGCGAACGAAGGTCTCGAGATTGCGCAGGCCGGCGAACCCCATGCCGCCGCTGATGTCCTCGGAGGCGTCCGGCACGCCATGGCTCGGGAACTCCGCCGTCTTGGTGTACGCCAGGGGCCCGAAGGAGGTGTCGTGGCCGTGCACGATCTGTTTCAGCTCGCCCGAGGTGTTCGGGAAGAGGATGACGTCGAAGCGCGACTCGAGTCGGCCCCGTTTCAGGTCGTCCGGGCTGATCAGCGTGTATGGGATGCCCTCCACGTCCAGTTGATAGCGCGCCCAGCCGCAGTCCTGGGTGGAGGTCCATGTATGCAGGACACCGAGGCGTGGCAGGTCCACGACGTGGCGGCGGACATCCGGGGCCTCGGCGGCGCCGGCGAAGGTGAGACCGAGCTTCGTGGCGACCTCGCCTACCGCCGCGGCGGAGGCGCTCACGATCCAGCTCCCCGCGGGGTAGTGGGTGCCGCCGTGCTCGAAACTCTCCTCCGCCGCCTCCACCTTGGCGCGCCCAAGACGCACCCGCGCCGCGAGCAAAGCATTCTGGCCGGTATCACGCAGGAGGTACACCGAGCCCTTGCCCACGACCTCGCCTGCGACCGGCACGGGACCCGCAACGGCGGACATCGCGGCCTCGAGGATCGCCTTGTCGTCGCAGCGTGCGCCGTCCACGCCGAAGAGCAAAGGCCAGGTCCAGGCGACGTCGTCGTAGGGCGGGTTCGGTTCGTCCGCCGGGAACTTCTGCTCCTCCATGAAGTTGATGATGGCGTTCCGCATGGGCTGATCGAGGCGCACGATGGTGGTGCCGGCGGCGTGGGTCTTTTCTCCGGAAGCGAAGTCGCGGTCCAGCCGATGCACTTCGATGCCGTGCTGCAACATCAGATTGACGAGATACACCAGGCGGTTCGGGTCGCGTTGTTCGCGCGGGAAGATCCAGGCGTACGGCGCCTCGGTGCGTCCTTTTTGGACGGCGCGATCCCCCTTCACCCAGAAGTTCCGTAGCAGCTCCTCCCGGTGCAGAGCCGCGTATTGGAGCGCTTCGAGCACGCCGGCCTGCATGTAGTTCGTGTTGTTGCGTAGCGACCACTTCACTTTCTTCCCCGGCGGCCAGGGGCGATACCATTGTTCTTCCGTCACCGGCTTGCCGACGAATTTCGTTTCCGAAAGATCCCGCTCGAAGGTACCCGCCATGGAGTTGCCGAAGGTCTCGTAGAAGCGACCGATGCTGTTGTGGTTGTTCGCGACGGAAAAGAGATAGCCGGGCCACCAACCATCCCAGAAACCCCAGACCCACACGCCCGGCAGCCCCTGGGACTGCAACTCCGACACCTCGTGGTAGGCGAACTGGGTCCACTCGTTCACGGTCACCGGATCGATGGCGCGGCTATAGGGACCGTGGCCGGTGGAGATGTAGAGGAGCGGCAAGGACTCGTGCAGATCGTGCAGGACCTGCGGCCGGTACTGGTAGTACGCCCCGTGGATGGCGCGGGTGAGCGCCAGGGTGAGCTGCATCCCATCGCGATTGTTGTCGTGGAAAGCGTAATGCCCCCAGTACGGCGGGGAGGAGAACTTCGCCAGTTCTTCGATCGGCAGGTCGCGACCACGCAGGTGCCTGTAGTACCAGTCCACGACGCGATCGCGCCCATCGGGCTCGGCGACCGGCGTGATGAGGACGACGACCTGGGAACGGATGGTCTGGATCTCCGGCCGTTCGCTCACCGCCAGGCGATAGGCCAGTTCCATGAGCATCTCCGGGCTGCCGGTCTCGGGAGAGTGCAAGCCGCCCGTGAGGTAGTAGAAGACCTTGCCTGTCGCAAGCAGTGCTTCCATCTCCTCCCGCGTCGTCCGGCGCGGGTCGGCGAGGCGCTGCACGACACTGGTGTAGCGCTCGAGGTCTTGGAGGTTGCGCTCGTCGGATACGAGGGCGAGCAGGATCTCGCGGCCTTCCTCGCTGGTGCCGATGGTGTGCACCTGCACGCGCGGGCTCGCCTCGTCGAGGCGGCGGAAGTAGCGGCCCACATCGGCGGTGCGGGAGAGTTCGTTCGGCGCCCCGGCGAGGTGCCCCAGCACATCGGACGGCGACGGTACGGTGTCCGACTCGGGCACATACGACACGGTGCGAGGCAGGTACTCCTCGCCCGTGGTGAACTCCCGGATCTTTTCGACGCTCCCCGCCTCGGGCACATCGGGATCCCATGGATTGGGCTGGGCGGCAGTGCTGCTGGCGAGGAGGAGCAGGCAAACCCACGAGAACGGCGCGACGGGCGGGCGCATCCCAGGTCTCCTTTCGGGATGGGTCGGTGGGGAGCCCGTCTATTTTCGTCGCGTCAGGAAGAAAGCGCAATCCAGTCACCTGGGCGGGGGCTGATCACCTGGCAGGGGTTGAGCCCGTCGGATGGGAGTGCCCCAGTCGCGAAGGGACTCGAGGAGGCGCGGCTTCAGGAGCCGGAATCCGGCTTGTCGCGGCCGGCCCACACCCACCAGTCACCGCGATCCTCGAACCACCAGTCGCTGGAGTGGGTGTTCAAGATCCGCTCGGCGAGGTCACGGGAGATGGGTTCCTGCAGGCGCTTCAAGGCGAAGGGGATCCACTCGTCCGCTTGGGGGTTACCCCGGTCCTTTTCCTCCTTGAGGACGAGGAGCAGCTCGAGCTGGTCGCTGTCGTTGGCCAGGCGCGATTCCAGGGTGCTTCTCGCGGCGAACTCCTGCAGAAGATCTTGCAGCTCCGCACCGAAGGGCAGTGTCTCTGCCAGGTCGCGCACCGCAGCGGCCTCGTCCGCGGTCACGTACTTCTTGTTCTCGTAGTTGAGATCACCCGTACGCGCCTCAGGAAGGTCGTGCAGGAGAGCCATGAGGAGGAGTCGGTTACGATCGACGTCCGGTACCAGCCGCCCGAGCGTCAGGGCGATGTAGGCGGTGCGAAGCATGTGCTCGGCCACGCTGTCCTCGCCGCTGCCGAGGAACTGGAGTCCCGTGCGCGGCGTGCGCTTGAGCATGCCCACTTCGAAGAGAAAGTTCGCCACCGCCGCGAAGGGCTCGCGCGGTTTCTTGCCGGCGCCGGAGGGCATCGTTTCAATGCTCCGGCGGAGTGGTGGCGGGAGAACCTGGGGAGACATCCTTGGCGCAACGGAAACCGATGTTGTACCAGCGGGAGTTGGGGCCTTCGCTGCTGCGGTTCGCGCAGCGCAGGTACAGAGGATAGGCGTTGATGGAACCGCCGCGGCAGACTCGGGGACGATGGTCCACCAATTCCTCGGGGCGCAGGAACTGCAGCCGCGGGTCATTGGCGCTGTGCAACGAGTCTTCCCGCGCCAGCTCCATCTCTTCCTCAGTCTGCGGCGCTTGTTTCTTGGGCTCCAGCTTCTCTCCCTTGGGTTCCTGCAGTCTGTCACGCAGGCGTTGGCGGGAGATTCGGCCCGAGTTGTCCACGCCGCCGAACTCCGCCGGCAACACCGCGACGAGATCGGGATACGGTACGTAGACGCTCCCAGTCCACTCGCTGGCGTTCCCGGCCATGTTCACCACACCGTAGGGGCTGGCGGCTTCGAGGTGAGCGTTCACCGGCACGAAGAAGCGACCGGTGTTGGCCAGGTGGCTGTCGTAGTCGTTGCCCCAAGGGTAGCGCCGCCCGTCGGTGCCGCGTGCCGCCTTCTCCCACTCGGCCTCGGTCGGCAGGCGCTTTCCGGCCCAGCGCGCATAGGCCATCGCATCCCACCAGGTGACCTCGACGATGGGGTAGAAGTCGGCGTCGTAGGCGTACTTTCCTTCCGTCCAGCTGGGTGGCGGCGGGTACCCCGTGGCATCGATGAAACGCTTGTACTCGATGTGGGTGACTTCGAACTGGTCGATGTAGAAGGCCGGCACGTTGACGACACGCTGGGGTTTTTCGTCCCCCTTCGCCTGTTCATCCGCTTCGGTGCTGCCCATGAGGAAATCCCCCGCGGGGATCAGCACCATGCCTTCGAAGGGGTCCGCGGTCGGTTCGTCGCTTCCGGCGGTGCGCCACGCGCCCGCTGCCAGAACGATGGCGCAGAGCACCCGCAAACAACGGACTCCAGGCCTGTGGTTCGCCCGCTGCACCAGCATACGCACGCCTCCGGGAACGCCGTGGCAGAAATATAGAAGGGTTGACCGACGCGGGCAAGACTAGGGGGCGGCGAGAAAGATGGAGGCCGGGGCGATCTCGAGGGGCTCCGGGTCGACGCATGCAGCAACGCTGCGCGCGTAGTGGCCCGTCTGTGGATCGAGCTGACCGAGGTCCACGATCGGGTCCTGCGTCACCGGCTGCCCGCCGCCATCGAGGAGCACGCAGACCTGGGGGCGGTGCAGGCGCTCCGGCGTCTGGTTGGGCCGGACCACGACCCCCACCGCGGCGTCATCGAGCCGCACCGTCGTGCCCGGTGGATAGACGCCGAGGAAGCGCACGAAGCGCCGGACGAGCAGGGTGTCGAAGCGCAATCCCGTGTTTTCCAGCATGTAGGCCAGCGCTCGGTCGGGGCGGACGGAGTGCTGGCGGTACACGCGGCGGCTGGTGAGCGCATCGTAGGTATCGGTGATGTGCACGATCTGGGAGGCCAGGCTCGGGGTCCAGCCCGACGGCAGCTTCGGATAACCTTCGCCCCAGACGCCGAGATGGTGTTCGAGGGCGGCAAGCGCCGCCGAGGCGGTGAGCTCGAGCGGTCCGGACTCGAGCAGGCGCAGGGCGCCGTGCAGCGTGTGCCGGCGCATGCTCGCCCACTCCTCGTCGATGAGTGCTCCCTGGCGCTCGAGCACCTCGGTGGGCACGTTCATTTGCCCGACGTCGTGCATGAAGGCGGCGAGACCCACGGCTTCGCAGTCCCGTTTGGCGAGCCCCGTCTCGCGGGCCAGTGCCAGCGACAGGATGGTGACGTTCACCGCGTGGGTGAACTCATAGCTCTGCATGCTCTTGATGCAGGTGAGCCCGAGGAGCGGCGCCCCGTCCTCGTCGAAGAGATCCAGCATGCGCTGCAGCAGTCTGCGGATCGCGTGCCACTGCACCGGCCGTTGTTGCTTCAGATCGTTCTGCGTCTCGTGATAGAGGCGCGCCGCCTCCAAGTACAGGCGCTGCGCCATGGCCCGGTGCACGGAGAGCCCCGCCCCTTCGGGAAAGTGCAGGGATTGCCCGCGCTCCGCTTCCAAGGCGCGGATGTGCTTGACCTGGGCACGCTCCAAGCGACGGGACACCTCGCACCACAGATCGCCGGGCAAGCCGGAGCGGCCGAGCACCTCCAACGCCGCGAGCAGCTCGTTGACCCCGAGACCGGGCAGGATGCGCAGCCCCCGCAGACCGGCGGCCCGCAGGTTGCGCAGCAGGCGGCGGGTGTAGACGCGGTCCTCATCGCTGCGCGGCAGACGTTTGCCGTCGAACTCGAGGAACTGGCCGATGCAGTGCAGCTCGATCGCCGGGCACTGCGCCAGCAAACGGGTGAGCCCGGCATGAAGGAGTGCGACCAGATGCGGCGAAGGCTTCTCCCCCGAACGCACGCTTTCAATGCCGGCTTGGATGCCGCGCACCACGGTGGTTTCCAGCGCCGGAGTCAGGAACTCACCCGACATGGGTTTCCTCCGCGGGCGGCGGCTCCGGGTCACCGAGCAGCACGTCTTCCATCCCGGCCCGCGGTTCGTGGACGCCCTGCAGCGCACTGCGGCAAGCTTCGCGGAGCCGGCCATCGCGGCTACTGGCGTACTTCTGCAAGAGCCGCCGCGCCTGGGGCCAGCGGCTCTCGCCGAGGGCGATCGCGGCGCCGCGCCTGAGCTCCGCCGTCCAGCCCTTGCCGGTCCAGCTGCGCTTTTCCAGCATGGTGACGAGCTCGCGCAGCGTCGTCTCGTCTGCCAAGCGCCCGAAGGCGCGGAAGAAATCGTCGCGCTCGCTGGTAGCACGGTCGCGAAACTCCGCCGTCTCCAAGATCGTCTCCCGCAGCTTTGCCAAGGACCGACCGTCGCCCCGCGCCGCCAGGGCCCAGACGGCGGTCTGTCGCACGCGTTGCTCGCCATCTTCGAGGATCTCGCACAGCATGGTCGTGGCGCCCTGCTGATCGTTGGTGAGAAGCGCGCGCACAACCTCGCAGCGCACGCGGACGTCTCGATGCCGCTTGCAGCGGCTCAAGTGCGTTAGCACCTTGGCACCGCCGATGCGCGCCAGGACGTCGACGAAGTCCCGCATTCCCTCCCAAGAGTCGGAGGCAACGCTCTGAGCGAGCACCTGCGGGTCGTCGGCGCATAGTGCAGCCAGCACCGTGATCCACTGGGCCCGGGCCGCGTCCTCGGCAGGTGGGGGCAGGTGCTGCCAGAGAGGCTGAATCCCCTCGTCGCCCAGGAGGCGCAGGATTTCCTGCACGACTTCGTGTTGCTGCGGATGGGTGGACGCCGCCTCCAGGATGGAAGCGAGGAAGGGCACGTGGACGGAACTGCAGATCCGGCGACCGAGGGCGCGCACGGTCGAGTACACCGCGGCGTGGGCCGAAGCGGGGCGCAGCTTCCGCAGCACCTGGCGCACCGCCTCGAGATGCGAGGCACCGAGGTGCAGGTCCACGACGCGAAGGAGCGTTTCCCGCGCCAGCGCCTTGGTCCCTGCATCCTCGTCGCCGAGCTGGATGCTGGCGAGCAGCTCGGTGATGCGCTCCAGACTGAGCTCGGGGTTGGGGAAATGCGTCCGCATCGTCTCTTCGAGACCCGGCTCGTCATGGAAGACCCGGCGCAGCGGCGAGGACGGTTCGTCCAGATCCAAGTCCGGGAAGGCTTCGTTCTCTCGGCCCGAGGAGAACACTGCATCCAGGGCGGTGTTGGCCGAGAGCTCGTCCGCCCGCGGCACCGGGATGTTGACCGAGTCGAAGATCTCGCTTCCTGCCCCCACCCCGAAGACGAGATCGTCGCGGCAACGGAAGGAGATGCGGCGCAGATCGCTCTCCCAGAGCATGGTACCGATGGAATCCGCTTCCTCCACACCGAACGGGGCTCGATGCAGCACGCCGACGAGACGTACGATCTCTTCGCGCGCCACGCCTTGCTTGAAAACGAGCTCGACGACATCGCCCGAGTGCAGGAGCGAAGCGGCGAGGGTATGACGCGGCCCCGGGCGGGTCGCGGCCTCGCCGGCGACGCGCAAGCCGCCAGCGGTCACTTGCAGGCGGAGGAAGCGCGCTTCTTCCAGGTAGGCGTCGAGCTGCCGGTCGAGACTTTCCACCAAGGTCTCGAGGCGCTGCGCCAGACGGGCGCCGCCGCGCGCGGTTTCCGGACGTCCGGCGCGCACCACCGCTTCCAGCGTCCGGACGAGCCGGCGTTCGCTGGGGCGCGATGCGTTTGGAGTGCCTGCTGTGTCAGCCATCCCACACCCTCCGGGTCGACCCTTTCACGCAAAGCCGGTGCCACGCCGGGCCTTTCGTTGCCTCGCCGCGGCACCAGGTCGTAGCCTCCGGGGCATGAACCGCGACAGTGCTCTGGCCTGCGCCGCTTTCGTCCTCGTCACTGCGATCGCTGCCGGCCTGCTGCCGGATCTCCGGCGTCCCAGCATCCGCGGTGATGGCGTGGGCTATTACGCGCCGCTCGCCTCGGTCGTCATCGATGGGGATCTGGAGCTGCGGAACGAGCTCGAGCACTTGAATCCGCGCTACCTCCAGGCGGCCTTCATGACCCCCGAAGGCAAGCTGGGTGATCCTTTTCCGATCGGCCCGGCGCTCTTGTGGGCGCCTGCGGTCTTCGTGGCGCGAGCGCTGCCCGCGATACAGTTTCTAGACGCACCTGTTCTGGAATCCACGCAGACACCGCACCCCGGTTTCGCGCCGCGTTATGCCCGGGCGCTCGCGGGGACGGATTTCGTCCTCGTTCTTCTCGGAGGCAGTGTGCTCGCGGCGACGCTCGCCGCGACGTGCGGCTGGATGCGAGCGGCAGGAGCCTGCGTGGCTGCAGTCTTCGGCACGCCCGTGGCGTATTACACCTTGGCGGACCCATCGTACGGTCATGCGGCGAGCTTCGCCGTCGTCGCCGTCTTCGTCGCTGCCGTGTGGCGAGATCGAGCCGCGGTACGAACCGGTGCCGCGCCGCCAGGAAAGTCCTTGCCCCTCGAGCTGCTCGGAGCGCTCTTCGGCATCGTCACGCTCGTCCGCTCCCAGGATGCGGCCCTCGGCGTCCTACTCCTCCCGCGTCTGCTGGAGGAATGGCGCGGGCCGCGACGCGCGCAGCTCTGGCGTCTCGCCTGGCCCGCCGTTCTCGCCTTCCTGCCGCAGATGCTCTTCTGGCAACGCATCTACGGCAAATTCCTCCTCGTCCCTCCTGGGCCGGACATCGGACCACTATGGAAGCCTCAGGTATTTCACCTGCTCTTCTCGACCTGGAACGGCATCCTCCCCTGGTCACCGGTGCTGTTGCTCGGTCTCCTCGGCTGGATCCTGGTGCGGGATCGGCCGCTGCGCCTGGCGCTGGCGGTGGCGCTGCTGCTCGCTCTCTACTCTTCGGCCATCCTTCTCGATTGGTGGGGCGGCAACGCCTTCGGCCCCCGGCGCCTGACCGCGCTCGCCCCGCTCGCTGCCGTCGGCCTCGCGCACGCGCTCACTGGCAGCCGCGTCCGCTCCTGGGTGCTCGGGCTCGTTTTGCTGCTCCTCTGCGCCCTCGACCTGCGTCTCGCCGACTACAAGGTGCGGCATCTCCTCCCCGGCAATCCGGGAAACGCCGCCGACTACGTCCGGCACTATGCTCCGGGTTCGAAGCGCACCTTCCCTTACGGACACCTGGATTACGCTCGTCTCATCGCCGAGTGCTTCGAGGCGGAGCGGATGCGTGGTGCGCAGGAAGCGCGAGGCAGGGAAGAGCGAGCGCCGGAGACGGGACGACCCTGACAGGTCACTACGTCCCTTGGCGGTTGGGCTGGGGCGGTCCCAACGTTTCCTGTGCGATGCGCTCCGCCTCGCGCAGCTGTTCCTCGCGGAGGCCGGCCCCCAGGAGCGCTTCTCGATAGCGCGCCAAGCGCGGAGCATCCTCGTTATGGATGAAGTAGAAGACCAAGAAGTCGAGGTAGTCCTGTTGCAGACGTCGCGGATCGCGCTCGCCGAGTGACTTCATGTAGCCTTCCAGGAAA
>Ga0075418_10005988_pt1 | contig 13726 bp, 11 predicted proteins | sample SoiMetdeltSBSDD2_FD_81776 | JGI IMG/M metagenome (GOLD analysis project Ga0075418, IMG submission 81776) | Bulk soil microbial communities from a Populus tree surrounding site in Tennessee, USA - Soil MetaG P. deltoides SBSDD2 | ecosystem: Environmental > Terrestrial > Soil > Tree plantation...
CGCGGGCGACGTCTTCCAGGTCGTGCTGTCCCGGCAGACGGCCGTCCGCTGCATGCACGATCCCTTCACGGTCTATCGCGCCCTGCGGATGGTGAACCCGTCGCCCTACATGTACTTCCTGAAGGACGGCACGTCGGCGATCGCCGGTGCGTCCCCGGAGATGCTGGTGCGCGTGGAGGGCCGGCGCGCGGAGATGCGGCCCATCGCGGGCACGCGGCCGCGGGGAGCGACGGCAGAGGAGGACGCGCGGCTGGCGGAGGAGCTGGCGGGGGACCCCAAGGAGCGGGCCGAGCACCTGATGCTGGTGGACCTGAGCCGCAACGACCTGGGCCGCGTCTGCCGCTTCAACAGCGTGACCGTCCCGGAGCTCATGAAGGTCGAGCGTTACAGCCACGTCTCGCACCTCGTCAGCTCCGTGACCGGCGAGCTGGCCGAGGGAAAGGACGCGCTGGACGCCCTGGTCGCCGCCTTTCCCGCCGGCACCCTGAGCGGTGCGCCCAAGGTGCGGGCCATGGAGATCATCGACGAGCTGGAGCCGCAGCCCCGCGGGCTGTACGGCGGGGCCGTGGGCTACATCGACCTGCGCGGGAACCTCGACTTCTGCATCACGATCCGGACGCTCCTCCTGCAGGGAGGGCGGGCCGTGGTGCAGGCGGGGGCGGGCATCGTCGCCGATTCAGACCCCGCCGCGGAGCAGCGGGAGACCGAGGCCAAGGCCGCGGCGCTGGTGGAGGCGCTGGGCCTGGCGCGGGAGCTGTAGAGCCATGCTGCTCCTCGTCGACAACTACGACTCGTTCACCTACAACCTCTACCAGTACCTCGGCGAGCTCGGCGCGGACATCCGCGTCGTGCGCAACGACCAGGTGACGGCGGAGGAGGCGCTGGCCCTGCGGCCGGAGCGCATCGTGATCTCGCCCGGTCCCGGCACCCCCGACCAGGCGGGCGTCACGCTGGAGCTGATCCGCCGCGCCGCGGGACGCGTCCCGCTGCTCGGGGTCTGCCTCGGCCACCAGGCCCTGGGCCAGGTCTTCGGCGGGCGGGTGGTGCGGGCGCCCTCGCTGATGCACGGCAAGACCTCGCCCATCCACCACGACGGCCGCACGGTCTTCACGGGGCTGCCCGACCCCTTCGTTGCCACCCGCTATCACTCCTTGATCGTGGACAGGGCGAGCGTGCCGGAATGCCTCGAGGTCTCGGCCTGGACCGCGGACGGGATCGTGATGGGCCTGCGCCACCGCGCGCTGCCCCTGGAAGGCGTGCAGTTCCATCCCGAGAGCATCCTCACCGCCCCCGGCCGGGACCTGCTGCGGAACTTCCTGCGTCTGGGCGCGCCCTCGGCGGCGCAGCGGGCGTCGTGATGCGCGAGCAGCTGGCCAAGGTCCTGCGCGGACGCCCTTTGACCGAGGACGAGGCGGCCGCCGCCATGGCCGCCATCATGGAAGGGACCGTCACCCCGGCGCAGATCGGCGCGCTGCTGGGCGCGCTCGCGGCGCGCGGCGAGACGGAGGACGAGGTGGTCGGCTTTGCCCGCACCATGCGCGCGCGCGCGGTCCCGCTGCCTTCGCGGGGCGCCGTCGACACCTGCGGCACCGGTGGGGACGGGGCCGGTACCTTCAACATCTCCACCCTCGCCTCGCTGGTGGTGGCCGCCTGTGGCGTCCCCGTGGCCAAGCACGGCAATCGTTCCGCGAGCGGGAGCTGCGGCAGCGCCGACGTCCTCGAGGCCCTGGGCCTGCGCATCGACCCGCCCGCGGCCACCGTGGCCAGGAGCCTGGCCGAGGTGGGCTGGGCGTTCCTGTTCGCGCCCAGCTTCCACGCCGCCACCCGCCACGCGGCGGGCCCGCGCAAGGAGCTGGGCGTCCGCACCGTGTTCAACCTCCTCGGTCCCCTGACCAATCCGGCCCTGCCCGAGGCGCAGGTGGTGGGCGTGCCGCGGCCCGAGCTGACGGGCTTCATGGCCCGCTGCCTGCAGCGCCTGGGAGTGAGACGCGCGTGGGTGGTCCACGGCGGCGGGCTGGACGAGGTCTCGCCCTGCGGCCCCACCATGGTGGCGGCCTTCGACGAGCGCGGGGCGCGGTGCTTCGTCCTCGATCCCATGGAGGCGGGCATCGAGCCCTGCGGCCCGGACGCGCTCCGCGGCGGAGACGCCGGGGCCAACGCGGCCATCGTCCGCGGCGTGCTGGCCGGGGAGCGTGGACCGCGGCGCGACGCCGTCCTGCTGAACGCGGCCGCGGCCCTGGTGGTCGCGGGTTGCGCGGAGGGCGTGCGCGACGGCGTGGCCCGGGCGGCGGAGGTGCTGGACTCGGGGGAGGCCGCCGGTCTGCTGAGCCGGGCCGGCGAGGTCTCCCGCTCGTGATGACCGCGGAGGGCATCCTCGGCCGGATCGTCGCGCGCACGCGCGAGCGTCTCGCCGTGAGGCGCCGCGAGATGCCGCTCGAACGCATCCTGGTGTCCGCGCCCACGCCCATCGGCCGCCGGCCTTTCGCCTCCGCCATCTCCCGGCCGGGGCAGGTCAACGTGATCGCGGAGTTCAAGCGGCGCTCGCCCTCGCGGGGCGTGATCCGCGAGGACTTGCACCCCGTGCGCGTGGCCCAGGCCTACGAGATCGCGGGCGCGGCCGCGCTCTCCGTCCTCACCGAGGAGCAGTTCTTCGGCGGCAGCATGGAGGACCTCCGGGAGGCGCGGGCGGCGACGCTCCTGGCCACGCTGAGCAAGGACTTCGTGGTGGATCCGTACCAGGTGTGGGACGCCCGGTACGCGGGGGCGGACGCGGTGCTCCTGATCGTCGCCGCCCTGGAGGACGGGGAGATCAGGCAGCTGCTGTCCGCGGCCGACGAGGCCGGGCTCGAGGCCCTGGTGGAGGTCCACTCCGAGCGGGAGCTGCGCCGCGCCCTGGAGTGCGGCGCGCGCATCGTGGGCGTGAACAACCGCGACCTCACCACCATGGCGGTCGACCTGCAGACCTCGCTGTCCCTCGCCCCGCTCATCCCCGACGACGTGGTGGCGGTCGCGGAGAGCGGGATCCGCGGCCCCGGCGACGTGCGACGGCTGCGGGACGCCGGCTACGACGCGGTGCTCGTGGGCGAGCACCTGATGACCCAGAGGGACCCGGGCCAGGCGCTGGAGTCCCTGATCCGCGAGTCGTCGGCGCCGCGCTGGGCGGGCCGCGCGGACCGCGGCGGCACCGGCGTGTTCGTGAAGGTCTGCGGCATCACCAGCGTGGACGACGCGCTGGAGGTGGCAGGCGCGGGCGCGGACGCGATCGGGCTGGTGTTCTGGCCCGGCAGCCCGCGCCGCGTCGACCTCGAGACCGCACGCCGCATCAGCGCCTCCCTCCCTCCGTCCGTGCTGCGCGTCGGGGTGTTCGTGGACGCGCCGCGAGAGGAGATCGTGCGCGCGAGCGAGGAGGTCGGCCTCGACGTCCTCCAGCTCCACGGGCAGGAGCCGCCCGAGGATCTGGCGGGACTGCCCCGCCCGGTGGTGAAGGCAGTGGGCGTCCGAGCCGGCTTCGAGGTCGCGAGCGCCCTCCGCTACCAGGGGACGGCGGACGGCATCCTCCTGGACAGCGGGACGGGCGGCGCGCCCGGCGGCACCGGCGCCACGTTCGAATGGTCGCTGGCCCGCGAGGTTCGCGAGAAGGTTCCCTTCCTGATGCTCGCGGGCGGCCTTACGCCCGACAACGTGGCCAGGGCCCTGGCCGCGGTGCGCCCCCACGGCGTGGACGTGTCGAGCGGCGTGGAGTCGGCGCCGGGCCGCAAGGACGCCGCCAGGGTACGGGCCTTCGTACACGCGGTGGCGCGGGCGGCGCACGGACCGGCGGCGTGAAGCCGGAAGCGGCGGGACACTTCGGGCCCTACGGCGGGCGCTACGTCCCCGAGACGCTGATGGAGCCCCTGCGCGAGCTGGAGGCGGCCTACTTCGAGGCCCGCCGCGATTCCTCCTTCCGCGGCGGCCTGACGGAGGCCCTGCGCGACTACGTGGGACGGCCCACGCCGCTCTTCCTCGCGGAGCGGCTCTCCGCGCAGGCCGGGTGCCGCGTCTACCTGAAGCGCGAGGACCTCTGCCACACCGGCGCCCACAAGATCAACAACGCGGTGGGACAGGCCCTGCTCGCGCGCCGCATGGGCAAGGCCCGCATCGTGGCGGAGACGGGAGCGGGCCAGCACGGCGTGGCCGCGGCCACCGCCAGCGCATGGCTCGGCATGCGCTGCGTCGTCTACATGGGGACCGAGGACATGGCGCGCCAGGCGCCCAACGTCCTGCGCATGCGCCTGCTGGGGGCCGAGGTGCACGCCGTGGACTCCGACTCGCGCACGCTGAAGGACGCGATCAACGAGGCCATGCGCGACTGGGTCACGAACGTCCGCACGACCCACTACCTCCTCGGATCCGTCCTGGGGCCGCACCCCTACCCGGCCATGGTGCGGGACTTCCAGTCGGTCATCGGCGAGGAGGCCCGTGCCCAGTTCGTCGGCCGCGAGGGCGCGCTGCCCGACCTGCTCGTGGCCTGCGTCGGCGGCGGATCGAATGCCCTGGGCCTCTTCCATCCGTTCCTCGGCGACCCCGTCGAGATGGTGGGCGTCGAGGCGGGCGGCCGGTCGCCGCAGCCCGGGGACCACGCCGCGCGATTCCTGGACGGGTCCGGCAGCGTCGGAGTGCTGCACGGGACCTGCACCTATCTGCTGCAGGACGAGGCGGGGAACGTCCGGCCCACGCACTCGGTCGCCGCCGGCCTGGACTACCCGGCGGTGGGACCGGAGCACGCCCTGCTGCGCGACCAGGGCCGCGTGCGCTATGCAGCCGTCACGGACGACGATGCGTTGCGGGCCTTCCACGTCCTGGCGGAGACCGAGGGGATCATTCCCGCCCTGGAGTCCGCGCACGCCGTGGCCTGGCTGCTCCGCGAGGCCGCCTCCCTGCGGGGACGGCGAGTGATCGTGAACTTGAGCGGACGAGGGGATAAGGATCTGGGCGTCGTGAGCACCGGAGACGGGAACCTCATGAGCACGACACTACTGGAGAGCAAGACGGGGGACCGGTCATGAGTGGGATCGGCGACGCCTTCACGCGGTGCAGGAGGGAGGGTCGGAAGGCCTTCGTGGCCTTCCTGACCGCAGGCGACCCGTCCCTGGAGCGGACGGTGGAGCTCGCGTGGGAGATGGCGGCGGCCGGCGTGGACGTCCTGGAGCTCGGGGTGCCGTTCTCCGACCCGCTGGCGGACGGCCCGGTGATCCAGCGGGCCAGCGAGCGCGCGCTGCGGCGCGGGACCACGCTCGAGCGCGTCCTGGGCGCGGCGCGGGCCATCCGCGCGCGGAGCACGCTGCCGCTCCTGCTCTTCACCTATTTCAACCCCCTGCTCCGGTATGGCCTGGACCGGCTGGCCCGCGAGGCCAGAGACGCGGGCGTGGACGGCGTCCTCGTCACCGACCTCCCGCCCGAGGAGGCCGGGGCCTGGATCGCCGAGGCCCGGGAGGCGGGCCTCGACACCGTGTTCCTGGCTGCACCCACCAGCTCCGACGACCGACTGGCCCTCGTGTCGGAGGCGTCGCGTGGCTTCGTGTACGCCGTGAGCCGCACGGGAGTGACCGGGGAGAGCGAGGCGCTCCCGGAGGACGCGGCCCTGCTGGCCGGCCGGCTGAAGGCGTTGACGGAGGCCCCGGTGGCCCTGGGGTTCGGGATCGCCAACCCCGCGCAGGTGGCGGCGGCGGCGGCCCTGGCGGACGGCGTGGTGGTGGGCAGCGCGCTCGTTCGCTTCCTCGAGGACACGCCGGACGGGGACCTGGGCGGGCGGGTGCGATGGTTGAAGAGCGCGATGTGAGCGCGGGACGGATCGAGGAATGGCGCCGGCGGATCGACGCCATCGACGACCAGCTCGTGCGGCTGCTCAACAGCCGTTCCGCGTGCGTGGTGGAGATCGGCCGCATCAAGCGGGCCCTGGGCCTCCCGCTCTACGCGCCCGAGCGCGAGGTCGCGCTGCTCGAGCGGGTGCTGCGCGAGAACCCGGGCCCGCTGGACGGCCCCGCGGTGAGGAGGCTCTTCGAGAGGATCATCGACGAGAGCCGCCGGCTGGAGCGGTTGGCGGCCGAGGCGAATATCGGACAGGATTGAGGCCATGGTCATCGTGATGGAGCGCACGGCCACCGAGGAGCAGGTCCAGAAGGTGGTGGAGGCGCTGGTCGAGGTCGGCTACGACGTGCACCGGTCCACCGGCGTCACCCATACGGTCCTGGGGGCGGTGGGATCGCCGCGGCGGCCGGTCGACCCCCGCGCGCTCGAGCTGTTCCCCGGCGTGCGCGAGGTGATCAAGATCTCCGAGCCCTACAAGCTCGTGGGTCGCACCTTCAAGGCCGCGGACAGCGTGGTGGACGTGGCCGGGGTGAAGGTGGGCGGGTCCGAGGTCATCGTCATGGCCGGCCCCTGCTCAGTGGAGTCGGCCGAGCAGGTGAGGAGGGTGGCGCGCTCCGTCCATGCGGCCGGGGCGCGCGTCCTGCGCGGCGGCGCCTTCAAGCCGCGCACGTCGCCCTATGCCTTCCAGGGCCACGGCGAGGAGGCCCTGCGCTGGATGCGTCAAGCGGCCGACGAGCTGGGCCTGGCCGTGGTCAGCGAGGTCATGGACACGCGCGCCATAGAGATGATGCTGCGCTACGTGGACTGCTTCCAGGTCGGGGCCCGCAACATGCAGAACTTCGACCTCCTGAAGGAGCTGGGGCGCGTGCGCCGGCCCGTGCTGCTGAAGCGGGGCATGTCGGCCACCATCGAGGAGTGGCTGCTCTCGGCGGAGTACATCCTGGCCGGCGGGAACCACGACGTCATCCTGTGCGAGCGCGGCATCCGCACCTTCGAGAACGCCACCCGCAACACCCTGGACATCTCCGCCATCCCCGTGGTCAAGAAGCGGAGCCATCTTCCGATCCTGGTGGATCCCAGCCACGGCACCGGCAGCCGCGACAAGGTCACGCCCATGGCCCGGGCCGCCGTGGCCGCCGGGGCGGACGGCCTGCTGGTCGAGGTCCATGACGACCCCGACAAGGCCCTGTCCGACGGGGCGCAGAGTCTGTATCCGGAACAGTTCGAGACCCTGATGGCGGAGTTGCGGGTCATCGCGCCGGTGCTTGGGCGCAACCTGTCGCTGCCGCGCGTGGCCGCGGGCACCAGGCCCGGCTAGGGAAAGAGCCAAAAGCTCAAGTCCCGGACGATCCAGACGGACCTATCTAGGCCTGTCTGAGGTCAAAACTGCTCCGTGGTGTTGCGCTCGACGTCCGGGATCCCGGCGTGGCTCGCCCTCTCTTTCTGCTGCGGGCTCGGCCTGTCTTGCGGCGCCTCCAAGGAGGCGGTGGACGTCCTCGACTCGCCCCGGTCGCGCCTGGCCGAGGCGTCGGTGAACGGCCGCGGCCCGGAGTGGGTCGGCGGGGAGGTGGGACGGCCGCGCCGGATCCGTGACGTCGTCCACGCCTCGCTGCCCGCGACGCCGCCCAGCCGGCTGACGTTCGTGGCCGACGTCCCCCAAGCGGCGCGCCTGGTCCTCTCCGCCGGGATCCCCGGGCGCCACCACCTGAAGCCCGGCGTGGAGTTCGTGGTCAACGTGCGCCAGCGCGGCAGCGAGACCACCGTCCTCTCCCGGCTCGTCGACCCTGCCAACCGCGCGGCCGACCGCCAGTGGGTCCCGCTGGAGGCGGACCTGTCGGGCTACGCCGGGCGCGGCGTGGAGATCGTCCTGGAGACGCGCGGCTTCGAGGCCACGGGCGACGTGGACCGGGCCTTCTGGGGCTCGCCGACCATCACCACCGATCTCGACGCCGGCGCGCCGCTCGTGGTCCTGTACCTGGTGGACACCCTTCGCGCCGACCACCTCGGCCTCTACGGCTATCGGCGCGGCACCGACCCCGAGCTGCGGCGCTTCGCACAAGACGCCGTCGTCTTCGACACGGCCATCGCTTCCTCGTCATGGACCAAGCCGTCCGTCGCCTCGCTGTTCACGTCGCTCCCGGCGAGCGAGCACCGCTGCGTGCAGTTCTACACGCCGCTCGACCCGTCCTTCGTCACCCTCGCGGAGCGGCTGCGCGAGGCCGGCTACGCGACGGGTGCGGTGGTGGCAAACCGGCTGGTGCACGCGAAGGACGGACGGTTCGACCAGGGCTTCGCGTTCTTCACCAGCCCTCCGGAGCCGCAGCGCGCCGCCGAGGTCGTGGACGAGGCGCTGCGGTTCCTCGACGACCGCAAGGGCCGGCCCACCTTCCTGTACGTGCACGCGCTCGATCCCCATTCCCCGTACTCGCCGCCGCCGCCCTTCGACCACCGCTACGGTCCCGCCCCCACGGCGGCGCGGCCCGCGTCCGAGCCCTACCACTACCGCAAGAGGGAAGACCTGGCGCGCATCGTGGCCCAGTACGACGGGGAGATCGCCTACGGCGACCGGGAGTTCGGCCGCTTCGTCCAGGCCCTGAAGCAGAGGGGCCTCTACGACCGCGCGCTGATCGTGTTCCTGTCCGATCACGGCGAGGAGTTCCTCGACCACGGCGACTGGGTGCACGGGCACACGCTCTTCGACGAGCTGGTGCGCGTCCCCCTGGTCGTCAAGTACCCCGGCCGCCAGCACGCCGGCCGTCGCGTCGCCCACCAGGTGCAGCTCCTCGACGTCCTGCCGACTATCCTGAAGACCCAGGGGCTCGCGGTTCCGGCGGCGCCGGACGTCGCGGGGCGGCCGCTGGAAGAGAGCTTCCACGCCGGGGCCGTGGAGCGGCCGGCGGTCTTCGAGACGAAGTACCGCGAGTACGTCGCCTACGGCGCCCGCACGCGCGCGGGCAAGTACGTCCGCCAGGTCAGCCCGCAGCCGCGCGAGATGCTCTTCGACCTCACGCGCGACCCGCGGGAAAGGCTGACGCACTGGCACGCGGCCGGCGCCGAGGGCCAGCGCCTGAAGCGGATCGCGGAGGCGGTCCAGCAGCCCGCCGCCTTCCGCCACTGGGTCCGCGTGGAGGGCGACGAGGACTACGAGCTGCGGATCCGCACGGCAGGCTGGATCGCCAGCGTGAACGACACGGACCTCGGCCCCGGCGAGGCGGCGATCACCGACGAGGACGGACAGCGGCTCTCGCTGAGCCTGAAGCCCCGCCCGGGACGGTCGCGGGAGGTCTCGATCCTGGTGCGCCCCCACGGCGTGCCCGTGTGGATCTCCGGCACGCGCGGCGGAGATCCGGTGCGGCCGGGCGACATCCGCGTGGGCGGGGAAGCGCTGTCCGCCACCGCCGTTCCCTTCGCGGTGCCGGACGTGGAGGACACGCAGGCCTTGTTCACGGCGCCGCCGTCCGGCGTTCCCGGCCTCGCGCTCTGGGTCACGCCCACGGGCCGCGCCGAGGCGCCGTCGTTCGACGCCGAGGCCCGCGACCGCCTGAAGGCACTCGGCTACCTGCGCTGAAGGATGAACCACGAGGCGGGCGGCAGCCCCGGCGCGCCCGCGTCGACGAGGGGATCGGCCTCGGCGCCCCCGAAGCGCACCACCCTCGACACTATCGTGGACAGGGCCATGACGGTTGGCGCGGGCGGCGGTGTCACCTCGACCACTCGCTCGAAGCCGGCCGCCCCGTCGTGCCGCGTTACCCAGTACGCCCCCACGGGCACATCCGTCGGCTTCCGCCCCACCGAGATCGCCGCCCTCCGTCCCAGGAAGACGGGCAGGTGCCAGTTGAAATAGAACGACATCCGCGCGTCGTATTCGCTCTCCATCACGACGAAGACGGTCCGCGGGGGCCGTTCGGCGATGAGCCTCTCGACCCGCTCGAGCGTCGCGGCCTCCGTCCGTCCCGCGACGTACTGCGTCGCGAACTGCGCCGCCATGTCACGGTAGCTCCCCAGCGCGAAGATGGCGGCCACCGCGGACAGGGCCAGGCTGCGCCGCCGCAGCGCCGCCGGGGTGGGGGCGCTGGCCAGCAGCAACCCGAAGCCGATGACGGTGAGGAGGATCAGGACGACGTCCAGCGGATAGGCATAGCGCAACACCGGGCTCCACAGCAGCAGGTATTGGGCGAGGGCGGCCAGGAGAAGGCAGCCGAGGAGCGCGGCGCGCCGCTTCAGGGAGCGGTTCGCCTCGTGCCCGATCGCCCGCCACGCGAACGACGTCAGGCCGGCGATGAACAGGGCCGGCATCCACCAGGCCGTGGCGCCCAGCAGCACCTGACGCGGCACCGCCCGGCTCATCGTGACGAGCCCGCTCCATTCGAAGGGAGGGCGGCCGTAGCCCCCCTGCACGGTCATGACCGTCACCTTGAGGGCGGCGTGCACCCATATGCCGGCATAGCCGACAAACAGCGCGAGCCTCCCGCGTGAGAGGTTCCCGGGACGACCGCTCACCTCGAGGACGGCGAGCGCCAGCAGGATCGCGCCGGGGACGACGTTCGGCTCCTTGGACCAGAGGCCCAGCGCGAAGCAGGCCAGCGCGAGCCCGTCGTCCCGCGCCCGGGCGCGCCCCTGGGTCGGCCGGAACAGGAAGAAGAGATGGCCGAGGAAGTACATCGCCGTGGAAAGCTCCTGGGGAGCCAGCCGGGCCTCGGGGTTGTTGGGGAGGTAGAAGAAGAGAGAGACCGCCAGAAGGGCGATGGTGAGCCTCGGGAGACAGGCGAGACGCGCGCCCGCCGAGCCCTCGACGTGAAGGAGAGCCGTGGCGAGCAGGGCGGCGAAGGCCGCCGCCTTCATGAGCAGGCGCAGGGCGTGATGCCAGTGGTGATTGGCACCGAACAACGCCCAGGCGAGACGCTGACCGAAATCGTGGGTCGGCCGGAAGCGCACCTGGTTTCCGCCCAGGAGGACGTTCACCTCCAGGTCGTGGCGTGCCGAACGATCCCAGATGCCGCGGGGCGCGCCGTAGTCGTCGATGAGCCGGAAGGGAGTCTGGAGGGAGAGGGTCCATACCGAGAGGACGCCGGCGCTCAACGCCAGGAGCAGGCACACGACGAGCACCACCGACGGGTCCGGCCCACGCCTCACGGTCGGCGCGTCAAGACGGGCCAGCCGTTGGCACGCACACGGCCGTCGGCTCCGATCGTCACCTCGACCTCCCGCCACGACGCGCCCTCCGCCTGGACCTCGATCTCCGGCGAGTAGCGGTCGGTCAGGTAGTGGAAGCGCTGGTTCTCGGATCCGACCCAGCGGCGGCGGCGTTCCGGCCGCGTCGCGTCGTAGCCTCCGTCCACCAGGACATCCGCCGCGCGCAGCAGGGCGTGCGTGCCCTGGTCGGGCCGCGCCCGCAGCTCTTCGATCGTGTACCCGGAGAAGACAACGACCGACAGGCCGGCCTCACGAACTCCAGTCGCGACGTGCGACAAGGCCGCGGCCTGCTCGAACGGCTCGCCGCCCAGGAAGGTGACGCCTTCGATCTCCGCACGAACCGCCCGGATCTCCGCTAGGAGCGTATCGACGCGGACATCCTCACCGCCCACCGCGTCGAAGAGGTGCGGGTTGCAGCAGCCCGGACAGCGCAGCGTGCAGCCCTGGACCCAGAGAGCGTAGCGCGCGCCCGGCCCCTCCACCCGCGTGACGGGCACGCGGGCGCCCACGCGCACGGACGCGGCCGTGGCCATCCCGTGGCGCATGCTATCCTACGCGCGCCGTGTCGACCGACAGCCCCTCTCAGGCGCCGGCCCCGGAGGCTCCCCGCTTCGTCCGCGAGCTCGACACCCTCATCCGCGCGCGCTATTCGCTGATCTACCTCGTCTCCTGGGAGGAGCAGCGGCTGGACGCGATCCTCGAGGAGCTGGCCAGGAATCACGGCAAGACCCTCTGCTCCTGGTCGATCACGGGCGGCCTGCGGAAGATGGCCGGCGCCCGCTGGGGCGCGCCCACGGATGGCACCAAGGACCCGGGCGACGCCCTGCGCGCCATCCTGGCCCTGCCCGACCCGTCACTGGTCGTCCTCAAGGATTTCCATCCCTTCCTGAACGACCCGGTGGTGATCCGGTCGCTGCGCGAGCTGGCCCAGCAGCTCAAGACGACCTACACCACCGTGATCCTGCTCTCGCCGGTCCTGAACATCCCCGTGGAGCTGGAGAAGGACGTCTCCGTGCTGGACGTGCCGCTGCCCACCTTCCACGAGCTGGGCCAGCTGCTGCGCGAGATCGTGACCACTTTGCGCGCCAACAAGCGGGTGGCGGTGCAGCTCGACCGCGGGCAGGGCGAGCAGCTCATCAAGGCCGCCCTGGGGCTCACGATCTCCGAGGCGGAGAACGCCTTCGCCAAGGCGGTGGCCACCGACAACCGATTGGACGTTGACGACATCCAGCTCATCCTGGAGGAGAAGCGCCAGGTCATCCGCAAGAGCGGCCTGCTCGAGTACTACCCGGCCGAGGAGAGCCTGGCCGGCGTGGGCGGCCTGGACAACCTGAAGCGCTGGCTCACCAGCCGGACGAGCGCGTTCGGCGAGGCCGCGCGCCAGTTCGGTCTGCCCGAGCCCAAGGGCCTGCTGCTGCTGGGCGTGCAGGGGTGCGGCAAGAGCCTCACCGCGAAGGCGGTGGCCGCGCAGTGGCGGCTGCCGCTGCTGCGCCTCGACATCGGCCGCATCTTCTCCGGCCTGGTGGGCTCGTCCGAGGAGAACCTGCGACGCGCCATCCGCGTGGCGGAGAGCGTAGCGCCCGTCGTGCTGTGGATCGACGAGATCGAGAAGGGGCTCTCCGGGATCGGGTCCTCGGGCATGACGGACAGCGGCGTCACCGCGCGGATCTTCGGGGCCCTGCTCACGTGGCTCCAGGAGAAGACGGCGCCGGTGTTCGTCATCGCCACCGCCAACCGGATCGAGAGCCTTCCGCCGGAGCTGCTGCGCAAGGGACGCTTCGACGAGATCTTCTTCGTGGACCTGCCGGCGGCGGGCGAGCGCAAGGAGATCTTCGACATCCACCTCAAGCGAAGGCGGAGAGACCCCGCCGGCTACGACACGGCCGAGCTGTCGCGCATGGCGGAGAACTTCTCCGGCGCGGAGATCGAGCAGGCGGTGGTGGCGGGCCTGTACCACGCCTTCGCGGCCAGGGTCGAGCTGGCGCAGGCCCATCTGCGCGACGCCATCGGCGAGACGGTGCCCCTGGCCACGACCATGAAGGAGGACATCGACCGCCTGCGCGCGTGGGCCCGCACCCGCACGCGTCCCGCCTCGCTGCCTCCAACCGGTTCGCCCGCGGCGCCGCTGGCCTCCCGCTTCGGCTGACCATGGGCCGCCTGGAGCGCTTCCTCAAGCTCGAGAGGCCGCGCCCCGCGCGCGAAGTCGCGGGAGCGGCCTCCGCCGGGCGAGAGCGCTTCGCCCACTCCGGCAACGAGGGGATGCCGCCCGTCGCCGGCCCCACGGCCACCGGAGCCGAGACCGGCCGCTTCGCCCCCGCTCCGGAGCCCGTGGAGAAGACGATCGCGGTCCTGGAGGACGACGGCGGTCAACCGTTCATCCGATGCCGGCAATGCCGCACGGACAATCACCTGACCGCCACGAAGTGCTCGTTCTGCGAAGCGACGCTGACCAACGCGGCCCAGCGCGCCTACAACGAGGCCCTGTGGGCGCAGCACGCGGCGGAGAAGGCGGACCTGCAGAAGCACGTGCAGGCGCTCGAGGCCTCGCGACGCCAGGCGGAGGAGGAGGCGCATCGGGCCATCCGGCAGAGCCTGACCTTCGAGCAGTACGCGGCCACGCAGCACGCGGACGATCCTCCGCCCCTGGGACTGCGCCTGGCCCGCCGCATCAAGGACCCCCGCCTCC
>Ga0075418_10005991_pt1 | contig 13723 bp, 9 predicted proteins | sample SoiMetdeltSBSDD2_FD_81776 | JGI IMG/M metagenome (GOLD analysis project Ga0075418, IMG submission 81776) | Bulk soil microbial communities from a Populus tree surrounding site in Tennessee, USA - Soil MetaG P. deltoides SBSDD2 | ecosystem: Environmental > Terrestrial > Soil > Tree plantation...
CGCTGAGTGATGGGGGCTACTCAACCGGGAAGGCCTATATCCGTTGTGCAGCCAGAGAGAACCGCCTGACAGACTGCTACGGCGTTGATTCTTGCCTGACCTCGGCAGGCGCCAGAATCGGTCTGTTTAACGCCGCACTGAAATACCCGATTCGACTATTCGTCACGCAAGGACACAACCGGAGGTCGGATGCAATGAAGATCGACAAATGGACGCTCGAACATCTGCAACGGCATTTACAGTACGCCATCGATCTCGAGTTTTGGACCATCCCGTTTTATATGTCCGCTCTCTATTCGATCGTCGATCGCACCTCCGATGCATTCCAGTTTGTTCAGTCGGTGGTGAATCAGGAAATGCTTCACCTGCAGCTTGCCGCGAACATCGCAAATGCTTATGAGCTTTCGCCCGTCTTTGCTGCCCCGGTCTACGGCCAGCAGATCCCCCACCTGGAGTTTGATCTCGACGTCCCCAATCCGATTCAGCAGTTCAGTCCTTATTCATCGGAGATCGGTCCCCTGGACCAGAAGCGAATCAACGCTATGTGCCTGATCGAGTATCCCGATTGGGAGAGCAGTGTGCCTCCGGATCTGAGCGACACCGTAACGGAATACGGCAACATCGGCGAATTCTATAACGCGGTAGCTTACGGCGCAGCTCAGCTCACGGATCATCTGCACGGAGGTCGAAACCAGTTGGATTTGTTCTCGGCCTACTATCGCAATCTGCCTTCGTTGACTGTGACCGACAGCGGCGAAATCGGGTTCCGTCAGGTCCGCTTGCTAATTCACGCAATCACCGAGCAAGGCGAAGGCATCTCCAGCGCTCGCGAAGATATCGTTTACTCTTTTCAGAACACCGCCACCGACCCGGCCCCGCAGTTGACCCATTTTGAAAAGTTCATCAAGGTGCGTAACAAATTGCCGGACACCTATTCGGTGAAGGCGGAAGGAGACTACTCGCCTGATGATCAGGAGCTCCTGAAGATTTTGCTTGCGGACTTCGCGAGCCTGCGTAATAGGCTGACAGAGTTATTCTCCGGAAGGGACCCCGGTGAATTCCTGCCGCTCATGCTGTCTGTGGGAGCGGATATTCAAAACTGCTGGAAGCACGGCGTGACACCCCGCTTCGACTAATCTCGCTGTACACAATGCAACAGAGGACCAGCATCATGACCACTAAAAGAGTGTTTCGGATTCATCCCACCATCAATCTCGCGCGGGTTGGGACGAGCGACGAGTATTATCTTTCGCCCGAGACAAGCGCCGGCTTGCCGCTGCCGAATACGACGACGACAGGCGGTCTTCCAATCAAGCCAGGCACCGAAAGCGAGTTCATAAACAGCGAGGAGTTGCGCGACGCCAACGGAGCGCTCAAGCGGCAGGCCGCACGCTTCCGGCTGTTCGCTTACGACATCGACGGGCCGGACTCCTATCCCAACGGCGGCGGGACGGAGATCGTCCCAGGTCCGCTTTCGGACGGGCGCGTGCTGCAGGAAATAATCTGGACGGTACACCTGGCGAATAAAAAAGCCGCGGCCTTCTGTGTCATACCCAGCAGAGGTGTCGATGCCTTCGCCGACGGGAAGTTCCCACCGCTCCGAAACCCCGCGACGTACGGCCAGAACGGCGATGTTGACGACAAGGTTCGTCTGCATCAGTTGATGATCGATCCCGGCCCGCGGGCGATCGCTACTTCGAGCACGCAACCAGTCGTGTTCAACGCGACCACCCCGGCTTCTTACGGCGACGGGGATAAAATCATCCAGCTTCTCGATTACCCGCAGGTGTTTCCGTCCACTACCAACTCTCAACTGTATGAACCCAGCGGACCGTTGGATTTTCTGGGGGAGCTGCGGATCGATAATAAAGGCCGGCTGTTGGTGCTTCCTGGAAAGGGGCGCACTGCCGCTCAGATCGACGAGTACAACGTGCCAATCCCACTCACCGGTGATCTCAACAATGTCGGCTGGTTTGACGATCAGGCGGATGGCCCTGTTTCGGCGACGCTCGTTTTCGCCGACGGCACGACAGAGGAAGCGTTCGGCGCGTGGGTCGTGTGTTGTGATCCCTCATACGCGCCACAGATTCGAAACGTGGTTTCGATTTGGGACGATGTTTACGACACCTTTGTGCGCGAGCTGAACCTCCAGCCGGATTTGTACAATGATGAAACCCGACAGTTTGATCCTGAGTTCAAGCCGGCCTTCGACTCGCAGATCCTGCCCGTGTTTCGCGCATCAACCCTACAGCGCTGGACCGCGAATCTGCCGGAGATCGCGCTGAGAGCTCACGACGCCGTGGACGACATAACCGCTGAAGACGATCCAAACAAGACGATAATGGCCGGGCTCAGCTTTATTCGCAATCCGAACATTCCGGGTGAGACAAACATCGCCGTTCCATTGATGCCGCTCTCGGTTGGCGATGCGGGCAGGGCATTCCTGACGGTGACCAAGACACAGTATTTCTTCCTCGAACAATGGAGCCGAAAGAAATTCACGCCGGGCGGAACAGCGCTTGGTCCGGGGGAGCAATTGGATTTCGCGTCGCTTAGCAATTGCCTTGGTGGGCGCTACGTGCCCGGCATCGAGATGAGTTATCCGGTGCGTCAACCGGATATTTACAACACTGACTGGCGAGACTCGGGGTCGGGCCCCTTCCGCGTAAAACATCAAAAGCTCGATTACTCGAAGGCTCAAAAACAGGAGCCGTTTCTAACCGGAGGCTGGATTCCATTGCACAATATGAATGACGGCCTGCAGCCGGGCGATCTGTCGAAGTTCATGGCTGTTCCATGGCAGACGGATTACAACTCGTGCTCGATTCATCAGACCAGCATCAACACTGATGGAGTGAATACCTCCACCAGCACTCCAACGATGCTTTACTGGTCCTGGCCGTCGCAGCGTCCGGATGCCGTCTACCTCGCCGATGAAGTCATCAACGGTGTGCTTCCCGCTCAACAATGGTCCATTCGCGGAGCGGGCACCTATTCCGATAATCCGGCGACCGCAGCGACATTTCAGAACCCGCTTCAAGCGGTGACGCAGTGGGATCGCATCGGCATCGTCCTGCAGGGGACCGCTATCCCCGGTCACGAAGACATTCCCGAATACTACCTTGAAGCAAAGAGCCGGCTTCAGGTGCCGGGCATACCGACCAATCCGGTTTTGGCGTGGCCCTTCAATGCCAACCCTCATAAAGGGCAGAAGCTCTAGCCGACAATGCGCGCGCAATACGACGTCATCGTGCTGGGTGCGGGACCCGCCGGACTGGCGACGGCGATCACCATTCGGCGCGAAACGCGGGCGAGCGTACTGGTCGCCGATGCCCGGGCTGCCGCGCGCGAACGGTTTGGCGAGAGCGTGGCGCCGGATCTCCTAGTCCCGCTGAAACAGCTTGGCTTGCTCGACCAGTTTCGTGCCGGGGCGCACGCGCCGTGCCCGGGCAGCGCGTCCATCTGGGGCGGAGACCGAGTTGGCTACAATGATTACATTTTGAATCCTGCGGGCCTGGCGTGGCGGCTCCAACGCAGGGCTTTTGATGAAATGCTTACCCGCGCCGCCGCCGAATCTGGCGTCGAGTTGTGCTGGGCCACGCGCTATCTCCAAAGCATGCCCGACAAAAAGGGGCGCCGTCTGCTCTTGAGTAGTCCCAAAGGCAAGAGCGAAGTTCGTGGAAGATGGATCGTTGACGCGACCGGGTCGGCCGCGCGCTTCGGCCTACACGCCGGCGCGCGACGAATTGTGGACGATCGCATGTACGGGCTTGCCCGCTATGCGACGATTCTCGCCGGGAACATGACGATGCAAATTCTTATGGAGGCGGATGAGGACGGTTGGTGGTATGCCGCGCGGTTGCCTGACGATCGCGTCGTCATCTTGTTTGCAACCGAAGTCGAAACTGCGCGCCGCCTAAAATCACGAGGCCACGAAGGATTCGAGCGATCGCTGGGAGCGACAAGGCTCATCGCCCCAATACTCGGGAAACTCGAGCTCGAGCGGAGAGGGTACTTCGCAACGCCGATCTACTCATCAGGGCTTGATCGACCCGAAGGGGCTGGGTGGCTTGCAGTCGGCGACGCCGCGTCGAGCTATGATCCAATCGTCGCTCGGGGCATCACCAAGGCTCTCGAAGACGGAGTGACTGCTGGCCGCCGCATCATCGAGGATCTCGAGGACGCGCTTGCCGGAGGCGGGCGCAACCCGGAACGGAGGCAAGATACGAGCTCTTACAGCGAACAGATTGCGGCTCGCTTTCGCATCTACGCCGAAACCCGCGCTCGCTTGTACGAAATCGAGGGCCGCGACAGTCCTTTCTGGCAGAGGCGCCGAGACCGTTCGGGTGCGATGGTTGCGCGCGCGAACGAGACTTGACGGGCTACAGGCGCGTGATCGTGCTCACATGCGTGCTGGCGGGGCATGCGTTCTCCGAAATCGGTCGTGACTGTGCATATCAGCGTATTGGTAAAGATCCGTGTGATTCCAGCACTGGCTGCGGCAACGCGAGGTCGTTATATTGACTGAGGAAGATAGATGCAGCGGAGGTCTCTGGGTAAAGAGGATACAGGCTATGAGAAAGTTCACAACCATTTTGCCTCTAATGCTTTTTGTATTTTGTACAGGAGCCGCAGGTCCTCCGGACGGATTCAGCGGTATCCGATGCGGTGCTGACGTCCCCAAGGCGCTTATTGGCCGCCTCATGCGCAATGAAAGGGTTGTCGTAATCGAGAATAGACACAAGGATCTGGGGCTTAAAAATCTAGGAGGAATTGAAATCTCGGACAGCCCCCCTTTGTTCGCCGCATCGTGGAAGATTTGCGGAGATGAATATATGTTACTCGAGGATGGCCATTCGGTCGTCCGCGATGTTCTGAAGGTTCCCGAACATTCGAGGGCGTCGCCAGAATTTATTGGGGAATGCACAAACAACGGTACCAAGATGCCGGGTGCAATTGTTGCGATTCTGAATAATGAACAAGGAAAGGCTGCGCTGTCAGCAAAGGCCGCATGGAAGATTGATGAAAAGAGAGCAAGATTTATCAAGATCTCTACGGACGGACTCAGTTGCCCACGTTCGGGAATTGTAACTGAAGATGGGGGCCAATAAGATTTAATGTGTCAGGCGAGCAAAACGGATTCGCCCGATCGCTAGACCTCGTCGCTCGACAGGACTTTTTCGATCCTGCGGTCCGGAATCAGCCAGACCAGCGCCACCGCCACGTAGATCGCCTCCGCGATCCACGGCGAAACCAGTGTCCCAACGATCGCCAGGATATAAAGCAGCGGCGACAGCTTGCCCTTCAAGTCGCGCCCCACCGCTTTTTTCAGAATAGAGTCCGGCCCTTGCGCGCGAATGATCGCCAGCTCGAGGATGTAGTACGCCATCGCGGCCATCAGCAGCACCACACCGTAGATTGCGGTGGGCGCCATCGCGAAATGGTTCTCACCCATCCAGCCAGTGGCAAACGGAAACAGCGAAAGCCAGAACAACAGGTGCAGGTTGGCCCAGAGCATCGCTCCGGTCACCGTGGTGGTGGCGTGCAGCATGTGGTGGTGGTTGTTCCAGTAGATGCCCACATAAACAAAACTCAGGACGTAGCTGAAGAACACCGGCAGTAACGGCAACAGATCGTGCAGGCTCGCGCCGTGCGGTACCTTCATCTCAAGGACCATGATCGTGATGATGATTGCGAGCACGCCGTCGCTGAATGCCTCTAGCCGTCCCTTTCCCATCGTCCCTCCGTTGAACTTCCCAGGCTGGTGCCTTAACCGTCGCTATACCGCATGAACCGCAATCGCGCTGTTTATTCATATCGCAACGCCACCAGCGGATCGACCCTCGTAGCCCGACGGGCGGGAATCCAACAGGCCAGCAACGCGACTGAGGCCAGCGATACTGCCACCAAAATGAAAGTCAGAGCATCGGTCCCTCCGACGCCGATCAAGAAACTGGTCAACAGTCGTGTGGTTGCAAAGGCGCCTGCAATTCCAAGCGACATGCCGATCACCACGATCGCGATGCCCTGGCTGAGAACCAGTTTGAGGATGTCTTTCGTTTGCGCGCCAAGTGCCAGACGGACCCCGATCTCGCGTGTTCGCTGCCCCGCGAAATATGCGATCAGACCGTAGATACCTAATCCCGACAACAACAGCGCCAAGCCTCCAAAGATGAGCGAAGCGATGCCGGCAATCCGAATCGGCAGTAGTGACATTCCGATGTGATCACTCATTGTTGTCAGGTTGACGATTAACAGATCGCGATCCACATCCAGAATCGCCGGGCGAATCGCTTCAATCAACTGCCGGTGATCACCTTCGTGGCGGAGCAACACGATGGCGAAATCCTGATAGTTTTGGAGTAATGGCAGTGAAAAGAACGGGCGAGTCTCCTCGAACAGCGACCAGTATTTGCCATCGCGCGCAATGCCAACGATCTCCAGAAACTTCCCTTCTCGACCTGTGAGACTGAGCCGCTTTCCGAGAGCCTCCTGATCGGGGAAATAACGCCGCGCAAAAGTCTCATTGATGATCACCACGCCAGGCGCCCCTGTTACATCGCGCTCATCGAAATCGCGGCCGCGGAGCAGCGGCGTCTGCATGGTCTGAAAATAATGCGGGCCGACGATGTTGAAAGCCACTTCCATATCTTCGCCACGCTGTGCCGTGTAGCCTTCGATATTCACGTTGCGACGCGTTCCATCGAAATCGAGTCCTGCTCTATTGACCAGGCTCACCTCACGCACGCCAGGGAGAGTCTCGAGCCGTCCCAGCATCTGTTGTAATACAGCGCTTCCCTTCGCTTCCTTGTAATCGTTCAGCATTACCTCCGCGAGCACCAGGTTGTTCGAATTGAATCCCGGATCAATCGAAGCGGCCTTTACCAGACTTCGCAAAAATAGCCCTGACACACTCAATAGCAATACTGAGACTGCTATCTGGGCAACAACCAACCCACTGCGCAATCGCGAGCGGCGATAACCCCTAAGACTGCCCTCGTCCTTAAGCGTGGAAATCAGATCAACCTTTGTCGCCTGAAAAGCTGGGGCCAAACCAAAGGCTATCGTCGTGGCAAGTGAAACCCCGAGTGCGAAAACGAAGACGCGGACATCAGGAGAGAGGTCAAATCCCATGGGCGGGACCAACCCGACAACCAGATTGAGCGCCTGCCACGCGAAAACGGCTCCAGCTATCCCGCCTAGCAGGGCAACCAACAAACTTTCACTTAGCAACTGGCGAATCAGTCGCCACCTGGATGCTCCGAGCGCCAGTCGTACAGCCATCTCCTTTTGCCGCAAGATGGCTCGCGCTAAAAACAACCCCGCCAGGTTCGCACACGCGAGGAATAACACTAATAGCATCACAACCGTGATTAGGCCGGCGACACCCAACGCCGCGTCGTGAGCTTCGGGTGGGATGCGCGACTGACTTTCGGGAAGCACCGTGATGACTCGGCCCGCGCCGCTCACGTCTCGCCAGTCCTGGGGATATGCGGCAAATTGCTGCTCGGCCAGGGCCGAAAACTGAGCTTGTGCCTGTTTCACAGTGACTCCGGATTTGAGGCGTCCGAGCAAAGATAAGGTCCGCGTGCCTCTGCTGTGCAGCGTGTCGTCGGCACGAATGACCTGTGACGCCATCATCATTGGCACCCAGACATCACTACTAAACCCTCGCAACAGCCCGGCGAATCCAGCCGGTGCGATTCCAATCACGGTATACTGGATATTGCTCAGCTCAATCGTTTTCCCAACTACGCCCGGGTCGCCGCCGAAACGGCGTTGCCAGCAGCCATAACTAATGACCGCGACCGGGTGCGTACCCGTCGTTCGATCCTCTTCGGGCAGAAACGTCCGCCCCACCACCGGTCGCACTCCCAACACATCAAAGTAATTGCCCGTGACTATGTCCGCTGAGATGAAGTCTTCGGCTTGCTCGGCGCTCTTTAGTCTCACTGATTGTCGAAAGTAAGCGATCAGACCGTTCATCACGTCTGCGCGGTCGCTGAGGTCTACGTAGTCGAGATAAGAAGATCCGCCGTAACGAGGGCCGCTGAAATCGCTGGTGTAGAGGAACACGAGTTCATCCGGATGTGCGACCGGAAGCGGCTTCAACAAAACCGCGTTGACGACGCTAAAAACAGCAGTATTCGCGCCGATGCCCGCCGCCAACATTAGAATCGCGATCAACGTAAAGCCTGAATTCTTTGCCAGGGTTCTTGCACCGTAGCGCAGGTCTTGCCAAAAACCAGCGATCATTTGAGTCCTCCGGGAACGAAGCAGATTCATGCGGCGGCGGGCGTCCTGGGTGAAACCCGCGACAGCGGCGACAGTAGCACATGGGAGTAGCCAATAGTAACGAATTTATTCGTTCAGTTTTCTACCCACACGTAGTAACGAATTTATTCGCTCGCCATTTCTACCCACAGTAACGAATTTATTCGTTCGTCAATTTGCATCAGCGGTTGTGCGGGGACATTAATACGTTAGAAACATCGCATAAAAAATCGTTGCGCAGTTAAAAGACTTCATGTATACAAGACATCTTGAGCAAATCGAAATAGCACCTCATGGCGAAGATAAATAGAATTGCCGCAACTCAAAGCAAGAGTCGCCCGGCGGCCGCGAAGCCCGTCATTCTCGCAGGCGGCAACCCGCAGATCGCGAAGGCCGACGGCGATGCGCCCGTGCAGGCTTACATCGCGGCCATGCCTGGATGGAAACGCGACGTCGGGCTCCGCCTCGACGCGCTCATCGTGCGCACTGTGCCTCATGTGCGCAAAGCCGTGAAGTGGAACTCGCCCTTCTATGGCATCGAGGGCAAGGGCTGGTTCCTCAGCTTCCATTGCCTGACGAAGTACGTCAAGGTGGGTTTCTTTCGCGGCACGTCGCTACGTCCACTCCCTCCAGGCGAGTCGAAGCAAAAGGAAGCGCGATACCTCGACATCTACCAGGACGACCAGCTCGCCGAGGAGCTGGTGGCGAGTTGGATTAAGCAGGCATCGAAGCTGCCCGGGTGGGTCTCGTAGCGACGGCCGCAAGCAGCCGGCTAATCGCTCAAGAAACATCGTAAGGCCGTGTTACTTCTAGGACTGACGGTCGCATCGTGGTATTTCAGGCCTACGGATAGAAAACTCATTCCAGTAAATCAATAGAGGAACAAAAATGAATCCTAAGGTCGACTTTTATTTTAAGAAAGCCAAAAACTGGCAGAAAGAATTGGGGAGATTGAGAAAAATAATTCTTGGCTGTCAGCTGACCGAAGAATTGAAGTGGGGTGTTCCTTGTTACACGTTTGAGAAAAGAAACATCGTTCTAATACACGTGTTTAAAGAATACTGTGCGCTTTTGTTTTTCAAAGGCGCGTTGTTAAAGGATGCCGAGGGCCTTCTAATCCAACAAACGAAGAATGTGCAGGCGGCGCGCCAGATTCGGTTCGCCGGCCTTCGAGAAATAGTTGAGAAGGAAACCATCTTGAAAGGCTATATCCGCGAAGCCATTGAAGTGGAAAAAGCCGGTTTGAAAGTGAAGTTTAAAAAGACTTCAGAATTCAGGATTCCTGAAGAATTTCAAAATAGATTAGATGAAATGCCCGCGTTGGAAACGGCTTTTGATGCATTGACGCCGGGACGGCAGAGAGCCTACATCCTCTATTTTTCTGCGCCAAAACAATCCAAAACCCGCGAATCAAGGGTTAAAAAATGTATGCCGCACATTCTCAATGGAAAGGGATTAAATGATTAGTGTGTTCTAAAATAGCAGAGGGTCAGGCGTGCAATCTGCAATTTGTATCTGATTATTTTGACTCCTCAAATTGCATATTGCACACCCCCGGGAGTTTTAGTTTCAACGAAGATTCATTACGTATATCTCATAATTACCGTCGCGGTTGCTCTGAAACGCGAGCTTTGAACCGTCGGGTGAGAAGGCCGGTCGTTCGTCATGCTTGGGACCCGCGGTGAGGCGCCGGAAGTTCCCCCCATCCAAATCTACTTGAAAGATATTTGACTTCGGCAGCATTTCCATATCAAACGCTATCGATGCACCGTCGGATGACCAGCACGGTACAAAGGCCGAGTTCGGGAGCCTCGCTATCATCCTCAGGTTGCGGCCATCGGAATCCATCACGTATATCGTAAGGCCCTCGATTTCCTCAAGAATGCCGTTGAACGCAATCTTCTTTGCATCCGGAGACCAGTCGGCCTGACTGACTCTTACTTGAGCCAGCATGGTGACATTGGTTCCATCATCGCCCATCACGTAAATACCTCTTCGACCCTCTCGTCTGCTGATAAATAGGATTCTTCCGTCCGACGACCATTTGGGGGACGAGTTAACCGCCGGCCCCGAGGTCAGGGCCGTCTGGCCGCTGCCGTCCGCATTCATCAAATATATTTCATTGTTTCCGTCCTTCGATCTCGTAAACGCGATTCGCTTACCGTCCGGTGACCAGGTCGGCTCAGTATCTTCGGCGTGCGAGTGGGTTATTTCCACGGGCGAGCTTCCATCGGCATTCATTACGTAAATGTGCTGCTTGCCGTCGCGATTGCTTGAAAACGCAATCTTGCTTCCGTCGGGTGACCATGCTGGCGAGAGGTCGTCCGCACGGTCATCGGTGAGCTGAAACAGCTCGCCGTCAACGCTCATCACGTATATCTCCATATTGCCGTCTCGATCGGTCTGAAAAAGCAGTTTCGAACCGTCGGGTGACCAGGAGGCGTGCGAATAATTTGCAGATTTGTCGGTTACGCGCTTGAGGTTCTTCCCACCAGCATCCATCACATAGATTTGATCTTTGGCTTCAAATTTCCTGTCAAATGCAATGCTGCGGCTGTCAAGTGACCAGGCCGGCGCACCATCCGCTTTGTCGTTATCGGCAGTCAGGTTCCTCTGCCCCGTGCCATCCGGGTTCATTTCGTACACGTCGAAGTTGCCGCTCCTTCCGGTCACGAACAGGATCTTCCGTCCGTCGGGCGACCAAACAGGTTCAGCATCATACTCAGGGTCGTCAACTATTCTCTTAACTCCAGAACCGTCGGCATTCATTATATAGATGTCGAAGTTGTAGAGGTCGAAGTTGTTGGGATTGTTTTTGTCGCGATTACTGGCAAACGCAATCTTGCTGCCGTCAGGAGACCACGAGGTCGCACTATCAAACGCATTGTGATTTGTGAGCCTGGTTTGGTTGCTGCCGTCAGCGTCCATTACGTAGGCTTCTCTATTGCCGTCACGATCACTATCGAAAAGGATCTTGCGACCGTCGGGCGACCATCTTGGACCGACGTCGTCAGAGAGATTGTCGGTGAGTCGCCTGACATTCGATCCATCGACGTCCATCACGTAGATCTCGTTCTTGCCATCTCTATTGCTGGAGAAGGCGATCTTCTTTCCATCCGGTGACCATACCGGTCCAACATCTATCGTTTTGTTGTTTGTCAGCCTAACCAGCGTGCTCTTTCCGCGTGACGATGGCGCCGGAGCGGCGGGGGCGCGATTCAGATAGAAAAAGACAAACGCACCCGCGAGCAGCAGGATAACCACGAGTGCCGCCAGGATTCTATTTAGTTTTAGTTGCCGCGAAACGGCTGGCAACGCCAGTTTCTCCACATCAATAGATGGTGCCGGCACAACCTCGGAAGGTAGCTCGTCATCCTCAAGCTCGTGGCTGATGACTCTGGCAAAAGTGTGCTTTTCGATTACCGTAGTTTCGTCCGTTGTGCCGATGAGACCCATTTGCTCGGATTTGGCTGCAGATACTCTTACTTGCGCCACAAACCGGTAGCCGCGCTTGGGGATCGTCTCAATGTAGCGAGGCTCAGAAGAGTTGTCCCCCAACGCCTTCCTCAATTCGTGTATGTTCTGCGCGAGGCTCCCTTCCTCGACGAAGCTGCCGCGCCACACCTCTTTCAGAAACTGCTCCTTCTCAATCACCTGAACCGAGTTCTGTACGAGTAGCAACAGTGTCTCGAAAGCCTTAGGAGTCAGACGCACATTGACGCCGTCTTTGAGAAGGATCCGATTGCCTGCATCGAGGACGAACCCCTCGAACTCATATAAGTGTTTATCTTGCTGATTCATAACGGCTCTGAGAATTCTCTGATAACTCGCTGAGAATTTTATCAGCCCACTTTTCAGAAAATCCAAAAGACTTCTGACACCTTCCAGCCCTATCCTCGGCCGCGTTGACGAGGCCGACGGGATACGGTTTCAAGACCCAATCCCCAAAGTCTCGCTGACCATGCTGCGGGCTGGAATGATACCAAACGAATCATCCAGCTCGGAATGAATAAAAGGAGAAACCGTGGCGAAAACTCGCAAAACGGAAAAGTCGGTCGAGATCCACGAATTCTATGTCATCAGGACGAGCGGCTCATTGCCGGCGCTGTGCGGCGATTGCGGAACCGGTGACGCGATTATGGTCGCCGCCGAACAAGCCGCAGTAGTAACGCACGTCCCGGTGAGAACGATCTATCGCTGGGTCGAGACCGGGGTGATTCATTACAAGGAGGCTCCTGACGGCTCGATGTTGGTGTGTTTGAAATCACTGCCTGCAACGGCCAATCAGGTCACCTCGGCTCAAATATGTACCGCAGATCAATCTGAGAATGGAGACTGATATGTCAAAGAAGAATCTTAAAACAACAGCTATGAGTCTAATACTGCTGCTGAGCTCGACGGGAGTTGCCCCGGCGGCGAAGTCGCAGCAACAGGAGACGGCGAGCTATAAACCGGTCGCGAGTAATGCTGCTCATTTGATGTCAGCGTCAGGAGCGGGCAACTACATTATTCATGCCAACCAGGACGGAGCCTCTTGCCAGAACGCAACTCAGGAAGAGTCACAAGCTCTCACTAAGCGCGATGAGCTCCTTCCGCTTCACGTAATCTCTGCTGCTCCTTCGGACGAGATTGGTCCACAAGAAGCAGGGTTGAAGATCATCTTGCGTGGGACCCCGCAACTCGAGAACTTCCCGCAGGCGAAAAACGCGTTCGTCAGAGCGGCGCAGACATGGGAAGCGCTGATTCGAAATCCGATCACGATGATCATCGATGTGGATTATGGGCCCACGAGATTTGGGATACCGTACCCCTCAAACGTGTTGGGATCTACGTTCTCACAAGATATCGGCGGCTCTGTCTACCCGGAGGTACGCAGCAACCTGATCTCGGGTGCTTCGAGCCCCAGAGAATCCCAGCTCTACAATGCCCTGCCCGTCGGAGCAGTTCCTACAGAACTGGGCAACACTACGCGGCTGAATGGACCGTCTTCGGTGTTCCGGGCCATAGGAATAATCGGCCCGGTGGCCAATCCGGCGACCGAGACCAACTTCGGACCCGTTCCTTCAATCGGATTCAACTCTGCGAATCCGTTTGACTTCGATCCCAGCGATGGCATCGACGCCACTAAGTATGATTTCGATGCCACCGTAGTGCACGAGATCGGCCACGCGCTCGGCTTCGCCTCGGAGGTCGGCATAAAAGAATTGAATCCAACTTCCGGGATCGCCGTTTCGTTGCTTGATTTGCTGAGATTCCGTCCGGGCGTAACGCTCGCCACCTTCACAACCGCGCCTCGAGTACTGTCCTCCGGAGGTACGCAGGTGTTTTTCGCTGGTGAGCAACAGGTAGCGATGTCTACCGGAAGAGGAGACCACACCGGCGGCGATACCCAGCAAGCCAGTCATTGGAAAGATGACCAGTACACCGGTCAATACATCGGTATCATGGA
>Ga0075418_10005995_pt1 | contig 13717 bp, 6 predicted proteins | sample SoiMetdeltSBSDD2_FD_81776 | JGI IMG/M metagenome (GOLD analysis project Ga0075418, IMG submission 81776) | Bulk soil microbial communities from a Populus tree surrounding site in Tennessee, USA - Soil MetaG P. deltoides SBSDD2 | ecosystem: Environmental > Terrestrial > Soil > Tree plantation...
CGCTGCGGGAGCAAGCGCTTCAGGTCCTCGAAAAGTATAAAGTCGGAACGTCACCGTTCACTCCGCCAATACTTGGTAATGTGAAGGGCCCTCTCGGAGCCATCGGAGCAGGGACGGCGACAAATTGGCCGGGGTCCGCATACGATCCGGAAACGCATACTGTCTTCGCACAGGCATCAAATCTGGTTTCGGCGAGGTCGCTGACAGCACCGCCTTCAGATTTCTCGGACATCCGTTACGTCGAGGGAATCGGTGGTCAGCAGTTCCAGGTTGTCCTCGGACCCGGCGATTGTTGCGCCGCTGATGCCGGACGGGCTCAAAGACCTGAGAACGCGACTCCGCCTCCGGCCGCAAATACACCCGCCGAGCCACCTCCTGCGCGCGCCGCCGCGGGCCTGAATATTCAAGGATTGCCGATCGTGAAACCGCCTTATGGAACGCTGGCGGCCATCAATCTGGATCGCGGAGAAATCGTGTGGCGCGTGCCGCATGGCGATACGCCGGATGTCGTCCGCAACAATCCCGCTCTCAAAGGAATCGATATTCCGAAGACTGGCCAGCCAGGAACTTCGGGTGTAGGTCTGATGGTCACGAAAACATTGGTGGTCATGGGCGATTCTCAAATCACCGCACCGCCGGGAAGGCCCCGCGGCGCCATGCTTCGCGCGTATGACAAGAAAACCGGAGAGCAAGTCGGCGCTTTGTGGATGCCTGCCCAACAGAGCGGGTCGCCGATGACGTATATGGTTGATGGAAAGCAGTACATCATCGTGGCGGTTAGCGGCGGCCCATACTCAGGCGAATTCCTGGCCTTCAAGCTACCCGACTAAAAATTCGGGGACGGTTGCCTTAATTACCTAAATTCAATGGAAGATCCTTAAAAGAATTTAGGTAATTAAGGCAAGCGTCCCCGAATTACCCCGCGTTTCCGATTGTGAGGGACAAAATGTCAAAAATGATGATGCTAGGGATTTTTGCAGGCGTGGCAGTCGCCGTAGTAACAGTGAATGGCCGCGCTCCGCAGACTGGCGACGCAAGCCATAAAGTAACCCCGGATCAGTTCGAACAGTGGAAGAAGGACCTCAATAACTGGGGCCGCTGGGGTAAGGACGACGAGATCGGGACGATGAACTTCATCACGCCGGCAAAGCGGAAACAAGCTGCTGCTTTGGTCAAGGAGGGCTTCTCGGTCTCGCTCGCCACCGACGCCGATACGGAAAAGGCGGTAGATAATCCACAGCCATATGAGCACGAGATGCTTGGACTAGGTTCCGATCGTATCGGAGTAGCATTCCATGGAATCGCTCACACGCATCTCGACTCGCTCGCGCACATCAATTACGACGGCGTATTTTACAACGGCTACAAGCCGGATCCCGAACAGGTTAAGAAGGCCAACGGTCACGCCAAAAACTCGATTCACAATCTCAAGAACGGGATCTTCACTCGTGGGATCCTCATCGATATCCCGCAGCTCAAGGGCGTGAAGTATCTCGAACCGGGCACGCCCATATATGTCGAAGATATCGAAGCGTGGCTGAAGAAGGCTGGACTGAAGTTGTCTCCCGGTGATGCAGTCTTCGTTCGTGCCGGAGTGTGGACGCGCCGCAAGGAATCCGGTCCTTATCTCCGAGGCAGAAGCCCCGGAGGCAGGGACGCAGGGCTTGATGCTTCGGTCATTCCCTGGTTGAAGAAGCAGGATATTGCGCTCTTGGCCTCGGATCACCCACAGTACGTTTCCCCATCAGACCTCCCTGGCGCGGTGCATGACTTTGCGTTGGTGTCCCTCGGTATACATCTGATCGACAACTGCGACCTCGAAGCCCTGAGCGAAGCGGCCGCCGCTCGCAAGCGTTGGGAATTTCTGCTGACGGCTGCTCCGCTGCCGATTAAAGGCGGCACCGGGTCGCCGCTCAACCCGATTGCGACGTTCTGACGTATTACTGCGGTCGGATTGCGGACAGCCTGGCGTTACCAGGTGAATGTTTCGGTGCGCCCCTACCGCGATGGCGGTTTAGTCCAAAACGGTTTTCTATCGAAGCCCACTCCGGAGATGCTAACGACACCCTTCCGTAAGTATGGTGTCTTTTCTGAGATTGCGTTTGCCAGCAGGACTTCTCACCGCGGGACGATAGATACGTCTCTTAAAACAATCCTGTTGGGCTTCCCATTCAGCTTTCTCAGAGCCTCGTTCAACTCCAAGAGGTCACCACTAGATAACTGGAGCGCATGTTCATCCGGCTGATATGCTGTTCCCCGCGGATAATCCACGAAAGGCGTTCGCGCCTGCTCGACGTGCGTGCCGAGGATGTGCGCAACGGACTTGTCGCGCACAAAGTCGACCAGCCGCTGGTTGCTTGCGATGAATGCGGGAAAATCCGAAACATAAAGGCGTCCCGGATAAAAGCTGTCACCCGTCAACAGGATACCCGTGGCTCGGTCATACAGTGCGACAGAGGCCTCGTGATGTCCTGGGATCGGAATCACGTCCAGCGTGCGTGCTCCAAGATCAACGTGACCTATATCCGTCGGCCACCGCTCGATTCCAAAGGACTTTTGAATCTCTGGCACCGCCGCAGCGACAAACTGGATATTCGGTTTGTCTATAAATTGCGCGTCTCCCGCGATGTGGTCACCGTGCCCGTGGGAGTGCATCACGATGAGTGGCACGGAATCTTTCTTATTACGTTTCGCCCATTGTGCAATGACGTCCATTACTACAGAACTTGTATCCACCTGACCTGCGCCGGTGTCTTCGAGGAGCGCCTTGTCCGAACCGAAGATCAAATATAAGAATGGCTTTTCAAAATGCGTGCATCCGGATTCTCGCAATATGTAGAAGTCCGGGTTGTATTCATGCACTTGCCATTCCGGTAACGTGGAGCAGTCGGGGCCACCGGTCCGCCAGGTCTCTGGCAGGCTACCCACGGCAACGCCGGCCTCGAGTTGGTTCGGATGAATGCGCCAAAGAGTTCCCTGGCTCAAATTCGACAACCAGACGGTTCCGAAACCGGCGCGAATGGAATCACCTCCAGGGCCGAACCATTGATGTACGACTTTGTTGGTTGCCGGATCGATTTGCGAGATCGGGATTTCAAACAGCGTCGCCCATACATAGCCCTCACCGAATGCGATCTCACCGCCCGTCCCTGGAATGCCAACCTCGATATTCGTGATCCGCTTCCTGGCAGTGACGTCGACGCGAGAAATGGTGCCGTCGCCTTGGTTCAATGTCCAGATCGACCCTCCTCCCGCCGTGAGGAAGCGGGGTTCCGGACCCACAGCAATTTTGTCCGTCACCATGTTGGTTTTCGGATCGACACGAGAAACCAGATTGTTTTCAGTACTGCTGATCCAGACTGCGCCGTCCTCACCCAGCACGCAGGAAAAGGACCCGGGCGGCACTTGAACTTGAGCAACGGCAGTATTGCTTGCCGGATCGATTCGAGTGAGCACCCCTTTCTTGTCCGTCAACATCCAAACCGAATCCGTGCTGGTGGCAATGCCGCCTTCACTGTCCGCCGGGCCGTATGGGAGAGTCGCGACCACCTTGTTGGTCTTTGTATCGATGCGCGACAGGGTCTTGTCGCCGCAGTTGGGAACCCAGATACTGCCGAAGCCCGCGGCGAGACCGGAGCACGGCTGCTTGCCCACGCCGACTACGGCTGCAACCGTATTGGTTTTCACGTCGAGGCGGTGCACCGTATTTTTCGGGCTGTTGGTTACCCAAACAGAGTCGTCCGTAAGCACCTGCCAGTCCGGCGTTCCTTCGACGGGAAAAACAGCGATCGGGGAAACTGTGGACATCCGGCGCTGAACGCCGACTTCTTTGACGCCTGGAGGCGCATGGCGCGGTGCGCCCTGTTGCGCCTGCGCGAAGCGTAGAAAAGGACACAAAAGCAAACATGCGGAGAGATACGTCGCGCGCCTCATGCGAGGAGCTCGTGCAGTACATTGCCGGCGACATCAGTGAGCCGAAAGTCGCGGCCGCTGTATCGGTACGTCAGCTTCTTGTGATCGATACCCATTAAATAGAGAATCGTCGCGTGAATGTCGTGAACATGTGCCGGCTTCTCGACGGCCTTGAAACCAAACTCGTCAGTAGCGCCATAGATGGTGCCGCCCTTGACGGCGCCACCGGAAAGCCACATCGTGAATCCGAATGGATTGTGGTCGCGGCCGCGTTTGACTCCATTTCCTGCTCCGCCGACTTCGCGCACCGGTGTACGGCCAAACTCAGAACCGCAAACGACGAGTGTGTCTTTCCATAGACCTCTCTGCTTGAGGTCTTTGAGTAATGCCGCGTAGGCCTGATCCGAATTTTTGGCGTTGATCTTGTGGGCCATTATGTCGTCGTGGGCATCCCATGGATCTCCGCTGGCGTAGTACACCTGCACAATACGAACACCCTTTTCCGCCAGGCGCGCCGCCTGCAGGCAACCTCGCGCTGTGGTGCCTTCGCCGTACAGATCCAACGTCGCCTGCGATTCTTTTCGTACGTCGAAGACCTCGGGCGCTTCGGTCTGCATCCGATAAGCCACTTCCATCGATTTAATGACAGCATCCACGTTGGCATTTGCACCAACACGCTGCCGCTCGATAGCTTCCATTTTTTCCAACAAGTCCAGTTCGCGGCGTTGCTCGGTCAATTGGAACTTTGGATTATTGACAAAGCTGATCAGCTTCTTCGGATCGAAGGCCGATTCGACGACAACCTTCTTCGGCTTTTCATTGCCGTCTTTGTCCTTCTCGACGGTCTCCATGGGCATATCCATGTCCATGTCGTCGTCCATTCCATCGGCCTTGGGCTTCGTCTGGATGGCCGAAGAAATGAACGTGCCTTGATTCACCGCTGGAAGAAAGCCATTGCTCCACAGCGGCGAGCCCACGGTCGTCGGAACTTTCGGACTTAACACGACGAATCCTGGGAGGCTCTGATTGTCGGTACCCAGACCATACGTCAACCAGGCGCCCACCGAGGGGCGGCCCGCCTGGTTTGCGCCAGTGTTCAACATGAGGCAGGCAGGCTCGTGATTCGGAATATCGGTATACACCGATCGAACCCAGCAGATATCGTCGGCGAATTCGGCCAGATGCGGCCACAGCTCGCTGATATCCATTCCACACTCACCGTACTTCTTGAACTTGTATGGCGACTTCATCAGCTCGCCTGTCCTGCGCTCCGTCTTAACGGAGCCGCCCGGCATCGGCTGGCCATCGTACTTCTCGAGCGCAGGCTTCGGATCGAAGCAGTCGATCGTCGAGCATCCACCATTCATGAACAGAAAGATCACACGCTTCACGCGCTGCGGGTAATCGAGTACTGCGGCACCGGCTGTTCCTGCCGGCCCTGTGATGCCCTGGGCGTAACTCAACGACCTGCCTACGAGACTGGCAAAAGCCATCATGCCGAAGCCATTACCTATGCGGCACAAAGCGTCCCGTCGTGTCATCGGATTCGCTGGTTTGTGATGTGACATAAGAACCTCAGTTGATGAATACGAATTGGCTTGAGCTGAGCAATATCTTTGCGTACCGGCCCCACACGGTCGCGTCGTACTTGATTTCAGGAGCGGCAGATCCGGCGCCTGGGCGTCCCATTCCCCCCATCATCCCCATACCCATCGGCATCGGTTTAGGGGCAGTAGCATCGTCACCGTCGCCTGCAGGCATTTCGGCAGAAGCTGTGTCGGCGGTGTCGGGCATTGGTGCGGGTTTGGACGCGTCATTGCGTGTACTCGCCGAACCGGCCGCACTATCGACGGAGCCGCCGGCACTTTCTGCACTCTTTCCTTCGACAGGTGCCTTTGTTTCGGATGCTGCGTCACTCTTACCCTGTCCCTCGCCCTTTTCACTTGCTTCACTGTGCGCGCCTTCTTTTTTCTCCGGCGGGCGGGCTTTGGCCTCGGTGTATTCGAGCATTGGCTCGCTCTTGAGGTACTGGAGACCGAGAGCGATATCTTCCTCGGTCGCATCACGGCCATACACATACTCGTAAGCTTTCTTGATCCTGGCTCGGTTATCGGGTTCGTTTGCGACCCTTTTCACCAGTTCCTCCGCTTCAGACTGCATGAAATCACTGTTCATCAAGAACAGCCGCTGGAGTGGAACTGTCGTCACAAATCGTTTCTCGGCACTGATGCTCGGACTCGGAAAATCGAAGAGCTGAAGGTACTCATCGAGCTTGTAACGGCTGACTTTTCCATATACGGTCCGGCGCGTGTAGGCCGGAGTGAGAGCAACAGACGGTCCGCCCATCGCATCGTCGAGATTGCCGGCCGTGAAAAGAACGCTGTCACGAAGTTGTTCGGCATCGAGCCGTTTTTTCTCTGCGCGCCAATACAGGCGGTTGCCCGAATCCTTCGCGAAATTCTCGGCGTTATCAGTAGTGCTGAGCTGGTATACAGAGCTCAACATGATTGCGCGATGAAGGGCCTTCACCGACATTCCGTTTGCGACGAAGTAATTCGCCAGATATTCGAGCAGCTCCGGATTCGTCGGACGTTCGCCCGCAGCTCCGAAATTGCTCGGCGTATCCACGATGCCTGTACCGAAATGAGCTTTCCAAATCCGGTTGACGAAGACGCGCATGGCAAGGGGCTGTTTTGCGATGGCCTCGGCCAGTTCCAATCGGCCGCTTCCCTGAGTAAACGATTTCGGATCGCCTTCAGAAAGAAGACTCAGAAAGTGACGCGGAATCGGAGGACCCGTAGGGTTGTTGGGATCTCCTCGGAATGCCAGCTGAATGTCTTCAGGCTTCTCGGAATCCTTGACTCCATGAATAAACGGATAATGAGTTTCAAGCTTCTTCTTCAGCGCGTCGACGTCCCCTTCGATGCTCTTGATTCGCGCTTGAGCTTCGGCGCCGATACGGCTTTCCAGTCCCCATCCGCGGAACAGCAGCACACCGGGATTCGGCTGTCTCTTTCCCATGATTGCATTGGGGTCTTCGGAGTCCTTTAACTCGCGTTGGAAAATTTCCAGCCAGAAGTTGTTATCTTCATCGGGCAAACTCTTCAAGCGGAGCCAGGATCCTGGGTTGAAATCCTTATACGACATGAAATTGCTTGGCTTGTCCGTGCGTTTTTTGGGTTTGGTGCCCTCGAGATCCTTTGCCTCGATAACTTTGTTTTCTGCATCGATCTCGTCTTTCTCGAGCATGATCGCGATCACTTTTTCCTGGAATTTGTCGGCAAGGCGTTTTGCCTCCTGTTGAGTACCGTTCTTCTTGATCATCGCCTGCCAGGCGTCCTTGTCCTTGTACTTCGTGGTTGGCTTAGCCATGTATTTGATCCAACGATCCAGCAGTTCGTAATTGAGCTTGCGTTGCTCGACGACCTGCGCCATCTCTTTTTTCTGAGGACCGGTTTGAGCCACCTCCCAGACGCCCATCAGATAATTCGATGTCTGGTAAGCCAGAGAGCGGGAAAGCGTGTCTGACGCGGCCGTCGTGGCGTCCTGAAGAATTTTTTGCTCTTTGTCGAGTTCGTCTTCGAGCTTGGTGTACTCGTCGACGGCTTTCTTTGGTGCCAGCGGATACTCTTCGTAAATCGTGTTGTAGAAAATACCCGCCAGGGAGTAATAGTCGGTCTGTGGAATCGGGTCGTACTTGTGATTGTGGCATCTGGCGCAAGCGACGGTCAGTCCGAGAAAACCGCGCGTCACGGCATCCACGCGATCATGCCGCTCGTCAGCGCGGGTGATTTCGAAGGCGCCATTGTCGTAATACCATGGGCCCAGTGCCAGGAAGCCGGTACCGGCCAGCATTTTAGGCCGATCTTTGGGATCGACCAGGTCGCCTGCGATTTGCGCCTTCACAAACCTGTCAAAGGTCATGTCATCATTGAAGGCTTGAATCACCCAATCGCGGTACGCATACGCGTTGGGATATGGCCGATACCCTTTCGGTTTAGGATTCAGACTCCGATAATCGTCTTCGCCATAACGTGCTACGTCCAACCAGATACGGCCCCAGCGTTCACCGTAATGGGGGGAAGCGAGAAGCCTGTCGACGACTTTCGCGAATGCGTTCGGGGAAGTGTCCTTTTCAAAGGCCTGGATTTCTTCGTAAGTCGGCGGCAAACCCGTTAAGTCGAGCGTCGCGCGCCGAATCAAATCGTGTTTGGATGCCGCTGCAACAGGCTTCAGTCCTTGCTTCTCCAGCTTCTCTAGAACGAAGCGATCGATATCGGACTTGGGCCACTTTATGTCCTTAACAGGCGGCATTTGGGGTTGTCGCAACGGGACGAGCGACCAGAATTGTTTCTGTTCCGGGTAGATGACATATTTGCCATCGCTGGGCGCCTTGACCACTGCGTCTTTCGGCCAGACGGCTCCCGCCTCGATCCAAGCAGCAAAATCGCTGATCTCTGCATCCGTGAGCTTGCCGCCCATCGGCATTTTCAGGCCCGCGTCGGTCTGCCGGATGGCGGTGAGGAGCAAACTTCCAGCCGGATTCCCCGGCACAATCGCTGGGCCGCGCTTGCCGCCTTTTGTGATGGCCTCCTGGCTGTCCACACGAAGTCCGCTCATTTGCGACGTTGTGTGGCAGCTGTAACAATTTTTGATCAGCACCGGACGAATCCTGGCTTCGAAGAAGTCCGGGGAGTTCGCAGGAATGCTTTGTGCATCAGCGGAGGAAAGCGCCGCGAGACAGGCGACCACTGCCAACCAGAATCTTGTCTGCATGTTCATATTTCTCATATCCCATCACTCTGCAAGAGTGGCGGCAGCCCGTTTGGGATCGATGCGCCACACGTTGTTATACGCGCTGTTTGTCAGCCAGACCGATTTCAAGCCGAACTGGATCACGCCTCCCCCGTCGCCGGCAAACTGCTGGACCACTTTTTCTTTTTCCAACGGAGTACTGATCTTCGTAATTGGAAATCCAGGCGCAGTGACCCAAACGAAACTGTCGCCGAAGACCAGATTTCCATCCGCGTTCGTGAAGCCCAGATCGATGGTCGCGATCACCTTATTGGTCTTGGGGTCAATGCGCGACACCTTGCCCTCTTTGCGCGAGAGCACCCAGATCGAATTTTCCGCAACTGTAGCTCCACCAAAAGCGACGGATATCGGCTCCGCGCTTACCTCGATTCGCGCTGTCACAAGATTGGTTTGCGGATCAACCCGGAGGATTCGCTTCTCCCCCGGACATGCCACCCATAGCGAAATTGCAGCATAGAAAATGGATCGGCAGTTCGGTGGGAGTCTTATCTCGGAAACAATCGAATTGGTGTCCGGGTCAATGCGTGTCAGCGTGGTCTTATCGTCGGTGAGCACCCAAATACTATCGGGGCTGGAGGCTATCGCAAAGGGCGCCGAGCCGGAGCCCGATGCAACCATCGCCACGGATTTTCCTGTCGCCGCATCGAGGCGCGCCGTATTGTTAGAATCGCAGCTCACAACCCACAGATTGCGGAAGGCGGTCGTGAGACCTCCGCAAGGTTTCGCGATTCCGGAGAGCGGCTCCAGCGCTTTGTTTGAACGTGCCTCGATGCGAGCAATCTGATCAGCGGTAGGGATCGAGATCAATACCTGATCGGTCGTGAAGAGCAACGAACCTGCCGGGGCCGGTAAGGAAACCTCGGCTTCTGGTTTCAACTTCGTCATGGGAATCTGTACGCCAGCTGTTTTGACTCCTGTCTTGGGCGGCCAGGTTGTTTTTTTGAGTTCGGTGTACTTGACCGGCTCGGGGCCCGCCGCTACTGCAGGAGTCTCTTTGGCTTTGTCCGCTCTATCGGCTGTCGTCGCGGAAACTGATCGCGATTTTGAACGCGTGCTCGATTCTGCCTGTTCGGCCGGCGTCTTAGTTACATCCAACTGAGCCGCGACCATTGAAGCGCACAGCACAGATAAACCCAACATGAAAGGCCCGAAGGCTGAGAAATTGCGCATCAAAAACCCATACCTCAATAGACACAGCACACGTCCAGAACCGGACGACGCTGGATTGACCGAATATTTCTTTTACGAACGGGGTAAAGGAGTGTTCTGACGTGGATGGGTGACTCTAACAGGGAGCCGAAACCAACTCTCTTCTCGAAAACGCCGAACACAGAATATTGCATGTCGCGCGCCGAGGCAAAACCGAAATCTTTTGAGACCCTGGCGCCGGCGAAGCCGCGCCCCCGCTCTTCGTTACGGCATCGGCCAGATCGTGAAATCGCGGAAGGCCAACCGCTTGGGAGTCTTCATGTGTTTGAGTGCTTCATTGAGTTCGATCAATTCACCTCGTCCGAGTTCGAGTACATGCTCGTCAGGCTGGTATTTTGTTCCCACCTTGTAGTCGAGGTATGGCGTGCGCGCCTCCTCGACGTGACAGCCGAGGATGTGCGTCACAAGCTTTCCATCTGTAAAGCGGACGAGTCTGTCCGTGCTCGCGACGAAGGATGGGAAATCGACAACGTACAAACGACCTGGATAAAGGCTGTCTCCTGTCAGCAGTATTCCCGTCTGGCGATCGTAATAAGCCAGGCTCAAAACGTCATGGCCCGGGATCGGGATAACATCGATAATGCGATCACCGAGGTCAATACGCCCAACATCCTGTGGCCAGCGCACAATATCGAAAAATTTGCGGGTGCCTTCGACCGTCAGCGGGATCATCGTCGTGTTCGCGCGCGCCGCGAACTGAGCATCCCCAGCGACATGATCGTCGTGCGAATGCGAGTGCCCGACGATCAGCGGAGGCGGTTCCCGGTGATTCGCCTGAGCCCAGTTCTGCATCACCGATGAAACCGTCTCGCCCACATGCGTCTGGCCCGCACCGGTGTCGATCAGCAAAGCCTTCTCTTTGCCGAAGAACAGATAAAGGAACGGCTTTTCAAAGTTTACGCACCCGTTTTCTCGAATGATGTACAGATCCGGGTTGTACGGGTGGACTTCCCATTCCTGCATGTGGTCGCAAGACGGGCCTCCCGTTCTCCACGACTTCGGCAACCTACCACGACGTAAGCCGGCACCGTCCGGCTCGGGCGCCTGCGCACAGGCTGAAAAACACACGAACAATAATGTTGCCAGGACTCCTGAGACTCTTGTCATACTGCATACGCTTAGAACGTAAACCGCAGCGCCATTTGCAGGACACGCGGACTTGCGGTGGATAATGTTTTTGTGGTCTCGCCGAATGTCGCAGACCCAAATGCTGCCGGACCACCAGCGGACGTCGTACCGGACGCCTGATAGATAGTCAGCATCGGATTGGCAAAGGTCACGGTGTTGGTCAGGTTATAAGCCTCGACGCGAAAACTTACTTGCTTTCCCTCGCTGACCTTGAAAATCTTGCTGAGCGCCATGTCATCATTCCAGTAATGGAATCCGCGCAGGCTGTTGCGGTCACCAACGTAACCGGAATATGCAGGGACAAAGTCCGACCCTGCATTGGTGTTGGCGAACATGCTCGGAATTCCCAACTGGTCGAACTGCAGTTTGCTTCGGGGAGCGCCTTTAACGCCAGGCGCGAGCATACAGAACGATTCTCTGTCGTAATTGGTGTTGTACTGGTAACTGGCGATGCATTGGACGGGATTGCCGGTGTGGAAGTTGAATAGAGTACTCACCTGCCAACCGCCAATGATGCCGTCCACCAGCTTTGGGGCGTTGTTGAAGAAGGCCTTGCCCTTCCCGACAGGAAGTTCGATCACCGCGTTGGCGTTGATGGTGTGCCGGGCGTCGTAATCGGAGGATGCCATACCGCATTTGATACAGAACGCATTCTGTATGTTTTGCGGACCGGCATAGGTGCCATCTGTGGGGTCGATTGCGGACTCCGATCCGCCACCGTTATCAATGGCGTGAGACCACGTGTAATTGAAATCGTAACCCCAGCCACTTGAAACCGTACGGCGTAAAGAAACGGTCATGGCGTGGAATGAAGACACACCGGCATTTGTGAACGCATGCACGCCGGAATTCTGCAACGGAAAGAATGTGTTGCATCCTGTTCGAACCAGGCATCCACCGTCAGGTCCCTGCCGGATTCGGTCCTGGTCGTTAATCGTGTCTGTCCAGCTCCCCGCATACACAGAATACGCGTCATAGAACAGGTTGGCCGAAGCGCTGCCGGGGATATAGAAGTCCGCCAGTGCCGGGAACATGTTCTCCGCAAATGGCTGCTTGGGAATCAGACTCGGGTTCGCCTGGACCTGATCGGTTGTTAGACCCCGATAGTAAAGGTCTGCTAGAACCTTCGCGGCCTGTGTGAACGACTGCCCCGATTTGGGATCCACAAAATTCTCGAGGGGCTGGCCGTAATCCAGAGTCAGGATCCCGCGATGCGCGAGCCGCCCGGCATAGCCGACTTCGATCATCATGTGTTTGGGGAGCGGTCGGGCGTAATTAAGGTTGAGAAGATACTCGTAGGGCGCCTTCAAATCATCTTGAACGGCTGTGAAGGTTGAGAATCCGCCGGTGATGGTCGGAGGCGTAAACGGGAATGCCCCGCCGCTGGCCGGAGACAATTTCGTGTAAGTCGCGGGCGTGCCGTCATAGCGCGGGCTGCTCGTAAAGTTGGTGTTCACTTGCTGCTGGACCGAAGTTGCCAGTCCCGGGGAACCGTTAGTTGAGAACTGCGCCGCCATCGAGTTTCCGTAGTTGTCATACACGAGCGCCGCACCGCCTCGGAGGACGCTGTTCTTCCCCATGATCTTCTCGAGGAAGGAACCTTCTTTTGGCGAGTATGCAAGTGACAGCCGCGGTGCCCAATCTTTCTTGTCTGGGGTATAGTAGCCCGGCCCGTGATTCACCGGCCCTCCGACAATATAGGTGATATTCGCGTTCGGAAGAGCGGAATTGGGGATACCGGCGAGTGCTCCGGCAATCCGCTCTGCAAAGTAGCCTTTCATGGAGGTCTTGGGAACTACTTGTACTCCGTCCTCAGCGTAGGGAACTCCGTAAATTGAGTAGCGCAGGCCCGCGGTGATTGTCAGGTTGGGCTTCGCTTTCCATGTATCCTGGAAATACTCTTCGGGAGAACGCGAAATGAAATCGCGAGTGATCGGTGTGCCGAATGAGATCGGCTGCCCGTTGATGCCAAAGTTGTACGTGGCATTGCCGCCGTTCAGCATGCCGAATACGGCTCCGAACGCCTTGATCACGTCGTCAGTCGAAGCGAGTACGGCTCCGGGAATCCCTTTTTGATTTTGAATGTAAGCAGTAACGGCGTTGGTAATGTCGTTACCTAATCCTAACAGCACAGGCGCCTGGAACCGGTACCGTGGTTCATTGCTGAAATCATTCGTCGCGTTCTTCGCCTCAAGGTAGTGGAAACCCATCTGGAACGTGTGTTTTCCCTTGGTCCACGTGAGATCGTCGGTAATATGCTGAGTCGGTGCAATCCGCGAGTTCCCGCGCGCCCTCGGAAGCAGCGTCGTAAATCCAAACTCGGGGACCACGTTCAGGGAACCCGTCGTTGCGGCCCCCATGCGTGTGAAGCCATAGTTGAACACATTCACAATCGTGGGACTGATGACGTATGTATAGCGCGCCGATATTCCCCGTGAGTTATCGAGAGCCTGCTGCACGGGGGCCTGGCCCGGGAAGAGGGCAAGGCCTGCGGTCGGGACGCTGGAATCCCCCACGAGCGTACCCCGTACAGCGACGGAGTGTTTGCTGTTCAAGATGTAGTCGAACTTAGCGACTTGCACATGGTTATTCAAAGGCTGGGGTGCATTGAACAACAGCGTATTGAAGTTCAAACCCTTATCAGAAGCGCTCA
>Ga0075418_10005996_pt1 | contig 13717 bp, 13 predicted proteins | sample SoiMetdeltSBSDD2_FD_81776 | JGI IMG/M metagenome (GOLD analysis project Ga0075418, IMG submission 81776) | Bulk soil microbial communities from a Populus tree surrounding site in Tennessee, USA - Soil MetaG P. deltoides SBSDD2 | ecosystem: Environmental > Terrestrial > Soil > Tree plantation...
ACGTGACGCACGAGGCGCTGAAATCTTTGGCTCGACTGCCGCAGCTGCAAACACTGAACGTCACCGGGGCGCCGCTGTCGCGCCTCGACGCACCGCAGGTGCGGCAATTGTTCTCGCGCTGCCATGTTGAAGGACTGCCGGCGGAGGAAGCGATTTCGATCTCCGTCCGCTGATTTGCCGCTTTGGCTTCGACTCCCTCCTACAGTTCGTAGTCATTCCGCTCCGCCGGATCGCTAGAGAAATACTGCACGAACTCCCAGTCGTTCCCCTCGGGATCGAGGAAATAGACGCGGCGGCGGTGCGGATGGTCGTTGGGCACAGTCGATTCTTCGTAGCCGGCAGCTAGCATCCTCGCGCGGAGCCTCTCGGCGTCATCGACCTCGAAGCCCAGATGGTTGACGCCGGGCAGGCCGCTATAGGGCTCAAACGGCGATTTGCCGGGCTCCCAAGCGCTCGACAGAGCAATGTACGTATCGCTTGTGCCGACGTGGACCCACCGCGAGCCGTCGTCGTCGGTGTGGTCGCGGCGGACGCCGAATTCTGGCAGGGCGGTCCGCAGGAATTGGATCATGGCGTCGATATCGCGGACGCACAGGTTGGCGTGTTCCAGTTTCACGGTCATGGTTGGCTCTCCGTGGAGAGAGGAATTGTTGAGGGTTAGCGATTTCGTCTTGCGAGTCGCGCCAGCGAAGCTTTGGCCTCCCGCGTCAGGCGGGCCTCGGCAATGCCGCCGGCAAGTCGTGCAAGGAGCTGCCGAGCCTCGGGGGTGCCAGCGTTCTCCAGCGCTTCGACGGCGCGCAGCTCGCGCAAGCGCTGCGGAGCCAAGTCATGGCCGCTGGCGAGCCGCTCGAGAATCGCTCCGGCTCGCTGCCGCGTTTCCGGCGACGGACCAGCCGCCAGGGCATCGCGGAGGTCTGGAGCAGCCAGATCGCCGAAGTCCAGCAGGTCGCGAGCCGCCTTCTCGCGGACTTCGAAATCATCGTCTTCCAAGGCGGCAATCAGCGGCCCGGTCAATTTCGGATCAGCGACGGCCGCGGGCCGGAGGCGCCGAGCGAACCAGGAGAGTTCATCTTGATTGGCAGCGGCCAGGCGCCACATGGCCCTAAAGGCTTTGGCTGCGTCGTCATCGGCAAGGTCGGTCCAAAGCGATTCGAGCTGGGGCTGCGAGAGCTGAGCGGCTGCGACTCGTGAGGATTTCCAGAAGTGACTTACGTCCCATACTCGAATTGCCGTGTCCGGTCCTTCTACAGCAGCAAGCGCGCTGCCGTCGGCACTGAACGCAATGGCCTCGATCCCTTGACTCCCTCCGTGGGCCGCGCCGGCGGGCTTTGCGGCAGCAAGGTCCCAAAACCTGACTTCCCCCTTGCCGGCAATCGAGGCGGCGGCCAGCATTCGGCCGCCGGGGTGAAGCGCCAGCGCCATGAGCTGCCCTTCCTCCACGTCGCGCAGAACACATCGCGTCTTGCCGGTCGCCACTTCTCGCATCTCGATCTTGTCTTGCGAGTGGATAATGACGACTAGCGATTTGCCGTCCTGGCTGAAACACTGCGGCGCAATGTCCCGGCCATCGCCTGGCGGTGAAAGTTCTTTACCCGACGCGAAATCCCACAGCCGCAATCGCTTGTCCTCTTCGCGATCACCCCAGGCGAAGAGGCTGCCGTCGGAGCTGATCGCCATGCTCCAGCAGCGGTTGGTTTCGTACGACAGAGTTGCCGCGGGCCTGAGTGCTCCTAGTTCCCAGCGCTGGAGCCGGTTGTCGCTCCATGCCAAGAACAGCGTTCGGCCGTCATCGCCGAGGATCATGGAGGCCAGGTTTTCCCCTTGCTCCGTCAGTTGGTTGCGCTGCCTACTGGCAGCCGCATCCCAGACCTTAATGATACCGTCGCGATCGGCCGAGACGATGGTGCTGCCGTCAGGGGTAATTGCTACGAATTCGATTCGCGCCTGGTGCCCGCGCAATGTGGCCCGGAGGTTGCCGCCGGAGACGCGCCAGACCCTCACCGTCAGATCGTCGCTGCCGGAAACCAGCGTCTTGCCGTCAGGCGACAGCGCAAGGCAGCGGACGGCGTTGGAATGTCCTTGAAGTAAGGCCAATTGTTTTGGCTGCTCGGCCGCCGTGTCATTCCCATCTGCAGCGGCAGATGCGCTCACGAGTGCCGTCAGCACGATCCAGCCACCGAATTTTCCAGGCTGCAAATCCATGTTTGTATTTCCCCTGGCGATCACTTTTCTCCAGGCAGCCGCTTTCCCGCGCTCCACTCGACTGGATTGACAAATGTGCCGCGCCACAAACCGCGTTTGTGCTCACGGGCGATGATTTCATCGGGCTGAAGGGAGCTGTGATCGGCCAAGGCCCAGCCATTGACGATCATCGCCCGCTCGATGCTGTTGTCCCTGACGAATCCCATCCACGGGCCGCCATCGTCGTTCTGGATGCACATGACCGACTGTTCGCCAACAAACTTGCTCAGAAAGTCCGCCGCTTCCTGGCCGCACATATAAAAACTGTTGCGGAGGAGTGCTTTCTGATCCGGGTACGGAGCCGTGATGTCCAGCTCGACGCGTGTTCCATCGGCAAACTCCAAGGTCGTGGCGTCAATCACGCGGACTTTCCCAATCACTCGCTTCCACTGCGAGTTTCCTCCGCCGTGGTTGATGGAGCCTTGCACCACATCGCGGACCACCTTGGGCTGCGATTCGGTTGCCTCCTCTGGCGGGCCGAGTTCGGGTGGAGCACTTGATCGGGGTAATTGGTCCTCGGCTAAGCGGTGCGACTCGGCCGACTTCTTGGAGTTCCATTTCAGCATGTAGTACGTTAGCGGGGCGTCGCCCGTATTGCGGATGCCGTGCATCGTGTCGGCGGCGGCAAACAACACATCTCCCGCCTGCGCAGGGAATTCCCGGCCATCCAATTGCCAAATGCCGCGACCTTCACTGAGGATCAAAAACTCTTCTTCGACATGCTTGTGCGGCGGGTGCGGTTCCTGAGCCGGCTTGAGCGTCACGGCCAGCACGACCATGTCGTCGGTATCGCGCGTGGACCCGCGGAAATACCGCAGCCAGTGCCCCCACGGGCCGCGCGTCGGCGCTGCGACGTCCGCACGGACGAGGGCCGATGTAAGAGTCGGCGCGGTGCTAGATGCAGGCCGGGCTGCTGGCGGCGGTGGCGATTTGGGATTGGGCGACGGCTGCCGGCCCACCGGTGGCGCTGGAGCGTCCTTGGCTCGCGTGGCCTCCCATTCACCGCGAAAGACTTCCGTTCCATCGGCCAGGAACATTTTCCACGTGCCGGCCAGCCGGTCCCCCTTGAGCACCGCCTCGACGCGGATTGTCCCCTTGTTCTCCAGCCGCCCTTCTTCCACGGCCAATGGCCCGGCCTCTTTGCGCCACTCGCCGATTTCAAACTCGAACATCAGCCGGTTATCGGCAAATGTCACTTTGCGGAAATCGGTGCGGCCGTCCTTCCACCGCTCCTGGTAACTGATCGCCTGGTGGTCGGCTTGGACCGCATGGCCGGTCAACCGGCCTTCTTTCTGCTCGAAGTACACGACCCCCTCGCGCTTCCGCACGCCGTGCACCGGCTGATACAAGCTGCCGATCGCCACGTGGCGGTCGATCGAGTCCCAAGTGCCGACGATCGCCGGCTTCGGCGAGGACTCTTCGGCCGACGCGGTGACACTGCCTACGGCCAGCAGCGCGGAACAGCAAAGCAACAGCGAGGCAAATAAGAGTTTGGAAGAGCACATCATCCATCTCCTTGAGAACAGCATTTCGCCGATCGCTCTACGGCCGCGCGAACGAGGCCGATGGCCGCGAACAGAACGAAGGGAATGCTCGTCACCAGATTGCCGACGAGGTCCGGCACCGGCCCGCGGACGTCGATCCAGTGGACGAGGGCCAGCAGGCCCCAAAAAATCGTGATCGACCAGTGAAAGAATTGGCTCTGTTTGTAGTGCCAGAGGAACCACAGAGTAATCAGCCCGCTGAACGCCAGCAGAGTCCCCAGTTCCTGTGCGACGTGCAGCGTTTGCAGGTTGCCTTGGCTCTCCTCCACGACGACCTGTTTCACTGCGGCGGGGAGCAGGCCCGTGTTGACCAGCAGTATGCTCGCACCAGCAACCAGAAAAAGTGCCGCCACAATGCCGAACAGCCCCTTGGTCACGATGCGGGTGATGGTTTTCATGGCCGTCCTCGCGTGACGCGGACTACTGGTAATAGACGAATAACTCCGGCAGTGCCGCCTTGAGCCTCTTGACCCCGTCGTCCGTAACGGGGCAATGCAGAAGGTCCACGCGACGCAGCTTCTTTAGCACCGCCAGACGTTTCAGGCCCTCATCGGTGACGCTCGTGCCGGAAAGACCCAGCATGTTCAGCCTGGTCAAGCCGCCGAGATGCACGAGTCCTGCATCTGTGATCTTCGTATCGGTGAGATGCAGCTCCTCGAGTGCCGTCAGGGTTGCCAGATGTGCCACGCCTTCGTCGGTGATCGGGACCTTCAACAAGTTCAGAGTTCTGAGGCTGGATAACCCTTTGAGATGTGCCAGTCCCGCGTCGGAAAACTGGCTTCCGCCGATTTCCAGTTCTTGGAGGTTACTCAAGTTTTTCAGGTGCTCCATCCCGGCTGCCGTCGCCCGCATGCCCCCAAATTCCAGCCGTTTGACGTGTATCAGCTTGCCGACCTGCGCGAGTGCCGCTTCGTCACCTCCCTGGATGTTCCGGATCTCTAAGTCTTCCAGTGCTGGCAGCTTTTTCAGATGGGCCAGGCCTGTGGCCGTGATCGCCGCGTTGACCAGCCCCAGACGCTTGATGCCGGGCAACCTGGCCACGATTGCCAGCCCATCGTCCGTCACTTGCGTCTCCCAAAGATTGAGGGACTCGAGTTGGACTAGACCCTTAAGGTGTTCCATTCCGCGATCGGTGACCTGCGTCGCTCGCAGCCCGAGCGACTTGAGGTTGGATAGCCCTGAAAGATATTCGAGTCCCTCGTCAGTGATCGGAGTGTGGTTAAAGTCCAGGAGTTGAAGCTGACCAAGCCCGCGCACATGCTGCAAACCGGAGCCGGTGATCGTGCGGGTGTGCGTGATCTCCAGACGCTCAAGCTGCGAAAGTGCTTGCAAATGGACAAGCCCAGCATCGGACACACCGTGGAGGTGAGACAGATGCAAGCTTTTGAGCTGCGCCAGTCCGGCCAGAGGACTCAAGAGAACATCGGTAATCGCGATGCCGTCCTTTGGACCGCTGATTTCAAGCGACCTTAGATGTGACAGATGCTTCAAGTTGCCCAGCGCCGGTTCGTTAACCTCATTTTCGCCGAGCGAAAGCGCCACCACATGGCCGTCTTCGATCTGAAATCTGCCGCCGAGTTCCCAGAGGGCCGCCTTCTCGCCCGCCGACATCGGGGCGTCCTCTCCCGGCAGGCGCTCCCCCTTGCGCCACTTGGCAGGAAGGACGAATTGGCCCCGCCACAGCCCGCGCTGGTCTTCGCGGGCCATGATTTCCATCGGCGAGGTGATGCTGTGATCGGCCAGAGCCCAGCCGTTTTTGATCAGCTCGTGCCCGAGGTTCACATTGTCCACATAGCAATCGCCAACGACGCGCTCGCCGCGGCGATATTCCTCGCTGCCGGCATTGACGAACATCTTGACATCATGCTCGCCAATGAGCTTTTGGAGGAATGCGCGCGCTTCCCTGCCGGCCGGATAGAACCAATCGCCGATCTTGCCCAGTTGATCAAGTTCCGGCCCGTCTTCGAGCTGTACCTCCAGGCCGTCGGCAAACACGAGCGTATGGCCGTCCTTCACCGTCACCTTCCCGCGAACGATGATCCACGGCCTGGGTGTGTGCACAGCGCTTCCTGGGACCGTTTTTCTCGCGACCGCGGCTGCGTTTTCTACCGCAGCGCCCAGAATCGGCAGAGCCCCGCAGGCCGCCAGAACCAAGAGGATCGCACGCATGACTCGTGCTCCTGGGAAAAAAGATCGAAGCGGTGTCGCAGCCTCTTCCTCCAAGTGCTTTATAGGCGCGTTCCTTTGGCGAGAGAAATCAATTACCCGTATACTTGCCATAACCGATTCGCATCAGGTCGCTGGCAGCTGAGAGACGTCATGACAAAAGCGATCCTGGCATTGCTGATGGCGGCCGCGGCATGCGGCATACTCCGCGCCGCGGAAAGCGATCCGCCCGTGCAGCCGCGAGAAGTGCGGAAAATCTACGGGGACGGCCGGCACAATGCGTTCACCGCCCTGGTGAGATACCGCGGCGATCTGTGGCTGGCGTTTCGCGCGGCCGCGGCGCACAACTCAACCGACGGCGAGATCGTCATTCTGCGCTCGGCCGACGATGGCCAGACGTGGAAGGAAGCGCGGCGGGTGAACATTCTGCCGGACGATCGCGACCCGCAGTTACTAATCGCCGGCCAGCGGCTGATTCTGTACGACATGGCGATGGACGGGCCGGAGCTGACGACCTACGCGACCTACACCGACGACGGCGAGAAATGGAGCCAGCCGCAGAAGATCTATGAGCCGCGGTTCATCCTCTGGAAGCCAGTCGCCCACGGCGGCAAGTTCTTCGCCGCGGCACACAAGAAGGACGAAGCCAGCGGCGGCAAAGGTCGCGAAGTGCATCTGGTGACCAGCGACGACGCTCTGGCGTGGAAGAAGATCTCCACCATCCGCTCCGGCAACTGGGAAAGCGAAACGACGCTGCTGTTTGGCCCCGGCGATCAACTGATCGCCTTTTTGCGACAGAAGTACGGCAGTCCGCCGGCGCAGATCCTCAAGGCCGATCCGCCGTACGAGAAATGGACCAGCCGTGCGCCAAACGTCAATCACCTCTCGGGGCATAGCGTTCACAAGTTCCGCGGCACCACGTACTTCTTTTCTCGGACGATGGATTACCAGACGAAGCAGGCCGGGCAGATGATCTACACCTACGAAGACGGCAAGCTCGTCCCTTATTGTCGACTGCCGGCTGGGGGCGACTGCGCGTATGCCGAGGCATTGGAGCAGGGGGACGAGATGGTGGTAAGTTACTATTCGTCGCACGAAGGGACGGCGAATGTCTATCTGGCCCGGGTGCCGCTGAAGAAATAGCCGCCGATGAAATCTCGCAAACTCATTGCGACAACGCTGGCGGCGATGACGCTCTTGTGCGGACTGTCTCCATTCACTGGCTGCACAGCCGACCCGCGGGGGGTGCTCAAAAGCGTGAAGGAGATGGAGCCGGCGGCGAAGAAGCGCAACGAGGAGATTCGGAAGATGACTGGCGTGCCAGACGAGAAGGGGGAATAGCTATGCGGCTGACGGCATTCTGGTTACTTCCGCGGCGGCGACGCGATAGAGCGCCAGCACCAGCTCGTCGATCTGCGCGTCGAAGTTCAAAGCTGCCGGGCTGGTTGCACCTGCTTCTTTTAGCCGTCGCCCTACGAGATCGACGAGCTGATCGTGGAGACGTCTCTCGGACTGGTCGCTCAAATCGAGAATTCGCATCGGCAATTGGGCAAGCTGTTTTTTGCTCAACGAATAGTAACCGCCCGCCAGCCGCTTGGCCGCGAAGCGCAGCCGGAACAAGCGCGACATCAGACGCGAGTTGAGCAGCCCCAGCAAATAGTGCGGATCGACGGTCGAATCGGCCAGGGCGTACACCTGTACCCCCAGCGCCAGGCCGCGCGTGTCGAGTGCCGCCTCGAGTTGCCTTGACATACCGGCCAGCACGATCTTGGGATCAGTGTAGAGCCGCAGCTTTCTTTCTGTCAGAATCGGATCGTCGGCGGCAAGCACCGGACGCTTGAATTGCCGGCCCATGAAACGCACGTCGCCGAGTTCAATGGCATACGGTTCGATATTGCCGCTGACAATGAAGTCGAGCCCCGTCGAGCGCCTGCTGCGGGACTGGGATCCAGCTTCCACCAGCCGCGCTGCCAGCTCCGCCGCCTGAAAGCCTGTCGCCCCGCTGTGGATCGAACACACTTCGCCCAGCGGCACCGTCGCCACTCGCGACTCGACGTCCAGATCGCCTCCGAGAGCCAGCCCGCGGTTGGCCCGCTGCTGTGATTGGAGCACGCGGCACGTCATGCCTTCCGACAGACCCGCGCCTGCGCATCGGGTTAGTGAGACCGTCGCCGGCCGCACTACGCGGATCGCATGTCCGCGCGGCGCCCGCCGCTTCGTCCACAGCACGATGTAGGGATAGACTTCTGCGTCGGCGAAAATCCCCAGGCCCGAAACATCGATGATGGCGTCGAGCGTTCCCTCGCCCAGGAGCAGCTCGCGGCACGGCCGGGCATAGTCGAGTGTGGCCAGCTTGTTCGGAACAATTGCCCCCATGCGGCCGTTGGCGGCAAGTGCCGCCACCGATCGCTCCAGAAACAGCGTGTACAAATCGAAGGCCCCCGCCGCGCAGCGATAGCGGCGGCGATAGGCGGCCGCCAGCGCCGCGCCACGGGATTTTGCCAGTCGTCGAATGTTGACGTACGGCGGGTTAGTTACGATCGCGTCGAAGGTGCCGCGAAACCACCCATCGTGATCCAGAAGCGCGTCGCCAACGCGGATATTGTCGGCCAGTTCGGCTGCCGGCAGACCGGACGCCAAAGCGAGCGCCTGCCGCGCTAGTTGAACGGCGACCGGATCGATGTCGATTCCCGCCAGATGCCGCCTCGCAATCACCCGCCGCTGCGCCGGCGACAAGCGGCGTCCGCCAGAGTGCGCCTCGTGCCAGTCGCACAGCCAGCGATACGCGGCCAGCAAGAATGCGCCACAGCCGCAAGCCGGGTCCAGCACGCGGAGCTGGCGGAGTCGGTCGCCAGACATGTCCGCCACCAGCGGCCGCAGCGTCCGCTCGACGATAAATCCGGCCACGTCGGCAGGAGTGTAGAAAATTCCGTCGCCCCGCCTGCGGTCATCATCCCGCTTGGCGAGCCCGCGTTCGTAGAGCGGACCCATCTCGTCGCCAGCAACCTCGCTGCCGAGTTTTTCGCTGCTTCTACGAGCTCGCCGCACGATGCGATCCCTCGCTAGCCCCCCTCGGACGGGCGCGGATCATAGCGGCAGGCAGCGATTCAAGAAAGAGAAAAAGGCGGGCAGCGGCATCGTAGGGGCAGGTTACGATAGTCCGCCACCCGCCAAAGAATGCGGGCGGTAGCATTGGCGGTGAAAGCTATGGAATCACTTCCACGACCACCAGCACGCGAGCCGGCTTGGCGTAAGCCGGCGTTTGATCCGGGCCCGGCTTGATTTCCGGCGTCTGCGCCGGGGATTTGAGCACCGGAAACCCTCGCGGGGGCAAATGCTGGGCGTAGTTCTTTCGGTCCGTCACGTCCTGCTGCGAGCCGCTCGATCCTTCACCCTCGGCTTTTGTCACCCGATCAAGTCCCGGCTTGGACGAAGAGACAGTGCCGCCGGTGGAAATTGCCAGCGAGCCGTCGGCGGTATGGGCCAGCTTCGCCAGTGCCTTTTGCAGCCTGGCTCGATCCGCCTCGATGAACAGAACGTCTGCTGCACCTGCTGGGGCCTGTTCTTTGCCTGCCAGCGTTTTGTAACCTTGGGCCGTTTCCTGGGCGGCCGGATTGATCGCCGTTGCCGCCGCGGAGGAAATACCGCTGGCTGCCAGCGCTTGGTCGAGAGCCTTGCCGCGGATCTCGTCCTTGGTTAAACGCAGGCGAACGATAACTGCTTGTCCTTCATCGGCCTGGGCCAGCACGGCGGCAACGGCCTGCTCGGCGGGGGTAAGGGGAGGCGGCTGCTGCTCGGCAGTGTTATCGGGCCCCGGACGAATCGCGATGATGGCCAGCACGAGTGCCGCAGTGGCTGCCACCGCGGCGATAGCGGCCATTAGCCAGCGGCGGCGAGGCACGGGCGCTTGGTGGGCTACAACCTGGTCGGCCTTTTGCTGGGCCACAGCCAACACGCGAGCGGGAAAATCAGGGCCAAGCGAGTGCCTGGGCAATTGACGGATGCCGTCGCCCAGCTCGCGCACCTGCGCAAGCACCTTGGCCAGTTCCGGTCGCTGGCGGAGCAGCGACTCGATTTCCTCGCGCTGGCCGGCGTCGAGCTGGCCGTCCAGGTAAGCGCTCAGTCGTTCATCGAAGATTTCGTGTGACATTGTCTGGCCTTTGTTGGGACGCGTCACTCCGCCTTGACGCATCCACTCTTTCAGTCGGTTTTTCGAAATCGAGTGATCTGGCTCTTATCTGTCCTCGCGTTCGACAAACCACGATCCAAGCTCGATCCGCAGGTGGGCCCGAGCGCGATGTAATCGGCTGCGCACCGTTCCCACCGGCAAGTCGAGGATTTGGGAAATCTGTTCGTAGTCGCAGCCTTCCATCTCCCGCAGGATCAGGATGGCGCGATGCTCATCGGATAATCCCTCAAGCGCTCGGGCCAGGAGTTCTGCCCGCTCCTGACGCAACACCTGTTCTTCCGGCCGCTCGCAACGATCCGCGGGCTCGTCGCCGACACTCGCCCGAACCTGCTCCACCGAGCCTTCCACACGGCGTTTGCGCCGGCGGCTGACCGCGGTGTTAAACGCGATTCGGTACAGCCACGTATAAAACGTGCTTTGCCGCTCGAACGAACGCAGTTTCAGGAAGGCTTGCACAAACGCGTCCTGGACCACATCTTCGGCCTCGTCGCGCGAGCCGGATACGTGCACCAGGGACGTGTACAGTCGATCCTGATACCGTCGCACCAGCCAGCCGAACGCCGCGGCATCGCCCCCCAACGCGAGGTCGATGAGTGCGGCGTCGTCTTGCTCTGCGTGCTTTTGGTCTTGGACGCCGCCAATCGGCGAAAAGTTCCTTGACAAGCTGGATGTTCCAGGAGAACTCAGACTTACCCCGAACTGCCCATCGTGAACCGCAGCTAGGGGGGCGTCAAGTGACGCAGGAGCCGGCAGTTACGGCTACTCGTTGGCGGCAAGGGTTGAGGGGTAGGGTTTACAATTCAGGCCTAAGCTAGCTGGGTCGAAATTGAAATGGCGGTAATGATCGACGGCCAGTCAGGCGCGTGAAAACAATGCAGCCCTGACAATTGGTGGACCGAAACATGAACTCGAAACTGTGGGCTGCGGCAACGCTGTTCTTAGTCATTATTTTCGCGGGCGCGCGGGGCGCACGCTCGCAGGCCGGCGCGTCGGAACCGATTGCACTGGCCAAGGGCGTCCACCTGCTCGTGGACGACCATTACATCGCCCGCAGCGAACGGGTCGAGCGGAAGGTCATCCAGCCGCGGCGGTCTCTCGCAGAACCGGTTGTCACCGGCTCGCTCGACCATCAGAACTGGCAGCCATTCTTGACCGTGCTGCACGATCCGGCTGCGCCGGCGGGGAGGCAATTTCGCATGTGGTACAACGTCGATGTGGTGGATGATCCGGCCGATGGCCAGTGGTTCGGCAAGACCGGCTACCTCGTATCGGCCGACGGCATTCACTGGCCGGGCCCGTACGTGCGGCTCAATTCGCTGACTGAGGACGGCCGCGTCCGCTTCGGGGCCAGCGTTCTCGACGACGGGCCAGAGCATCCTGTGCCGGCCGAGCGGTATAAGATGCTCTACTTCGACGCGGGGAAGATGATCGGGCCGCGCGTCGCCTTCTCCCGCGATGGGCTCGAGTGGTCGGTGCATGACGGTGGCAAGCCGATCCTTCCAAAAACGCCATCTGACGACATCTGGACCGCCGGTTACGATCCGCTTCGCAAACGGTACTACCTGATCGGCAAGCATTTCGGTCCCTACACATGGACGAATGCTGAGGGGGAGAAACTCACCGTCCCCATCCGCCGCTACTTCACCAGCTTCAGCAAGGACTTCAAGACCTGGAGCGACCCGGAGGGGTTCGTTTTTTCCCCGGACGAGAAGGACTCAGGAATCACGCAGTGGTACGGCGCCGCCGGATTTCGGTCGCGCGGCGATTTGATTATCGGCTTTTTGCGCGAGCTGCGCGACGATCTGACCCCCGAAGGCGCGCCGCCGGAAGCGATTGCCGCCAATAATGGCGGTGGGGCCAACTTGGGCGCGAACCTGCTGGGAAAGCGGGGCGGATCGGGGATGGGCTACACAGTCCTGACCTGGACGCGCGACGGCTTGCATTGGGAGCGAGACCGCCACACCGACAAGTTCTTCGAGCCCGATCCGAAAGTCGGCACCTGGGATCACGCCATGGCCTGGGTTGGTAGCTCGGCTGCCGTCGGTGACGAACTCTATGTCTACTACGCCGGCTACCGCTGGGGGCACAAATACCACCACTCGGTCGATCGGCAGGTCGGCCTGGTAAAGATGAAACGCGACCGCTACGTGGCACGGCGGGCCGGCGAGCAGGGCGGAACGGTTGTTACCCCGGTAATGACCATCGATGGTGAGGGGCTGGCGCTCAACGTCGATAGCTCAAAGGGAGAAGTGCGCGTGCAAGTGACGGATGCCGAGGGTAAGCCGCTGGAGGGATTTTTGTTTGCAAACTGCCGGCCGATTTCGGCCGACTCTTTGGCTGCTCCTGTGGAGTGGAAGACGCCGCTGGCCACTCTCCGCGGCAAGCCGGTGCGGCTGGAGATATGGCTCAAGAATGCGAGCTTATACGCCTTTGAAACGCGGTGATAGCTTCTTTGTCGTGGCCCGTCGATACGCTTGTGGACATAAGTGACCTTCGGCACCACAAACACGCTTCCTAGGAACGACGCGATGGCTCTCAATGTCAAGGCAACTGTCGAAGGCCGAAAAGTCCTATGCCCGATCTGTTCATCGGACGTGTTCCTCACCAAGGAGTTTTTAGTCACTAGCACATGGATGCAAGCCTTGGACTTCGAATTCTTCGGCAGAGAAGGCATCATGTTGATTTGCAAGAAATGCAGTCATATCCAGCAATTTGCCAATAAAGGTGCCGTCAGCGTCGAGGAATGACGCGTCGAAAAAAACGCGAGATTCCTTCTGCATGGCAAAGAACTTTTTGAAATTCTACTCCGGGTTGTCGATCCGGCGGCCGGCCATGCGACTAGGGTGTGGGCAAGCGGTTCCCATCAACCTTTTTGTGTACGTGAGGAGAGAAACATGTTGCGGCAACTTCTGGCTTGCGGGCTCCTGGCGGCGATTTCCCTGGCGGCATTTGGCGATGAGAAGGGGAGCGGCATTCCTACGCCCCCCACGAACGCGGGGTTTGAGACAATGAAAAAGCTGGTCGGCACCTGGGTGCAGGCCGACGAAGAGGGCAAACCGACCGACACGGTCGTCTCGGTCATCAAGCTGACGGCGGGCGGGAGCGCGATTCACGAAACGATCTTCCCCGGTCAGCCGCAGGAGATGATCTCCGTCTACACGGTCGAGGGGGATGACCTCGTGCTGACCCACTACTGCATGCTCGGCAATCAGCCGCGGCTCAAGGCTGACCCCAAGTCCGCCGCCAACCAGATCAAGTTTGATTTCGCCGGCGGCGCGAACCTGGACCCCAAAAAGGACAAGCACATGCACGCGGCGACCGTGACCATCGTCGATGCGGACCATCTGCAAATCGATGGGGAGGCGTGGGACAACGGCGCGCCCGCGAAGGACATGTGCTGCGGGATGAAGCTGATCCGCAAGCAGTAACGGTAAAAGTGGGCTAAGGCGCATCTGGCTTAGGCTGGTACCTCAAGAGCCACTCGCGCACCGGCTGCACTTTCACCTGCGGCTCGACAAGCCGCTTGGGGACGAGCGTCGGCCAGTAAGCGAAAACCGGCCGCACATCGGGGCGGCCG
>Ga0075418_10005998_pt1 | contig 13715 bp, 12 predicted proteins | sample SoiMetdeltSBSDD2_FD_81776 | JGI IMG/M metagenome (GOLD analysis project Ga0075418, IMG submission 81776) | Bulk soil microbial communities from a Populus tree surrounding site in Tennessee, USA - Soil MetaG P. deltoides SBSDD2 | ecosystem: Environmental > Terrestrial > Soil > Tree plantation...
CCAATCATTAAAAATAAATTATTCTTTTTTGTAAGCTATGAGAGGGACAATCAACCGAGCCCGATTCAGACAACGTTTGCAGCAACAGCATCAGCTCCTTACGGCAGCGCTCCCAACATAGCAAGACCTACGGCCGATGAACTGAATATGATCAGCGACTACTTAAGGACAAATTATGGTTATGAAACCGGTCCTTATGATAATTACTCATCAGAGATCAAACGAGAAAAATTTGTCGGCCGTATAGATTGGAACATTAATACAAAACATAAGTTTAATATTCGTTACAGCCAGGTAGAAGGCGGTAACCCTAGTCCGCCAAGCGGCTCTACTACAGGAACAGGCATTTCATATTCTACTGGTGTAGGACGTACGAATATTAATGCTTTATGGTTTCATAACTCCCAATATCTGCAAGGAGCAAATTTCTACTCTTTGGCAGCGGAATTAAATTCTAAGTTTGGCAAATTCTCCAACACATTACGGGGAACCTATACTTTCCAAGACGACTCGCGCGAAACCCCAAGCCAGCAGTTTCCATTTGTAGATATTTTAAAGGATGGATCACCTTTTACATCTTTTGGGTATGAGCTATTCAGCTATGGTAACCTGAGAAAAGTAAAAATGTATTCATTTGTTGATAACGTGACCTGGAGATCCGGCATCAACAATTTTACAGTCGGTGGGCAGGTTGACTGGAGTGAAACTATCAACGGTTTCCAACGTTTTGGATTGGGTTACTTCCAATTCAATTCATGGGCAGATTTTGCAAGTGCATTAGATCCCAATCCTGCTAATCGTGCAAAACCAAACGCCTATGCACTAACATATTCACTGGAAAAAGATTTTGCACAAGCATTTCCAACATTTGAGTTTATGCAATATTCTTTATACGGACAGGATGAGATCGCTGTCAATAAAAAATTCAAACTGACCTTAGGTTTAAGACTTGATATGCCAACCTATCCCGATGTGGAGGAAGTAAAAACACATCCGCTTGTTGCAGCGCTCACCTTCAGAGATGGAATTAAGCTAAACACCGGCGTGCTCCCCGACAGGCAGTTAATGTGGTCACCGAGAATTGGATTCAATTATGATATCTACGGTAATCGTTCATTACAGATTCGTGGAGGAACAGGTGTATTTACCGGAAAAGTTCCATTTGTATGGATCGTTAGCCAGGTAGGAGATGCCGGTATGTTACAGGTAACCCAATCATGGACCGGCTCCGCCGTACCGGGACCTTTTAATCCTGATCCTGCAGCTTACAGGCCTTCAATTGTACCTACACCAGGCTCTGTAATTCCAACCGCTATCACCGTATTGGATGAAGAATTTAAGTTCCCTCAAACATGGAAGTCAAGCATTGCGATTGATACAAGGCTTCCATGGAATATGATCTTTACTTTAGAAGGTATCATCAATAAAGACCTTAAAACAACATATTTTGACAATGTGAACCTTGTAACGCCCCAGGCGCTCAGTGTTTCAGGTTATCCTGATAACAGGATGCTTTTCCCGGTTGCCAATCAGCAGAAGTTTGTAAACCCTTTGACAAATACGGGGCAAGCAAGCGCCTCCGGAACTAACGCGTTCAATGCAATTTTATTAAAGAATGGCAGTAAAGGTGTGTATGCTTCAATGACTGCAAAAGTTGATAAGCAATGGAGAAATGGTTTTGGCGCTTCAATAGCTTATATCAAAACTTTTGCAAACAACTTGTTCGATGGCGGCGGTGACCAGCCATTATCGGCATGGCAAAGCACCAACACGTTCAATTCGCCGAATCAGCCAACACTAGGTTATGCCAGTTACATTGTTCCCGATCGTCTTGTTGCTTCATTTACATTAAGAAAAGAATATTTGAAACATTTTGCAACTACCATTTCGATGCTTTATAGCGGTGCCATTGATTACAGGTTCTCTTATGTGTATGGTGCAGACTTCAACCGTGATGGTTTTAATGGTAATGATCTTATCTATATTCCAAAAGACCCTTCAGAGATCACATTTACCAACTTTACTTATCCGAATGGAGTGACCTATACAGCAGCTGAGCAGAGTGCATTATTCTTTAAATACATAGAGCAGGATAAATACCTGAGAAATCATAAAGGACAATATGCAGAACGCAATGGTGCACAGGCGCCATGGAGAAACCAGGTAGATGTTAAGATTCTCCAGGATCTCTTCATTAATGTTGGAAAACATAAAAATACCGTCCAGTTGAGTCTCGACATTTTCAATTTTGGAAACCTGCTGAATGCAAACTGGGGTAAAGTAAAAACTGTAAATGCGAGCTCTGTACTTGTACCAACAAACCAGAACAATCTTGTAGCCGGTCCGGGCGGCACGGTTAGACCAACATTCCGTCTGGCAACTGACAGAAACAATCCCGTTACAGATACCTTCAGAGATAATGTAAGTGTCACTTCTACTTACTTTATGCAAATGGGTATCAGGTATATTTTTAACCAGTAATGATTTTTAGTTTGTATAAAAAGGCCTTTCATGTTGAGAGGCTTTTTTTATTGGTTCAATTACTAATTACTGATTATTGATTATTTGACAGCAACAGGCTAGGGGCTAATGACCAAAGACTAATGACTCCGGACTGCCGACTATCGACTCTCAATCCTACCCCATCCCCATTTCAAAAAAGCAGGCATGGCTCTCCCCCATGTTTTTACATCGTGTTTACCATCTTCATAATTCACATAATGAATATCATTTTCATTACTATATCCTTTTTTCTCGAGTTCTTCAATTAATCCAAGCGTATCATCAATTGAATCAATAATGCCGTTGTTATTCCTGTCCATTCTTTCATCGTGCGATCCCGTTGTAAAATAGAATTTAAGTCCCGGCTTGTATTCACCTTCCCGAATCAGCTTATGAATTATGCGATCTGTGGCTTCATTGTATCCGTCATGAACATCTTTCAGCCTCCACCAAAATGAACCTGAAAAAACGCCCACCCTGGAAAAAATTTTCGGATAATGCCACACAGTATCAATTGCGGAAAGTCCACCTAATGAAAACCCAGCATAAGCGATCTCCTTAAAACTTTTTTGAAAATTTGTTTCGACGTAGGGTATCAGCTCTTTAAAAACAAATTGCTGATGCAGGCCTGCCTTTGCACCTCTGCCTTTAAAATCCTTTAATGATGCTGTGCCATATTCCATTTTTCTGTCATTACTGCAATGAATGCCTGCACAAATAAGTGGCATTATTTGGTTTTTCGCATACAATTCTCCAAGCATTTCGGCAAAATGGAATTTTGGCAGATCCTGGCCATCATTAATGATCAAAAGGCTTGTTTCAACGGTAGCTGAAGCAAAAGGAGGAAGATATAGAGCAACCAGGACTTCCCTATTCAGGTTGGTAGAATTGAATGTGATATGCTGTACGGGAACTCCGGTCTGCGAACGCTGCATCCCCGCAAAATTAAGGGAACAGCGTCAAAGACAATTACATTATACCGCAAACAATCTTGTAGGCTTTTTTGTTTTTTACCCCTTTAAAAAATACATTTGGTTAGTTGCGCAGGAAAATATTTTAATCAAATCAAACTAAACATTATGAAGAAGATCGGCGTGTTACACGGAAAAGAAAGAAGTTTTCCCATGGCTTTTGTTGAAAGAATAAACAGTAAGAATATTTCTGGTATTGTTGCCGAGCCGGTTCGCATTGATAAAGCCATTCAGGGGGAACCTACAGGCTATGCCGTGATTATTGACCGGATTTCGCAGGATGTGCCTTTCTACAGAACATGGTTAAAGAATGAAGCGCTGACAGGTACTGCAGTCATCAATAATCCGTTTTGGTGGAGCGCCGATGATAAGTATTTCAATAACTGCTTAATGACAAAAGTAGGGGTACCTATTCCTAAAACGGCGATCATTCCTTCGAGGGAACATCCCGATGATACATCAGAAGAATCATTCAGCAATCTTGCCTACCCGATGGATTGGGAAGCGATCTTCAACTATGTTGGTTTTCCTGCTTACATGAAACCTTTTGCAGGCGGCGGATGGAAACATGTTTATAAATTAAAAAGCAAAGAAGAATTTTTTGAAAAACATAGTGAGACCGGTCAATTGGTGATGCTGCTCCAGGAAGAAATTGTTTTTACTGAATACTATCGATGCTACTGCATTGGCCGAAAACATGTTCGTATCATGCCTTATGAACCCAGCAATCCGCATCATCTTCGTTATGTGGCAAGTTTTACTCCATCACCAGAGCGGTTAAAACAAATGGAAGAGATCGTGCTTCGCATTTGCAATTATCTTGGTTATGATTTTAATACCGTGGAATTAGCCATAAGGGATGGTGTTCCTTATGCCATTGATTTTTGCAACCCGGCCCCTGATGCAGAACGCAGCAGTGTTGGTGAAGAAAATTTTGCATGGGTTGTCGAAACCGCTGCCAACTACGCGATCGAAAGAGCCATGCAACATAAAGATGAACAGGATAATTTAACATGGGGTGAATATGTGAAACGTGGAGCGGATAAAACATCATTGGTATAGGGATTTGTAATTAGGAATTGGGAATTTGTTTGGCGAATCGTGTTATTTAACTTTATGAACTATAAAGGCTACAAAGAATTAGAATGTTATATCCAGGCAAGATTGCTCAGAATATTTATTTCTGAGTTGGTCAAGAAATTACCGGTCCATGAAAAATTCTTGCTCGCTGCTCAAATTATTGATTCTTCCAGGTCCATAACCCGGAATATTGCCGAAGGTTATGGACGATATACGTATACTGATACAAGAAATTTTTTCATTATAGCAAGAGGTTCTGTCACGGAAACCATGGAACATCTTGCAACTGCATGTGACGAAAAATATATTACTAAAGAAGAATTGACAACAGGAGAAGAAAAGTGCGAGTTGGTGTTTAAATTAATAAATGGATATATTTCATATTTGGATAAATCAAAAAATAAGGCAAGTTCAAATCAACCGAATTCCTAATTACAAATTCCCAACTCCCAAAAATGGCAACACTTAACTATAAAACCTTCACTCTCGGCGTTGAAGAAGAATACATGGTGCTTGATCCCGAAACAAGAGAACTCAAAAGTCATGAGCAAAAAATAGTGCACGAAGGGCAAAAAGTGATCAAGGATAAAGTAAAGGCCGAAATGCACCAGGCAGTAGTGGAAGTAGGCACTGATATTTGTGCTGATGCAGATGAGGCCTGGCAGGATGTCGCAGCGCTAAGGAAAACGATCTCTGAGATCGCAGGCGACCTTGGTTTTGCGATGGGCGCAGCAGGTACACATCCATTCAGTCATTGGGAAAGCCAATTGATAACGGATCATATTCGCTATAATGAACTGGTAAATGAATTGCAGGAAGCAGCACGAAGCAACCTGATCTTTGGTTTGCATGTGCATGTAGGAATGGAAAGTCGTGAAATGGCCAATCATATCGCAAACAGCACAAGGTATTTCTTACCTCATATTTATTCATTAAGCACCAACTCTCCTTTTTGGGAAGGAAGATTGACAGGCTATAAATCTTTCCGGACAAAAGTGTTTGATAAGTTTCCACGCACCGGGATCCCTGAAGCCTTTGACAGCATCGAATCATACGAGAATTATGTGAAGCTGTTGGTAAAGACCAATTGTATTGACAATGCTAAAAAAATATGGTGGGACCTTCGCGTTCATCCATTTTTTAACACTGTTGAATTTCGTATCTGTGATATTCCATTGACAGTCGATGAGACCATTACATTGGCCACACTTTTCCAGGCCATCTGTGCAAGGATATATTTATTGCGAAGTAAGAATTTGAATTTTATTCAATATTCGCGGGCGTTGATAAATGAAAATAAATGGAGGGCAAGCCGCTATGGTCTTGACGGCCGGATGATAGACTTTGGCAAAGAAGAAGAAGTAAATACCCGCGCACTTTTGTATGAACTGCTTGATTTTATTGAACCCGTTGTCGATCATCTTGGCAGTCGTCATCGTCTTGCCTATATTCATAAAATATTAGAAAACGGTACCGGTGCAGACAGGCAACTAAAAGTTTTTGAAGAGACAAAAAACCTGGTAAGCGTGGTGGACTATATCCGCGGACAGTTTTTAGCCGGTATATAAATTAAACTCATGAATCATTTTAATATGAAAAAAATTTCAACATTATTATTTGTGGTCATCTCCTTTTGCTTTATTTCTTGTGGTGGGTCAGAAGAGAACAGTACAGCGAGTTCACCAACGACAAATGAAATTCCTTTAATTGTTCCTGATAATGCGGCAACCACTCCGCTACCCAGCACCGATACTGCCACTACACTTTACCACACGTGGGCACTCGATAGTATTAATGGTAAGGCGCCTGATTCAAACTATTTTTCTCTCGGCAGCCCCTACCTTATTTTCGATAGTCTGAAAAAAACAATTGCCGGCTTTGGCGGTTGTAACGGAATAAATGCAAAATTGAAAGTAACCGGGCAGCGCCTGGCTTTTGATAGTCTCACCGTTTCATCACAGCAATGCAAGGGTCAAGGAAAAGAATTTGAAAGAAAGTTGCTTGCGGGCTTCCGAAGCGGTAGAACAACGTATAAGATCCAAAACGGGTTCCTTCATTTGAATGTCGGTGGCGGTTCTATTTTTATTTTAAGAAAGATCGGTTGAAAAAGAATTCCAAGAATCTGCGCATTTGCAGCAAAGGGCATAAATATTACAAAAGCAGCGATTGTCCTGTTTGCCCTGTTTGCGAAAGTGAACGAAAACCGGAAGCAGATTTCCTTTCGATACTTAGTGCCCCGGCAAGAAGAGCTCTTGAAAGTAAGGGCATCGATTCGCTGAAGAAGCTATCATCATATTCTGAAGCGGATCTATTAAAGCTTCACGGTATGGGGCCATCCTCTCTTCCAACGCTAAAGAGTGTATTGAAAGAAAAGGGTCTTTCATTTAAGAAGAAATAATTTAGCCAGATGTCGTTTACTATCGATGCGTCAAGGATCGTCTTTCAGCCTGTAAAAGTGACGTTTCTTGAAATGCATGAGCGAAAAGAATTGCCTGCGTTGCTTCCCGGAACAAGATTTGAATTACTACGAAGACCTGTTGCGGTAAATGTTTACCGGGAATATTATTATGGGGTTGGTGAAAAATATTTTTGGTTAGACCGGATGGTAATGCCCGATGCCGAACTTTTCCATAAGATCAACGCAGATAATGCCGAAATATTCCTGTTTTATGTAAAAGATGAAGTAGCGGGTTATATTGAATTCATTAAAGAAGAAAAATTTGTTGAGATCCTTTATTTTGGGTTGATGCCTGCTTTTATTGGAAGAGGTTATGGAAAATATTTTTTAGAATGGGTGACTGGTAAGGCGTGGAGCTACAACCCGGAGTGGATACAATTGAACACCTGCACACTTGATCATCCCAATGCACTAAGCACTTATAAAAAGGCAGGTTTTAACGAGGTGCGAACCGAAATACAACAAAGGAGAGTTATACCATAAATTCACAATGCGATGATATTAATGCAAGCCGCGATCGCGGGTGGAATAGTGCTCGCAATACTTCTCGGTCTTTTGCTTCTGATCGGGGTTCCGGTATTGGTTACCCTGTTAATGAGACTATATTGGAAGGTTGCCGGCAAAAAAGACAGCGTCAAAAAAAAACGCTACAAAGAAATCATCCCTTTTATATCGATAGTCATCTTTTCAATCGTTGCGCTGCTCCTGCTGTTTTATCTGCTTGTCAAATTACTTAGTGGTGTTTATCCTTCTTTTGAATAATATGTTTATTGTATTGTCTCTTCAATTTTCGTAGATATCGTTATCGACGGATGTTTGTTGGGTGCATTCACAGCACTCAGCACAAGAAATCTCAAAGACACTTCGGGCTTTCTATCAATGGTCTTTATTTCGATCGTTGTTTTTTCGCCGGCCTTCAAAGTAACGATATCATTATTGTTGTGAAATGTTAAGCTGTTCTGATTTTGCAAAACAATTGCGGTGCTTGACAGATTTTCAACTTCCAAGCCCAACACATTGTATTTGCCTATATATTTTGCCGAAGTCACTTTCAATGAACTTTGAATTAAAGGCACAAGAAATTCATTTCTACCGATCAGCAGATCTTTGAACACGGCCACCGTTCTCCTGTTCATTAATGCATCTTTTATACTTTCGGCGGTTCTTTCCTTAGCAAAAACCAATGTCAATGGCCGATGTCCGCCTTGAGGCACTTTAAAATCCCAATCGATGAGCTTATGAATATCACTCGTGCCCATGATTGTTAAATTGTTATCCAAAGCAATCTGCAATGCTTCGTCGGAATAAGTTTTATCGTTGACCACTTCAATACCATCCAATAATTTTTCACGAATCAGCAACCGGTGCACATCAGTTAATGTTGCCATACCATCTTTCCGTTGCGGCGTCCAGTTAGGATGATTCCAGAAAGTAAAGGCTCCTTGCTTTTTTGCTTCACGAAAAACCTGGATCGAGTCGTCCACCAATAACTTATTGGGATCCGAAAGAAAAATTGCATTGTTGTGACCCGGCGGCATCTTCCTTGTTATTTCAGACCCTTTCACTATGATCAGATCATGATTGGCCGCTTCTTCTATTGCAATATGGTAAGAACGGTTTCTGTCGGGATGCGGGATATCGTCTTTGTGAGGCTGGTACTCCAGATGTTCCGTCAATGAAATTGCGTCAAGCCCATCCAACAACGCCTCTTGTACTCTAATGTCGGGCCATACACTTCCATCAGAAAAAACTGTATGTTGGTGAAAATCGCATTTTAAAGTTTTGTAGCCCGGAATATCCGGGAACTTCAGTTTGCGACCGATCGCATGACTGTGATCCTGGGAAAAACCAGCAATGGAAAAAAAGAGGAAGCAAACAACGATCAGTTTTCGCATAGCAATTAGTTTGTGGCAAAATAAAGAATATATTGGCTGGGAGAATTATTTTATTGTCACTACGTCGTGATGCAACTGTTTTGTTATTTTTTTCTTCTACACCAGATCGCGTTTAAAACGGTAGTAAATTTGATAACTAAATCAAAAACTTAGGAATGAAAAAACAACCTTCACTTATCTTTTGTATCCTGATGGACTTTGTCGGTTATGCTACCTATGCAGTTCCTTTCCTTGGTGAGTTTGGTGACATTTTGTGGGCACCACTCTCTTCTATGATCTTCATGGCTACATTCGGCGGATGGAAAGGGGTGTTAGGTGGTTTTGGTAATTTCATGGAAGAAATATTACCCGGAACCGATTTTATCCCAAGCTTTACCATTATGTGGTTCATTCAAAACATGCAAAAGAAAAATACGGTCACCACGGTCAAGACCCTGCGATAACGATCACTTGAAGGATCCATTATCAACATCGCGGATAAAGCCGATCACGCCGTCAAAGAATCTTTTCTGATCATCATACATGGCAAGATGGCTGCCGTCAGGACAATATAAGTAACGACCTTTTTGTACCAGCTTGCTTTGCTCTTCCATTGCTTTAGGATCCATCGTGTCATGTTTTGCGCCGATCATTAATGTTGGAATTCTTATTTCTTTCAGGCGATCCTTAATATCCCAATTCGCCAGGTTACCGGCAATGCCAAACTCCGATGGCCCTTGCATCATTACATAGATAGTTTGGTTTATATCAGCAAAAGATCGGGTAACCGGTTCCGGCAATGGATTAAGGCGGCATAAATGTTCATTATAAAAATTTGGTATCAATAATTCCATATACCGTGGATTGCCAAAATCACCTTTAGCTTCCATTGCTCTAACCTCCGCCAGCACTTTTGGATCCATTTGTTTTGCTAAAACTTCCTGGGCATATTTTCCATATTCGGGACAGCTTGCCATCATGTTGGCGACTAATAATGCTTTCATGTTGTTCTGGTATTTCAACGCATACTGCATTCCAAGTATGCCACCCCACGAATTTCCGAGTATGTAAAAGTTAGTTGAGTCTGCCCCGATTGCCTGACGCACCTGTTCTACTTCTTCAACAAAGCGATCAAGCACCCATAAACTTGTATCTGTCGGTTTATCCGAATTACCACAACCCAGCTGATCATATTCATAGAATTCAAAACCTTCTTTGGGAAAAAAGCTTTCAAACACTTCCATATACTGATGAGTTGCTGCCGGGCCACCATGCAGCAACAAAACTTTTATTCTTGCATTGTTTCCAAAACGTTTTGTCCATACTTTAAAGTCACCTGAAGCAGTTTTGATCGGTATCATTTTTATTCCCGCCATTTGTACACCGGTATCGCCATAATTGAAATATTCATATAAATGTATATCGGCGCCGCCCGATGTATTTGCAGTAGCGACTCCGCTGGTGCCTTGATCGCAGGAAATAATAACAATACTGAGTGAAATAGAAACAACAAGCTTTCTCATAACGTAGTTTTTAGACGTGAAAAGGTAGTGATTTTATTTTTAGTTACTTTACCAAAAATTACCTGCTATGAGATTTTTATTTGCTTTTTTTCTTTTGCCTTTATTGTCTGTTGCACAAACAAAGAATGACACCATACAATTGATACAAAGAACCGCGGCTCTTTATGACCTTGAATATAGCAATGCCGAAGCGGATTCACTGATCGATAATTTGAACAACTACAGTCAGATCATAAAGGGAATGCATAAAACACTTCCTGAAAATAATATTCCATATCCTTTTGCATTTAACCCGGTTCCCTATGGGGTGATAAAACAAAGGATGACACAAAAGATTGTCTTGCCCATCCGCACCGGGCTGCGCATGCCAAAAAATAAAAATGATCTTGCATTTTATTCGATACCTGAATTGGCAGGACTGATAAGGTCAAAACAGATCACATCAGTTGAACTGACCAAATTCTTTCTTGACCGCTTGAAAAAATGGGGCGACACACTGGAATGCGTCATTACGCTTACGGAGGATACGGCATTGGCGCAGGCGGCAAGAGCAGATGAAGAATTAAAGAATGGAAAATATCGTGGTTTGCTTCACGGGATTCCTTATGGATTGAAAGATTTGTTTGCGGTAAAAGGATATAAAACCACGTGGGGCACTACGCCCTACAAGGACCAATACGTAGATGAAGATGCTTATGTGTACAAGAGATTAAGATTTGCCGGAGCGGTTCTTTGTGCTAAACTTTCTCTCGGAGCGCTTGCATTCAACAATAAGTGGTTTCGGGGAGAAACAAAAAATCCGTGGAACCTGAAACAAGGTTCGAGTGGATCCTCTGCAGGTTCTGCAGCTGCTGTTGTTGCAGGACTACTTCCCTTTGCCATCGGCACTGAAACGTTAGGTTCGATCGTATCTCCCGCTACCAGATGTGGTGCAACGGGATTGCGGCCAACATTTGGTTCTATCAGTCGTTCCGGCGCCATGGTGCTCTGCTGGAGTTTGGATAAGGCGGGTCCCATGTCCCGCAGCGCTGAGGATTGCGCCATCGTTTTTAATTATATCAGAGGAACGGATGGTAAAGATGCAGGTTCGGTTGATAAATATTTTCTCTATGATGGCGTGGTCAACTTCAAAAAACTCAGGGTGGCTTATGCGGACAATTATTTCAGAAGATTGGCTCCCGATGCCCCTGAAAGAAAAGTACTGGACGTATATAAAACACTGGGTGCAGATCTCAAAGCAGTTGAGTTTCCTGATTCTGCTGTGTATCCTGTAAACCTGATCAGTATTATTTTAAATGCTGAAAGTGCTGCAGCTTTTGATGAGTTGACAAGAACCAATCGGGATGATTTGATCGAAAGACAGGACAAAGGTTTTTGGCCAAATAGTTTTCGTGCTGCACGATTGATTCCCGCTGTTGAGTATATCAATGCAAATCGCTATCGCTACAACCTGTGCAAAGCCATCAATGATTTTATGAAAGATTATGATGTGGTGATCGTGCCGAGTTTTGCAGGCAGGCAATTAGCTATTACAAATCTTACCGGTCATCCGGTTGTGGTAATACCAATGGGTTTTAACCAGAATGGATCGCCATTAAGCATCACACTTATTGGCAATTTGTATGATGAAGCAACAATCCTTGCGACCGCAAAAGCCTACCAGGATAAAACGGATTTTAATAAGAAGCATCCGGAGAAGTTTCTGCAATGAGTTACTTGTTGTTGGTTAATAGTTGATTTTTTTCTTTGAGTTTAGATTGCTTCGGTCGACCGAACAAGCATCACAAATTAGAACGCTTTCTGTCGGCCTCGCAAAAACGAAGGGTCCGCGGTGTGGATGCCTTTACACCCGTCCGGAGTCTTCGTCATTGCAAGGCTTGTCGAGAGTGATGTGTGCACTTGTGGAGACAAGACATGCCTTGTCTCTACTAAAAAAAAGAACTGAAGGCGACAGGAAACATAACGCAACCGAAAAACCTAAGATTACTATTCGCAAAGCCAACTTCTAATCACGATTAGCTTTCAATTAATCACTATTCCAATGTCCCGATTATTACTGTCCTGCTTCGAAATTGGCCGCTAGCCCGATAAACATATTTTGCTTGACCCTGGAGTGTTTCCCTTGGAAATTGCTGATAAATGAGCGTAGTGGCCATGTCTTGTAATTGACGGAAGCTATCGTCGTCATCAATGTAGTTTTCCTTTAAAGTCAAAATAGCCGACACATATTTTAACCTGCTATTGTACATTGTGTCGTAAACTCTGATCTCTGGTACCAGGTATTGTCCCAGACTATCCGTAATTAATCTTTCTAATTTTTTACTTTCTCCCTGGTTATATGAGGACCGGCTATAATCCGATCTTGCCGATGGTATTGATGGTATCAATTGGAACAGAAGCACTGATACGCCGTAAGAAATGAGGATCGGCAAAAGTATTTTGCCGATTGTTAATCCCGGCTGTTCTAAAGTGGGGTTATAAGGAATAAGCTTTGTTCCTGCCACTCTATCCCCGAGTCGTCTGCTTGTGTTCGTCATTGCCACGATGACTTCAATAATCCAGATAATGCAAAATATATTTCTTACCAAACTCTGTAATGGAGTAGCAACTTGCCCTGTTTTATTATCAACAATTTGAAGTTTCAGGATTCGTTTTGCTAAACTTCGTCCGTTTATGATGTCCTTGCAGAAATACAGGGCAAAGCCAAAAAGGGTCATATACATCATTGGCCCACCCATTGGATTGAAGTCTGTAGGTTCATGAGACACCTTGACTGCATCAGAAAAATTTGAAATCATTCCTGGAACGAAAAATATCATTACGATGACTGTCATGAACACATGGTCTAACAACATTGCTGCAAGTCTTGTCCCTATAGTAATTGTTTTGTTGTCAGCTGAAGTCATATATCGAAATTAAGGAAATGATTCTTTGGATTTGGATTGCTTCGTTTCTTCGCTGTTAGATTGCTTCGGCCGACTCAATAATTCTAACAATGAAAGAATCCTCTGTCGGCCTCGCAATGACGAGACTCCGTTGTGATGAACACACTCCTACCAGCCGACGTCTTCGTCATTGCGAGGATTGTCGATAGTAATGTGCAGGGTTGGTGGTTGTTGACGACAAGCCGAAGCAAACTAAAAAAGAAAAAAGAAACCCCAGATTGCGCGAATAGAATTACCAAACGCTGAAGGATGTGACGCATAATCCCGATAACTATCGGTAGCGACGCCAAATTGCTCAATGATGAGGTGAACGATGAACGGAGCGTCGCAACAAAAGCTAAATAGTAGTATCACAGCCGGAC
>Ga0075418_10005999_pt1 | contig 13713 bp, 14 predicted proteins | sample SoiMetdeltSBSDD2_FD_81776 | JGI IMG/M metagenome (GOLD analysis project Ga0075418, IMG submission 81776) | Bulk soil microbial communities from a Populus tree surrounding site in Tennessee, USA - Soil MetaG P. deltoides SBSDD2 | ecosystem: Environmental > Terrestrial > Soil > Tree plantation...
AGCTGACAAAGGTTTGCATAATGAATAAAATCTTCTTTTTTCTCACTGAATAAGGGCGGGTTACTTTTTTTAAATGAATCGATCTTGTTTGACGAAATAGTGAATTCCATGATCTCATCAAGATAATATGCATTAAAGAGCTGATTTCTCCATTGAAGCAATTCATTATAGACCATCGTCTGTTGAAGTAGATCCGTCTGCAGATTCCTGCACACCTGGTCGTATCGGGCAATGGCATTTGCCACTGAAGCCTTTTTAAAATAGCGAAGGCCGCCAGAGTTTTTCAATTGCTGCAGCGTGGCATCCTGAAAAGTAACTTTAAAATTCCTTGTTCCAAATCTGCCATAATAATACCAGGTGCCCCCAGGTAAATCTTTTATATTAAATTGTTGGACGAGACTTCTGAAAGTATCGATCCTGCTTGTAGCAAAATTGATCTCAAAAACATTATACTTTATTTCTGCGGTATCCTGCTTAATGTCTTCGTACAAGGTTTGGGCATATTGTTTTTCCCGCTGATGCTCAACATAATGTTCCCGCTGATTCTCCACAAAAAATCCAAGCGTTACCGCAAGGAACAACATAAGAAACTCCCAAAAATAATGTGTCCATTTTTTTCTTGGCGTATGCGTATGTGCATGTACTTCCATAAAAAATTATTTGAATTGATACTCTTTCTGAATTGACTCAATTAAAGAAGTTGCTTTTTCTTTCATTTGATTTAATAAATGATTGATGAAATTTGAACCGGCCCTCCAGTAATTCAATTTGTTCACTACATCATTCAGCAATGTCGGAAAGCTATCTTTTAATGGCGGATTACCCGATGGCCTCTCTATAATAAAAATACCTGTGGCGTCTTCAGCATCTTTAAAAACTGCCATTTTTTTAAACAATCCTCCATCAAAAACTCTAGAAGCAAGATTCCGGTAATCTTCAAGTTGCGTTTCTTCCAGCCCCTGCTGGTTAGAAATAGTTCTGTATAAAACGTCATAAGCCATTATCTGGTCTGCAATGGATCTGTTGCTGACTAACCGGAGCCCACCTGAGTTTTTTAGTTGTTGCATGGTGCCATCCGATGAAAAGAAATACTGACGCCGGGTAATGCTCCGTCCCCAATAATAGACGTCCGAACTATTCCCGGAAAAACTATTTTCTATAAAAGCCTTGCTTAACGAATCATACATCATATGGCGTTCATTCCGCAACTGAATTAGCTGGGTGAGATTGGCTGTATCTGCTTTCAGGTCTTTCACAAGAGATTGCATAAATTGTTTTTCCCGGTTCTTCTCAATTTTGTGCTCCAACTGATATTCTGCCAAAAAGCCACAGAACACAGCAAGGAATAACATTAAGAACTCCCAGAAATAATGTGTCCATTTTTTTCGTGGTGTATGAGCGTGGTGGTGGACTTCCATAAAAATCAGTTTATCTTATAACTGCTTCTCAGTTTTTCTAAAAGTTTATGATTCGCTTTAATGTACTCATTCATTTGAAGTGTACGGGTCGAGATCAGCATTTGCTTATAAAATGAAATGATATTAATCGCTTCTTCTCTTTCAAATGAAGAAAGTCCCAGGATTTTGCCATCTATTATTTTATCACCCTGCCGGTAACGGTTGATTATGGCAAGCATCGGCGCACCGGGATCCTCATCCATACTCCTTAATTTGTTGGTCCATCCAAAATCAAAATGTTTTAAAATAAAAGGCTTTACCGGGCTGGCAAAAAATTGGTACTCCTGTTCATTACGGATCCGGACATTGTTGATGCAAACACTGATATCGCCGAAAAATTTCTGAAGCTTTTCGTCCTGAAAATACCGTAGTGTGCCGGAATTCCGCAGCTGACTGAGAATACCATCTTTTGGTTCAAAACTGTAAGTGTTGGCAAGATACATTACTGTGGTGTAGGCCGGATAAAAACTCCGGGGCAATACAGTAAGTGAACTATCCTGAAAATAGCCGATAAGCCAGTCCATATCTTTTTCTTTTTCCAGGCGAACCTTAACCTTGCCGGCCACAACGATAGAGTCACCCAGAAATTCTGAATACAATTCCCTGGCATATTGCTTTTCACGTTGGTGCTCGATATAGTGCTCCCGTTGATTCTCTACAAAAAAGCCTAGTGTGACCGCCAGGAACAACATGAAGAATTCCCAAAAATAATGTGTCCATTTTTTTCTGCCCCGATGTATATCGGGTTCTGCCGTGTGTGAGTGGTGATGAACTTCCATTTTTTGTTTTAAATTGAAGGTTTTGTTTTATAGATCCTTTTATGTTTTACTCAAGATCATAATCGTCTTTCAACGTCATCAGCAATGTTTCTGCTTTTTTTAGCAGGTCCTGGTCCGCTCGCAAATTCAATACATTATTTCCTTTCAAATAGTGAATTATGTAGCGTAACTGGAAAAGCTTTTCTTTATCGGCATTAAATAAAGGATTCCCTTCGGGGCGGATGATTCTTCCATAGTTGGCCATACTATCAATATTCATCATTACCATTGAATCCAAAACTGACCCATTAAAAACTCCAGAAGCTATCTTCATATATTCTTCCCTGGTCGAGGACTCCTGTTGGAACAACGCCAGCACGTTCCTCAATTCTACATCGTACTGTATGATGGCGACGGCAGAAGAAGATTTATGGATCAGCCGCATGTTGCCCGCGTTTTTCAATTGTTGAAGCGTTCCGTCATTCGGAATAAACCGGACATCATAGAAACGCGTTGCATATCTGCCGAAATAATAGAGATCACTGCTTTGGTTTTCCAAATTTGCGGAAGCCAACAGCATTGAAAAAGAATCAAGCAGGTTGACTTTTCTTTTCCGGTTTTGGATAACTGCTTTTAAGCTGGCCGTATCAAATTTTATATCCCGGTAGAGTTGTTTAATAAATTGTTTTTCGCGGTCTTTTTCAATTTTGTGTTCCAGCTGATACTCTGCCAAAAAACCACAGAATACAGCAAGGAATAACATCAGGAACTCCCAGAAATAGTGCGTCCATTTTTTTCGCGGTGTATGAGCGTGGCTGTGTACTTCCATATAATTATTGATTATTCGTTGGTTTCTGTCGTAGCTTTTTCATGATCAACTTTTCCATTTCTACACAGGCTACTCTTGCATCACGAAATGCGTCAAGACTTCGTCGGAGCCTCTCCAGACGCAGTGTAAGAGCGGCGCCCATATCATGACGAAAAACAACTACTTCATTACCGGTAAGCGCATCCCGGTGTCCGGCTATTTTTTCCATTTTCACGGGGTCGGAATAATTACTGGTATCAAGAACAAGCTGGCAAGTGAGATCATAACTTTTATAAAGGGCAGGGATAAACAGTTCGGTATAATATTTCCTTTCAAATTCCTGGTTACGCGATTGTGCAAAATTGTTGATGCGTTCGTAATCCATCAGTTTTTTCAAAAACTCAATATTGCCCACATAGCGGATTGCGCCGGATGCTTTCATCTGATCATAAGTTTCTTTCCGGACAAAATAATTCCGTATCCATACTGCTCCCATTTTTCTTGCGAAAGCGGCCCGGTCAATCGTGGTACTATCCTGGAGCAGCCAATTTACCAGCAAATCGTGGTTAGCAACAATGATTTGGTCCTCGTCAAGCAATGAATCCAGGATTTCAATATTGGTCTGCACATCCACGAGCATGCTTTGCAAAAATTGCTTTGCGCGGTCCCGTTCAATTTTATGTTCCAATTGGTACTCTGCTAAAAATCCGCAGAATACAGCCAGGAACAACATGAGGAACTCCCAGAAATAGTGCGTCCATTCTTTTCTTGACGTATGGGCGTGATGGTGTACTTCCATAATAATTTATTTCAGGTGGTATTCTGTTTTTAAGTCGCTTATTAACGTAGTAGCACGAATTAGTAATGTATCCGCGCTTGTTACTTTTCTGTTTAAGAATCTTGAGCGAACCAATTCAATGTACTCGTTAAAAATTGCCTTGTCGTACGTTAGTAAGGGCGGGCGAGTTGATATAAAAGAGTCGATCCGTTTTTGATCAGGAAAATATTGACTGGACTGGTAAAGGTTATTGGCCACTGCATTGTATCGAAATTCAAATATCCGGGCTCTCATCTTTCTGACTTCGGTGTGCATCATTTGATCCATTTCTTCGAGCGTTTTCATTTTTCTGCAGAGCTGATCATATTGAGCCACCTTTTGTCCGAGTGATTTATTAGTAAAATATCGTAATGAACCGGAAGATTTCATCTGCTGAAGCGTTGCATCATTCGATACGAATACCCGATGGGCTCCTCCCCATAATCCATACCAATACAATTTGCCCGAAGGAATTTCGGTTGGGTTGTTAGCTGAAAGTAATTGTAAGAGAGTATCCACATTGTTTGCCGCATAGGTCACATACTTTACATAGTTTTTTAACTCTGCCGTATCTGAGGCGAGATCGTCAATCATGGAGGCCGCAAACACTTTAGCCCGTTTGTGTTCTATATTATGTTCCCTTATATTCTCTGCCATAAATCCACAGAACACCGCAAGAAACAACATGAGAAACTCCCAGAAATAATGGGTCCATTTTTTTCTTGAGGTGTGAGAATGGTGGTGTACTTCCATAAAAATCTATTGAAGATGATACCGGTGCTTAAAATATTCAATAAGCCTGCTTGCTCTAAGTTTTATTTCCTGAAGGAGGTCGATAATTATATGTACGGCATCCGCATAATCACTTAACATAGTAAAATATTTGTTTATCATCTCCATGTCTTTCTTATACAAAGCAGGTGTTGGATAAGAAGGGCTATAGCTTAAAGCTTTATAATTGGTCAGCGAATAAATAATATCCCTGATCCTATTCTGCCGGTCCTGGAATCCACCTGTTTCACCCTTGATATATAACCGAAGCAAATTATCATAGGATAAAATACTATCCACATCATTTTTTGGCAGCAATCTGAAACCACCGGCATTTTTCAGTTGTTGCAGGGTCCCTTCAGTATAAATGAGATCGTCGAAATTTTGTGAATGCCGAAATAAGTCTAAAAGACAGGCATCAGATTGATTACCCTCGATCAATTTATTAAAGCATTCGGGCATGGCTTTAAAGGCGGCAGACTTTGCTTCGAATGATCTTCTAATAATTGCAAACCGGCCAGTGTCCGTTTTCAGATCTTGATAAAAAGACAGGATATACTGTCTTCCCCTTTGTTTTTCCACCTTATGCTCTCTTAAATTTTCTGCCATGAACCCACAGAACACAGCGAGGAATAACATGAGAAATTCCCAGAAATATTCTGACCATTTCTTTTTACCAGGATGTGAATGATGATGTACTTCCATGCCAACTTTTTATTGTTGAATAAAAGTCAGTTTCATGGCCGGATGATGCCTGTATTAAAAGGGTGGAGTATTAATCTCAAAAGATAATTAATTTTCCAATGCTGGTTGTAATTTTAAATTGACTAAATGACCTCAACTACTTCATTTGATGTAATTGTTCTTGGTGTTGGTTCCATGGGATCAGCAACATGTTACTATTTAGCTAAACGTGGTTATAAAGTTTTAGGGCTGGAACAATTTGATATCGCACATGAATTCGGATCCCACACGGGACAAAGCCGCATCATCCGTAAAGCCTATTTTGAACACCCGGATTATGTGCCACTCATGCAAAGAGCTTATGAAAACTGGAAGTACATCGAACAAGAAACCGGGGAACAGGTTTATTTTAAAACAGGTTTATTGTACGCCGGCAATTCAACAAATGACATAATAAAAGGAGTGCAGCTTGCTGCTTCTTTATATGATATCGAACTGGAAAAATTGAACACGAGTGCAGCGTTAAACCGTTTTCCTCAATTTAGTTTTCCAAAAACCTTTGAAGTTGTATTTGAACCCGAGGCAGGATTTATCCCACCTGAAAAAGCGATCAGGCTTTATGCCGAACAGGCAAAAAAGAATGGAGCGATCATTCATCCTAATGAAAAGGTAATAGAATGGAAACAAGATGGAAATAGTGTAACAGTAAAAACTGACAACGGCATTTATCGATGTAATAAACTCATTATTACTGCCGGTGCATGGACCGCTAAAATGACCCCTGGGATTGCGGATAAAATAAAGGTAACAAGACAGTTTATTGCCTGGATAAAAACAAAAGATGATCATCAATTTGAATTGAACAAATTCCCCTGCTGGATGATCGGTGATGACGATAAACATGGTTGTTTTTATGGATTTCCATTATTAGATATAAAAACATTTGGTGAACCTGCAGGATTAAAGCTGGCCCACCATTTCCCGGCGCAAATAACCGATCCTGACCAGGTGAACAGGCAAACCACCGAAGATGATTTTAAGAATGTAGAGTATTGCCTTGATAAATATTTACCCGGAGTTTTTGATTCCGTACTGAATACAAAGATTTGCTTATACGCCAATTCACCGGATGAGAATTTTATTATCGACCAACTTCCCGGCTACGAAGAAAATATTTCCATTGCCTGTGGCTTTAGCGGTCACGGATTCAAATTCGCCTCGGTAATTGGCGAGATCCTCGCCGATCTGGCAATTAATGGTAAAACAAATCTCCCGATCGGTTTCCTCAATGCAAATCGCTTCGGTTGATTCAGTTTGATTTCAGTAAATTCACATTCCAAATTATTTTTTATGGCATCACGTCGTCATTTTATTCGCAATACTTCAATGCTGGCAGCGGGAACCGCTGTTTTACCAGCTATCGATTCTCCAGGCTTTGCTTACTTTAAAAATAAGATCGCACCAAGCGATCAATTGAATATCGGTGCTATCGGTATCAATGGAATGGGCTGGAGCAATTTGTCGGCTGCAGTAAAAGTTCCCGGTGTAAATGTCGTGGCGCTTTGTGATGTTGATAAGAATGTGCTCGATAAACGAATGACAGAGCTCGCGAAAATGCCCGCCCGTGCCGGTGCGAACGGGAATATCGATGCATCGAAAGTGAAAACCTATGGTGATTACCGGAAATTGTTACAGCAAAAGGATATAGATGCGGTGATCATCGGCACGCCTGATCATTGGCATGCTTTGCAAATGATACATGCTGTTGAAGCAGGTAAGCATGTGTACGTTGAAAAACCTGTCGGCAACTCAATTGAAGAGTGCCGCGCTATGGTTGCTGCACAAAAACGATATAATAAAATAGTTCAAGCCGGTCAATGGCAAAGAAGCCAGCAACATTTCAGAGATGCTGTTGACTTTATAAGAACCGGCCAGTTGGGAAATATCAGGACAGTTAAAGTCTGGTGTTACCAGGGTTGGATGAAACCAGCGCCAAAAGTTCCCGACACAGAACCACCTGCAGGCGTTGACTATGCCATGTGGCTGGGACCTGCACCAACAAAGAAATTCAATGCAAGTCGCTTTCATTTCAACTTTCGCTGGTTCTGGGATTATGCTGGTGGATTGATGACCGATTGGGGTGTTCATCTAATGGATTATGCGGTGTTTGGAATGAATGCAGATGTTCCAAAAACAGTTTCTGCATTAGGAGGAAATTTTGCATACCCCGAACTCTCCCAGGAAACACCCGATACCATGGGAGCATTATATGAGTTTGAGAAGTTTAACCTGATATGGGACCATGCTATGGGGATTGATAACGGATTATTCGGCAAGGACCATGGCATTGCATTTATTGGAAACAATGGTACCCTGGAATTGGATCGCGGCGGTTGGGAAGTGATCGCAGAAAACAGGAGCAAAGAAAAAGTAATGGTGGAAAGAAAGAAACCAACTGATAATGGTCTGCAAAAACACTGGGAAAATTTTGTTGCCGCTATTAAATCAGGCAAACAAGATGACTTGAATTGTCCTATCAGTACCGGTGCTCACATCGCTACTGTTTGTCAACTCGGAAACATTGCATTCCGGTGCCAGGAAAAAATTACCTGGGATAAGGTCAAGCAACAATTGACAAATGAAAAACTGAACCAGCAATATTTATATGCGCATTATCATAATGGATACAAACTTCAAAAGGTTTAATCCTGTTGAAAACTTTTTTATACGAAAAAAAATGGTAGTCGGATTTATAAAATAAAAAATAGATTTATCCCCGTCTTTTAAACCCTTCATATTTTATCACGTCTGTAATACAGCTACCAACTTTTAGTACTCCGCCTAAGAACAAACTGATTCTCAAACCAAACAATCGTATAATAACGATGCTTTGCTGATTGGCACAGTTTTTTATTATAGTAGCAACAGCAAAGTCCTTAGTTGAAATTTTTATTAAATCAAAAACGATCATCTATGAAGACGATGCAAAAAACAATCGCCCTAACAGTAACAGTTCTTTTTTCAACAGTTGTTTTTTCCCAGGTAAATCTTGGTACAAAAGCAACAACACAAGCAGCAGCAAATGCAGCCGTAAGCACAAATGCTATTAACGTAAAGCCCGTTGCGAGTACAGCAACACAAACTACCAAGGCTGCTGTATCAACAACTACCAGCACAGGTGCGGCAGTAAAATCAAAAGCAGTTACTACTGCTGATGCAAAAACATCAAAAGCTTTACAAACAACCAGTGAAGTAAAAAATGATGTAAAAAACAGTGCAGATATCAATGCCACTGCAGCCGCTAATGCACAAGCGTCAAACAACGCATCGGCACAGGCACAGGAACATGCAGCTCCGAATTCAGTTGTTCATGCAGAGATAAATTCCAATACAAACACATCGGCAAATGCAAAAACCGAAGTGAATGTAAATGGTAAGAATACCATAGAAACAACCGAAAGAGCAGCATCAAACATCAGCGCAGCAGCAGAAAAGAAAGCTGATGCGACTGTGGAAACAACTAAAGCTGTAAAGGCAAAAGCTGAAACTGAAGCGAAAGGTGATGTAAAAGCTGCAAAAGAAACTGCGACATCAGTAAAACCAAAAGCAAAAGCTTCTGTTTCAGGTGAAGTGAAGTCTGAAACAAAAGTAAAAGCTTCAAATAATTAAATCCATACGCTGAAATTCTCGTTATCCTTCATCCGATAAATTCTGTCCCGATGCAAAATCGGGACAGAATATTCAAAAAAATCAATTGTAGCATGGCATTTATAAAACATACAGGATTCGTATTGCTGTTACTATTGACCGGTTTTTTTTCAAAGAGCCAGGAGCCAACAGCTACTGAAGAAAAAAAGCCAGTGGTGTTCAAGATCAGCGCCAACTACAATACGGGTCTTAATTATTACGGTAGAGTTGATAATCTTAAGAGCAGTGGATTTTTTCCATTAGCAGAGGTATGGTTCGATGAACGTTTTTATATCAACGCGGCACCCGTATTTGTAAATAATGCTGACGCCTCATTTCAATACGCAGGTACGATCACCATGGCAGGTTACCAATTCAATTCAAAAAATAAATGGCTTGGAAATATTTATTTAGTAAAACCATTTTACAGGGAAAGCAGTGAACTGGTACAATCAGCATTGAAGGCGCAAACAGCAATGACGTTGACATGGCTGAACAAGTATTTAAATATAACCGGGGGTGCCGATGCAAAATTCAGCGATAAAACAGACTATGGTGTTACAGCCGGTATCGATCATATTTTCAGGTATCAATTAAATGACAAGACGGTTTTGGTCATCGATCCATCGGCATATATCAATGCGGGAACCCAGCAGTTCAACAAAAGCTATTTAAAACGAACAAGTGGATTTTTATTTTTCCCGGGGAATGAACAAGTAGTTACAGAATCCGCACAAAAATTCAATATGCTATCCTATGAATTTTCTGCACCAATAATTTTTGCAACAGGAAAATTGCAGCTGTTGTTTACACCAGCTTATGTAATGCCGCAAAATCTTTTGATCATCGAAGGCAGGCCTGATCTCTCTGAAAAAGGAGAGAACATGTTCTATGCTACGATGGGTGCAAAACTGAGTTTCTAGTCTCGCAATAGCCGGACAGCTCTATGAGAGCGGAGGGGCTGCATTTACTGCAGCTCCCTTTTTATTGCAGCTACTGTTTTCTTTTCACTACCAACAAAAATCTTATCCTCCATAATGATCACAGGACGCTTTAAGAAAGTATATTCATCCAAAATATATTGACGATAATCCTTTTCATTAAGCTTTTTATCTTTTAGTTTCCACTCCTTATATTTTATTGCACGGCGACTGAACAATGCTTCGTAGCTGCCTGCCATTTTCTTCATTTCATCGAGCTGGGCGGGAGTTATTTTTTCAAATTTGATATTCTGAAGAGTAAACTTTGAGCCTATTAGTTTATCAATCCCCGTTTCCTCAAACAAAGCCAGGCTGGTAGTACAATGACCGATGGTGTAGATCTTGTTCATATTTTATATCGGATTAAATTCAGCGAAAATGTCGAGTTATTGGGACACAACGGACACAAAGTTGTATGAGCTGGGATCACGTCGTGTTCCTTGTGTGTTCGTCGTGGCCTTCGTGTTATTTAAACCTATACACGAGAATCTCCTCAAATTTTTAAGGCCAATGGCGAATCTATGACGATTAGCGATAAGAACCCCGAACGGAGTTCCGATACAACGGGATAAACTGTTGAAAGAAATGCCAAATCAGGGCTTACCGATAGCTATCGGGACTGGTATCCCAATCTCTTTCCGGCCTTCGTAAATCTGCATTTTTTAATAGTATTATTTTTGTGGATCAATTAGTGAGATATGATTAAAACCGGAAATCCTATTATTAGCATTTATACTGAAATGACACCCAACCCGGAAACAATGAAGTTTGTGGCCAACAAGCTTTTGTATCCCGGAAAAAGCATTGATTTTCCTGATGTGGAAAGCGCAAAGCCGTCACCACTCGCGATCGAATTGTTTGGCTATCCTTTCATAAAGGCCGTGTTTATTGCCAGCAATTTTGTAACGCTGACTAAAACTTCAGATACTGACTGGAGTGATGTAATACCAACCATCCGCCAGTTTTTGAAAGAGTATTTGGAGGAAGGTAAGCCTGTGATCAATGAAGAAGAAATTGAAACGATAAAAAAAGAAAGCAGCAACGAGATCAGTGCGGATGACGATGACGTGGTAAAGCGAATTAAAGAGCTTTTGGAGAATTATGTAAAACCTGCTGTTGAAATGGATGGCGGTGCCATACAATTCAAGAGTTATGATGACGGCGTGGTGAACCTGATGTTGCAGGGAAGCTGTAGCGGTTGCCCATCATCAATGATCACGCTGAAAGCCGGAATTGAAGGAATGATGAAAAGAATGATACCGGAAGTAAAAGAAGTGGTGGCAGAAGCTGAATAAAGAACGATCTCCATGATTAAATGGATTTCGGGGAAAATATTTAGGCGGACATGGTGTTCGCCTTTTTTATTTTAAGTTTACCGAATAATCAAAAAAAGCATGAACCAATCAAACGCTTATGCTATTGAAACTTCCGGATTGAATTACATGTTCCGCTATGGAAGAAAGGTAGTGAATGAAGTAAGCCTGAAAGTTCCTGAAGGAAGCATCTTCGGGTTTCTTGGTCCTAATGGCGCCGGCAAAACAACAACGATACGGTTGCTTACCGGGATGCTTGAAAATGATAAGGACAACATTTCAATTTATGGAAAATCGCTGAAAAGCAATATACCGGGCATTTTTGAAGGCATGGGTACGTTGATCGAAACTCCTTCTCTTTATCTCCATTTAAATGCCCGTGATAATTTAAGAGTGATCACCCGTTTGCGGAAAATGGATGAGAGCCGTGTTGATGAAATATTGCAGGTTGTTGGGCTCTTTAATGATCGCAAAAGAAAAGTAAAAGAATATTCTCTTGGCATGAAACAGCGGCTGGGTGTTGCTATGGCGTTATTGCCCGACCCGGGATTATTGATACTTGATGAGCCGGCGAATGGTCTTGACCCGGCCGGGATCATTGAAATAAGGGAGATGCTGAAAAGATTGAACCGTGAACATGGCAAAACAATTTTTGTATCAAGTCATTTACTGAGCGAAGTAGAAAAAACATGTACACATGTTGGCATCATTCACAAAGGCCTGATAAAATTCCAGGGAAGCATGGCAGAACTTCAACATAGTGCCGGTCATGGCAAACAGGTAACAATAAAAGTTGATGACGCTTCAAAATGGAAGGGCTATGTAACGGAGAAATATCCGCAAGCGGCCACTACAATAAGTAATGAATTCATTTTACCTGTGGAGAACAGCGATGATGTTACCAACATTACCCGCGAGCTGGTGATGCACGGTGTGCCTGTAAAAGGTGTTCGTACAAATGAAGGATTGGAAGAATGGTTTATTAAAATGACCTCAAACTAATTGCTATGAATTTTTTTAATGATTATATAAAGGCCTTTAAGGCCGAATGGTTGAAGTTGAGAAATTCAGGAATGTTCTGGCTCGTATTGATCATGGCGGCTTTTATTCCTGTAATATTCACATTGGTGGGATTGCTCGCAGATGAAGATGGCATGACATCACTCAACCAGGAAAATGCATGGAAAAGTCTTTTCAGTAATAATTTTCAGGGATTTGGAATATTCTTCTATCCGATTTTCCTTGCGCTGGTGGTGATCCGCCTGACACAAATGGAACATCGTGGCGGGGGGTGGAAACTGATAGAAGTACAACCGATCTCCAAGCTCTCTCTTTATCTCGGTAAATTCAGTATTGCTGTTGTTGTTGCATCCTTGTGTATAGTTGCGCTAATGCTTTACATTTTATTAAGCGGTACGATCATTATGCTGGCAAAGCCCGGCTCCGGTTTTTCTAAATTTTCTATTCCACTTGATTTTGTATTCGGTCTTGGGTTGCGTTTATTGATTTCCGGTCTTGGTGTATTGGGAATTCAATATTTATTTTCAGTTGTTATCAGTGGCTTTATTGGACCTTTTGCTATCGGTCTTGTTGGAACAATAGCAGGTACCATGTTTTTAGGGTTTAAAAAATTATTGTGGTGGCCCTATATCGCCCCGGCGCAAACCGTAATGAATCCCAATGGCAGCCAGGCAGGAAATCTCTTAATGTATTATGAATGGTTGAGTGTTGCATGGATGCTGATCGCATTGTGGCTCGGTTACCAGTGGTACCAGCGAAAAACGTTGAAGAGAGCTTTCTTTAAACCTGTAGTAAGGCTGTTATATATTCTTCTTCCAATTGCATTATTTGCGATATTCTTTATTTATATAAATAAGCCCGTGCAGTTAGACCCACACGATCGAACTGTAATCGCAGGAACACTTGACACGAAGGACAAGATCAGCAAAGCCTACCTGGTGGCTCAACCGTTGATGGATACGGTGCTTGAAATTCCCATTAACAATAATCAGTTCAGTGTCTCTACAGATAAAGTGATCCCTGCAGCAACTTATTTTTTCAAGGCGGGCAATATTGCTCCGCAAAGCGTGTTCTTCGGAAGCAATGATAGCTTATTTATTACGCTAAAATCAGACGGCAGAACTTCAACAAAGTTCAATGTCACTGGAAATCGTTTGCCGGAAAATGAATATATAAAAAATGGCGGTGAAAGAGAAGGAGGCTACGCCAGTTATTACCTGGAAAATTTTGGATATGAAATGAAACCTGCTGCTTTTGCCAAAGAAGTGGTAAAGCTTTGGAAAGACGAGATGGACCGGATCGATAATTATATGACAGCAGATAACCTGAAACCGGCCGCTGATTTTATAGCATTGCAAAAGAAGCTGAGCTCGCTTTATTATTTAAAACTACTTGATTCACGGTATGCACAGTGGCAC
>Ga0075418_10006000_pt1 | contig 13713 bp, 10 predicted proteins | sample SoiMetdeltSBSDD2_FD_81776 | JGI IMG/M metagenome (GOLD analysis project Ga0075418, IMG submission 81776) | Bulk soil microbial communities from a Populus tree surrounding site in Tennessee, USA - Soil MetaG P. deltoides SBSDD2 | ecosystem: Environmental > Terrestrial > Soil > Tree plantation...
CGTCTGCCGGAAGAAGCGCACCTGCAACTCGTGGCCGTACCGTTCACGCCCACTTATGCCGAGTACATCTATCTGAAGGGCCGCCGCGTGCTCGCGGATCAGATGGAGTATTTGCTGACGCACTTCCCCCGCTCGAGCCCGCTGCACGCGCGGCTGCGCGATGCGCTCGCCGAGGTCAACCGCCTCCAGGCGCCGTAGCGCGCTACCGGCGCGCTGTTCTCGAATCCTGCCCGCGCTATTGCGCAGCGGCCTTCTCAAACCACCGGCCGCGCTACTGCGCGGCCCTTTCAAACAAATAGAAATGCGTGCCGTCGGGGCTCGTCAGCGTCGCCGATGGTTGCACGCGGTCTGCGATCGGTGTGCCGGTGCGCGCGGCGAATCCCTTCGCGCGCAAGTACTCGAGGCGCGCCTGCAAATCGTCGCAACGAAAGCTCAACCCCGGCGCACAGTGCGTCTCGTGCAATCCGAGTGCCACGCCGTGGCCCGTCAATCGCTCCCAACGGTGCGGGGCCTCGCCGGAGGCGACGGCCGTCAAACCGAGTGCGCGCCAGAAGCCGCTCGACGCATCGAGGTCCGCGGCCGGCAACGTGACCTCGAATAACTCGCCGCAAACGGCAACGCCGCGCACGTCTCTATCGCCCGGCGGGAACGTGCGCGCCTCGATTAGCACGGTTTCCTGGCCGCCGGGATCGTTGAAGCCCACGGAGTTGAACTCGTTATCGCGCAGATTCTCGTGCGTGAGCTCGACGCCGAGCCGCCGCAGTGGACGCACGTAGTCGCGCAGGCTGGGGCGGACGAACGTGAGCTGCGGGCCCGCCTGCGCGCGATCGTGGAGGCCGACGGCGATGGCGCCGTCGAAGCAGACGAGATAGGGATCGGGCAGCGTATCGCTGACGGGGATGCTCGCGAAACCCAGCGACTCGAAGAACTCGAGCGACGCTGCGAGCGGACGCGCCGCGACGGAGAACTCGAGAAACTGACCGAGCATCGACGACTAGAGATTCCCGCCGGTGAGACTTGAGCGGGCCATTCTGGCAGACTTCGCCGCGCCGCGCCGACCCCCGAAGCCCGTACCGTGACACTCCGCCCGTGATCGCCGAAGTTGCCGCCGTTCTCGCGCCGGTGTTCGTGCTCGCCGCCATCGGCTACGCGTGGCGCCTGACGGGCGCGCCGTTCGACATGGCGTTCGTGACGCGCATCATCATGTACGTCGCGGGGCCGAGCCTCGTGTTCACGAGCTTGTCGCGGCTCACGCTTCCGCTCTCGCAGTTCTGGCACATGGTCGGCGCGATGATCGTCGTCACGCTCGGCGTGGCAGCCGTCTCGGCACTGCTGATCAGAATCCTGGGCTTGCCGCAACGCTCGTTCCTGCCGGCGCTGACGCTCGGCAACACGGGCAACCTCGGACTGCCGCTCTGCCTCTTCGCGTTCGGCGAGGAAGGGCTCGGTCTCGCGGTTGCCATCTACGTCACGAACTCGTTGCTGCAGTTCACGTTCGTGCCTCTGCTGCACACACGCGTGTCCATCGTGCGGACGCTGTTGTCGACGCCGATGCTCTACGGCGCCGTGGCCGGGCTCGCCGTCTTGATTGCCGATATTCACGTGCCGACGTGGCTCGCGAATACCTTCAGCGCGCTCGGCGATTTGTTGATCCCGCTGATGCTGATGGCGCTCGGCAACACGATCGGCGGCTTGCGGACGCACAACCTGCCGCGCGCGTTCGGCCTCGGTTTTGCGCGGCTCGCGATCTCGTTCGGCGTCGCCGTCGCCGTGAGCTTCGCGCTGGGGCTGACCGGCGTCGCGCAAGGCGTGCTCGTGCTGCAGGGAGCTATGCCGGCGGCGGTGTTCAGCTATCTTTTCGCGGCGCACTACGAGCGCGACGCCGATGACGTCGCGGGCATCGTGCTCGTCTCGACGCTGCTCGGCGCGCTCGTGCTGCCGTTCCTCGTGTCGTACGCGCTGTGGCTCGCGCGCTGAAGTCGTCGCGAATACTCCAGAAGTCTAATATCGCGGTGATGCCGACTGTGGCACAACAAGCTCCGCTGCCAAGAGCTCGTTAGAGGCAGTTGAGGGAGGCGTCATGCTCGGCAAATTTTCCACGCTGCTGCTCGTCGTTGCGCTGCTCAGCGCTTGCGCCGTGAGCCCGACAGGGCGGCGGCAACTGTCCCTGGTGTCGGAAGAGAGCGCGATCGCGGCGTCCAAAGAGGCGTATCTCACGCAGATGAACGAGCTCGGCTCGGCCGGCAAGCTCGTGACCGATCCCGCCATCACAGCGCGCGTCGACAAGATTACCAGCCGGCTCGTGGCGCAAGCCGTGATGGTTCGTCCCGCCACCGCGCAATGGGAGTGGAGCGTCCAGGTCATCGACGATCCGATGATGATCAACGCATGGTGCATGGCCGGCGGTCGAATGGCCGTGTACACCGGGTTACTGCAGCAGATCCAACCGACCGACGACGAGCTCGCGCAGGTGATGGGGCACGAGATCAGTCATGCGCTCGCGAACCACACGGCCGAAAGAATGTCGGTGGCCATGGCGTCGCAGGCCGGAGTCGCCATCGCCGGCGTGTTCGCCGACGACAACGCGGGCCTCGTGATGGGCGCCGCCGCACTCGCGGCGCAATATGCGGTGCAGCTGCCGAACAGCCGCGCGTCTGAGTCCGAGGCTGATGAGATCGGCATCGAGATCGCCGCGAAGGCGGGCTACAACCCGAACGCTGCGGTAACTCTGTGGGAGAAGATGGGCGCGGCCGGTGGAGAAGGCCCGCCGCAATTCATGAGCACGCACCCGAGCCCGACCAACCGCCAGGAACGGCTCCGGGCGCTCGCGCCGCAGATGATGGAGTACTACCGCGCGGCGAGCGACCCGCCGAGCTACCCGATCCAGGACACTGTTCCGGCTCCGGCTCCGGCTCCGGCTCCGGCTGCGGCCCGCTGAGCGCCGCGCAAATCTTGTAATCGCCGCCCCCGAACGGCGGCCCGGGGTACGCGCTGCGCCCCGCGGCGCTGCTGGGTTGGCATCGGTCTTGCACCTCCGGTCATTACGTAGGACCGGAGGGTTACCGATGACAAGGAAGAGTCACATTCTTGGGGCCGCACTGCTGGCCATTGCGCTCACCGCGTGCGCCGTGAGCCCGACTGGCCGCCGCCAGCTCGCGCTCGTCTCCGAGGACAGCGCGATCGCCGCTTCGGACGAGGCCTACGCGATGCAGATTGGCGAGCTGCGTAAGGAAGGCAAAATCGTGCCCGAGTCGTCACGCGTGACACAGAGAGTCGAAGGCATCACCGAGCGACTCGTCGCGCAAGCGACGCTGAAGCGGCCCGAGACGGCCGACTGGGATTGGAGCATGGAAGTGATCGACGATCCCGACGTCGTCAACGCGTGGTGCATGGCGGGCGGCCGCATGGCCGTCTACACCGGGCTAATTCAGAAGCTCGACCCGACCGACGACGAGCTCGCGCAAGTCTTGGCGCACGAGATCAGCCACGCGCTCGCGAACCACACCGCGGAGCGCATGTCCGTGGCGCTCGCGACGAATGTCGGCGTCGCCCTGGCCGGCGTGCTGTCCGACGATGCGCAGAAAACGATGAGCCAGGCGGCGCTCGCAGCCGCGCTGGCGATCCAGTTGCCGAATAGCAGAGCCGCGGAGTCGGAGGCCGACGAGATCGGCATCGAGATCGCGGCGAAGGCCGGCTACAACCCGAACGCCGCGATCAGCCTATGGGAGAAAATGGGCAAGGTCGAAGGCGGCGGTCCGCCGCAGTTCCTGAGCACGCATCCGAGCCCGGCGAACCGGCAGGAGAGGCTCGCCGAGCTCGCGCCGCAGATGATGGCGTACTACGAGCAAGCGCGCCGCAATGCGCCGACACGCGCGGTCGCGCGCGCCGGCGACTGACCCAGAGCCTCGAAGTGCGGCGCATCACGCCGCCTCGAGGATCGCGGTGACACCCATGCCGCCCGCCGTGCACACGGAGATCAACCCACGGCCGCGGCCGCGCTCGCGCAAGAGCTTCGCGAGCGTCGCGAGGATCCGCGTTCCCGTGGCCGCGAACGGATGGCCGACGGCGACGCTGCCGCCCTTGATATTGAGCTTGCTGCGATCGATCGATCCCATGGCGCGGTCGCGGCCGAGCCGCTCGCGACAGAATTTCTCAGATTCCCAGGCTTTCAGCGTCACGAGCGTCTGCGCCGCGAATGCTTCATGGATCTCGTAGTAGTCGAAGTCCTGCAGTGCCAGCTTCGCTTCGGCGAGCATCGCCGACACCGCGTAGGCCGGCGCCATGAGTAGACCTTCCTTGTTGACGAAGTCGACCGCCGCTTCGCGCGCGTACGTGAGGTAAGCGGAGATCGGCAGCCCGTGCGCGCGGGCCCAGTCCTCCGATGTGAGCAGCACGGCCGACGCGCCGTCCGTCAACGGCGTGCTGTTGCCGGCCGTCAGTGTGCCGCCGGGGCCTCGGTCGAAAACGGGCTTCAGCTTCGCGAGCTGCTCGAGGCTTGTGTCGGTGCGAATGTTGTTGTCGCGCTTGACGCCCATGAACTCGACGACGAGGTCGTCGTAGAAGCCTTCGGCGTACGCACGTGCGGCGTTCTGATGGCTCGCGAGCGCGAGCTGGTCCTGCTCTTGGCGCGTGAGGTGCCACTCCTTCGCCGTGACTTCCATGCTTTCGCCCATCGAGAGCCCAGTGCGCGGCTCTACGACAGCCGGGAAGATCGGCTTGAAGTGCTTCGGCCGCAGCTTGAGCCACGGCGAGAACTTGGCGCCGAGCGAGCGGCCGCGTGCGCTCTCGAGCAGCAGCGTGCGGTAGGCGTCGGGATAGACGAGCGGCACGTCGCTGATCGAGTCCGTGCCGCCCGCGATGCCGGCATCGATGAGTCCCGTCGCTATCTTCGTGCCGATGATGATCGCCGCGGATAGGCTCGTCCCGCAGGCGCGCTGAATGTCGAACGCGGGTGTTTCCGGCGCCAGCCCCGACGAGAGCGTCGACTCGCGCGCAAGATTGAAGTCGCGCGAGTGCTTGATGACGGCGCCGAGTGACACATCGCCCAATCGCTCGCCCTCGAGCTTGTAGCGCGCGACGAGCGCCTGCAGCACGGCCGTCATCATGTCCTGGTTCGAGCAACGGGCGTATGCCGTATGCGCGCGGCAGAAAGGAATACGAACTCCGCCGATGACGGCGACTCGACGAGCATTAGACCCAAGCATCCGACGCTCCGCTCAAAAGGCACTTCCGCAAGTATAGGGCGCGTTACGCGGTACGGCCGCAAATCAGCTCCCTGGATTTGCGGCACTCCCGCCATCCATGGCGGTCGGCGTCGTGTTCTTGTCGAGACAGGCACTCTACAATCGCCGCCATGAAAGCTTGGGGCATTGCTTCTCTCCTCGCCGTGCTCGCCTCCGGCTGCGGCGCCAGCGATCCCGAAACGGAGGTCCGTGCGCTGCTCGCCGCGGCGGAGGAGGCGGCCGAGGCGCGCGACGTAAGCTTCTTCGGCGACGCCCTCGGCGAGAACTATCGCGATGCGCGCGGCAACGATCGCGCCGGGGCGCTTCGCATGCTGCGCGGCTACTTCATCGCCAACCAGCGGATCGAGATCGTGAGCCGCGTCGACGAGATCGTCATCGAAGGCGGGGACGCCGCGCGCGCAGTCGTGCATGCCGGGATGGTCGGGCGGCGCACGGACGCTAAGCTAATCGACGGCTTGGACGCCGATCTCTATCGCTTCGAGCTCGAGCTCGTGAACGACGGCGGAAACTGGCAGATCATCGGCGCTGACTTCAACCGCGCCGTAGGAGAGTGAGATGCGAATCGTGACGGCGTTCATCGCGGTGGTTTTGCTCGGCAGCGCTCCTCTCGGCACGTCGCTCGCGCAGCGCGGGGTAAATCCGCCGGGGGTGACGGTGACGAGTCTCGAGCCGCTGCCGAGGTCGGGAGGAGAGCAGCGCTTTCGCGCAATCTTCCGCGTCGACAACCTGAACACCGAGCCACTGAAGCTGCGCGGTATCGAGTTCTCCCTACGACTCGCCCATCAAGGCCTGCTCGACGGCCGCCTACCGGCGATGACAATCGAAGCGCTCGATCATCAGTTCGTGACGGTGGACCTCCGCAGCGACCTCATTGCGTCGGCGTCGCAGCTGTTGGCGTTCGTGGAAGGTCCGGAGAACACGTTGCCTTACGAGATGGTGTGCAAGGTCACATTCGAGCGCGGGAAGATCGATCCTGTGAATTTCGCCACTGAGGGCGCGGTGCCGGTCGTCATGACGGGCGTTCGCTGACGGTCTACGCCCGTGTCGCTGCGGCTGCAGTTGCTCGCCGTCGGCCTCTTGACGCTCGTGTTGCCGTGGACGGGCTTTCTGTACGTGCAGGAGATGGAGGCAGCGCTGCGCGCGGGCTTCGAGCAAGCGCTGCTGGCGCGCGCTGCTACGGTTGCGACGGCGCTCGAGGAGCAGAATGCCGCGCTCTGCACGCCGCCGGATTGCGATCCGCTGCGGGCTGGCGGCACCGTCTATGCGACGGCGCTCGCGCGCGAGCTTGAGCTCGACGGGGTTCCCGACGATCATTGGCGCATCGTCCCGGAGGCGGGTCTCGCGATCGGAACGGAGCATCGCGTTTGGGCCGCGACCTATGGTCGGTTCGTCTATCTCTTCATCAGCGTCGCCGATCGCGACATCGTCTATCAGAAACAAGCCGGGCAGCAGCCGTACGGCGATCGCGTCGTGATCGCCACCGAGCCCGGCGGAGCGCCGCGCTGGTGGCTGTTCACGACGGCCGCGCCGGGCACCTTTCGTGCGCAAGAGACGGGCCCCGATCGCTTCGAACCGAGCGAAACCTACGACGCGCGAATCATCGGGGTCTGGCAAGAGACGCCGGGCGGCTACGCGGTCGAGGTTCGCGTACCGCTGAATCTGATCGGCGAAACGCTGGGCGTCGGCGTCATCGACGTCGACCGCGGAGCGGCTTACGGGGATCTGCAAGCGACCTGGGACAAAACGACAGGCACGCTCGGCCGGTTCATTCGGCAAGTGCCCGAGCTCGAGACCTCGCTCGGCCAATTCGGCGGCGCGGGTGGCCGCTTCCGCGTCCTCGACAAGGACGGCTGGGTGCTCGCCGCGACGGGCGCCGCCGCGCCGGGTGCGACGGCCAACGACGGCACGGGGCTCGCCGGCGACTTCTTCCGCTGGCTGCTCGAACGCGAGGATCCGCCGTATCCGCCCGAGCGGCCGGCGGGTCGCGTCGCCGACGAGACGTTGCGGCAAGCGCTCGCGGGCCGGCCCGTAACGGCGTGGTACGGCAGCGGTCCCGACCGCGAGGCGATCGTCGCCGCCGTTGTGCCGATCGAAGAATCCGGAGGCGTCAAAGGTGCGGTGCTGCTCGAGCAGGCGAGCGACCCGATCCTGACCCTGACGAATCGGGCGCGCGTGCGGGTCATGACACTGACGTTGCTCGCGACGCTCGTCGTCGGCATCGGCTTGCTGGGCTACGCGACGTGGTTGTCGCTGCGCGTGCGCCGCCTCGCCGGCGCGGCGCAGACTGCGCTCGGGCCGCGCGGCGAGATTCGCAGCGGCATGCCGGGCGCCGGCGCGGGCGATGAGCTCGGAGCGCTCGCGCGCAGCTTCGCCGAGCTGCTCGAGCGTTTGCGCGAGCACACCGAGTACCTGCGCACGCTCGCGAGCAAGCTCTCGCACGAGCTGCGCACGCCGCTCGCTGTGGTCACGACGTCGCTCGACAACCTCGAGCACGAGCGCGACGCGCCGGAGGCGGATGAGTACCTGAAGCGCTTGCGCCACGGCACGGAGCGACTCGACGGCATTCTCGCCGCGATGAGCGAGGCGACGGAGCTCGAGCAGGCGATTCGCGAGACGCATGCGCAGCCGTTCGATCTTGCGGCCGTCGTGTCGTCGTGCTGCGCCGCTTATCGCGACGTGTACCCCGAGCGAGAGATCGCATATCGCGCAGAGGGCGCCGCTGCTGCTGCGAAGATAATTGGCTCGGGCGAGCTCGTCGCGCAGCTGCTCGACAAGCTCGTCGACAACGCCGTGAGCTTCAGCCCGCCGGGCAGCCGCATCGACGTCGTGCTCGCGCCGGCGGAGCACGAGCTCGTCCTCTCCGTCGCGAACCGCGGACCGAAGCTGCCGGCCAAGATGCGCGGGCGGCTATTCGACTCGCTCGTGTCGATTCGCGAGCAACGCGACGGCCGGCCGCATCTCGGCCTCGGATTGCACATCGTGGCGCTCGTCGCGGATTTTCACGGCGGCCGCTGCGAGGCCGACGATTTGCCGGACGGCAGCGGCGCGATCTTCAAAGTTTGGTTTCCGCGCGTGACGGGCGTGCGTTAGGCTGTGGCCGCCGCGCGCCGCGCGCGGCATGGGGGGAGCAAGCATGAGATCGCCGTACGGTCGCTGCCTCGCGTGCGCCGCAATGGCGCTGCTGCCTGCAATCGCCAGCCCGCAGAATCTCGCCGCTGTGCCGAGTGAAGCGAGGGCGGCGGACGGCTCGTTCATCTCGTGGCGCGAGCACTTGATCGACGACGAAGCGCTGGGCGGCTTGCCGCTGCGCGGCGGTGACGGGCTCGCGACCGGCGACCTCGATGGCGACGGGTTTCTCGACGTCGTCGCCGTCTACGAGTCGGACGACCAATACGATGGCGTGCCCGAAGGGCAGCTGCGCATCGCGTTCGGCAGCGCAGATCCCGACCGGTGGACGCTGACGACTCTCGCCGATGGACCTGAGGCGGGCGCCGCGGAAGACGTCGCAATCGGTGACGTCAACGGCGACGGTCTCCCGGACATCGTCGCGGCTTGCGAGCTCGCGCACGTGATCTACTTCGAGAATCCCGGCAGGAACCCGCGCTCGGCGAAGTGGCCGCGGTTAATACCGAGCACGGCGAACGATCGCGGGTCATTCATCCGCGTGTTCCTCGCGGATTTCAACGGCGACGGCCACAGCGAGGTTGTGACGGCAAACAAGGGCGCGCAGGACCCGACGCGCGCGCGGCAAGAGCCGAAGGAGATCTCGTTCTTCGAGCCGCGCGGAAACCCGCTGAGGGACGCGGCCTGGACCGAGCACGTGCTGACCCGCGTGCCATGGCCGATCAATTCGCAGCCCGTGGATCTCGACGGCGATGGCGATCTCGACGTCGTCGCCGGCAGCGTCGCCGAACGGCGCATGTTGTGGTTCGAGAATCGCAGCAAGGCTGCAGGCTTCGATTTCGCCGAGCATCGCGTCGACGTCGCGACGGAGGCAGGCGTCGACCCCGTCGTCGTGCACGGCTTCAACATGGAGTTCGTCGACATGAGCGGCGACGGGCGGCTCGACGTGGTGACGTTCGCGGCCAATGGACTGCTGGGCCCGCGCCTCGCGTGGCTCGAGCAGCCCGCGCGGCCCGCTTCGGCGTGGCAAGCACACGTGATCGGCTCGACGGCGCCCGACAATCTCGTCGGCATCGTCACGAGCGATATCGACGGCGATGGCGACACGGACGTCTTCACGGGCGGCTACAGCGGCGGCTCGCGAACCAGCGATGAGGAGAAGCCCGCCGCCGCGCTGGGCCGCCTCGCCTGGTTCGAGAATCGCGGAGCGGGCGCGTTCGCGCGCCACGACATCTCGCGCCGTCAACGCGGCATGTTCGACAAGTTCATCGCTAGAGACATGGAGGGCGACGGCGACGTCGACTTCCTCGGCACGCGCGGCAACAGCGGCCCCTACGACGGCCTCTTCTGGCTAGAGCAAATCCGCAGCGCAGAGCCCCGGCCAGCATTCGCGCGAGCGCGCCCAACCGAAAGCCCCGAGATCCCGTTGCCGTAACAGGCAGGAAGGACTTCCGGCGTGTCTCGGGAGGGCCTCTTCGCGCGCAGCGAGAAGTCAGCGCGGCAGGAAAAAAGAACTAACCGGTAGCTCCGCCCTGCGTGAGCTTCGGCGCCGGCAAGAGGCTCTCGCCCATCAGGAACGCGTCGACCGCTCGCGCCGCGCCGCGCCCTTCGTTGATCGCCCAGACCACGAGCGACTGCCCGCGTCGGCAGTCGCCAGCCGCGAACACACCCGGCACGCTCGTCGCGAACTTGCCGTGCACCGCGCGATAGTTCGAGCGCTGATCGCGCTCCAGCCCGAGCGCCTCCGCAAGGTACGCCTCGGGGCCCAAGAACCCCATCGCGAGCAGCACCAGATCCGCCTCGAGGACTTCCGAGGAGCCCTCGACGTCGACCATCTTCATCGCGCCGTTGACCTCGACCCACTCCACGCGGTTGATGCGCACGCCCGTCACGCGACCGCCGGCACTCAAGAACTCCTTCGACACGACCGCGTAATTTCGCGGGTCGGCGCCGAAGCGGGCGATCGCTTCCTCGTGCGCATAGTCGGAGCGATGGATCTTCGGCCACAGCGGCCACGGATTGTCGAGCGCGCGCTTTGGTGGCGATTGGTCGAGCAGCTCGAGGTTGATCAAGCTCTTGCAGCCGTGGCGCAGAGACGTGCCGATGCAGTCGGCGCCCGTGTCGCCGCCGCCGATGACGATGACGCGCTTGTCCTTCGCGCTGATGTAGTTGCCATCCTCGAGGTTGCTCGCGAGCAAGCTCTTCGTGTTGGCCGTCAGGAACTCCATCGCGAAATGAATGCCGCCTAGCTCGCGGCCCGCGATCTTGAGATCGCGCGGCAGCGTAGCGCCCGTCGTCAGCACCAGCGCATCGTGCTCCGCGCGCAGCTTCTTCGGATCGACGTTCTTGCCGACGTCGGCGCCAGTGACGAACTCGATGCCGGAGGCTCGCAGCAGCTCGACGCGGCGATCGACGACGCCCTTATCGAGCTTCATGTTCGGGATGCCGTACATCAGCAAGCCGCCGATTCGGTCGGCGCGCTCGAAGACCGTGACTTTGTGTCCGGCCTTGTTGAGCTGGTCCGCCGCAGCGAGCCCGGCCGGGCCGGAGCCGACGATGGCTACGTGCTTGCCGGTGCGCGTTACCGGCACGGCCGCTTTCACCCAGCCTTCCGCGAAGCCGCGGTCGATGATCGCGTTCTCGATGTTCTTGATCGTGACGGCGGGGTCCGTGATGCCGAGCACGCAGGCGCCTTCGCAGGGCGCGGGGCACGTGCGGCCCGTGAACTCGGGGAAGTTGTTGGTCTTGTGCAGGCGGTCGAGCGCTTCGCGCCACCGGCCTTGATAGACCATGTCGTTCCATTCGGGTATCAGGTTGTCGATCGGGCAGCCGTTGTCGGACTGGCAGAACGGCACGCCGCAGTCCATGCAGCGGCCGCTCTGATTGCGCAAATGGTCGTCGCCGGCGTGCGTGAAGATCTCGCGGAAATCGCCCACGCGCTCGTGCGCGTCGCGATACGGCACGCTCTTCTTCGGATACTCCATGAAGCCGGTGGGCTTACCCATAAGCAGGACGTAGGTACGTTGTAGTTGTGGTGCTAGCGAGCTTGCGCGGCGAACGTTCCCGTCTCGTCGTCGCGAAGCGTCTGCTCCATCTCTTCGTCGTGGCGCTTGCGCTCGGCGAGGACGCGCTTGTAGTCCGTGGGCATCACCTTGACGAATTGCCGGAGCATCGTCGGCCAGTCGTCGAGGATCTGCGCGGCGACCGGCGAGTTGGTGTACTCGCGATGCAGCTCGATCATCTCGCGCAGCTCGACGATGTCTTCGTCTTCTTCGACGGCGTCGAGATCCACAGTGCCGGTGTTGCAGCGAACACCGAAATCCTTGTGCGGGTCCCAGACGTAGGCGATACCGCCCGACATGCCGGCCGCGAAGTTGCGGCCCGTCGGGCCGAGAACCACCGCACGGCCGCCCGTCATGTACTCGCAGCCGTGATCGCCGACGCCTTCGACGACGGCTTTGGCGCCGCTATTGCGCACGCAGAAACGCTCGGCCGCGCGGCCGCGGAAGAACGCGCGCCCGCTCGTGGCGCCGTATAGCGCGACGTTGCCGATCAGCACGTTCTCTTCGGCCTTGAACGTCGCATTCTTCGGGGGATAGATGATGAGGCGCCCACCCGAGAGGCCCTTGCCGACGTAATCGTTGCTGTCGCCTTCGAGCTCGAGCGTGATGCCCTTCGCGAGGAACGCGCCGAAGCTTTGGCCGGCCGTGCCGGTGAACTTGAAGCGCACGGTGTCGTAAGGGAGCGCTTCCGCGCCCCACTTCTTGACGACCTCGTAGCTCAGCATTGCGCCGACCGTGCGGTTGATGTTCGCGATCGGCAGCTCCTCGCGCGTCTTCTTGCGGTGCTGGATCGACTTGCGCGCGAGCGCGATCAGCTTGTTGTCGAGCGCGAGGTCGAGGCCGTGGTCCTGCCACTTCGTGCAGTAGACCTCGGTGTTCGGCCGCGGCTTGACCGCCGGAGCGAGGAGCGGAGTCAGGTCGAGGCCGTCGGCCTTCCAGTGGTTGATCGCGGCGCGCGTCTGCAGAAGGTCCGTGCGGCCGATCAAATCGACGAAGCGGCGAATGCCTAAGCCCGCCATGATCTCGCGCGCTTCCTCGGCAACCATGAACAAGAAGTTCACGACGTGCTCGGGTTGCCCCGCGAACTTCTTGCGCAGCACCGGGTCCTGAGTGGCGACTCCGACCGGGCAAGTGTTCAGATGGCACTTGCGCATCATGATGCAGCCGAGCGCGATCAACGGCGCCGTCGAGAAGCCCATCTCCTCGGCGCCGAGCAACGCGGCGATCACGACGTCGCGGCCCGTCTTCAGGCCTCCGTCGGTCTGGATGACGGCGCGGCTGCGCAGGTCGTTCATGACGAGCGTCTGGTGCGTCTCCGCGAGCCCAAGCTCCCACGGCAAGCCCGCGTGCTTGATGCTCGTGAGCGGGGACGCGCCCGTGCCGCCGTTGTCGCCGGAGATCAGCACGTGGTCGGCATGCGCTTTCACGACGCCGGCCGCGATCGTGCCGACACCGACCTCGGATACGAGCTTCACGCTGATGCGCGCGGAAGGGTTCGAGTTCTTGAGGTCGTGAATGAGCTGCGCCAGGTCCTCGATCGAATAGATGTCGTGATGCGGCGGCGGGCTGATGAGCCCTACGCCGGGCGTCGAATACCGGATACGCGCGATGTTGTCGTCGACCTTCTTACCGGGCAGCTCGCCGCCCTCGCCGGGCTTCGCGCCCTGCGCCATCTTGATTTGCAGCTCGTCGGCGTTCGCGAGGTACTGGATTGTCACGCCGAAACGACCGGACGCGATCTGCTTGATCGCCGAGCGGCGCGAATCGCCGTTCGGTAGCGGCACAAACCTCGCAGGATCTTCGCCGCCTTCGCCGGTGTTGCTCTTGCCGCCGATCCTGTTCATCGCGATCGCGAGCGTCTCGTGCGCCTCGGCCGACAGCGAGCCGAAGCTCATCGCGCCCGTGCAGAAGCGCTTGACGATTTCACTCGCCGGCTCGACTTGCTCGAGCGGCAACGCCTTCATCCCCGTTGCGAAGTCGAGCAGGCCGCGCAGCGCGCCCGTCTTGCGCGCTTCCTCGTTGATGTGCGCTGCGAACTGCTTGTAAGCGTTCTTGTCGCCGCGGCGCGCGGCCACCTGCAGCGAGAAGATCGCCTGTGGATCCCATGCGTGGCGCTCGCCGCCGCTGCGCCAGTGGAACTCGCCGGGGTTCGGCAGCGACCACAGCTTGTCGTCGGGATCGTCCGGGTAGGCGAGCGCATGGCGCCGCAGCGCCTCCTGCTCGAGCACCGCGAAACTGACGCCTTGCAGGCGGCTCACCGTGCCGTGGAAACAGCGCTCGATGAC
>Ga0075418_10006001_pt1 | contig 13711 bp, 12 predicted proteins | sample SoiMetdeltSBSDD2_FD_81776 | JGI IMG/M metagenome (GOLD analysis project Ga0075418, IMG submission 81776) | Bulk soil microbial communities from a Populus tree surrounding site in Tennessee, USA - Soil MetaG P. deltoides SBSDD2 | ecosystem: Environmental > Terrestrial > Soil > Tree plantation...
GTCAGGCGCGTAAACTGGGTGTCGACCCCAAAACTAAAAAGCCCATCGTCGTCCGCTTTGGACGTTATGGACCGATGTTGCAAAAGGGAGACGTCGAAGATGAGGAAAAGCCAGCTTTTGCACCGCTCCCCGAAGGTAAAAACATGGAAGACGTCACCCTCGCCGAAGCCCTAGAAATGTTTAAACTGCCGCGGCTAGTAGGTACCACAGCTGACGGGCAAGAAATCCGCGCCAACATTGGCCGCTTTGGACCGTACATTCAGGTCGACAAAACGTTTGTATCCATTAAACCGCTCGACCCCTTTGCTATTACCGAAACACAAGCCCGCAAACTCTACAAGGAAAAACTCGATAAAGAGGCCAAGAAGCATATTCAGACCTTCGAGACTAGCGGTATTCAGATATTAAATGGCATGTATGGCCCATACATTACCGATGGCAAAAAGAACGCTAAAATTCCAGAAGGCAAAAAACCAGACAAAATAACAGAGGCGGAAGCTAAAAAAATCCTAGAGGAAGCACCGGTAAAAAAACGCTTTGGGGGCTTTAAACGCCGTACTACCAAAAAATAAGTATGGATTCTCATCAATTTTGTAGTACAGTTTTGGTATGGATCAAAAACGTTTTAATGATGCACTAAGAAGTGCAGGAATATTTGCAGAACAGGCCGATGGAGCGCCCGGCGAAGTGACTTGGCAAGGTACTACCGAAAGTGGCGAACTCCAACTAGGTAAGGTCGAAGGGGAAACAGATACAGTGCTCGTGGTTGCCGATACCAACCCAGACAGCGCTGTAGCTGTATGCACCTCGGGACCCGGTGGTATCGGTGTATTCGATCTGGCGAAATTACGTGCACCAACGGATAAACTGGCACTTCGCGGCAGTGAACAGCCAATTACGGACGACGATGTCAAAAGTATTCGTCTTGGCGAAGGTCCAGGAACCCTAACCCCAAGGGTTCTGGCTAGGGGGGAGGAGTTTATACCCTTCCGCAATGAAAATGGCATATGCTACCTAGGTAATTTAGTGGTCAAAGAGCAGTCAAAAGAGTCGCAACCTTAAGGTAAAATTGCTAAATCAGCAAAAGCAGGGCAAAGATATTTCTACAACACCATAATGTAGAACAATTTGTCTATTTAGTGCTACAATAGCGTAAAGCCGAGGGTAAATGCTTGACTTATAAAGTTATTAGTTTTATAATTATGTAAAACCAGAGTTAATAACAGGGAAAATTATGGCACAAAATGTGGTGGAAATAAAACGTCTTAACACTGAACAACTTGCTCAGGATATCCTTCGAGGTATTGATCGTGAGCGCGAGCGCGAAATTATCGCGCGTCGTTTTGGCCTGTTTGACCGCCGTGAAACGCTCGAACAAATCGGTGAGATCTTGGGCATTACCCGTGAACGCGTCCGCCAACTAGAAAAATCAGTCATGGCTCGTCTAAAGGTACAAGCCGAAGGCGGGGAACTAGCCCAAAGTACGGCGGTCGAAGAGACCTTACTAGCCTACCTACGCACCCACGGCACTGTCGCTCGCGTACAAGAAGTAAGCGCTGCCGTTACTGCCGAAAATTCACGCACCGACCAATCCCGCGTTGCTTTCTTGGCCATGCTTTGCCCGCGACTTGTTGTACTAGAAGACGATGACCGCTACTTTTACGCTATCGGCATAACAGAGGCCCGCAATAGCGCTGCCTTACAGTCTGACGTTACCAAAGTAGTTGAGGCAGTCGAACACTTTGGCAAGCCAGCCATCATTGCTGATGTTGCTAAGGCCGCTGGCATCGCTGACACCAAAGAGGCCGCTGCCCTGGCAAGCATCTCTAAGAAGTTAGCTACCCTAAACGGCCAGTGGGGCCTAGTAAAATGGCCTACCGTTAACCCTAAGAATATTCGCGACAAAATTTACGTCATTCTTAAAGAAAACGGCAAGCACATGCACTTCAACGACATTGCCGATGCTATTAAAAAGAGTGATTTTAAGCGTAAAGACGTAACTACCCAAGCTATTCACAATGAACTTATCAAAGACAAACGCTTTGTGCTCATTGGCCGCGGCATCTACGCTCTTAAGGAATGGGGCTACAAAAAGGGTACCGTTGCCGATATTATCTCCCAGGTACTCCGCGAAGCAGGGGAGCCACTCCACCGCGACGAGATTGTTAAACGTGTGCTAAAGAGCCGTTTCGTAAAAGAGACGACCATCTTACTAAACCTTCAGGGCAAAACGCAGTTTAAACGCGTCGCTAAAGCCACGTACGAGCTCGACGAAGCCGTCTAGGCTAAAAGGGAAGGACATGCCCGTTCCTGTTGGGGAGATTATTACATTCAACGAGGGGGCGGTTCCGTTCAGTGCAGACGACTTGCGAGACCTATTAGGGCAGGTCAATCCAGAAGATCTGCGGACTAGACTAAATGCCACCATGGGCCGGAATGTGGTAGCGCTCGAAGACGATCCAAATGGTCTGTACCTACGCTGGACAGGAAGTTTACCGCAAGATACTCGCGGATTTTCTTGGGGGCGTGGTACAGCGGCGACACAAGGTGAGCCTCCTATACAAATAGACCGAACCATAAAACATGTACAAATCCACCAACGCGAGCTCGCACGACTAGGGACAACCGACGTAACTATTCCGCAGCACAGTGTGTTCATCGTCCAAAATGATCCATATTATCGTGCGGGTTGGCCAGTGGTGTATTCCGTTGTCGAAAATATCCCCGAACCTGAGCTAATAGGCAACGAATGGTTTAACAAAATCAAAAAAGCCGACCACGCCCAATTACTAAAACTGGGCAAAAGTCTAGTGGACTACTATGTATCCTCGCCCGTGGGCGTTTCTGTACTACATGAAGATACAGCCAGAGCCTGGCAGTACAATCACAGCCTTACCTTATACGATATTGAACCACGCCTAACAACTGAAGCCACGCCTGGCATTACCGCAGTATCTACCTGGGCAAAGGACATGCGCCGCAACTCACCAGAGCGGGAGGAGTTACTGCGGTATATAAACCAAAAGCTTTACAAAATTAAATAGCAAACGTTTTACGAACATTTATTATTTATATTCTTTTGTGGGAACGCCGGCTAAGGTCTTTTACACGAAAGAGCACTGGGAATTAAATAAAAATCAAATATATTTTAAATTAAAAATCTATCAAAGGTGAATTAAAGCGGTAATTATAGCCGGGCAACCCACACAAGCATAGTAGCAACATAGTGTCGCACAATGTATATTTTACGACTTACATATGCGCAGGATTGTTGATTACTGTTACCTTTGGTTGCAGGGGACTACACCTAATAGCTTTATGTAATTAGCCAATCCACCACTACAAATATACAAGTACATAAAAATAGTAAGCTGCATCCTGCTTACGTGCATATAAGCCCCTTGTAATTCAGCCTGTCGTTTCGGCTTTACCCCTGTATAGTGTTGGGATTCGTATTGCTACGCTAACCAAACGTTGTAATTTCGTACAATATTTGACTTTTCCACAGCAAAGTTGTGAAAACATTTGCTTTTTCACGACTTTAATGTTTTTTAATATATTCCCTTTACTCCCTTGCCTTTGCAAATAAAATTATTTGACTTTTATAGACTAATATTTAATTTATATATTTTTATCGCAACAAGATGAGCCAACATATTGAACAAAAAACGAACTACAAAGGGGAGAGTGGGGTTATCTAAAGTACGCCCGGTTTTCGACTCGGACATCAATATACTCAGCCGGGGTTTTACTTTGCGATTCTAAATATTGCTTAAGGGCCAGGAACGCCCCCACCTCTACCCTGGCGTCTCCCCTGGTGTTTAACTTGACATAATAACCTGTTTCCTTGATTTTAAGATGTAGTTCGCTTGGCAAACTAGGCAAAATAAGTGTCTCAATCTGTAGGTCTTTTGCTTTTAGCTGATATGCTACCTCTGTTATAAATCGCACTGCTGTGCTGGGCAGTACACTGCTCCCCACCTGCACGTCACCAACTCCAGCCTGGTCCTGTACTTCTGGCAAGCCAGCTTGACGCAAATTGTCTACTATCTGTCCCGAGGCAACCGCTTTGCCCGTATCATCTAGCACAAAGGCACCACCCGCAGTCTGTACAATGAGCCGCGAGGTAGAAGGCTGCAGATAGACTACAGGCTGCCGACCAACGAGTGGTAACGAGATGGAGACATCTGAAAGCTCTGGGAACTGTTGCATAAGCGCTTCGCGAATTCCGTTGGTATCCAAAGTAATCTTATTTGTATTAAATCCAGAACCAGCAAATGCCTGGTTGGCAGCAGCCTGGTAGACCCCGGAATCGCGAAAGGTGCCGTTTATACCCAGTAAAACAATGCGAGGGCTACTGTTTAAAAGTAGATTGCTTACTATAAATGCACCGATGGCTACAAAGACAACTAAACGCAGTAGTTTTGCAACTCTAGCCTTAACAGTAAGGTTGGGCCGACGAATTTCTGTCTGTTCTTTGTTTTGGCCGCGCCCGGTGTTGGCCTCTATAGCCGAACGGCTGGCACGGTATGAAAATACACTCGGCCGTCTAGCCTGCGTATCGTTTGCGCCTTGCCCACTCAGACGACGCCTCGAAGTAAGTTTTTTCTTGAACATTTGTGTTTGTGATCGCCGCGAGGTTAGTTTCTCGCCTTTGACACTTCTAATAATACCATCGCGAGGTGTTTTGACGCATCTGGCTTAGCCATTTTGTGGAGTTTTTGCCCGAGCGCGCGGGCACGGTCCGAATCGTCAAGCAAGTCAACGAGTGCCGGCATAAGCGCCTTATGGTCGTCCGCCAGCACGGTATCGTTAACCATTCGTACGGCTTTGCGCTCCTGCAATACAACCGCATTTTTTAGCTGATGCCCGCCTGCCAAGACAGAATACGGCACTACCACACACGGCTTAGCCTGCGCGGCAAATTCGGCAATGGCGCTTGCCCCTGCCCTAGTGACTACTACATCGGCTATGGCACTGTACTGGTACAAATTCGTGACAAATCCTTTTACAACGACACGCTTTTGATCTTTAAGCACGAGTTCATGCTTGTAATGTTGACGGACAGCGACTTCATGGTCACGACCGGCAATGTGTACTAATACCAGGCCAGAATAACGCTGCAAAAGCTCTGCTGCACAGGCGATGACAGCGTCATTTAAGCTCTTCGCCCCCAGGCCACCACCAGTTACCAACATAATTTTTTCAAAATCTTCAAAACCAAGTTGCTTGCGGTATTGTTGTAGCTCCAGCTTGGTCGGAATACGGAATCGAAACGACACAGGCACGCCCACCACCTCTGTTTTATCAGCTGGATAATTATACACTTCCTTGGGCAAAGCTACGGCATGTTTAGCCGCCCAACGCCCGATGATACGGTTAGCCAGTCCTGGCAAAGCATCAGAATCATGCGTAACATACGGAATACGCAGCCAGGCCGCAGCTAACCCAACAGGGACACCGACAAACCCCCCCTTCACAAAAATGACATCTGGCTGGAGTTGTTTGAGCAACCTGTGGCTTTGCCATATACCCGCAATTGTGCGGAACGCATCGCGAATATTCAGGCCGATCGTTTTAACATCGAGCAGCTGTTTTACAAAGCTCTCGCCGTGGTAGCGGCGGAACTTCCCTGCCCGCACGGTATACACCTTGTCGATATTTTTGTCCTCGGCTGGCACATCACCCAATTTATCGCCACGCTGACCGATGTAAATTATTTGTGCGTCGGGCTGCAGCATTTTCAGCTCATGGGCGACTGACAGGATTGGGGTGATATGCCCCCCTGATCCGCCGCCGGTCATCACTACTTTCATGCCGACCTCCTCCACTTAGATTATCCGATCTAGGCACACTGTACAAAGTATAGCGCGAAATATGGAATATCACCCCTGTAGCCAACATCACAAACAAAATGCTGCTACCGCCGTAACTAATGAATGGCAAGGTAATACCCTTAAGCGGCAATAGGCCAATCATGGCACCGATGTTAATAACTGCCTGGATACTAAACCAGGCAAAAATACCGGTGGCGACGAGGCGCGAAAAATCATCGGGCGCCCGTTCGATCACTCGTTTTATGCGCGACAAAAACGCTATAAGCAAAGCTAAAAAGACTAGCACACCGACAAAACCAAACTTTTCGGCATAGATTGCAAAAATGGAGTCATTCTCGGCCTCTGGCAAGTACCCAAAGGCCTGTACACTGCGGCCAAGCCCTAAACCGATAAATCCGCCAGAACCTACCGCAATAAGCGCCTGGCAAGCCTGGTAGCCGGTGTTAAGACAGTCCGCCTCTGGGTTTAAAAAGGTTGCTAGCCGGTCTTGGCGGTAGTCGCTGGTTACAATAGCCATGGTGCCCAGCACCAATACGGCGGCGGCAATAGCGCCGAGACGCTTCATCGGCATGCCCGCCACAATGACCATAGCCCCCATCATGGCAACCATTACCGCAGTCGAGCCAAAGTCGCTCTGAACGCCAGCTACAAGCACCACAATGGCTATAACTGCAATTACTATTGGTCTGATTGTTTGCTTAAAATCATTGAACGTTCCTTCCCGTAAACGCTGCACCAAAAAGCCGGCCAACCATAATAACAGTGTAAATTTGATAAGCTCGACGGGCTGGAACGAAAACCCGCCGACTTGGATCCAGCGGTAAGCACCATTTACCTCATCACCAAACACCCGTACGATCACTGCCGATAACACTGCCACCACCAACAGCGGCTGCTGTAACCGTTGCCACATAGCCAGCGGAATTTGCGCCGCTACAAAAAACCCAATAATGCCCAGTCCCGCCCAAATGAGCTGCCGATTAATAAAATATGTCTGGCCCACCGATTTTTCAACGGCAAGCCCAGGGCTAATGGAATACACAACTATCAGGCCAATTGCCAGCAACAATGCGCTTAGCACTAGAAGCCAATAATCAGGCTTATGACGCCTGGACTGGCCCGGCTGCGGCTCTGTAGCGGGCAAAAACGTGGGTCGGCGGCGTGTAACCGCCGGCATTTAAAAATATCTCCCCAAAAGGAAAACAATAAGTCCAAGAACGGCACTAACTTGGCCGATAATCCAAAAACGCATTGTTACTTTGGTTTCAGGCCAACCAATTGCTTCAAAATGGTGGTGAATCGGCGCAATCTTAAAGATTTTTTTACCGCCGCGCAGTTTTTTGGACAAAATTTGCAGCATGCTCGAACCCGCTTCGGCCACAAACACCAGTCCAATGAGCGGCAATAACAAAACGGTGTCCGTTAGCATAGCCACTACACCAAGCGCTGTCCCTAGTGAAAACGACCCGACATCCCCCATAAAAAACCGCGCTGGATGAATATTAAACCAGGTATAGCTAAGCAAGGTCCCGACAATGGTCATACAAAAACCGGCTACACCAAAACGGCCTTCGAGCGCCGCAATAACAGCGTAGGCCAAAAACGCGTAGGTCACCAAACCACCAGCCAGGCCATCCAGGCCATCGCTAATATTAACGGCATTGGCTGTAGCGATCACCACAAAGGCGAACAACGGAATAATCAGCCAGCCAATAAACAGATCGCCCTCCATCCCTGGGATATGAATGGTGTCTACCCCAAGTTTGTAATAAAAGAACCAACCACCAATAATGGCCACAAGCGTCATAAGCATCAATTTGATTTTAGCCCGCAAGCCGGCAACACCCGTACCGTTACCCTTGATATTGATGATATCGTCGAGCAAACCAACCATTCCGGCACCAGCAAGTGCAGCCAGCGGCAGCCAGGTCTCTTCACGACTTAGGTTAAATGCTACTGTCACAATACAAATTGCCGCCACAAAGACAACGCCGGCCATAGTCGGGATAAGGCGTTTGTGTTTTTCGCCGTGCAATTTTATAAATACACTAGCTTTTTCGCCCGTAGTAGCTGTTGTACGTGGTTTCTTCCACCACTGCCACTTGTAGGCTATAGTGGTGTATACAGGTGTAATTAGCATGCTTACCAAAAAGCCCAAAAAGCCCAAAAGGAGCATACGCATTAATGTAGTTGTTTCAACCGAAAATTGGAGTATGGTGTCCATATTTTATTCCTTGCCTTTTACTATACCACTTTCGAACATTTAGTGTCCCCTGGGCGTTACCCCAAAATCATCAATAAGCATATGAGCGAGTTCTACAAAGATAGGTTGGGCGGCGGCGGTACCGGCGTAGCCACCGATTTTAGGCTGATTAACGCGTATGGCAATGACATATTGCGGCATATCGCCACCGACAAAACCTAAATAGGTGCCGTTAAATTCGTGCTCGTGATACCCTCCGCCCGGTTTGGCGATTTCGGCGGTGCCGGTTTTGCCGCCGACACTGTACTGTTTTAGATTAAATGCAGGGCGAATGTAGGTTTTACTGGCGATTACGCCTTCTAATAAGCGGCGCATGTCAGCGCTAGTACTCGGCGACACTACGTTTTGGCCAGAGACAATTGGGGCCTTTACGTCGCTCTTTCCTTCGCCGCTAATGGTCATATCGATCAATCGCGGCTGGTAGTAGGTGCCACCGTTAACGATAGCGGAAAACGCCCCTGCCATTTGCAGCGGCGTAGCTTGCATACCCTGCCCAAAGGCAGTGTTAGCATAGGTTAAATTGAGACCAAACCCTTCGTTTGGATCAGGGACATACCCCGAATCTTCATACCCCTGCTCTATCCCAGTCGGTTTGCCAAACCGAAAATGGTTGACCATATAGTCGTGCCAGCGTTCGCGACCCGATTTGGTTATTTCGGTTTTCCCCTGTTCGCTCATTTGCATCAAAAACCAGGTAGCGCCCGTGTTAAGCGAAAGGCTCAAGATATCCTGTACACTGCGCCTGGCCGCCCCACCATCTTCTTCGATGTTGGTAATCTTTCTGTCGTCAACTGGCCACTGGGCTGGGTCAAAATATGTGGTGTCTGCTTTGATGGCGCCGAGGTTAAGCGCCGCCGCCGCCGTAAGTGGTTTCATAATAGACCCTACCTCGAGCGAAGAACTTACCGCCGAATTATTAAACAGATTAGCATCCTCTACCGCGCCGTAGTTACTAGGGTCATAGGTTGGATAGTTGGCCATAGCCTTGATTGCGCCATCGCGTGGGTCGATAATTAGCGCACTGCCCGAACCCGACTTTGCCTTGTCTAGCCCATTTTTTAAAATCGTCTCTAGCTGTTTTTGCATAGCTAGATCAATGGTAAGCACCACGTCTTTCCCTGGCTCGGGCGCAATCAGCACGTTGTCGCGGTTGGCGGCCAGCGGCACTCCATTTACATCGGTTACCGCTTTTAATTGCCCTGGAACACCCTTCAATTCGACATCTAACGCCTGTTCGATCCCGTACGTCCCTTGCCCGTCGTTGTTAACAAACCCAAGCAGCTGCGACCCAAGCGTTCCGTTAGGGTAAATACGGTAGTACTGGTCTTGCGCGCCAATACCTGCGTATTTGTGTTTTAAAATCTCTTGTTTTTGCTCTTCGGTTACCTTTTTGGCAATCACCACATAGCGCGTTTTTTCGGTCCTGAGTTTATCGATATAGTCGCCTGTTTTGCCACCAAGCGTTGCGGCTAAGGTTTCGGCAGCTTCGTCGGCTTCTTTTACCAGGCTTGGATCGGCATACACCGTATACAACCGCTGGTTCAGCACAATTGGCACAATCGCATCGCCATCGTGGGCCTTAATGAGCCCCCGTGTCGGTGCAATTTGATACTCTTTAAACTGATCGGCGAGCGCCGCCAAACGGTAATGTTCGTGCTGGATAATCTGCAAGTAAAAAATGCGAACCCCAAAAATAACCAGAACCGCAACCACACAAGCATACAGCCACCTTGCACGCTTGACTGGTCGGATTACCCTGGTTGGATTCATGCCTAATTTTGTAGTGTAGCGGCTGGAACGACCGATACTAAGCCTTTGGCCTGTTCGCTGTTTTGCACTCGGTCAAGGGCTTGCAGACGCGCTGCTGCTACTTCGAGGTTAGCATGCTCCTCTTTAAGCTCGGTGCGTTGCTCTTGAAGCTGGTTAATCTCGTAGCCATAGGCATTTGTTTTTGTGACCTGCGTCAAATACAACAGACCGAGCACACAAGCGAGCACGATTAAAATAATACTATTACTAATTGGCCCGAAGGGCTTGTTGGTGGACGGCCGAAAGGCGACGCCATTACTACCACGCTGGTAACCAGCGCTTTTGCGGCCTAGGGCCAGCGAGCTTGCATATGTCATATCTTTTTGTGTTTGTTTTAGTTTGTTGTTTTTTCGGTTGGACGCGGTGTCCGGGTTATCCCAGACACCGCTCGTGGCCAACCTGCTTCCTACTAGTCCTTAAGCCACGTGGACTTGGATTTTGTAGGCGCGGGGGCTTAGGTTTTTAATGCGTATTGGCACTATAGCTCCCTTTCTTTTGTTTTTTATTTTGCTGCGGCGCGGAGTTTTGCGCTCCGTGCACGCGGATTAAAAACTAATTCTTTTTCGCTGCCAGTCAGCGGGTGCTTGGTGAGCAGTCGTAGTTCGGCATCGTAGCGGTCCCCACTTGCCTCTTGGAGCGCTTGTTTGACTAAGCGGTCTTCTAGGCTATGGAAGCTAATGATGGCAATACGACCACCTGGCGCCAGTAAATCGTCTATCCAGATTGGCAAGCTTTCGCGTAACAGCTCAAGCTCGTCGTTCACTGCGATGCGGAGCGCCTGGAACGTTCGCGTCGCCGGATGGACTTTACTGTGCCCGGGCCATGCCTTGGCAACGATTTTGGCGAGTTCATTCGTGGTTTGTATCGGCCGATTATGCGCAATGAGCGAAGCGATAGCTCGCGCTTTCGGTTCTTCGCCATATCGCTTAAGGATATCAGCCAGCTGTTCCTCAGAATAAGTGTTAACCACCTGCTCTGCAGTCAGTGCTTGCGTCGTATCCATACGCATATCGAGCGGCCCATCCTGCTGGATGGAAAATCCACGATTCGCCTGGTTAAGGTGCGGTGATGATACCCCAAGGTCCGCCAAAATAAGATCAAATTGCCTGCCCTGTTCTCGTAGGCTTCGGCTGGCCGTCAAAAAGTCGGCTTGCCTAACCTCTACCCCTTTTGCAGCGAACTGCTCCTGGAGCGCATGGACAGCGTTGGGGTCACGATCTACCAGCACACTGTGCTCGTAGTTGCCTGCTCTTTCTAAAATCGCCGTGGCATGCCCACCATATCCGCCGGTCAAATCTAGGTAGCGTTCCCCTTGTTTTGGTGCTAGCACGGCCAGAACCTCGTTTAGAAGGACCGGAACATGCTCGCTATTTTGGTTTTTATCTTGGTGCATCTGTGCTTGCTATTTTTGTCTTTTATTTTTGTTTTTGCAAGATCACCTACTCAGCAGTCAGCTTTTTTGTTTTAGAAGTTTTTGTTTTTGTTTGATTGCTAACCGGTATGTCGAGAAGTTTGTACAAAAATCAGTTGTCAAAATTGTGCTCGGTTTAAAAAACCGTGCGGAACTTCTTTCTTGGTTAGCAATATTTAGAGAGACTTATGTGTGAGGTGGAGTTTTGGGAGGTGTTCAATAATTGAACGAAAGAACGAGGACTTTTATAGTGGATTCCTAAAAGCCACTTGCTGACTGCCGAATAGCTGATCTCGAATCGATGATTTCGCTACTCGTCCCTAATTGTTAAAGAGCTGGGTACCGCAAACGTTAGGTTGCATCGGCAGGCATAATGCGCCAATACTTCCCTACCCTAACTGCTACCACATCCCGTGTAATACCTGCATAGTCCAGCAAATGCTGCTCTAGCCCTACCCGGCCTTGCTTTTGGTCAAGCTCGGCTTCGGTTTTGCCCATACGGAACTGGAGGTTTAAATCGGCCGTCTTTTCATCCAGGATATTCCCTTTCAAAAGCGGCTCGACCTCTTCGTCCCATATGTTCTTAGGGTACATATGCAGGTACTTTTGGAACCCACGGGTGACGATTACTCCGCTGGCAAACTCCGCGCGAAGTTCGGTCGGTATGGTTAACCGCCTTTTTTCGTCGAGTTTACGTTGAAAATAATCTACCGTGGCCATTGGTACCTAGTTAGTTAATTTGCGAGTGGTTTTTGTTTTTCCGGCAGGTAGTCTATTTTGGATTACCCACGATTACCCACTGGATTGATCATACTACCCACGACTACCCACGCACAAGTCCGATTTATAGCAAAGAGTGGTGTTTAGTACACCACTTTTCCACAAGTTTTGTAGATATACATGGGTTTTCCACAATATATAGAGCACCAGGCAAAAAACAAAACGCTACATGCCTATCGCCCAGAAATTGTACTGGCACGAACTGTAGCGAAAGTAGCAGGCGTGCGCACCGTCTCTTCCCTCATGTAGGCGCCTACCAGTCCGTAACCTTCGGCGTAAGCCTCGCGTACCATCCCTAGCAATTTACTGTCCGACCTTACAATAGCTAACATTAACAAGCCAAGGATCATTACTAGTAGGGCTCGCATGCGGAAAAAATGCTCTACATGGAGATGAAATGGTTTTTTGTGGTGGTTATGTTTTTGTGTATTTGTTTTCATGATAACCATAAACAATTTAACATATTATTTTAAAATAGTCAATTTTATATAGCTAATACCTTTGCTCATCGCTTCGTTTGCGTCTATACTATTTAGAGATGCGCGGGGGTGGAAATACGGCTAGTAGTTGGCGTTATGTGGTGATGCACAGCGTACAATTTTTTTTGTTACTTATTTTGCTGGTGGCCTGTGGAATACTTTTTTACTTGTGGAAGTCGCTGGCACAGGAGCAACACATACAATCACTCCAGGCAAATAATAGCCAAGAAACGGTTACCCCTTCGGCAGTTACGCCTACTGTTATTCGGACCGATTCATGGTCAGAACCAATAAACGGTATTGCACCCATCCACTTTAGTTCCACTGCTGTTCGGTGGCTCAATAACAACAGTCGAGTGGCTACCCTCGATGTTATTGATCAGCTCGATCTTAGGAATGTCGACGCTTCAGATATCCTTAACGGAACCATCGGACTCCTCGATCTTTCGTCAGATGTGATTAGTGCCATCGACTCGGTGATGGACGGATCAATTACATCGCTCAAAATCATGGATGGCGCTATTGATACAGGCGACATCTCTAGCGGAGCTATTACTAATGCTCTGCTTGGTAGCCAAGCTGTTACTAACGACAAAATCGCACCAGGAGCTATTCAGGGCAGCAACATTGCTGCGGACGCCATTACTGCCGGGCTTATCACTGATGGCACAATTGGCACAGCAGATATCGCCAACAATGCCATAACAAGTGCACTCCTTGCTACCGGCTCAGTGACGGCAACTATCCTAGCAGACAATACAGTCACAAACCAGCACATTGCCGATGGCACCATTGCCGGTTCCAAATTAGCAGATGGGGCCATTAATCAACTGCAACTTGGTGTAGGTGCAGTAACTACCAGCATTTTAGATGATGACGCCGTAACCTTGGCCAAGTTAGCCGACAATGCAGTGTCCACGAACAAAATTGCCAGCGGCGCGGTGGGGACATCAGATATTACCACTAATGCGATAACCAGCGCGCTTATTGCTGACGGCGCCATCGACACAACCGATATTGCGGCAAATGCGATAACCAGCGCCCTCATCGCCAATGGAACAATTGCCAGTGGCGACATCTCCAACGGTGCCATCGGTAACCTGCAACTGGCAACCGATGCCGTCAGTGGCGA
>Ga0075418_10006002_pt1 | contig 13709 bp, 21 predicted proteins | sample SoiMetdeltSBSDD2_FD_81776 | JGI IMG/M metagenome (GOLD analysis project Ga0075418, IMG submission 81776) | Bulk soil microbial communities from a Populus tree surrounding site in Tennessee, USA - Soil MetaG P. deltoides SBSDD2 | ecosystem: Environmental > Terrestrial > Soil > Tree plantation...
AAAGCTTGGGAATCTCGGGCTCTTCCTAAAACGGTTCTTTCTACAATAATTTTATCACAAGTAGTATTTTGAATTTTATTTATAATTAAATCAGAGATTTCTTCTGCTGATTTTAAAATTCCCCAAGGAAATTCATTTGATTGTATTTCGTATGGTAAACAGCCATATTGTAAAAGATTTCCATCTTCCATAACACACCAACCTGTTTGAGATGAAATATCTAAGCCTAAAACTTTCACTGTTTATTAAGCTTAAGTTTAATAAAAAAGCCACCCGAAGGTGGCTAATTTATTGGATGTAGCAACGTTATTTACAGCCTGCTGTCTGTAAATTATTTTCAACGAACAGTTGAAAACGCCCGACGAAGACGCTGAACGGTACGTGTTGAAACTTGAGCTACCTCGGCAATTTCTGAACTACTACGATTTGAAACAAGCATGCGCTTGAATACACTTGGCTTTACGGCAAGCTTTGAAAGTAGGGCGTTTGAAAAAGTTGTGGTAGTGATTACGTTAGTACGAGTTGTTGTAGTTGACATTTTATTTTTCCTTTTGTTGTTTGTTAAATTAATTAAAAATTTTCCACAATATGAGCACGGGTTGTGGAACCTCCGGTTGATTTCTCGAGACTCATTCTGAATCAACAGACCTTTTGTTGACTCAAACCAACAACCTCTCTAAGGAGGATCGCGATTCTTCATTGTTTCCTTTCTTAATGCACTGGTCCGCTATAAATTATTGACCACGTTCCTCTAGGATCACATGGACAAATTGACGTTCTGCACGAACTTTTTTTAAGGCTTCTCCATAGGGCGCCTTAAGTTCTTTTACGAGCGCGGTGGCATCACTAAGATCCAAATCTTCTTTTCGAGCTTTAATGACTTCGCCTTCTTGTTTGGATAAAGTAACTACGCGCTCTTTGAGCTCTGCCGTATTCATTGAATTAACTAAATTCTTAAATTCTTCTGAAACAGTATCTTGCTTTTTCATTTTTGGTCTTGGCATATCACACCTTTTTCAATATTGTATCTAGAATATATCGTTCTTTTACAAGTTTGTCAAGCTCTGTTTTTATTTCTTCTTTTTCTTCGGGACTTAAAAACCTATTAAATTCAAGCTTTTGGCAAAGAAATTGTATTCGAAGGGTTATCAATTTTCGTGTGGGATGTGACAATCGTAGAACCTTCGTTATTTTTTAACACAATAATTTGACCATCCAAATATTCATTTACCTCATTTGAATGATCTATAGTAAGAATAAGCTTATCTTGAGATAATTTACGTAATACTTGCATAGATTCAAATTTAGTAGTCATATCCATGCCATTTGTACCTTCGTCCAAAATATACCAACCAAACCGCTTGCCAGTCCTTTCGGCTATAATTTCAGAAATAGCTGTATCGCAAGCCAAATTAATACTGCACTTTTCGCCGCCACTAAATTCCTCAAAAGGTCTCTCAATTCCTGAGGCAAAAGCCTTTAATTCAATTGATTTCTTAAAAGTGCCCTTTTTTGTCTCTTTATCGGTAGATAATTGTACGGTAATCTTTTCAGTATTGGGTATTTCGGATAAAAACTTATTAATTTTAGCAGTAATTAAAGCCAAGGTTTCTTCTGTAATTAATCTAATAAAATTCTCTTTACCTAAGCAATTAATTACTTCATTATGGTAACTTTTTTCAATTCTTAATGATTTTAATTTGGATTTAACTTCTATATTCTTTTGTTTGAAAAAATCTTTCTTTTGCTCAAAAATGGTCAGTTTTTCATTAATTTTGCTCAAATTTTCCTTTAAAGAATCTATTTCTAGCAAAATGTTTTGTTTTTGCAATAAAACACGCTGTTTTTCTTCTTCAAATCTTTTATGATTATTTTCATTAAAAAACTTTAATTCATAATTAATTTGATTTAATTCTTGTTCTTTTTTACTATTAAATCTATCTTTCTCTCTATTTAAATTGATTTCTATGGTCTTATTTTCTTTAATTAAATTGTCTAAAATAGAAATGTTTTGGAATTTATCTATATAATCTTGATTGGATTCAATGGTTCCAATTTTATCATTCATACTTCTTTTTACCAAGACCTTGTCTTTATTTATCTTTTTTACATCTTCGGTATGATTATCAGGGTCAAAGGAAAAAGAGCATTGTGGACAAGTTATTGTTTCAGCAGAAATGTTCGTTAATTGTTTATCAAGCCAATTCATCTTTTCTTGTAATAAGGCTAATTCTTTTTTAACAATAACATTTTCTTGAATTTTATTGATTAAATTTGGTTTAATTACATTAAAATCTTCTAAATTGATTTTTAATCCATTTAATTCGGCATTTAATAATTCAGAAGATGAATTAAAGTCCTTAACTAAGGGGGAGTCATATTCTTTGGATAACAAATCATTTCTTTGATTCATTAATTCTTGAAATTTATTATCGTCTATAAAATCTTCTCTTTTAGGCTCTTTTACTTTTTTTAAATCATTGCCTTTATGTAATATTTGACCATTTATTTGATAAATGGACTGATTTACTAAATCTATTTTTTCTTTATTAGAAAAAAGCTCTATTCTAATAACATCTTCCTCTGAAGCTAGTTTGACCAATTCTTCTTCTATGGTCTTTAGCTTTTCTGAATTAGCATCTATAATATTTTGGAATCTATCTAAATTCAATAAATTAGAAAGAAATTCTATCTTTTCTGAAGGTTTTAATGGTAAAAAATTGCCCCTTTGGTCTTGTTGTCTGTAGGTAACAAAGCTAATTAAAGGAGCATCTAGGATTTTTTCTTTTAAAAAGATTTTAGCATTCGCTGCTTTATATTGTTTTTCGTCAAATTTAACAATATAATTATCTTTATCTCTATAAATTTCTAAATTATTACCATCAACCTCTAAAGTCAATTCTACGCTAAAAGCATTATTGGTATTATAATTTTGCAAAGAAGGAGAGAAAAGGTCAGCAAAATCCAAACAATAAGCTATGCCCCTAACCAGAAACGTTTTACCGGCTCCATTGGAGCGTTCTGGTTCATTTTCGTATTTTCCAACTATGGAATATAGTCCACTACTTGGAAATTCCAATTCGTGTTTACCATAATAAACACCAAAATTGTTTAGTATTATCTTTTTTAATTTAATCATGAAAAGATTATGGTGTTTCTTTATCTAATTTATCCAAGCCATCTTTTAAGCATTTCATTATGCATTGCAAAACGACTTTGCCATCCATTTCTTCTCTTAAAACTTCTTGGCCATTTTCTTTTTCTACAATAAATACTTTGCCATCTAATTCAAACAATAGTTCGCTTTTATCTTTCATATTCATTCCTATTAATGAAAATTGTTCTTTTTATCTTCTTCGTCATGTTCATCACCCATTTCTTCTAAATGGTCTCGATGAATGGTAATCATGTCTGCGAATGAATTTAATTGAGCTGAAAGCTCTTTTAAAGTAGATAAAACATCCAATTGGATGTTTACAAGCTTGGTAAATTGGTCAGGTTGGGTCTTTTTCTTGACTAAAACCGATGTATTAATATAAAGTAATTCGTGAAATAACGGATGAGAACAAATAGCTATTGGTTCATCTTTATCGTTTAAAAATTCTCCAATATAAACAACTTCGTTTGATTCCAAAACAAATGGCGGTGCATCAACTTCGGTTGCGTTTTTAAATGCTAAAATATCGCCTTTTTCGAATTTCATTTCTTTTCTCTATTTAAATCTTCTTTGTTATTATGTTCGCGAAGGAGCTTATCGCCTTGCTCTTTATTCCATTGGTAACGTTGCCTGTTAAAATAAACGGGCTTAACAGCCAAAGGAGAATTTACCCTTTCTTCTGAAGAAGAAGAGGGAGCTCCCATTTGTCTTTCTAAAAAACCACCACATTGACAAGGAACAGCTCCTTTAATGTCTTTTAGGTTCATAATTATCTTTTCAATATAATTATCACACAAATTACATTTATATCGTATAAGTGGCATGCTAACAATATGCCATAAGAGCGGAGCTTTGTCCAGAACTATTCATCATTCGCTTGGTGTTCATTTAATTCTTTCATTTTACTATGAAAAGCCAAGGCTTCGTTAGTTTCTAGGGCATTGTCTCTGGCAAACACTATGACTCCACCAAGTGTGGATAATAGAGAAGAAATGGACACAGCTGACCTGATAGCTTCTTTCACGGCTGGCGTGCTGTCTAATAAATCAAGCTCTAAGGGGGAGCCAAAAACGCTTTTAGCAGCATCATATACTTGACCGGGATTATTTACCAAATGTTCAACAATTTCAGCTATTTCAGAAGCGCTTAGTCCACAATTAATTAATAATTTAAATAAAGGCTCTCTTAAAGATGACGCTATTACCTCCCTAATTAGCTCAGAAGAGTGGGTTTCAGCCATTAGGGACAAATTTAACAAAATCCTACACCCACCTGGCAGAACACCGCTTTTAACAGCCCCTCTAATTGCACAGATAGCATCTTCGGCCCTATCCCTAGTTTCCCTGGTATGCGCTTCTGAAACGCCTCTGATGACCAATTTGGCGATTCCACCACTTAATCTACCCGCTCTTTCTTCAAGGATTGATTTAGCCAATGGGGTAGCGCTAGGTTGTTTAGCCTGAGCCTTTAACTCATTAACCCTAATCAGAACAGTTCGTTCGTTTCCAGTACCATGGACAACCGATTTATATCGCTGAGATTCAAATGATACACTTGGTTTGCCCAAATCTTGGATAACAGCATTGTGCAAAGGATTTGTTAAAGGATTAAAGATTTTACCACCAGTAAAAGCAGCCATATCCTTTAGGAAATCATATTGTGAATTCACTAGCATATCCGCCGGTGTGGCGCAAGGTAATATCTTTAAAGCCCCTTCCACCTTCCACCATTGAGCTAATTTGGCTATTACTTCCTTGGAAAAGCCATGAGCCATAATAACTATATTTGGTGACACTAGCCCTTTTTGAAATTCTTGTTCTACCAGAGACAGAAATGGTACTAGTGGATTTAATTCTAAAACTTTACCATCAATTAATAAATAATGAGGATTTTCTAATACAATTTTATTACCATCATTATCGTTAATAAATTCATTACAAAACATTCCTAAACTTTGTTCGAAGCCCTTTTCAAAAGGGTATCCGTCTGTTTTAAGAATATCAAATCCAGGCATACCCGATTCTTCAACTACGGTTATATGACCAGAATCACCTACCAAACTGTATGCTTCCATTATCATTTTAGTTAAATCTTCATCGCCGTTAGTTGAAACTTTAGCTACTTTGAACAATAATTCTTCAGCATTCTTATAATCAATTTTTAGAGAACTTTTTTCAATATAAGGAATTATTTCACTATTCAGATATAGTTGTAATTCTCTGGCAGCATACTGGGGACTAATTTTCTTATTTTTAGACAAATATTTGTTTAATTTATCTAAAATGGAACCAGCTAAAATGACGCAACTAGTCGTGCCGTCGCCTGCGTTTTCAACTGTAGAAATGGCAGCTGAACGATAAGTTTCTAAAATAGCTTGTTTAACATCATCAGATTCGGTTACTTCTTTTATTACAGTAACCCCGTCTTTAGTCATTAAAGGTGGTAAACCAGGGTCTGCACGTTCAATTAATACTGTAGAACCATTTGGACCTAAAGTTGAACCAACTAAAGATGATACTTTATTAACAATTTCAGTAATTTTTTGTTTTAAAATATCATTTGCAGGCAATACAATTTTTGGAGCAGATTTTGGTTTACGATATTGATGGTCTAGGAATGACAAGAAAATCTCCTAATTAAAATGTATACAAATAAGTTTAGTACATATATATTATATACTTAGTATACATTTGTCAACTACATCTTATATTTAATATTAACTAGATTATAATCAAACACTTTATTATTTATACAGTTATATTTATACAATCAATTTCTCAAAACCGTTTTACAAAGATCATATTAGCCACAATTTTTTTGCTTGTCAAGTGTTGTTTTTCACTTTTTTTTCACTATCTTACTTTCATGAATATTTTTATTAACAAATTCTATGAACCATCAGAAGACGAAGTGGAATTAGAGCAATTAAAAGAAGCTTTGTCTAAAAACAAAGAAAAAAAAGAAAAATTAATGAAATTAACAACTATTAATTTTAAAGAAATTAATTTTAAACCTATAGATGATGAAAGTTAACCTAATTTTATACATGCTTGACACAAAATGTGTCAAAAAGTATCTAGGAGCCATATGAATGATTCTGATAAAAAATTTAGAGAAGAATTGCAACTAGAACTAGTACAAATTGAAAAAGATATAAAATGGTGGGATTATAAATTACAATCAGAAGAAGATTATATGGCACCAGAACAAAAATATAACTTACTTAAAAGAAAGTGGGCAATCCTTACTGGATTGAAAAATATTGGCAAACTTTAAATCCATATTTAAAACAGAAATTACAGAATCTGTCTATGTAGAAACCTTTGCACTTAAAAAGAAGGATTTTATACATTTGGACATAATGCCACCAGTTTCTGGTCATGGTTACATGATAATTTGTTCTGAACCTAAGTTACTTCATGGTAGTATAATTTTATTAAACGATAATGAAGAAAAAGCTAAGTTATCACATGATAGCGCAGTAATTCTGGTTAAAAAGGCTTTAAAAGCTTTGACTTAATCTATCTTCATGCTTTTTGAAGATAGATTATTAAATTACATTAAAAAACACGAAGGTGTACGTCCAAAAACTTACAAAGACAGTCTGGGAATACCTACTGTTGGGGTTGGGTTTAATTTACATAGACCTGATGCCAGAGATATATTTAAAATTTTGGGAATTGACTACGACGCTGTTTTAAAGGGACGGGAAGTATTAACCATGGACCAGGTTAACAAGCTCTTGCAGGACGATTTAAAAGCTTGCACGGATGATTTGAGGGTCCTTTTTAAAGATTGGGACACAAGACCAGATGAGTTTAAACTTGTTTTGGTAGACATGCGTTTCCAATTGGGTGGTAAAGGTTTAAGGAATTTTAAAAATACCCTTAAATATTTAACTAAAAAACAATATAAAGAAGCTGGGGATAATATGCGTAAAAGCTTAGCTTATACTCAGACTCCCAAGAGATGGGATGAAAATATTCAATTGTTAGCCAATATAAAATGATTTTCACTGAAAGTTTAGATAAACTTAAGAAATTAAGGGTGGAAAAAAACCATCATTCTCAAAATAAAGTTGCATCTATTTCCAATTATTCCTATCTTAATATTGAAGCTCAAATGACTGCTTTAACACGTTTGTCAGATGACTTTTTTAAAAAAGAATTGTTATCTAGAAGATTACAAAAGGGATCTTACAGAAAAAATGCGCATAACAAGATTCTTCTTTCCTTTATTGAAATGGTTAAAAAGTTTTTTTAAAACTAAGGTTGAAGAACCAAAACCAATTAATTTCCAACATTTTGAAGAAAAACTCCTAAAAAGCCAAGATACAATTTCCGGTTTACAAAATTCAATTGGAATTATAGCGAAAATTTCCTCAAGTCAATTATCAAAACAAACAAAAAATGAAGAAATTCATGCCGGTATTTTGGATGTGTTAACCCAACATGAACAAGAATTAGATAATTTCAAGGCTTTATTAAATCAGCATGCTGATGTTATAAATACACTAAGAAAGCATATTTATAAAGATATTTTTTTAGAAGAGACGAAAAAAGACGTTGACGAAAATCCAGAATTGACTAATATACTAGAAGTTAAGAAAAAGATTAACAAAGCAAATTAAATGAAAAGAAAAAATAAAGATACATTAACAGCAGTTAAATCAGAATCGTTGCCTACACCAAAGAAAAGTAAGGTGAATTTGCAAGACGTTGCTTTAATTAAGAAAAAAATGAGCAAGGTAAATTTATACTTGTCTCTTCTTAATAAGACGATGTTCGAAACAGTTGCAATAGATGATGTTGATATTGCTTCAGAAATTGAAGAGGAAATCAATAATTTCTTGCTTGCCAAGGCTAAAGCTGTATTTGAAGGCGAAATTACTTCGGGATTTAGCTCTGATGAATTTGCCTTTTTGAAGCTTTTAACCCAAAAAGGTTTGGAAAAAAGTAAGATAACAGAAGAACCCAGGGTTTCAGCCAGTTCATCATTGACTGATGGTCCAAATATGGAAAATCCCTATGGAGAAAAGGCTTATGTCGGCTTAGATAAGCCGGTAAAATTACTAGAGAAGAAACAGCCTACAAAAAAGAATTCAAGAATTGAAACTAAGGTAGTTTCTATACTTGGTGAAGATGGTAAACCCAAAAACGTAGAAATTGAAACAGAAAAAGTGGTAATTCCACCGCCTACAGTTAAAAGGAAAGCTCCGCCATCATTTGATGAAATGTATTTAAGAGCGCAACAAGATGTTAGAGGCATGGAAAAGATGCTCCAGGGACAAGGAATTCCTATGAGCGTAGATAGTTCAGATGAAAGTTAATTAAAAGGAGAAAATATGTCAGAAGAGAAGCTTTTTGAATTGGAAACTAAAGTAAAACATTTAAATAATATTGTTAATACACTAACAATGTCATTAAGTGATGTAACCCAGCGTGGTGCAGAAATGGGTATGCATTTGGCAGCTTTGCTCAAGACCATTCAGGATGGCCGTCCTTTGGACGGCGCAAATTTAGCTGAAAGTTCGGTTCAGAATATGGTTGATAAGCTAGATAATTATATAAAATTAGCTTTGGACCGCGGTTTTCTAAAGCCAATTTCAGTTGTAGATGAAAATTCGGTTGTAGCCGTTAAGCAATTAGACGGTGAAGGCAATGAAGTTGTTCGAAAGATGCTTTTAAACATTTTTGAACAGGATGAAGATGTTAAGCAAGCTTTTAAAGGCTCCAAGGTCACAGAATTGGTAAAAGCAACTGGTTCTGGTGGTCAAGTGAATCAATTCGTTGTTTTAGAAATATATGAACCAACAGAGGCATTGACAGAAGAAGTAAAGTAAAAACAAAATATGAAACCAATTTTTAATAAATTTAAATTGCAAAAAAAGCCTGTTAAAAAAGAATTGCAAAAGATATTATTTATACCAGATACTCACGTACCTTACGAAGATGTAAGGGCCTGGAAACTAATGATGCAGGCAATGAAGGAATTTAAACCAGATATTATTGTGATTTTAGGTGATTTCTTAGATTGCTATACCATTTCTGACCATCAGAAGGATTTAAAGAAAAGGCCTACTTTAGGCGAAGAAATTAGGTTGGCAAATATTCGCTTAGATGAATTGGATTCTTTAAAGGCCGTTAAGAAGATTTTCGTAGAGGGTAACCACGAGGATAGGCTGGCTCGTTATATGAGTAACGATAAAATTAGAGACCGGCTACTAACGCTAGAGGAAGCCGGAGTAATTAAAATTAACAGTATGAGTGATTTGCTCAAGACAAAACAAAGAAAATGGGAATGGGTTCCATATAAAGAGCATTACAAATTGGGTAAATTGCACATTACTCATGATTGTGGCAAAGCCGGTCCGATGGCAGCTGTAGATGCCGAAAGCACGTTCCAAAACAATTCTATAATTGGGCACGTACACGCTCAAACTTATGTAATTAAAGGGAATATGCAGGGATCTGCCCACATCGGGGCTAGCTTTGGATGGCTTGGCGACATTAATCAAATGACTTATATGTCCAAGAGTAGAGCGATGAGAAATTGGTCATCTGGATTTGGTTACGGTTATATGTCTCAAGATGGAAATACTTACATTGTTCCAGCGCCTTTGGTAAATTATACAGTTATGGTTGAAGGCAAGTTGTATAAGATATGAATTTATTTGAAAAAGATTTGAAAAGTGGCCATGAAGCTTCTTTAATTATTATTAATACTTTCATTGAAAGAAATATTTTTAAAGATATCAAATTACATCAAGGTTATAATAAAGAATTTGATGCAATTGCTGATTCTAAGTTTAAATTAGAATTTAAATTTGATAGAAAAAGCGTTGATACGGGTAATTTTTATTTAGAATTTGAATGTGATGGTAAGCCTTCAGGTATTGCAACAACGCAATCAGATTTTTATTGCATAGCTACTTTAAGTTGTGGATATGTTATATTGAACATTCCAGTTTCTCATTTAAGAGAATTAATAAGAAAATGTAAATTTAGGCAAGCAAATACTAAAAATCAAGATAATTATGATAGTAGGGGGTATTTAATTCCCCTTAATGTTTTAAAGGAATTTGTAATTAGTGAGCAATAATTATTTGAATAAAATTATTTGTGGAAATTGTGTTGATGTAATGCAATCTATTGATAATGATTTTATAGATTTAACCATTACATCTCCTCCTTATGATAATTTAAGAGATTATCATGAATATCAATTTGATTATAAATCTGTTATTAAACAATTGTTTAGAATAACTAAATTTGGGGGTGTAGTTGTTTGGATAGTTAATGATTCAGTGATTAAGGGTTCAGAAACTGGAACTAGTTTTCGCCAGGCATTGAGTTTCATAGAGGCTGGTTTTAATTTGCATGATACTATGATTTTTTCTAAAAACACTTCTTCTTTTCCAGCGCGTCGTCATGGTAACCGTTATACGCAAATTTTTGAATATATGTTTGTTTTTAGCAGAGGGGCTCCAAAAACAGCCAATTTGATTTGCGATAAAGAGAATAAATGGGCTGGCTGGACAAATTGGGGTACAAATACGCATAGAAATAAAGCTGGAGAATTAGTAAAAACTAAAGATATAAAACCTGTTCCAGATTTCTCCCCAAGAAATAATATTTGGCAATATGTGGTCTCCGGTGGCTATGGTCATTCTGATAAATTAGCCTATGAACATCCGGCTACATTCCCAGAGCAACTGGTCACTGACAATTTAATGACTTGGTCTAATGAAGGAGATGTAATTTTAGATCCTATGTGTGGTTCCGGAACTACTTGTAAAATGGCTAAAAAAAATAAAAGAAATTTTATAGGAATTGAAGTAAGTTCTGAATTTTGTTCTTTGGCTGAACGAAGATTGGAATTAGTCAAAACTTAACCTAGACATAAGGAGACTACAAATAATGAGTAGTTTATTTTATGTCAAAGGTGTTAAAATTAAGGAGTGTGCAAAGTAATTCTACTTTCAATTTTCTAGATACTCAAAGAGGTATTTTAGAAAAAGAATTGTCTTCTCTTGTTCGAAATATAAATACTAACGCTTCTTTAATAGAAGAATTAGAACAAAATATAGTAAATTTAAAAAAAGATAAAATAGTTGTTTCAATTAAAGAATATAAGAAAATTTTGAGTGAATTAAATTATTTAAATAATAATCTTGCAGCATTAATTAGTGTACGTAATAAAAATGAAAAAGAACTTAAAGTCCTCCAAAAAATCACGCAAAAAAAAGAAGGCAAGCTCCTCTACTTACCAATTAAGAAAGCAAAAAGAAAACGAAATTCAAAAAAGACTTCGTAATGATGAAGATTTTATCATATCTAAAGAATATAATAATTCTATAAATACTTTTATTAAACAAGGCAAAAAGGCTAAAGAATATGAGATTGCAGAATTTCTGCAATTGACTATATTAGAAGTAAACAAAATCTTTAAAGAAAGCTTAAAGAAAATAAAATATTTTATACAGGAGTAAAAATGTCATTATCGGTAATTAAAGAGCAAATTAAAAAGTATCAAGAATTGGCTCAAAGAGAACAGCCCGTAGAGGAAAAATATTGGCCTTCATATTTTATGAGCAAAAATGAAGCTGCTTTAAAGCTTGAGCAACTTAGGTCAGAATTAGAAAAAGAAATTAAGGGCAAGGTCAGATTAAACTTTATTAAGTTGGATGAAGATACAGTTACTTTATTGGGTAAGTCCGAATATGTTTTTGACCATCGTTCTTTGGCTAGAGAAATGGTTAAAGTAACTTTGCCTAGTATGCCTTTGAACACAGCTCTGTCTGGTTTTCAGATTGCCAATTTGAACAATAAAATGAAAGAGCTTTGTTTGGAAATGGGTGTTAATTCACAAGTATGCCCAGATTTATATATGGATGCAGATTTCCAACGCGTAGTTCATTCAGAAGAAGGTTTTGTTAACCTGGTTGAAACTATGGTTGAAAAGCTAGTTAAAAATAGGGACACAGATGAAGAAGGTCATACTTTACAAAGCTTATATGTATCCCATTTATTTTTAAATAAAGCTATGGCTTCAGATTCCTTATCTGATGATTTAATTGATGTATATGTGCTTGTACCAAAGATTACAAGAACTTTGGTAGATGAGTATGGAATTAGATTTTCTCAAAATATGAGAACTATAGCCATTAACGAAAAAGCAAATATAACCTTGCAAAGTTTCGATGAGTTACTTAACTTAGTAGTAAGTAAGGATGTTGAGAAAACGCTTAAGAGAGCAAAGAAAAAACTGTAATTAATAAAGGAGAAAAATATGGTGGATTTTGATGTAGAAAATGATGAAATGCAAGGTGGAGAATTAGATACTCAATTTGGTAATTCTAACTCGAGAAATGCCAAGAGAACAGAATTTAAAAAGAGAAATTATTTTAACCTAGAGAAAGGTGACAATTATTATCGTATAATGCCAGAAATGTTCACTGGCATTGAGAAAAACCTTTGGGCTATTTATTATGTGCGCCATTGGGGTTATAAGAAGGAAAATGGTCAAAAGCAACCATTCCTTTGTGTTCGTAAATATGACCCTAAAACACGTATGATTTCTCATGAATGTGCTTTTTGCAAGGATTACGATTCCAAGTTCGAAACTGTTAAGGAATATGAGGCTCAAATCGCTAAGCTCAAGAAAATGCTAGTTGAAGCCCAGGATACCGGCTCAGATGATGAAGTGGAGGGGCTTGAAGCGCAATTAGGTGATTTACAATCTAAGTTGTCAGAAACTCGTGCTACTTTAGGCAGTGTTGAGCGACGTTTTTGGGTCAATGCAATGAATAAGCAAAATGAATTTGGTGTTCTATCATTGCCCAAGACAGTTTTTGAACAACTCGCAGGCAAACGCAATCAGGACGGTACGCGAGTTCCAGGTCTCATTAAGACGCTAGAAGAAGATGAAGGTGTAAACGCTTTGAATATTGATGAAGGGGTTTGGTTTAAGATTAGTAGAACCGGAAGTTCTCAGTTTGACACCGAATACACCACGTCTCCAGAGCAAGAAACACTAGAAATAAACAATAGAAAGACGAAACAAACGAAGCTAGCCCCTCTTTCAAATGAATTGAAAGTAAAGGCGCTAAAAGAATGTTCTGATTTGGTTGTTATGTTTGACCACCTAGCTCTTTCTGATGCTGAAATGAAGACTATCGTTAATGGCTCCCCCGCTGCTGTTTCGGCAATGGCATCTAGACCAATGAAGGTAGAAGCAAAAGAAACTTTGAATGAAAACTTCGGTTCTTCTCAAACCAGGGAAGTTCCAACTAGCAAGAGAAAGAAGAGCGACGAAGAAATTCTCGAGGAATTGCGCAAGATTCCCTAAAGGAAATTAAGTGAAAATCATAGACCCGAATGATTGTTTTGTTTTGGATCGCGGAGATAAACTTGCTCCTATAACTTTAAAGTTACAAGAAAGTAACGCGGCCATAAATAGATTGCATGAAATAAAGAATGCCAACGTAGCAACATTTCCTGAACTTTTAACTGCCTTTATTTCGGCTAATAATGAATTGTCTCAAGCAATA
>Ga0075418_10006003_pt1 | contig 13708 bp, 8 predicted proteins | sample SoiMetdeltSBSDD2_FD_81776 | JGI IMG/M metagenome (GOLD analysis project Ga0075418, IMG submission 81776) | Bulk soil microbial communities from a Populus tree surrounding site in Tennessee, USA - Soil MetaG P. deltoides SBSDD2 | ecosystem: Environmental > Terrestrial > Soil > Tree plantation...
CCCGGCGCCGGCGTCGGCGGCGCGGCGAGGTTCTGCGGGTTCGGGTTTGCCTGCACGAACCAGTCAGCAGCATTGTCATTCGTGTCGATGCCGTTGCCGTCGATCCCACCGGGTCGCCGCTCCACGCTCGAAGACGCGGGCGGCGCAGGTGCGGCCGTCCCCTCGACGAAGGCGTTCGTGGCATCGCCCCAGCCCAGCGAGTCCACCGGCGCACCGCCGATCACACGCAGGACGAGCGCGCCACCCGTCGCCGCGAAGCCCCCGGAGTAGGTCGCGTCGGCGATCCCCGCGAGGGCCCCGGACGTGTTCGCGATGAGGACGTGCCGGCCGGGCTCGAGCAGCGTCGAGGCCGGCCAGGTCGCCTTGCGCGTGATCGTGCCGCCGGACGAGGTCACGTAGACGACCTCGAGGCCGATCAGGTCCACGCTCGAGGTTCCGCCGTTCGCGATCTCGACGAACTCGTCCGAAGCCGATGCACCGCCTGTCTGCACCTCCGAGACAACCAGCGTCGAGACCGGCCAGCTGACGGCCGCCTGAGGCGTGACGGGGGAGCTCGGCTCGGCTTGCATCGCGACCGCGATCGATGCGGCCAGGGCCAGGCAGGAGAGGGCGTTGAGCGCGGCGATCCGGGCGCGCGGCATGCGTCAGCCTCCGGGCGGGGCAGACGGGCGCCGGGCGAGACGGCCCGACGGTTGTAGCAGCGCGCATTCGACCGTGAGTCGACCACGGCTCGCCGGCCGCTCGACTCGGGCTCATCGGCGACTCACCGGCCGCTCGCCAGCGGCTTATCTGCGGGTCACCTCGCGGTTGGCTGCCGTTTACCTGTGGCTGACCGCTTCGCGTACGATGCCCGGGCCCATCCCCCCGATCGACAGGAGGCGTCGTGGCCCGCGCCAAGCGCACAACCGCTCGCGCCGACGCGCGCCGCCGGTTCCGAATCGCCCAGCAGATGGAGGACGGCGAGCTCGAGGGCGACGCCCCGGTGCCGAACACGTTGTCGTCTGGCGGCGGCTCGGCGAAGACCGCGGTCGCGCCGGCTCGCCCGGGTTTCACCGCCGCGTTTCGGACCGCGTACCACTCGGCGAACGTCCGCGAGGACCTGCCCTACCTGCCCTCGCTGCTGACGCACTGGTCGTTCTGGGTGCCGCTGCTGCTGATGATCGGGTCCGGGATCGCAGCGGCTGTCGCTCCGGGCCAGCCGGTCGTGCTCTTCCTGTACCAGACGTTCGTCTATCCGCCGGCCCTGATCGTGCTCTTCATCTGCGGCTTCTTCGCGAAGCGGGCGTCGTACATGCTCGGAGCCATCCTCGGGGTCGTGAACGTCATCGTGTACGGGATCCTGCTCGTCTACGCGAAGCAGGCCGGGCTCGCGGAGCTGACGAACGAACAGCTCCAGGCGGCCTTCCTCAACGGCCTCGTCTTCTCGCCGCCGTCGGGCGTCCTCTTCTGCTCGCTGGCGGCCTGGTACAAGCGGTTCCTGTCGCTGACGAACCCGAACCGCGGCCGTCGCCCCCAGCCGAAGGCGAAGGCCAGGCCGGGTCGCTAGGGGCTCAGCCCACCGCTCACCCGAGCCGGCGCATGCCGGCGTGGCCGAGCTGCCGCACGCCGGCCGGGCGCTCCGGCCCACCACGTGACGCGGCGACCTCCGGCAGCGGCTGAACGTCGCGGGCAATGACATTGACCACGTTTGCCTCCCGCTGGAGATCTCCGTCGACGAGGAGGAGCGCGTGGCGCCGGACGACCCCCCGGAGGCGCGCCCACGTGTCCGGCCAGAGGGTCACGTTGACCATCCCAGTCTCGTCCTCGAGCGCGAGGAATACCGTGCCCTTCGCAGTCATCGGGTGCTGGCGCGTGACAACGAGACCGCCGATCCGCACCGGACCCGGCGCCTGTTCGGCGAGCTGAGCGTTCGTGACCGCCCCTAGCCGATCCAGTGCCTCCCGGAAGAGCTCGACAACCTGGCGCCGAGCATCCAGGCCGACCACGGCGTACGCGTCGCCGAGCCGCTCCGTCTCCCTGATCGGCGGCAGGTTCGGGGCCGTCGTCGCCGGGAGGCGCAGCGCCATCGGCCGGCCCGCCGCCGGCCGCCGGCCGCCGGTGTTCGAAGCCTTGACCGGGCCGGCAACCTCGCGCAGCTGCCAGAGCAGCTCGCGCCGCGGGCGCCCCAGGGAGTCCAGCGCACCCGTTCGAATGAGCCGCTCGACCGTCTCCTCGGCCAGCCCTGTTCGTTCGACCACGTCGGCGAGATCCCGGTACGGACCCCGAGCGAGCTCGCGATCCAGGAGCTCGGCGTGCTCCTCGCCGATGCCCTTGACGAGATGGAGCCCAAGCCGGACACCCCAGCCAACTGCGTCAGCGGCCGCCCAGCGCTCGCGAGCCGCGGCCGAAGGTTTGACGCAGGCTGGGGAGCGGACCGGCCGCGGCCGTGCGTCGATCCCGGCCCCGGGCGGCAGGGATTCGCCGAGCTCCGCGTCGTATGAGCCGTCGTCGCCGGCCGGCCCCGCGAGTGCCCAGCCAGGTCGGCCGGCCCATTCGGTCGTCGTCTTGTACGTGGACGCGTTGACGTCGATCGGCAGGATCGCCACGCCGTGGCGCTTCGCGTCGTTGACGAGGACCTCCACCGGGTAGAAGCCCATCGGCTGGGCGTTGATCAGCCCGACGAGGAACTGGGCCGGATAGAAGAGCTTGAGGAATGACGACTCGTAGGCGGTCCGGGCGAACGCCGCCGCGTGACTTTTCGCGAAGCCGAAGCTCGCGAACGCGGAGACCTGCCGGAACAGCTCCTCGGCGATCTCCGCGGTCATGCCCGGCTGGCGCATGCAGCCGTCGTGGAAGCGCTGGTGGAGCTTCTCCATCTCCCGCGTGGAACGCCACGTGCCCATGGCCCGACGGAAGCCATCGCTCTCGGCGGGCGAGAACCCGGCGACCTCGATCGCGACCCGCATGACCTGCTCCTGGTACAGGATCACGCCCATCGAGTCCCGCAGGACCGGCTCGAGGCTCGGGTGGAGGTACGTCACCGGCTCAAGGCCCTGCTTCCGGCGCAGGTACGGATGGACGGCGTTGCCCTGGATGGGACCCGGCCGGATGATCGCGACCTCGACGACGAGGTCGTCGAGCGAGCTTGGCTTGGACTTCGGCAGGGTCTGCATCTGGGCTCGGCTCTCGACCTGGAAGACCCCGACGGTGTCGGCCGCCTGGAGCATCTGGAAGACTTCCGGGACCTGCTCCGGGATCGAATCGAGGACCACGCACGTCGCGCAGTCGTGCTCGATGAGCTGGAGCGTCTCATCGATCGCGGCGAGCATGCCGAGCCCGAGCAGGTCCAGCTTGATCAGCTTGAGCGTCTCGACGTCGCGCTTGTCGAACTGGACGACGACGCGGTCCTTCATCGTCGCCCGCTCGAGCGGGGCGATGTCGATGAGCGGGGCAGCGGTCACCAGCATCCCGCCCGAATGGATGGAGAGATGGCGAGGAAAGCCGTCGATCCGGGCGCAGAACTCGAGCCAGCGCTCCCAGTCCGACAGCCCGACCGTGGTCCCGCCGCGCGGCTGGGCCGGTGCCTCCGGCTCGACCCGCGCCACCGAGCTGTCCGGCTCTCGATGCGGATCGGCCCTGCCGATCCGGTCCACGCCGATGCCGCCGCGGATGTTCCAGCCCGCGTAGCCCGTCCCCCGCCCCGCCCGAAGCCAGGCGACGCTCGCCGGCGTGTCGCCCGGCCCACCTTCGTCATCCGCCCGGCCGCCGGGCCGGATCGACGGCGGCGACTCCGGCGCGTCTTCCCACATCCCCGATCGCGACGGCCCCGGCTGCTCGCTCGGTGGCTCGCTCGGTGGCTCGCTCGGCGTCTCGCCGAGCCAGGCGAAGGGCCGCGGCGCGTTGGGATCAACCGGTTTGGGAGGCTGGCGCCATGGCGGGACCTTGCCGACCAGCGGGACTCGCTTGTTGAGCTGGCCCATGCCGTCGACAAGGCCGTGGGCTTCCGCGTCCGCGGCCGCGCCACGCGCCGTGTCGCCGGCGCGGGCCGTGGCGTCGCCCTCGCCCGGCCGGCGGAAGAATTCGGCGAAGCCCCCGTCAGCCTCGAGGTCGCGGCGGACCATGACGCTGTCATAGGTCTCGAGCGCCTTCGCCACACGGTCGACGAGCGGGCGCGGGAAGCCGAGGGCGTAGCCGACCTCGCGCACGGCGGATCGGGCGCGGTAGGTCACGAGGTTGCAGACCATCCCGGTGTGCTCCGGGCCGTAGCGCCCGTAGATGTACTGGATGACCTCCTCGCGGCGCTCGGAGCTGAAGTCGATGTCAACGTCCGGATACGTCGTCCGACCCTCGTTGATGAACCGCTCGAAGAGGAGGTTGTGGGCGATCGGCTCGACACGGCTGATCCCGAGCGTGTACGACACGATCGAGCTGGTGGCGCTGCCGCGACCCTGAGCCGGGATCCCCTGCTCTTTCGCGAAGCGCATGAGGTCCCAGCAGATGAGGAAGAACTCTGCGAGGCCGGCTCGTTCGATGATCCCCAGCTCATGGGCAAGCCGGTTGACGACGGCCGGGGTCAGGGGGTGATACCGCCGCCGCGCGCCGGTCCAGCACAGCTCGGAGAGATGGCTGAACGGCGTCTCGCCCTTCGGTACCGGGAAGCCCGGGAAGCGATACTGCTCGAAGCCGAGGTCGACCGAGCACGACGCCGCGAGCTCGCCGGCCGTGGCGAGACCCTCGGCCCAGGCTCGGGCCGCACGCAGGTCCGACGCCTCGAACGCGAGCCCGCCCGGCGGCAGGGCCGCCAGCTCCGCGGCGGACTTCAGGTACGACTCCCCGTCCGGCCGGCGCAGCTCGGCCAGCGTGTCGAGCGTTCGGCCGTGGTGGATCGCGCTCAGGACGTCCGCCAGCTCGCGATCCTCAGGCCGCGCGTAGTGGACGTCGTTCGTGACGACGACCGGCAGGCCGAGCTCCTCGGCCAGGGCCGCCGTCTCGGCCACGAGCCAGTCGTCATCGGGCAGGAGATGGTGCGACAGCTCGATGAAGAAGCCGCTCGTCGCCGGCGCGTCGCCACGCCCGAACAGCTCCGCGTAGCGCTCGGCAACGCGTCGCGCGCCGTCGTGATCGCCGACCCGAAGCCGCCGTGCGATCTCGCCATCGCGGCAGCCCGAGAGCGCCACCAGGCCCTCGGTGTGCTCGGCCAGCAGTGCCTGCCGGAAGCGCGGCACCCGTTTGGTGCCGGCGAGGTTGGCGTGCGAGACGAGCCGGCAGAGGCTGCGGTAGCCCGCGGCGTTCCGGGCAAGCAGCGTGAGGTGCGGCCCGCGCTGCCGCTCGGCGATGCCGCGGAGGTCCTCCTTCACTGGGTCGCGGTGGCCCGGCAGACGCAGACGGTCCGGCCGCGGCCGCTCGGGCAGGCCCTCGGTTGCGAGGCGCTCGGACGCGGCGTCGCGGGACGAGGACAGGACTCGGCGCCGCGCTCGGCGGCGCGGCCCAACGACGCCGTCGGGATCCGGCTGGGCCGGGTCGAGCAGCTCGATCTCGACCCCGACAACCGCTCGCAGCCCCGCCTCCTCGGCGGCTGTCGCGAAGCGGACGACACCGTACAGGCCACCGTGGTCCGTGACCGCGAGCCCGCTGAGGCCGAGCTCGATCGCCCGGGCGATCAGGTCGTCAGCCGGCGACGCTCCGTCGAGGAACGAAAAGTTCGTGTGGCAGTGAAGCTCGGCGTAGGCAGCGGCCACGGCAAGGGTCCCGTCGCGATTTGGGGGCACATCCCGGAGGGCTTCGGGACCTTCGATCATAGAACATTTGTTCTAATCTGTCAGCCCCGGATGGTGCCCGCGCAACGCCTCGAAAAATCGAGTCCTTGGACACGAAACAAGCCGCGGGAATCGTGCGTCTGAGGGCCGTGAGCACATTCGCTCGAACGATCGCCAGTGCCATGACGCGGATCGCTGCGATGCTCCTCCTCGCAGCGGTCCTCATCCTGGTTCTCCTCCCGGCGGCGCTCGCCGCTCAGGCGACCACGGGCACCTGACTCACAACAAGTGTCCCGGGCTTCGTGCCCGGGGCCATGGCGAGCGTCGGCTCCACAGCCGGCGATTCGACCGGCCGGGGGTTCTGGTGAGCAAGGCCCCTCGGCTCAGGACTGGGCCTCGTCCGCTCTGGGGGTGGACGGGGCCCTTTCCCCTCCCCATCGACCGGCCCGGATACCATCGAGTCGTGCGCTGGCAGGTCCTCATCGTTGTCGTCGGGCTTGCGCTCTCAGCCTGTTCGCCTGCTCCGTCGAACGGGCCGAACACCTCGGCGAGCCCATCCGCGGGCAGCTCCGCGAGCGCCGGCCCAACCGACGTCCCGGGTTCATCCGCGGAGCCCAGCGCCGACGCCAGCCTGCCGACCCAGACCGACACCGAATGGGGCCGCATCTGGGACGCCGTCCCGGCGATCTTCCCACGCCCACCCGGCAGTCTCGACGCCGAGCCCATCGAACGGACCGCGACGAGCGCCGACCTCTCGGTGCCCGCCGGCCCGGACGAGACCGTCGACTTCTACGAGGGTTCGCTCACATCACTGGGGTACGTGTGGTCGTCACAGGGTCCGGCCGAGGACGGCAGCTGGGTCATCGACGCGAGCCCGGGCGGCGACTGCAAGGTCCAGGTGACCGTCAAGCCGCTGAGCGGCGTGACCCACGTGTCCGTCCTCTATGGTGCGGGCTGCCCCTTTGGTTGAAAGGCTGGGGATAGTCGCTGAAAGCCGCTCCCAAGGTCGTGCAGAAGTGGCTTTCCTTGCGCTGCGCTCGCAGCTACACTTTTCGACGATCGGGCCGCCGGGAACGGTCCGCATGAGCTCGGGGGTGGTTCGCGGTGCAGACCGCTCAACCGCGTGACGTCGGGGCGCTGATCTTCGTCATCGGCCTGTTCCTCATCCTTCTCGTCGCCACGCTCGCCACGACCCCGGGTCCGGCGCCGCTCTAGGCGTCATCGCCCTCCGTCAGCGGGGCGAACGAAGGCGGTCGAACGCGGGCGGCTCAGTCGTAGAGCCGCTCGAGATGCCACGTCCCATCGACGCGGTCGAGGTAGACGAGCGCGAGCCAGCGCGGCCCGACGACCTTGAAGTAGTCGCGCGCGATCGGCTCGCGCCACCACGCCTCGTCGACCCGCCAGCGATTGCAGACCTCGACCGGCTCGCGCCGGCCGGCCCACGAGATCGCGACGAGGCCTCCGTCACCGGCCAGCTCGACGTCGATCGACGGGTGGGCGTGCAGGAGGCGGGTCATCGTGGCGTCCCGGCCGTCACGCGATGGTCCGCCAGGTCCAGCGCCGCTCGGGGAGGGTCGCCTCGGGATCCGCGATCGCGACGCGGCGCACGCGATCTGCCCCGAAGCGCAGCGCCAGGCCGGTGAGCTGCCACTCCAGCCGGGCCCCACGGGCGGCCTGCGGGACGAACAGCGGCAGCTGCTGACCCGCGGCCGCCTCGACGCCGGCGAGCTCGAGCTCGAGCCGGCTCACCGGGGCCGGTGGCGGGTCGCGCTCGAGGCGGACGAGGAGCAGCCGTTCCACGGCCTCCGCTTCGGCCGTTGGCTCGGGCAGGCGCTGGTCCACCTCGAACGTTGACGGTGTCCCGCGCCGTGCGAACGTCACGTCGAGCTCGAGTCGGAGCTGGGCGCGGCTCGCCGCCAGCCCTCGCGCCATGAGCCCGGCCGCCAGCGCTGTCGCCAGCCGCCGCAGCACGAAGCGGATCGATTCGAGCTCAGCGACCGCCGGCTCGATCGGCAGGCCGAGCACGACCCGCTCGGGTGCCCGCCGCGGCCGGAAGGCCTCGATCTCCTCGCCTCGCGCGCGGGCACCCATCCGTTCGCCCTCGGCCCCGAACCGCGCGACGAGCGCCGAGCGGGCGATGTCCGCAACCTCGCCGATCCGTCGCAGCCCGAACCGGGCCAGGCGCGCTCGAACGTCCGGGTCGCGACTGAGCAGCGCCGAGGGCAGCGGCGCGAGGAAGAGCGCCTCGTCGCCCGGCGGGACGGCAATGAGCTCACCGGGCCGGGCCGCCGCCGCCGCGACCGAGGCCGCGAAGCGCGTGCCGGCGATGCCCGACCCGGGCCGTCCGGCCAGCGCAGGCTCCACGGCCGCCGCAACCCGCTCAACGAGCGTTGGCTCGGGACCCCAGAGCGCCTCGAGGCCGTCGACCTGCGCTTCGAGCAGCCCGAACGCCGGGCCCGCCGGGTCCACGCTACCCGCCACGGCCGGGCTGAAGCGCGCGAGCGCTTCGAGGGCTGCCTCGACGGCAACCCGGTCAGCTTCCGGTTCGGGCTCCAGGAACGTCGCCTCGGGCGCCAGCCGCCCGGCTGCCCCGAGCGTCTGCCCGCGCCGGACGCCGAGTGCCCGGGCCGCCGGGTCGGCGTCCAGCACCGTCGCGTCCGACCACGGCATCCCGCCGAGGACGATCGGGCCCGCCGGCCACGAGCCGGAGCCCCGGCGTGCCCGGGCGAGATCGAGCAGGAGATGCGGTCGATGAAGATGGAGAAGTCGCATCGCGAATGGTCCCAGGCACAAGGTTCGCGGGGGCATCGACAGTGGGCTCGACGAGGAGCCCGGCGCGGCGGAGGCAGGCATCGCGCTCGCCGCCGTCGGCGTAGAGGATCCGGAGGCTCGCCCGTCGGCCCGACGGGCCGGCTCGGTTGCGGGCGACGAGCACCTCCGTCCGCTGGCCGACGACGTCGCGTCCGAGGTGGACCCACGACCGCCGCGCCAGCTCGAGCCGCAGCCCGGCCGTCTCGGCAACGGCCGTCGCGAGGCCGCTGAGGAGGTCCGCCGGTTCAAGGACGACCACGCTCACGCCGGCCCGCCGGCCAAGCGCCGCCAGCCGGCCGAGCCGATCGCCGAGGCGACCCGCCTTCGGACGCGGAGGCAGATCGATGACGACGAGATCAACGGTCCGGCCCGAGAGCAGCGCCCCGACGATGGACAGCCCTTCGTCGAGGTCCGCCGGGCTGACGACGACGAGCCACTCCGGCCGCACGCCGCGGGCCACGGCTTCCACCGGATCCAGCGCGCCGGCGAGATCCAGCCAGGCGACGATCGCGCCACTGGCCTGGGCTTCGGCGACGTGGCGCAGCGCGAGGGTCGTCCGGCCGCTCGAGGCGTCGCCCCGGAACGCGGCGAACGTGCCGCGCGGGATGCCGCCCTGGCCGAGGATCCCGTCCAGCGCCGTGAAGCCCGTCGAATGGACGCGCCCGATCTCGCGCTCGAGCGGCAGTCCAGACGGCTGCCCGTCCGGCGCCGCCGTCTCATTGCCTGGCGTCTCCACCGGCAGCGGCGCGATCGCGAGCGCCCCCACGACCTCGGTCGCGAGTCGAGGCGCCGCCGCACCCCAGCGCGCGCGGAGGTCGGCAAGCGCGGTGGCCACGGCCGGCGCGGGCATCGTCATGCCCGAAGATTAGAACAAATGTTCTACTGATTCAAGACGGCTCGGGCCGCGATTTCTTGCAAATACGATTGGTCGTCGTACTAGCCAGCGCTCCACCAACCCGAAGCCCATCTGTCCGCGCTCCAAAGCCTTGACCTGAACGGGCGGAGACCCGTCGGGCCTACAGAACTGGCATGCTGTCGGGCCTTCTCAGCCGAATCCTTCGCTAGTACGACCCCGGCTCGTAAACGGGACCCGAATCGGGCGTCCCGAGGACGTAGTACGAGCGTAGCTCGTATCTGGTGGAAACGAGGCGGGCGGGCCGTCGGGCGGGCCGTCGGGAGGGCCGTCGGGAGGGCGCAGGCCCGGGGGCGGTGCTCAGGACGAGGCGATGACCCCGATCGAGATGCGGAAGCCGAGCCGCCGCTCGGGCGTCGGCATCAGGGCGCCCTGGCCGAACGGAATCTTCCCACCGAACGCATGGGCCCACTCTTCGGCGAACGCGTCGTATTCGGTCGGGTCGCGCAGCGCCCAGGTTGCCCAGACGACCTTGTCGAACGAGCTCCCGGCCGCCTCGAGCTTCGCCTTCAGGTTCGTGAGCACCTGGCGTGTGTGGTCCTTGATCCCGCCGAGCACGATCTGACCGGTCGCCGGATCCACCGGCCCCATCGACGAGATGTAGACCATCCCACCGGCCTTCACCGGCTCGCTGATCGCGAGCCGCGGCCGCAGGGCGTCGGCCGCCTCGGAGCCTTCCGTCGCCCAACGACCCTTGGGCTTCGGCATCGGGCCCTTCCGAACGACCTGGTCCTCGGCCGGGATCCCGAACTCGCCGGGCGGCAGCTGGATGCCACTCGCCTTGAAGACGGGCATGAACGTCGGCCGGACCCCGGTCGGCGAAAGCCGGCCTTCGATCTTGCCGTCGGTGTAGGCGGTCTGCTCGAACACGAAGACGTCCTGGGTGAGGACCTCGTCGTCCTCGACCCCGTAGATCTCGGTGATGTTCGTGATCTTGCGGGTGCCGTCCTTGAGCCGCGCGGTGTGGACGATGAGGTCGACCGCCGAAGCGATCTGTTCACGGATCGCCGCCAGCGGCAGCTCGTAGCCGGCCATGAGGACCATCGTCTCGAGGCGGGCGAGCATGTCGCGCGGGCTGTTCGCGTGGCCGGTCGAGAGCGAGCCGTCCTGGCCGGTCGTCATCGCCTGGAGCATGTCCAGCGCCTCACCCGAACGACACTCGCCGACGATGATGCGATCGGGGCGCATGTGCAGCGCATTGCGCAGCAGGTCGCGGATCGTGATCTCGCCGAGGCCCTCGATGTTCGCCGGCCGCGCTTCGAGCGTCACCACGTGCTCCTGGCGGAGCTGGAGCTCGGCGGCATCCTCGATCGTCACGATCCGCTCGTCGTTCGGGATGAACGACGACATGACGTTCAGGGTCGTCGTCTTGCCCGAGCCCGTGCCACCAGACACGAAGATGTTGAGCCGCGCTTCGACGCATGACCTGAGGAATTCGAACATATCGGGCGTCGCGGTGCCGAAGCGGATGAGGTCCTCGACGGTGAACGGCGTCGCGGCGAACTTCCGGATCGTGATCACAGGCCCCACGAGTGAGAGCGGCGGAATGATCGCGTTGACGCGCGACCCGTCGGGCAGACGTGCGTCCACACGCGGGCTCGACTCGTCGACACGGCGGCCGAGCGGCGCCGTGATCCGGTCAATGATCCGCATCACGTGCTCGTCGTCCTGGAAGACGACGTTCGAAAGCTCGAGGCGGCCGCTGCGCTCGATATAGACCTGGCGCGGGCCGTTGACCATGACCTCGGTGATCGTTGGATCGGCGAGCAGGGGCTCGATCGGCCCGAGGCCGGTGATCTCGTCCGCCAGCTCCTCGATGAGCCGGGTTCGCTCGCTCCGGGAGAGCGCGAAGCCCTGGGCGGCGAGGAGCCGATCAACGATCGTCTCGATGCGGCTCCGGACCTCGGTCGGGCTGGCGACGTCGGTCTTCGTGTCCATCCCGCCGATGACTTCGTCCTGGAGGCGGAGCTTGATGTTCTGCATCAGCTCCTCGCGGGCCGGCGTCGCGCCGGGCAGGCGGACACCGGGCCGCTGAGTCTGCGTCTGGACGGTCGCCGGTGTCGTTGTCTCCGGCGTCTCGGCTGCGCGCTCTTGAGCCCGCTGGATCCGACCGATCAAGGACATCTACATACCCCCGTGGCTCACTGCCTCAGAGGATACGCTGCAACCGGTGCTGCGGGTCACCGGCCCAATGGTCACCCCCGTGCGGGGTTCACCCGGCCCGGGAGAGTCCGATGAGCGCGATCCCGATCACGATTCCCAGCATGCCCAGCCACTGGATGGGTCGTGGCCGCTCCCCGAGGAACAGCACCGCGACGAGGACCGCGACGACCGGCCCGAACGACGACGCGAGACCGACGAGCCAGACCTGCGAAACCTCGAGCCCGATCGCGTAGGACACGAGCCCGGCGACGTCGAACAGGCCGGCGAGGACGACGACTGCGATCGGCCAGCGCAGCGGTCCGACACCGCTCACCGGGGCATTCGGCTTCACGAACCGCTCGGTCCACGCCGCGGGCCGCGCCAGCGCGATCCCGAGGAGCACCGCCGAGAGCAGCGCATTCGAAGACCGGGCCGCGATCAGCGCCGGCAGCCAGCCGATCTCGCGGATCGGGTCGGCGATGATCGTCGTGAGCCCGGCAAACCCGAACAGGGCGACCAGCGCGAAGAGCACCCCCGGCCCGACGACCTTGACGGCGCGCATCCCGCCGGCGAAGTTCAGTCCGACGAGCACGACACCGACCGTCGAGACGGCGGCGCCGATCGCCTGTGTGAGCGTCAGCGTCTCGCCGCGAACGAAGACCGCCAGGAGCACGGTCAGTCCGCCATAGGCGGACACGACCGGGCTGACGACGCTGATCGGGCCGATCTTGAGGGCCGTGAAGAAGCCGACGTAGGCGATGCACGCGAACAGCCCGCAGGCCATCGCCACGGCGACCGAGCCGAATTCCAGCTGCGGAGCCGGGCCGCCGAGCGCGAGCCCGCCGAGGAGGATCGCGAGGCCGACGCTGACGCCAACGACCTGCGTCGAGACGACGACACGGAGGCTGCCGTAGCGGCGTCCGGCGAGAGCCGCGGACACGTCGGTGAGGCCCCACAGGAACGCCGCGCCGAGCCCGAGGAGGAGGCCGCTGGACATCGCGACAGTGTAGGGACGGCGCCCGTCCGAGCCGGTCCGCCGACCGCACCGTGCTACACTTCGCGGCCGGTTCGCCGCCCCCGGTGAGCGACCGAATCGGTGGGGATGTAGCTCAGCTGGGAGAGCACCGCGTTCGCATCGCGGGGGTCAGGGGTTCGAGTCCCCTCATCTCCACCATCTCCACCGCCGAGCGTCCCTGACGACCGGCGCGCGATCTCCGGGCGAATGGGTCGGTTGGGCAGGTGGTGAGCCCAAGGGTCTGTAAAACCCTCGCCTTCGGCTGTGGCGGTTCGATTCCGCCCCGGCCCACCACGATCCGGAGATCAGTCGTCGAGCGCGCGGTGGAGCTCGTTGGAGTGGCGCCGCAGCCAGCGCCGCCACTCGAGGTGGTCCGGTCGCTGGCTCGCGACGAGCGCCCAGAAGCGCGGCCCGTGACCGAAGACCCGAAGGTGGGCGAGCTCGTGGACGACGACGGTCTCGAGCGCTTCCGGCGGCGCGAGCACGAGGCGCCATGAGAACGACAGCGCGCCCTCGCGCGAGGCGCTGCCCCAGCGGGTTCGCGGGTCACGCAGGCTCACGCGCTGTGGCGTGGCGCGCAGCGCCTCGGCGTGGAGCGAGATTGCCCGGTTGATCGCCTCGGTCGCGCGAGCGCGCAGCCATTCTTCGAGGACGGCGGCGATGCCTCGCCGATCACGCGACGCCAGCCTGACGACGAGCGCGTCGCCCTCGTCGAGCCCTTCTCGCGCGACCGTGGATCGACGCGCGCTCGGCGCCGCCGGAGCGATGACGAGCCGGTGCGGCGCGCCGCGGTAGCGGATCGTCGCGCCCTCGGTCAGGCCGCCCCGCGCGGCGTGCTCCGCGCGCTCACGCTCGAGACGCCCGAGGTGACGCCGGATCCAGCGCTCCCGCTCGCGCAGGAACCCGTCCACCCTGGCCTCCGGCCGGGCCCAGCCGCGACGCGTCGTTGGCGGGATCGACACGACGAGCCCACGCCGCGGGTCGATCGTGACGCGGAGCGTCCGCGAGCGCGGGTTCCGGCGGAGCGTGTACTCGACGCGGCCGCCCGGCAGGCTGGCCGCGGCCGGGGTTTCGACGACGCGGGCGACCACG
>Ga0075418_10006008_pt1 | contig 13706 bp, 6 predicted proteins | sample SoiMetdeltSBSDD2_FD_81776 | JGI IMG/M metagenome (GOLD analysis project Ga0075418, IMG submission 81776) | Bulk soil microbial communities from a Populus tree surrounding site in Tennessee, USA - Soil MetaG P. deltoides SBSDD2 | ecosystem: Environmental > Terrestrial > Soil > Tree plantation...
CGTCCGCGCGCGGCTCGAGCAGGGCGACGAAGACACGATCGTCAACTGGATGCTGTTCGGGACCTCGTTTACGTCGAGACCACGCGCCGTGCTCGGTGCCGTCGAATCGGGCACAGCGGGGGATCGGGAGCTGGTGCTGCGCCGGACGATTGAGCTCATCTCGGCGCGCCTCGACGATCTTCTAGAGGCGCTGGCCGCCCCTGGCAACGACGAGCGCCGGCTGTTCGCTCGTGCCTTTCTACAGCGAAAAGGACTTCGCTTCGCGACCCTTGCAGACAGGGAAGCAGCCCGAGACTATCTCATCGCGGCAGTCATGCGCGTGGCGAGCGAACAGGACCAGATCGATCAGGAACTCGGCGCCACGAGCGGTGGCGACCCCATCACCGAGTTCGTCCAACGGTCCCGGTTGTTCCGCACGCGCGGTCTGTCGCTCGACACGTCGCTGATTCCCAACTATTCGGTCGAGCAGGCGCTCGCGGCGATGAAGGCGCGTGGGCTGCTCAGGCCCGGGTCCGTGAGACGCGTGGCGGTCGTCGGTCCCGGCCTCGACTTCGCGGACAAGGACGTCGGGTTCGACATCTATCCACAACAGACGCTCCAGCCTTTTGCCGTGCTCGATTCGCTCAAGCGCCTGGGTCTCGCGCCCTCACCAGGCGATCCAGAGATCGTGCTCCTCGACATCAGCCCACGAATCATCGATCACGTGACACAGGCTCGAGCACGTGCCGCAAAAAACATCGGCTACACGCTCAATCTGCCGCTGCCGAGGAGCACGCCGTGGCTGCCGGAGGTCCGCACGTACTGGCAAACGTTCGGCGATCAGATTGGCGTGCGCACGGAGGTACCGACATCGAAGGTGACAGCGGACGTGGCCGACTTGCGGGCCGTCCGGGCGAGGCCGTCTGCCGTTCGGCAGATGTCGGTGCTGAATGTCAACATCGTGACCGACCGCCTCGATGGGGAAGCGTTCGATCTCGTGATTGCCACAAACGTGTTCGTCTACTACGACGCGCTCGAGCAGGCGTTGGCGATGTCGAACGTCGAAGCCATGCTGAAGCCCGGCGCGTTTCTGCTGGCCAACTTCTCGGCGCCGCCTCTGAGGTCGGTTACGCTTCGCCCGGTCGAGACCATGACGACCGTCTACGCGCGCGCGCGCGGCGTCAGCGAACAAATACTCGATTTTATTGTGTGGTACCAGGCACCCTCGAATTGAGCCGGAAGCGCCCGTTTGCACCGAAAAACGCAGGATCGGCTGTTGACGATTCCGCTTGACATGCCCGCGCGACAGGCCTAGCCTGCCCGCGTCCAAGAGGGCCCTGCCCTCCCTACCCGCCCGGCTGGCGTCGTCCACTGTGTAAGAAAGCGGAAGTCATAGTGAGGAGAACACGATGCTGAATCCAGTCCAGCGGTCCCTACTGGTGATATTGATCGCGTTGCTCTTGCCGTCGGCCGCGTATGCACAAGCGGCGATCACCGGCGTTGTCAGAGACGCCTCGGGCGGCGTCTTACCGGGAGTAACGGTGGAAGCCGCCAGCCCCGTCCTCATCGAAAAGGTTCGGCAGGTCGTTACCGACGCGACGGGACAGTACCGGATCGTCGATCTCCGGCCGGGCCTCTATTCCGTGACGTTCGAGCTGCCCGGTTTCAGTGTCGTCAGACGCGAGGGCATCGAGCTGTCGGGGAACTTCATCGCGACGGTGAACGCCGAGCTCAGGGTGGGCGCGGTCGAAGAGACGATCACGGTGACCGGCGAGTCGCCTATCGTCGACGTGCAGAGCGCCCGGAGGCAAGAGATCATCGACAGGGATGTCATCTCCGCGATCCCCTCCTCACGCAACGCCATCGGCCTCCAGAACCTGATCCCCGGCATGTCCGCTACCGGCGGCGTCGGCGTCATCGGGAATTCGAACACTGATTCGGGAAACATCGGGGGGACGATGCAATCGGCCGCCGCTGCGATGCACGGCGGGCGCGCCGCCGATTCGCGGATCTACGCGGACGGCATCAACATGGGATGGGCCGGCGGCAACGGCGGCGGCGGCAACATGCCGCAGGTGGCTTCCGCCCAGGAAGTGGTACTGACGATCTCCGGCGGGCTCGCTGACGCCGAGACGGGCGGCGTGGTCGTCAACGTCATCCCGCGAGAGGGAGCGAACACATTCAGCGGCCAGTTCAATTACAGCGGTTCGAACGACTCCCTGCAGGGGAGCAACTACACCGACAGGCTCAAGGCCAAGGGCCTGCGATCGCCCGCTGAACTCATTTCGGTGTACGACGTCAATCCGATGTTCGGCGGGCGGATCGTCGCGGACAAGCTGTGGTTCTATTCCGGCTTTCGGCAGACCGGGGCCAAGAACACGGTGCCGGGCATGTTCTGGAACAAGAACGCCGGTGACCCCACAAAGTGGATCGTCGACTTCGACCGCTCGCAGCCGGCCTTCACCACCAGAGTGGAGCGACAGGCAACACTCCGCGTGACGTGGCAGGCCACGCCGCGCAACAAGTTCAATATGCTCTGGGCCGAGCAGTACCTCGACTCAAACTATGGCAAGGGGGGCGGCGCCGAGACGGCCGGCCAGTTGACGACACCGGAAGCGACGCCGCGGTCGTACTACATCCCATCTCGTCAGCCGCACGTCACGTGGTCGTCACCGATCTCGGGCCGGCTGCTGGCCGAGGCGGGCTGGGGCATGTATCAGGCGCGCTACCGCTTCGGGCCACGGAACGACGGCACGCATGACCCGCAGATGATCCAGGTGTTGGAGCAGGGCGGCGAGGTCCCGAACCTGCTTTCCCGCGCGCCGGCAGCCCCGGCGCAGGGCGGATTCGCGCATTCCTTGATCGGGAACCTGGCAAGCCTGCGGGCATCGCTAACCTACGTCACCGGCGCGCACAACATCAAGTTCGGGTACCAGGGCGGTTTCGGTAATCCGTCGCAGACCTACAACTACCCGAACCAGGTCACGCAGATCCGGATGCGAGATGGCGTGCCGAATCAGTTGACGCAGACGACGGTTGTGGGCGGACACATCAAATACGTCCGCAATCTCATTCCGGTCAATTTCTATGCGCAGGACCAGTGGACGTTCAACCGGCTGACGCTGCAGGGCGGCCTGCGGTACGACTCACTGATCTCGAACTATCCCGAGTCGCGCGTGGGCGGCTCTGGCTATCCGTACGCGCCGGAGGAGATCGTCTATCCGAGCCGCTCGACGCCCGGCTACCGCTGGAAGGACATCTCACCACGCATCGGCGTCGCGTACGACCTGTTCGGGAACGGGAAGACGGCAGTGCGGTTCAACCTGGGCAAGTACATGGAAGCGATCACGGCAACCAACAACGACCTGGATATGAACCCGCTGGTACGCACCGTCGTCAGGACGACACGCGGGTGGACCGATACGAACAGGGATTACGCGCCGGACTGCGATTTGATGAACCCGGCCGCCAACGGCGAATGCGCAAGGATGGACAACCAGAACCTGGGGCGGCAGGTATTCAACCGCAGTTTCGACCCGGACTACGTCGGCGGCTGGGGTACACGGCCCTACAACTGGAACGTCGGCCTCTCGGTACAGCATGAAGTCGCGCCCCGCGTTTCGGTGACCGTGGGCTTCCATCGCAACACGTGGGGGAACTGGTACGTCGTGGACAACCGGGCCACCAGCTTGGAAGACTACACGCCGTTCAGCATCCAGGCACCGCTCGATCCGCGGTTGCCCGGGGGCGGTGGCTACACGGTCAGTGGTCTGTATAACCTCGTGCCGACCAAGGTGGGTCTGGTGGACGAGCTCGCACAGTCGTACAGGAACTTCGGTGAGCAGGAAGAAAGCTGGCAGGGCCTCCAATACTCCGTCGTGGCGCGGCTGCCATGGGGACTGACGGTCCAGGGCGGAGCGGGTACCGGGCGCAAGCTTGCCGACGGGTGCGCAGCGCGGGCGAAGCTGCCAGAGCTTGGCACGGGTCCCACGGGAGCCGCGAACAGTTCCGTTACCGCGAACGTCCTGGTGACAACACAGCGGGGTTCCCTCTCAGTGACGAACCCCTATTGCCGCTTCGTCGAACCGTACAGGACCGACTTCCGTGGGCTCGCCATCTATACGATTCCGCGAGCGGACGTCCAGGTGGCTCTGACGTGGATGAGCGTACCCGGGGAGTACCTGGAGGCGAACTTCGTGGCGGACAATGCGTGGATTGCCGCCGGACCGCAGCCCCTCGGCCGGCCTCTCACCGGCGCCGCCGTTGCAACTGTGAACCTGATCCCGCCGTACACGATGTTTGCCGACCGCCGCAACAACATGGACTTCAGGGTAGCGAAGATTTTCCGCTACGGCGGGACGCGGACCCAGGTTGGGGTGGACATCTACAACCTGATGAATGTGGATGTCGTGACAGCCTACAACCAGACGTTCGTACCGGGCGGCCCGTGGCTGACGCCGACGGCCCTTCAGCCGGCGCGGTACGCGAGGATCAGCATGGAGGTTTCCTTCTAGCCGCGCAGGCTGAAGCATGCGCGGCTACAAGGGGACATAGCGGACGGCAGGTTCGATGTAGCGCGCAGGTTATTTGCCTGCGCGATCACGATTTGTGGGTGTCCCGGGCCCGCTCTCGGACGAGGGCGGGCCCCTTTTCTAGGAGTGTGCGAAAGCGGTGTTCCGCTGGAGTGGGGGCACCGCGGAGCGTTACACTTGAGGGTCGTTCGGCGCACCGGATATAGGAGTCGATGCGAGCCAGAGCTTCCTATCTCGTCGTCCTTGCGGGTATCGCCCTCGTGTCGGCCCTCTGGACGGCGACGCCCGATGCCGCGCCAAAGGCGAACCCGCAGAGCGCCACCGTTGCGCCTCCGCCGCCGACCCTGACGGCCGCCTCCGAGAAGCAGCTGCTCGACCGCTACTGTCTCGGCTGTCATAACGAGAAAGCAAAGACCGCCGGCGTCGACTCGGCGCGGAAGCTCGCGCTCGACAGCCTGGACCTCACGCGAGTCTCACACGATGCGAGGACGTGGGAGCTGGTCGTCCGCAAGTTGCGGGCCGGCATGATGCCGCCCGCCGGCATGCCCCGCCCGGATCCGGCGACGTACGAATCGATGACCGCGTGGCTCGAGGCGGAGCTCGACCGCGACGCTCGTCCACACACGCCGCCGCCGGGTCTGCATCGGCTCAACCGCACCGAGTACGCCAACACCATCCGCGATCTGCTCAACCTGCCGATCGATCCGGCGAAATACTTGCCGAGCGACGACTCGACCTCCGGGTTCGACAACATCGCGGGCGCGCTCGGCGTCTCCTCGACGCTCGTCGAGGCCTACGTCACGGCGGCGCAGAAGATCAGCCGTCTGGCTCTAGGGCTTCCCGAGGAGCCTACGCTCGCCGTGTATCGGACGCGTGAGGATACGACCCAGGACTATCACATCGAAGGCCTTCCCTTCGGCACGCGCGGTGGTCTGCTCGTGGAGCACATCTTCCCGTCGGACGGGGAATACACGCTGACGGTGACGCCGATCTTCGGGGACAACATGTCACCCGCCGGGTTCGGCTCCGTGCCGTGCGAACAGATCGAGATGCTGCTCGATGGCCAGCGGTTGCAATTGATGGACTGGAACGGCGGGGGCCGTGCGCCGGCGGCCGCGTGCCGAGGCCGCGTGCAGGCGGCAGTGCGAGCGGGACAGGCGGGCCCGGAGGCGTTCTTCGGCGGCCGCGACGGGGCGGCGATGCGCGTCCGCTTCAAGACGACCGCCGGCCCGCACAGGGTGGGCGCCACGTTTCTCGCAACGCAGCACGCGCCGCTGCTCGATCTGGATCGCCGGTTCCGGCGCTCGACGCTGCAGACTGGACCGACGCCGGGGTACACCTTCTTCCCACATGTCGGGACGATCCGGATCGAGGGTCCGTTCAGTGCTACACCTCCGACTGACTCCGCGAGCCGACGGCGAATCTTCGTGTGCTGGCCTAAAGAACGTGCGGACGAAGCTGCGTGTGCGCGTCGGATTGCAAACAGTCTCGCTTCGCGGGCCTTCAGGCGCCCAGCCACTGCAGACGACGTCACCTTGCTGATGGAGTTCTATCAGGCCGGCCGCCAGGAATGCGGGGCCACAGCTGCGCTCTGCTCGTTCGATGTAGGCATCGAGAGCATGCTTTCGCGCATACTCGCGTCGCCCCAGTTCATCTACCGGATCGAGGAAGCGCCGGCCAACATCAAACCGGGCGAGGCGTATCGCATCAGCGACATCGATCTGGCTTCCCGGCTCTCGTTTTTCCTTTGGAGCCGGCCGCCGGACGAGGCGCTTCTCGCCGTGGCCGGCCAGGGGCGGCTCGGTAATCCGGCCGTTTTGGAGCAGCAGGTACGCCGGATGCTGAAGCACCCGAACGCGAGAGCACTGGCAACGAACTTTGCGGGGCAGTGGCTCAACCTGCGTGGACTGGACAGCACGCTCCCCATCCCGACGCTGTATCCGGATTTCGACGACCCGTTGCGGCAGGCGATGCGCAGCGAGGTCGAGCTGCTGTTCGACACGATCGTTCGTGAGGATCGCAACATTACCGAGTTGCTCGACGCCGACTACACGTTCGTCAACGAGCGGCTGGCGCGGCATTACGGCATCCCCGGCGTGGCGGGCAGCCAATTTCGCCGCGTGACGCTCGGCCCAGGCATGGAGGCGCGGCGGGGCCTGCTCGGCAAGGGCGCCTTTCTCACCACCAGCTCGAAGCCCGAGCGGACGTCGCCCGTGACGCGCGGCAAGTGGATCATGACCAACCTGCTCGGCGTCAGCCCGCCCGATCCGCCGCCCGACGTGCCGCCGTTGCCGGCGCGAGCGAGCGATGCTCGGGGCGACACGCGCGAGCCGACGATGCGCGAGAAGATGCTTGAGCATCGCGTCCGGCAGGACTGCGTACAGTGTCACCGGCTGATGGATCCGATCGGCTTCGCGCTCGAGAACTTCGACGGCATTGGCCTGTGGCGGAGCCATGACGAGGGGACTTCGATTGACGCGTCGGCGCAGCTGTTCGACGGCGCGATGGTCGACGGTCCGCTGGCGCTACAGCGGTGGTTGACCGGCTATTCACAGCAATTCGCGCGCGTCGCCGTCGAAAAGCTGCTGACGTACGGGCTCGGCCGCGGCGTAGAGCACCAGGACATGCCGCTCGTCCGTGCAATCGCACGCGACGCCGCGCGAGACGGCTACCGTTTCTCGGCGATCGTCCTCGGCGTCGTCAAGAGCGCACCTTTTCACACGAACACCAGTCTGGGGGAGGGTCAATAGCGATGTCGTTCATCATGAAGACGCACGTCCCTCGCCGCACGTTTCTACGCAGCGCCGGAGTGACGCTTGCGCTTCCCTTGCTCGACGCGATGGTGCCGGCCAGAAGCGCTCTGGCGCAGACGGCCGCACGCCCGAAGCCGCGCTTCGTCGGCATCTTCTTCCCGCACGGGATGGCGCCGGGGCAGTGGGAGCCGCAGACGGTCGGCGCGCTGCCCGACAAGCTGCCGTACATCCTCGAGTCGCTCGAGCCGGTGAAGAACCAGACCGTCGTGCTCACCGGGTTGTGGTCCAAGTCGGCCGAGCCGCCCGAGGGAACCACCGGTTCCGATCACTGGGTGGCCGGGGCATACCTGACCGCGATCAAGCCCAAGAAGACGGCTGGCGCTGACGCCACGGTTGGCAGTCCGACGATCGACCAGGTGATCGCGCAGAAGATTGGTAACGACACCCTCCTGCGCTCTTTGCAGCTGGCGGTCGAGGATCCGAACGCGAGCTCGAGCAACTGTGGCGAAGGGTATAGCTGCGCTTACACCAACTCGATTTCGTGGATTGGTCTGCCAACGCCGCCCGGCGAGCCGATGCGGACCGCCCCACTGCCGATGGAGCTGGATCCGCAGGTGGTCTTCGAGCGGTTGTTCGGCAGCACCGGCACACCCGAGATGCGCGCAGCGCGATTGTTGCGACGCCGGAGCATCCTGGACTCGCTCGCGCGTGAACTGGCGCGGTTGAAGAACGACCTGGGGCCAGCCGACCGGCGAACCATCAATCAGTACACAGAGGAGATCCGGGAAATCGAGCGTCGCATCGAGCTGGCGGCCAAAGCGTCAACCGAGGTGCCCAACGTCGACTTGCCACCAGGCATCCCCGAACAGTTCGACGAGCACATCAAGCTGCACTACGATCTGCTCGCGCTCGCGTTCAAAGCCGACATCACGCGTGTGGCGACAGTGCTCGGAGCGCGCGATTTGACCAGTCGTGTGTACACCTACCCGAAGAGCCCGTTGTTCCCGGAAGGTGGCACGAGCGTGAGCTTCCACGGGGGTTCCCACCATCAGGAGGATCCCGCGCAGATCAGGCGGTACGCGCAGCTGAACCGCTATCACGTTTCCACGCTGGGGTATCTCGCGGAGAAGCTCCGGTCGATTCCCGACGGTGACGGGACGCTCCTCGATCACTCGCTGATTCTGTACGGCAGCAACATGGGGAACTCAAATCAGCACCAGCACTACGATGTGCCGCATTTCCTCGTTGGCGGGGCAGACGGTCGTCTGAAAGGAAACCGTCACATCGCATACGACAGGAGGACGGTCACCAGCGGCAACCTGCTGGTGAGTCTCCTCGACATGTATGGCATCGAGCAGGGTCAGCAGGGCGACGGCACAGGGAGGCTCGAGGACCTGTAGGGAAAATGCAAAGTGGAAGAATTGGAAGTGGAAAAAGTTAGTGTGAAGTACATTGCATGTTTTGCGGCCCTCGTGCTGCCGCTCGGGGCGGTAAGCGCCTGGGCCCAGCAAAGCGCCGTTGCCGACGCCGTGATGAACGGCGACGGAGTCGCCCTCCGCGCGTTGCTGCAGAAGAAGACCGATGTCAATGCCGTGCAGGTGGACGGGTCGACTGCCCTGCATTGGGCCGTGTACCGCAACGACGTCGAGGCGGCCGACCTGCTGCTGGCCGCCGGAGCGAACGTACGGGCCGAGACAAGGGAAGGCGTGACTCCCCTCGCCATGGTCTCGCAACACGGACAGCTGGTGATGGCCGACAGGCTGTTGAAGGCGGGCGCAGACGCACGGGAACGTGGCCCGAACGGCGAGACGATGGTGATGTACGCCGCGCGTAGCGGCAACGCCGATCTGATCAGGCTGTTCGTCAAGGCAGGCGCCGACGTCAACGCCCGCGAGGAGCTGCGCGGCACGACGGCCCTGATGTGGGCGGCCGAACAGCAGAATGCTGAGGCCGTCAGCGCGCTACTCGTTCTGGGGGCCGATCCGGCCGCCAAGTCCGGCCCGGCAGGGCTGCCGCAGAACTATTTCGCACCGCGGCTGAACGTCAAGAATGTAGAGGACGCACGCGAGAGGCGAAAACGGGCCGCAGCTGCAGGCCGCACTTATGCCGAGCAGCTCGAGCTCGAGCGGAAGGAGGGGCTCGCCTCGGGCGGACCACAGGCGCGTCTGTCCGCGGACGACAACAACGATGACGTGCCGATCGTCGCGGGGCTCGTAGGCAGCGGAGGTGGCGGGTTGACCGCGCTGGTGTTTGCCGCGCGCGAGGGCGACATCGCCTCTGTACGGGCGCTGCTCGACGCCGGCGCCGACGTCAATCAGACCACCGAGTACGGCTGGACGCCGCTGCTGACCGCGATCAACAACCGCAACTACGGGCTGGCGGCGCTCCTTATCGAGCGAGGGGCGGACGTCAACCTTGCCAACAAGGGCGGCTGGACGCCGCTCTACCTCGCGACTGACAACCGCAATATCGAGGGGGGCGACTATCCGGTGCCGAAGCCGGATCGCGATCACCTCGAGATCATCAGGCTGCTGCTCGAGAAAGGTGCCAACCCGAACGCCCGGATTCGCGACAACACATTGACGCGCACGATTTTCACGATGCAGTGGTTCTTCGAGGAGGGCGCCACCGCATTCGTGCGGGCCGCGCAGTCAGGCGATACGCCGCTGATGAAGCTGTTGCTGGAGTTCGGCGCCGATCCGAAGATGGCCACCGCCAACGGTGACACAGCGCTCACCGCCGCCGGCGGTATCGGGTGGGTTGAAGGAGTCACCTACGAGCGATCTCCGCAGGAGAACCTGTCGGCGATTCGCATGCTGCTGGATCTGGGACTCGACCCGAACGGCGCCAACAACGACGGACGCACACCGCTGATGGGCGCGGCCCTCAAGGGCCGCAACGCGGTCGTTCAGCTGCTCGTCGATCGCGGCGCGCGCCTCGATACGCGGGACCGTGGCAGCCGCGACACGGAACGCATCGGTTCGGTCGCTGCAGGATACCTGTGGCAGGCTCTCGACTACGCGGAAGGTCTGGTGCGCGTCGGCGTCCAGTCCGCTGTAGCCCATCCAGAGACGGCGGCGCTCATCCGCAAGCTGCTGATGGAGCGCGGCCTTCCCGTCCCGCCGGAGAATCGAAATATCCTGTCGATTTGTGTCGTGGCGCTCTGTCAATGATCAACAGAAGGCCTCAGGCCACAGGATTCAAGGCTGCAGCCTTCAGATCTTGGGCCTCAGTCTTCCCAGCCCTGATTCCTGAGGCCTGAGCCCTGAGGCCTTCTGCAATCAGATCAGTCTCACGCTGACATCCTGTGCAGCCGTTGCGTAGCCGATTCGTGCAGCGTCCACGCGGATCGATCGCAGCTTGTCCACGAGGCCGTCGGCGTGTTCGACGGGAAGCGCGATGAGCAGGCCTCCCGACGTCTGGGGGTCCAGCGCAACCTCGATGAGATCATCGCTGACGGATCGATCAACAGCGGTCTTGTTCTTCAAATAGTCTCGATTCCTGCTGCAGCCTCCGGTGAGGCATCCCTCCCGCGCGAGGCGTCGGGCGCCTGGAAGGAGTGGGAGCTTCTTCGATTCGATCACAATGGTGACGCTGCTGCCGCTGGCCATTTCGAAGGCATGTCCCAGCAGCCCGAAACCGGTCACGTCCGAACACGCGTGCACGGGCATGCTGCACATCACTGCCGATGCCCGGTCGTTCAATGCGACCATCGACGCTACCGCGGCTCTGACGCTGGCCGGCGACGCTTTGCGTCTCTTGAGGCCGGTGCTGATGATCCCGGTACCGAGCGCTTTGGTGAGCACAAGGGCATCGCCGGGCGCAACACCGATGTTGCGGATCACCTGATCGGGATGCACGACTCCGGTGACGGCCATGCCGTACTTCAGCTCTTCGTCGATGATGCTGTGGCCGCCGATCACGACCGCGCCTGCCGCCCTGACGCGCTCAGATCCGCCGTGGATGATGTCGGTCAGCACGCTGAGATCGAGCTTGCCTTTGGGGAACGCGACGATGTTCAGCGCCGTCGTCGGTCGACCGCCCATTGCGTACACGTCGCTCAGCGCGTTCGCCGCAGCGATCTGGCCGAACGTATACGGGTCGTCGACAATCGGCGTGAAGAAGTCGACGGTGTTGACGATCGCCAAATCCTCCCGCAGACGGAACACCCCTGCGTCGTCGGACGTTTCCGTTCCGACGATCAGATCGGGATGTGTGAACGACGGGAGGCTGTGCAGCACGTGCAGCAGGTCGGCCGGGCCGAGCTTGGCCGCTCAACCAGCTGCGGCAACCTGCTGCGTGAGTCCCAGAAGCTTCGTCCTTTTGCGTCCAGTGATCTTCGCCATGCACGTATGATCGTAGAGAGTCTAGTGCCCTTTTCTTAGGACGTAGTGTCCGGCTTCAGCCGGACTCGGATTTCGGCGCCGCGCGCTGGTCCGGCCAAAGCCGGACACTACGTACAGTCCGCCGACCGCGAATCCTCAGGGTTACGCCTGCCGCGTCCAAATATTCAAGCAATGGGATAGCGTGCTTGCGCGTGATGCCGAGACGATCCCGGAACATCGCGGGCGTGATATCTGGTCGATCGGAAAGTTCCTCACGCACAATGCGTTTCACGTCTTCCACTGTGTCGGGAAGAAAGTAAAGATCTGGTGCGACACGGACAACCGCGTGCTCACGCTCGAGGACCCGCAGCACCTGAACGATCCTGGTGCGGTCGATACCGGCTTCGCGCGCAATCTGGGCGACATCAGCGGGTGCCACCGGATTCACTCCTAGCAGCCGGGTGATCTGCTCGGCGGTGCGACGGTCCTCGTCATCGAGCGACACGCGATGCGCAGTCAGTCTCAGGAGATTCGCTGCGCGCGCGACCGCGTGATCCGTTTCCAGCGTTTCTACGAATGCACGGAACAGCCGCGCCCCCGCACTCGGCATTAGTCGGTCTCGCAGCTCTTCCACGTCCTCGCCCTGTTCGAGCGGATGTGCCGCGTGGAACGCTCGCAGTGCAGCAACGAGCCTCTCTTTCATTTCGTTCCACTTGCGTTCGGTGGTGAAGAGCTCATCACCGTCAACCCGTATAGCCCTGATGCCGGCCGCGCCACGAAGCCGTTCGACCGCATCCTCGACCCGGACGTTGAGAAATTGGCAGATAGACGAAATGGGTAATGCGAACTCATCATGGTCGTCCAGAAAAAGCTCGGCGACAGCCGCAGGCTCCCCGGATTCGAGCACCTGCAGCCTGGTCATGAGCCGCGCGTCGCTGCGACGATGCGCGCGCGCCGACGGGTGCAGCACCGTTCCACCGCCGAGAGTTCGTTGGGCGGCTTCGTCGCGCACGATGAAATGGTCGCCGCGGAGCACCGGAAGCGGCTTTGCCAGCACGATCTGGCAATACGTGGAGTCGCCAGGCGCGACCGAATCGTGCAGTCCAAGAACGACGAGTTTGCCGAACCTTTCAGCCGTTCCCATGTGGATTCTCACGCGCAGGTGATTCGCGATGACGGTCGCGGTGGGCCGTACCGCCAGCGACGCGTCGAACCGATCCGTGGTGGTCGTCAATCGCTCATCGCAGAGCATGTCGCCACGTTCGAGTGAAGTGCGCTGCGGACCGGAGAGGTTCAACGCGACACGTTGCCCCCACGTGGCCGATGGGACAGGCTGACCGTGCACTTGAAGGCTCCGGATCCGTAACAACTCGCCTCCGGGAAGTCGTCGAACACGATCACCCGCGTTGATCTCGCCCTGAAGCGCCGTTCCCGTCACGACGACGCCGTGACCTTGCAGGACGAAGACTCTGTCCACCGGAAGTCGAAAGTAGCCGGAAGGAGGCCCTCTGTCGATCAACCGGACCGCCCGCGAGACCTCCTCGAGAATCCTTTCGCGTCCATCGCCAGTAGTGAACGAGAACGGGACTACCGGCGAACCCGCCAGTTTCGTGCCGGCCGCGAGCCGCTGAATCTGTCCTTCGACTTCGGCCACGCGAGCCGCGGTCGCGAGGTCCGTCTTGGTGATCACGAAGATCGCGCGCGTTACGCCCAAGAGGTGAAGGATGTCGAGGTGCTCCACTGTCTGCGGCATCACACCGTCGTCGGCGGCGATGGTGACGAGGACGAGGTCCATGCCGTGCGCGCCCGCGAGCATCGTCCGGATGAACCGTTCGTGTCCGGGCACATCGACAACGCCGGCGCGCGTGCCGTCAGGAAGGTCGAGGTGCGCGAAGCCGAGCTCGATCGAGATCCCTCGCTCTTTCTCTTCTTTCAGCCGGTCGGTGTCCTGTCCGGTGAGCGCCTTGACGAGGCTCGTCTTACCGTGGTCGATGTGGCCGGCTGTGCCAATGATGAAAGGCATGGACGCTAACTGGCGGTCTTTGGTCCTTAGACTCTAGTCTTTAGCGCGAACCGCCTGAACGCAACGAAAGACCAGAGACCAGAGACCAAAGACC
>Ga0075418_10006009_pt1 | contig 13706 bp, 12 predicted proteins | sample SoiMetdeltSBSDD2_FD_81776 | JGI IMG/M metagenome (GOLD analysis project Ga0075418, IMG submission 81776) | Bulk soil microbial communities from a Populus tree surrounding site in Tennessee, USA - Soil MetaG P. deltoides SBSDD2 | ecosystem: Environmental > Terrestrial > Soil > Tree plantation...
GGCGATTGTGCTTCAGGCGCCTCTTGGCTGGCCGACTGCTCAAGTGGCGGATTCAACGGCTCAGACGGCGGACCCGATGGCTCGGCGGGTGGACCCGATGGCTCGGCGGGTGGACCCGATGGCTCGGCGGGTGGACCCGATGGCTCGGCGAGCTGAAGCTGCGGTCCGGATGCCGGCGGTGGTTCGGGCGCGAAAGGCGGCACCAACAACGCAGCCGCCGGCACGGACGCGAAAGGCGGCACCAACAACGCAGCCGCCGGCACGGACGCGAAAGGCGGCACGAGCAACGCAGCCGCCGGCACGGACGCGAAAGGCGGCACGAGCAATGCGGGCGGCTGCACCGTGGTGGTCGACTTGGAGTCGTTGCACGGCAACGTGTGCGGCCGATCCGTCACCGCAGCCCCCGCGCCGTTGTTCATGGGCCAATCTTATGAGCCGGGTATGACATTCGAGGCGGATGTTGATCGAGAGACTTGACTTGAATTAGAGACGAACGTCACGCGATCGCCGCTGTGTCTCCAGAAGCGCGGCTATTTGCGGCGGCCGGTAGTCCGGGCCTCTCCTGACCTTTCCGTCCACCACAAGCGGCCGGCCGTCGCGGCCGAGCTTGCTCATGTTGGCGCGATGAACCTCGGCGAGGACGGCGTCAAGGTCGATGCCGTACGCCAGGGCGGTGCCGAAGGCGACGTAAACGACGTCGGCAAGCTCATGGGCGATTGCCGCCAGATCCTGTTGCCGAACCGCCTCGGCGAGTTCGCCCACCTCCTCGTCGAGCAGGCGCTGGCGGACGGCGGCGATCCCGTCCGGCGGTACCTTGGGCACTAAAGAGCGGCAGAGGTCGAACGCCGAGTGAAACTCGGCGAGATAGGCCGATGGAGATTGCGTCACCGCAACAGCGTACTCGCGAAGGTAATCATTCGCGGGTGCCGGATCCGCTTGCGCAGCACGATAATCGCCACGATGGCGAACACGCCGCTCAAAGGAAGGCGAATTGGTCCACGACCATCATCGCGTCCAAGCCGAGCAGGTCCTCACGTGAGATGGTCTGTGTCACCCCGTCGACCCGTGGCTTGCGCTCCATGCAACCCAACAGCAGCGACAATCCGATCGTCACCTGCCAGGCGGTCACCGACCAGTGCCGGATGGTCTCGCACGGGCATCGCCAACCGTCCGGCCATCCAACGCGTCGCGAGGTAGACCGCGACGAACGCCGCCAGGCAGGCGTAGAAAACGATGACTGTAAAACGCTGCACGGTCGACCCTGTGAATGCCGTCAGGCTGGCGACCTCGGCCACCGTCGGCCGCTCGGCCAGGTGCCGATGTGCGGCATGGCCGCCCGCTAACCCCATGGTGGCTATCGACGAGGCGATAAGGTGCATCACCGCAAGGCCGATGGCTGTCAAGGTAAGTCGGTCGAACCAGCGGGTCTTCACAAGGTTACCGGGCATCATGAAACGGTCACATTATCAGGAGTGATGGAGCATTTCCCGCCCACCAGGATCTGGCCGCCCACGACGAGCACCGGGTCACATGCCGAGGTACACCTTGCGCACCCGGGGGTCGTGCCGCAGTTGCTCCGAGGCTCCCTCCATGGCCACCTCACCGTTCTCCATCACCAGACACCCGCCCGCGACCTCGAATGTCAGTTTGGCGTTCTGCTCGACGAGCAGCAGGCCGATACCTTCGGAACGCAGCCGCGCCAGGACTCGGGCGATGTCGGCGATCAGCTTGGGGGACAAGCCCATCGACGGTTCGTCGAGCAGCATCAGGCGCGGGCGCGACATCAGGGCACGGCCGATCGCCAGCATCTGCTGCTGCCCGCCCGACAGCGCGCCGGCCAGCCGCCCGCGCATCTCGGCCAGTACCGGAAACAGCTCGAAGACCTCGGCCAGCGGCTCGCTCGTCTGGGTCCGCCACTTACGCGTATATGCCCCGAGGAGAAGGTTCTTCTCCACCGACAGGCCCGGGAACACGTGCCGTCCCTCCGGCACGTAGCCGACACCGTGGCGCACCATATGGCGTGCCGGTACGCCGGTCAGGTCCTTGCCACCCAGCGACACCCGCCCGGAACTCCTTGGTACCAAACCCATCAACGCCCGCAAAGTCGATGTCTTGCCCGCGCCGTTGGCGCCGATGATGCCCACGGCGTGCCCGGCCGGTACACGGAAATTTATGTTGTTGACTGCCCGCACCGCCCCGTAGTGAACCGAAAGCCCTTCGACAACGAGATCCGTCATGTCATCGCCTCCAGCATGCGAGCGTCCCCGAGATAGGCCTCGATGACCGCCGTGTCCGCCACCACCTGGGCCGGTGTGCCTTCCGCGATGACCCTGCCGCTGGCCAGCACGGTGATCTGCTCGCACAGCGACATCACCAGGCCCATGTTGTGCTCGATCACCACGACCGTCACGCCGCTCGCCCTTATCGCCCGCACGATCGTGGCCAGCTGCTCCACCTCGTCAGCGTTGAGCCCGGCCGCCGGCTCGTCCAGCAGCAGCAGTCGCGGCCGCCCCGCCATCGCCCGCGCGATCTCGACCCGCCGTTGTATCCCGTACGGGAGGGCGGAGGGCAGCACGTCGGCGAACTCCGAAAGCCCATATGCGGCAAGCAACCTGTCCGCCTCGGCCCGCAGCCACGCATCCCCGCGCCAGACGCCCACCGGCCACAGCGGATACCGCCACGCCCACGCCGTCCGGCTGCGGTCCAGCGCCACGAGCACGTTCTCCCGCACCGTCATGGTGGCGAACAATCTCAGGTTCTGGAAGGTGCGCGCCACGCCGAGCAGTGACAGCTCGTAGGGTCGCTTGCGCGACACTACTTCGCCATCGAAGGCGACCTTTCCGGCCGTCGCGCGATACAGCCCGCTCACAATGTTGAAAAGCGTCGTCTTGCCCGAGCCGTTTGGCCCCACGATGCCGCGGATCTCGCCCTCCCGCACGGCGAGCGAGACGCCGTCGAGCGCGGTCAGACCGCGGAAGCGCATCGTCACCTTGGCGACCTCCAGGATCATCCGCGCCGCCGCCTCCGCCTGCTCTGCACCAGTTCGCGCAACCGACGTCCGCTGCGCGACCAAATCCGACGCGACCAAATCCGACGCGACCAAATCCGACGCGACCAAATCCGACGCGACCAAATCCGACGCGACCAAATCCGGTGGCGGCTCGGCAAGAGACTCGGGTCGCGAATCGCCCACGTCCGAGGGCGCGAAAGGCTGAAGCTGGGCGCGGGCCAGGGCAGACTGGCCCCGTGAGAAGCGCCGCCGCACCCGGGCCGGGATCCCCGCCAGCCCGGTCGGCGCGAACACCACCATCAGCACGACCACCGCCCCAAACGCCAACTGGGCGTAGGTGGCGAACTCCACCAGCGCCTCGCGTACCAGGGTCAGCCCGACCGCCCCGACGACGCAGCCGAGCAGGCTCTGCCGACCGCCGATGATGACCATCGCCAGCAACAGGAACATGTTGGCCAGGCTGAAAGTTTCCGGTGCTACATAACGGATCAGCCCGGCGTACAGGACGCCGGCCAGACCGCCATAGACGCTGGCGATCGCGAAGGCGAGCATCCGCAACCGCGGGATCTCCACGCCCACCGCGCCCGCGGCCAGAGCGTCGTCGCGCATGGCGCGCATCCGGCGCCCGATCCGGGTCCGCACCACGAACATCCCGAAGCCGAGCGCGATCGCGAAGACTATCAATTCCAGGTAGTAGTAAAGGTACTCGCTGAAAAGGTCGATGCCGAACATAGGGGGCACGGGTATCCCGCCCAGCCCTTCGGCCCCGCCCGACAACTCGGCGTTGGTGACCCAGTTGGTGAACGCCAGCGCCAGCCCCAGCGTCACGATCCCGAGGTAGTGCGACTGCATCCGCAACGCCGGTATCCCGACCACCATACCCGTGGCCAGGGTCGCCACCATCGCCAGCACCGCGGCGGTCCAGAAACCGAACCCGGCCCGAGCGGTCAGGATCGCCACCGCGTAGGCGCTGACGCCGAAGAAGGCTACCTGCGCCAGGTTGATCTGCCCGGCGACACCCATCGCCAGGCCGAGGCCGACCGCCAGCAACGCGAAGATGATGGCGATGTCCACCACGTGAATCGCATACGGGCCAAGCCCATAGGGCAGAAACCACAATGCGATCCCCACCACCGCGAGCAACGAAAGACGCAACTTCATGCCCGGCTCACCGTCCGTTCGCCGAACACGCCCGTGGGACGGACCATGATGATCACCGTGAAGACCAGGAATGTGACAAGTTCGGAGTACCCCTGAAAATGTCCGGCGGCAAAGGAATCAAGCACTCCGATCGCGAGACCGCCGAGGATCGCGCCCGGGATGCTGCCGAAGCCTCCCATGATGGCTCCGGCGAATCCTTTGATACCAAGTGAGCCGCCCATGGCCGGACTGACGTAGAGCAACGGCCCGACGAGCCCGCCGGCCAGAGCCGCCAGCCCGGCGCCGATGGCGAAGGCGATGGCGTTGCTGCGCCCCACATGGATGCCGACCGCCGTCGCCGCCTCGTGATCCATCGCTACCGCTTGCATCGCCGCGCCGCGCTTGGTGCTGTGCAGAAACCACACCAGCAGCACGGTGGCCAGTGCGGCCACACCGAGAACCACCAGATCGTAGGTGCGCACCCGCACCCCGAACAGGTCCAGTGGCGCGGTGCGCACCGGCGAGGGGACCGCGGTCCCGGTGGCGCCCCATCTCAGGATGGCCAGCGCCTCCAGCACGGTACCGAAGCCGATGGTCCCGATGAGCATCAGGTCGAAATCCTTGTTCTCCAAGGGCCGAAGCACCCGCTCGATCACGAGCCCGATCGCCGCCGTCACCCCGATCGCCACCGCCATGGCGATCGCGAAGGGCAGCTTGGCGAACAGGTAGAAGGTGGTGGCGACGTGCGCGCCGACCATCACCACACCCGCGTGGGCGAAGTTGACCAGCCCCATGGTGCGGTAGACGAGGGAGAACCCCAGCGCGACCAGAGCATAGATCGCGCCGAGGCTCAGTCCGCCGACGACGGTCTGAAAGAAGAGCTGCATATCAGGACGCCGCTATGAGCTTGCCGTCTTTGATGACACCGATCTGGGTGGCGAAGATGCCGACGCCGGTCTCGTCGTAGGCGAAGTCTCCCAGCAGGCCCTTGTACTTGGTGGCCCGGATCGCGTCGGCCAGCGCCTGCCCGGTGGCGGCGTTGCTGGTCTTCAACGCCGTGAACAGGATCTGCGCCCCGTCATAGGCCTTGGCGCCGTGCAGCTCCGCCTCCTCCTTGAACGCCGCCAGGTAGGCGGCGGCGAACTTGCGGGAGGCGTCGTTGATGTCGTTGCTCAGATACGGTGAGCTGACGATGGTGTTCTCCACGTTGGCCTTGCCCGCGGTGTCGAAGAAGACCGGCGTGCCCTGGGGCGCGGCCCCGGCGAAGGTCGCCGTGATGCCCAGGTCTCTGGCCTGCTTCACGATCAGTCCGGATTGGACCTCTTCCGCGCCAAGGAAAATCACCTGCGGGTTCTTGCCCCGGATGGTGGTCAGGGCCGCGCTGAAGTCCTTCTGGTCGGTGGTCACGACCTGGTCGGCCAGGGGCGTGACGTTTCGCGCCGTCAACGCCTTGAGGAAGGCATCGTGCTCGCCCTTGCCGAACGAGCCGTTGTTCGTGACCATGGCGATGTTCTTGAGGCCCTTGGTCTCCACGATGTACTTCGCCAGCGTCTCGTCGTAGGTCGTGCTGGTCGGCCCGTTGAGGAACAGGAACGGGCTCTTCTTGGCGACGAGCCCGGTCGACTGACCCGACGTGATGTTGGGAATCTTCGCGTCCTTCAGGATGTCGGCCATCGCGATGGTCACGGCGCTTTCCGCCGTGCCCAGCATGGCGATGTAGCCCTCGGCGGCGATTTTGCGGGCGAGGTTGGTACCGACGGTCGGGTCGCCCTGATCGTCGAAGACATCCATCTGGATCTTACGGCCGTTGATGCCGCCCTTGGCGTTCCACTCGTCGACGACGAGCTTGGCGCCCTTGAGTTCCCAGGCGCCCAGCGAGCTGAGCTGGCCGCTCTGCGCGTCGACCAGTGCGATCTTGATCGGTCCGGCGTTGTTCTGGCCCGAGTTGCTGTTGTCGGCTCCAGGCGGGGCGCACGCGGCCGTCAGGACCACGGCGGTTGCCGCCACGACCACAAGCAATACGCGTCTTGCCAAAAGGGACTGTCGTGCCACAAGAGACATGGGTCACCTCAATCAAGGCAGAGAACTGGGTAGTGGACTGGAACTAGGCGGTGGGGAGGAAGCCGTGCGGGCCGTAGACGAAAACCAGCCACAGCGGCTCGCGCCCGGTGTTGACGTGCTGGTGCGGTACACCTTTGGGAATGAACATGAAGGTGTGCGGGGCGAACTCGGTGCGGGTGCCGTCGGGCTGCACGACCTCGCCGCTGCCCCGGACGATGAAGTTGATCTCCTCGGAATCCGGGTGGTGGTGCAGGGAACTGGCCTCGCCAGGCTCGAAGATGGTCAGCCCTCCCGTGAGAAACTCGCTGCCGCGCAAGCCTTCGTCGATGACTTTGTAAACCTTGCGGCGGTGGCCGTCGTCGTCAAGGCCGAGCCAGTTCGGCTGCGCCCCGTGACTGCCTTGGGAGAACGGGTCGATGACGTGGATCACGGCTGCCCCTCCTAGAGACCATTTGTGAATAGACCCTGGTAGATGTCCTTGATGTTCCAATGCCCGGGTGTGGGCACGGGCTCGTTGACCATAGGGACGTCCAGGACCGCCGGTCGGCGAGCCAGGACCGCGGCGCGAAGCGCCATCGCCAGATCTTGGGGATTTTTTATTTGGTACCCGTCAGCGCCGCACGCCTCGGCGAAAGCGGCGAAGTCGGGGCTGTAAGGATTGCCTTGCGCATCGGTGAACTCGCAGCCATAGCTGCCGCCGAAGTTCGCCTCCTGAAGATCGGCGATCGTGCCGTGGGCGCGGTTGTTCATCACCACGAAGATGACCGGCAGCCCCTGCTCCACCGCCATCGGCAGGGCCGGCAGCTGCGCGCTCATCCCGCCGTCGCCGATGAGCGCGACGACGAGCCGCTCCGGCAGGGCGATCTGCACCCCGACGGCGGCGGCCGGACCGAAACCCATGGTGGACAAGCCTCCCGGCGTGATGAACCGGCCGCCGGCCGGAAGCTGGTAGCACTGCGCCACCCCGTTCTTGTTCCAGCCGACGTCGGTGACGAGCACCGAGTCGGGCGGGACCGCGTCGTGCAGATCGGCCAGAATGCGTTGCGGCCGTAGCGGGTACACGTCGCTGCGGCCCTGTTCCCGCGCCGTGGCGAACAGCTCCGCGCGGGCGTCGGCGATCTGGTCTCGGACCGCTTGGCGCCTAACGGGTTCGGGGTGTGCCGCCCGCACCGCGGCCTCGATCGCGCCGACGGCGAGGGTGACGTCGGCGACCGCGCCGATCTCGACCGGGTAGTTGCGGCCGATCTCGGCCGGGTCGACGTCGATCTGGATCAGGCTGGTAGGCGGGAAATTCCAGGTGTAGTCCGGGTGCCACGAGCTGGCGTCGGTCTCGGCGAACCTGGTCGCCAGCGCCAGCACCACGTCGGCCTCACGGGTGTACCCGTTGGTGATCTCCAACCCCCAGAAGCCCGGCATACCAAGCAGAAGGGGATGGTCGTCCGGGACGAGCCCCTTGGCCATCAACGAGTGCGCGATCGGGAGGTCGAGGTGTTCCGCCAAGCGCAGCAAGGCTTTCCGCCCGGCGTCGCCGCGCAGCCCGCCACCGACGCAAAGCAATGGCCGCTCCGCCGCGAGCAGGCGCGAGGCGATCTGCTCGGCAACGGGAGCGGCCAACGCCGGGGGCACAGGGTCGGCCAGCGGGGGCCATCGACGGGCCAGCGGGCGCGACAACAGGTCCATCGGGATGTTGAGCAGCACCGCACCCGGCCGCCCGGACGTAGCGGTCCAGAACGCCCGCTCCAGAAAGCGCGGCAGATCCTCGGCGCGATGCGCCCGCCAGGCCCGCTTGACGAACGGCGTGAAGATGGAGGCCTGGTCGGCGTCGGCGTGGAGGTTGACCTCCTGGTGCGGATGGCGACCGTCGTAATAGGACGGTACATCGCCCGCGATCGTGATGAGCGGGACCGAATCCAGCGCCGCGGTCGCGACCCCGGTGACGGCGTTCATCAGGCCCGGACCGACGTGCACCAGCAGCACACCCGGTTTGCCGCAGGCGCGAGCGTACCCGTCGGCGGCGTGCGCGGCGGCCTGCTCGTGACGCGCGATGACGAACTTGATGGAGCTGCGCCCCATCGCGTCCAGCAGCGCGATGTTGGTGTGGCCGCAGGTGCCGAAGACATACTCCACGCCATACGATTCCAGTTGCGCCACAAGCACTTCCGCCGCCGTCTTCACAGCGCCACTCCTCCAAACACGGACATGTCCCGCAACAGCAAGGTTTTGATCACGGTGTACTCCTCGATCAGGCAACCGGGCGACTCGCGGCCGAAGCCCGAATCCTTGACCCCGCCGAAGGGCACGTGGTCGAGGCGGAAGTTGGAGGAGCCGCCGACGATGAGCCCACCCACCTCAAGCTCGCGCCACGCGGTGATGACCCGCCCGATGTCGCGGGTGAAGATGCCCGCCTGCAACCCGAACCGGCTGCGGTTGCAGGTCTCGATGACAGAGGCGAAGTCGTCGTACGGCAAAACGGCGACGAGCGCCCCGAACACCTCGTGCGTCACGACTTTGGCGTCCTCGGGCGGTCCGGCTACGATCGTCGGCCGCAGCGTCGCCCCGTCGCGCTCGGCCCCGCACACGAGCCGCGCCCCGGCGTCGCGCGCCTCCCAGGCCCACCCCTGAACCCGTTGCGCCGCTTGCTCATCCACCATCGAGCCGACGTCGACGCTCTCGTCGAGCGGATCGCCCACCTTCAGCGCGGCGACCTCGGCCGCCAAAGCGTCCACAAAGGACGTGTAGCGGGACCGGTGTACGAACACGCGCTGCACGCTGATACAGCTCTGCCCGGAGTTGCTGTACCCCGTCCGCGCGCAGTCCGCCGCCGCCTTGGAAACAGACGCGTCCTCACACACGATGGTCGCCGCGTTGCCGCCCAGCTCCAGCACGAGCCGTTTGGCCCCGGCCGCCCGCGCCACCGCGTCTCCGGTGGCGGCGCTTCCGGTGAAGCTGATCACCGCCACCTGGTCACCCGCGCACAAGGCCGCCCCGACCTCGCCGCCGCCGTGCAGCAACTGCACCGCTTCCACCGGCATCCCGGCCTCGACGAGCAGCCGCACGACAGCCGCCGACGCCGCCGGGGCCTGCGGCGGCGCCTTCACTATCGTCGTATTGCCGGCCGCGAAGGACGCGCCGAGCTTGTGCGCCAAGAGGTTCGCCGGGGCGTTGAACGGCGTGATGGCCAGCGCCACGCCGGCCGGAACCCGTACCGTGAAAGCAGTGTTGCCCACGCCGCGAGCCCAGCCCGCGACCGGCAGCACCTCGCCGCCGATGCGGCGCGCTTCGGCGGCGCAGACCGCCAGGGTGTCGGCCACGCGGTCGATCTCCCCGCGCCCGTCCTTGAGCGGCTTGCCCAGTTCCAGCGCGAGCAACCGTGCCAGCTCGTCCCGCCGGCGCGCCGCCATCGCCGACGCGCGCTCCAGAACGCCGGCCCGGAAGGCCGGTGACAGCGAAGCCACAAACCGGCGGTTCCGCTCGGCATAGGACAGAGCGTCCGTAATCTGGCCCGCATCCGCCAGCGGCGCCCGGCTGACCACACGACGGACATAAGGTCCCATCCGATGGAGCCACCCTCCACTGTGGACGTCCTGGACCCACTCACCCGCCACACAAACTGGCGCTGTGGTAACGGCGTCCGGCTCTGCCCCGATCAACTCCGACCAACTCCCAAAACCGCTATGTGGTACGTCTGGACCGCTGTACGGACTTGGGTGTAACGTACGGTCGTCCCCGCCGCCAAGGCAAGAGGCCGGAACCAGAAAGTTACAGACGCATGACGCGCGACAATCACTTGGACCGGCTTCCACGAAAGCGAGGATCCACAGTGGCCAAAGAGATCGAGGAGACCGAGTCCGGTGGCGTGCGCAGCGTGCAGCGTGCCCTGGACATTCTCTCGCTGCTGACCGAGGACAAACCCGCGGTCACGATCCGCGAGATCGTCGAGGCCACCGGGCTGGCCAAGACGACAGTCATCCGCCTGGTCCAGACCCTCGAGCAAAGCGGACTCCTGTGGGCGACCAGCAGCGGCTACCATGCCGGCCCCGGCCTGTGGCGCTGGGCTCACCTGGCCAAGCGCAGCTGGGAGCTGCCACCGGAGACCCAGCGCGCCATGCGCGACCTCGCCGCGCGTTACCGGGAGACCGTCAACCTCTATGTGCTGCGCGACATCTACCGCGTCTGCGTCGCTCAGCAGGAGAGCCCGCAGCCGCTGCGCCACGTGGTCCACGTCGGCGACGAGCTGCCGCTGTGGGCCGGCGCCTCGTCAAAGGTGTTGCTGCGAGACGCTTCCGAGGCGCTGCTGCTGCGGGTGGCGCGCAGCTCGCCTTACGGCGACACCCACATCAAGCGACTGCGGGAGTGGATCGACGACGCCGCCGGCCATGGCTTCGCCTACAGCCACGGCGAGCGCGAGGAGGGCCTGAGCGCGGTGGCGGCGCCGGTCGCCGGCCGCTCCGGCACGGTCGTGGCCGCGCTGTCGCTCAGCGGGCCGACGGTGCGCTTCACCGACGACCGGGTGCGCGAGTTCTCCAAGGCGCTGCGCGAGGCCGCCCGCCAGATGTCCGAACGAGGCTTCAGCCACCCACTCACATGAGCAGATGGGAGCACCCATGCCGCACCCCCGCCCGCCCGCCACCGCCGGACCGCTGGCGGGCATCCGGGTCCTCGACCTCACCAACGTCCTGGCCGGCCCCTACTGCACCTACCAGCTGATGCTTTTGGGCGCCGAGGTCGTGAAGGTCGAGGTGCCCGGCCGCGGGGATCTCGCCCGGGTGCTCGGCGCCGACGAAGGCCTCAACACCCAAGGCATGGGCGCCTCCTTCCTGGCGCAGAACGCGGGTAAGAAGTCCGTCGAGCTCGATCTGAAAAGCCCCTCCGATCGCGACACCTTCACCGACCTCGTCCGCGGCGCCGACGTGCTCGTGGAGAACTTCCGCGCGGGCGTGCTCGACCGGCTCGGGTTCGGCTGGGAGCGGCTGAGCGACCTGAACCCGCGCCTGATCTACTGTGCCATCACCGGGTTCGGCCAGGACGGGCCGATGAGCCAGGCCCCCGCCTATGACCAGGTGATCCAAGGGCTTTCCGGGATGATGAGCATCACCGGCACGCCCGAAACCGCTCCCCTGCGCGTCGGTTTCCCCATCAGCGACACCCTCGGCGGCCTGGTCGCCGCGATGACGATCTGTGCGGCGCTGGCCGGGCGGGCCGGCACCGGGCAGGGAGCTTTCCTCGACGTGTCCATGCTCGAGGCCTCGCTTTCCGCCATGGGCTGGGTGGTCTCCAACTTTCTGATCGCCGGGACCGCGCCCACCCCGATGGGCGACCAGAACGCTACCGCCGCACCGTCGGGCACGTTCTACGCCGCCGACGGCCCGGTCAACATCGCCGCCAACCGGCAGGAGCAGTTCGAGACCCTGTGCCGGGTCATCGACCGGCCGGATCTCCTCTACGACCACCGGTTTCTCGACCGGGAGGATCGCAAGCGCCACCGCGACGCGCTCAACCACGAGATAAACATGGCGATCCGGCGGCACCCGGCGATCGATTGGGAGCGGGCGCTGTCGGCCGCCGGCGTGCCGGCCGCGCGCATCCTGACCGTGCCGCAGGCGCTCGAACTGCCGCAGCTGGCCCACCGCGGGTTCCTCACCCGGCTGCCGCTGACCGACGATCCGGACCGCACCGTCCGGGTGGCCGGAAACGGTACCCTCATAAATGGAGAACCGTTGCGCCCCAAGGCTTCTCCCCCACGGCTGGGCGAGCACAACGATCAGCTGAAGGCGACCGCCGCCCGCTGGCGGGAGGCGCGGGCGTCATGAGCGAGGAGGAGATTCTCGCTTGGTGGGCCACAGATCTGTCGCATATCTCGCCCGGCGTCATCACTTTGCGCGGCAGGCCGATACAGGACCTTATCGGCTCGGTCTCGTTCGTCCAGGTGCTGTGGCTGCTGCTGCGCGGTGACATGCCGCGGCCGCGCGAGGCGGCCCTGCTGGAGGCGGCGCTGGTCGCCGGGGTCGACCACGGTACGCAGGCACCCTCGATCGCCAGCGCCCGCATGGCGGCGACCTGCGGGGTGGGGCTCAACAACGCCATCGCCAACGGGGTCAACGTGCTCGGCGACGTCCACGGCGGCGCCGGTCAGCAATGCGTGGAGCTTCTGCTGCGCATCGACGAGAGACGCGCCGCGGTCGACAACCTGGTCCAAGCGGTGGAACACGAACTCGCTCAGCTCCGTTATGTGCCCGGTTTCGGGCACCGCTTCCACCCGGTGGACCCGCGCCGGGAACCGTTGCTGCGCCAGGTGGAGGAGGCGACGCGCGACGGCACGGTGCCCGGGCACCACCTCGAGGCCGCTCGGGAGATCGAGAAGCAGCTCAACGACGGCCGGGACCGGCCGGTGCCGATGAACATCGACGGAGCGACCGCCGTCATCTACGCCGAGCTGGGATTCCCGGCCCCGCTGGCCCGGGGATTCTTCGTGTTGAGCCGAAGCGTCGGCATCCTCGCCCACGCCTGGGAGGAGACGCAGCAGGGACGCCGCATCAAAGGCCTGCTACCCCCGCGTTTTAATCCATAGCGAAATGGGAATGGCTCCCTATTGTCCCTCTCGCCGCAACGTGAGGAAGATTCCGCTGTGGACAGTGCCAAGCGCCAGCTGGTTACGCGGATCCTCTCCCATCCAGCCGACGCCATCAGCGAGGCGCCCGCGATCGAACAGGGCGACCGAACCATCACCTATGGGGATTTGTCGATGCTTGTCGCCAGCCGGGCGAGGCTGCTGAACGCCGAGGTGACGGCGGTGCACCGGCGCAAGTCCATCGAGTACCTCGTCGATCTGTTCGCCGTCCTCGACCGGGGCGGCATCGCCGTGCCGATCGACCCCGACCTGCCCCCGGAACGGCGGGAAACCTTCCTGAGACTGGCCCGCCCCACGGTCATGCTCGGCGACGGCGGTGTCAGAAAGCGAGAAACCCAGCGGGAAACGCAGCCGGGTCAAGCGGCATGGCCAGGGTTGCCGGACGACGGCGCGCTGATCTGGTTCACCTCCGGCTCGACCGGCGTTCCCAAGCCGGTGCTCAGCTCGGCCTCCGCGGTGAAGTCCTTTGTGGACTGGTTCTGCCCCGAGTTCGGCTTCGGCCCCGGGGACCGGTTCGCGTTCCTCACCGGGGTCAGCTTCGAGGCCAGCATGCGCGACATCTTCCCATCGCTGGCGTGCGGCGCCACCCTCGTACTGCCCGAGGACGAGACGGACGGCACCGACGCGCTGGAATGGCTGGCGGACAAGGCAATCACCGTCGTGACGGTGGTGCCGTCGCTGGCCCGGGCCTGGCTGCGTCACGGGCGCGTCACGTGCCCGTCGGTGCGAGCCGTCTTCTTCGTCGGCGAACCCGTCCCCGCCGACGTGCTCACCGGCTGGCGCACCGCCTTCCCCAACACCACCGTGCGCGTGAACTCCTACGGCTCCACCGAAGGCGGTCAGGCCACCATCTTCCACCGCATCGAC
>Ga0075418_10006011_pt1 | contig 13705 bp, 11 predicted proteins | sample SoiMetdeltSBSDD2_FD_81776 | JGI IMG/M metagenome (GOLD analysis project Ga0075418, IMG submission 81776) | Bulk soil microbial communities from a Populus tree surrounding site in Tennessee, USA - Soil MetaG P. deltoides SBSDD2 | ecosystem: Environmental > Terrestrial > Soil > Tree plantation...
CGGCCTCAGCTGGCGGCACATGGCCAATCGGCTCCAGAAGCCTGCGGTTGTTGAACCAGTCGACCCATTCGAGCGTGGCGTACTCGACCGCTTCGAGCGATCGCCACGGGCCGCGCCGATGGATCACCTCGGCCTTGTAGAGCCCGTTGATCGTCTCGGCGAGCGCGTTATCATAACTGTCGCCGACGCTGCCGACGGACGGCACAAGACCGGCCTCGGCCAACCGCTCCGTGTACCTGATCGAGACGTACTGGGTATACGAGCGAGGCGTTCCAGCGGCTGATGGCCGAGCACGGGGGTGACGTGCAGCCTGAGCCGCTCGGGCAACGTGTGGGACAACGCGGCGATGGAGAGCTTCTTCTCGACCCTCAAGGTCGAGCGCGTGGCTCGCAAGACCTACCGCACGAGGGACCAGGCCAGAGCCGATGTATTCGACTACATCGAGAGGTTCTATAATCCGCGACGGAGACACTCGACGATCGGCTATCTCAGCCCGATGCAGTTCGAACAGAAGGCGCGATCAGCTTAGGTTGGTGTCTACCGAACCGGCAGCAGCTCATCCTGCCGTGCGGCGACGCTGATCTCAGCGCATCGTGCGCAATTCGCCGCGAACCTCCTTGAGCAAGCGGATGCTCAGCGAGTCCTCTTGAGGAATGGCCTCAGTGGGCCGCGACTGAGGGACCGCATCGCTTGGTAGGAAGCCCCAGCGTACCGGGAGCGGCATGCTGCCATCCTCGATCAGCGGCAGCTCCACCTTGACGATGTCGCCAGGCTCTAGGATGGTCCATTCGGTGGCTGGCAGCTCCTGGGCCTGGCCGCCAGGGGAGCGCCGGGTCACCTTGTAGACAGGCTCGTTGGCCTGTACGCGCGTGCGGCTGGCGAGCGCCAATGGCGCGATGACGCGCGACTCATAGAGCAGGTTCTGAGCCGTCTCTGACTTTAGGCTGACCTGCTCCAGCCGATGTTGCGTCACTTGCATTTCGCTCGCCACCTCGTTCATGCGGCGGGTGCGCAATTCGATGAGCAACATTTCGGTCTTGCTCATCTCCTGGCGCACCTTCAGCAATCCGGTCTCGAGCCGCAGCCGGTCGCCCTCGAGCTGTGCCACGTTGCGTTGCAGCGCCAGCCGGCGCGGCTGGGGGATGAGTCCTCTGTTGGCGAGGTCCTCGATGCCTTCTAGCTCCTTGCGCGCTAGCTGCGCGACCTTGTCGTGGCTGGTGAATTGTCCAGTGAGCGATGCCACCTCGCGATCGAGGTCCGCGCGCAGCTGGCGCAGGTTGGCGACCTGGGTCTCGTCGGCTTCACGCCGCGCAGAGAATAGGTGCTGCTCATTGTCGAGCACCACTTTGATCTCCCCTTCGCCAGCTTTCGCAGTCAATACGGCGGGGAACTTGATGCTGTCGGCGCCCTTCATCTCGGCCTGCAGCCGCGCGCGCCGCGCCAGCAAGCTTATGAACTCGCGGGCGTAAAGGTTCAGCTCGCCGCGCGTGGTATAGATTTCGCGCTCCAGCCGAACGTTGCCGTCAAGCGAGCGCTTGAGGCCACCGCTCATACTCACCGCCTGCAGCAACGACAGTCCTGGCCGGTAAGGATACTCGCCCGGCTTATCGACCTGACCCACCACGTAGAAGGGACGGAAATGCACGATCTCGATGGTGATGTCGGGGTTTGCGGCCAGCCCCATGCGTTCCTTGAAGCGCTCGCCGATGCTCTGCGCCAGGTCGGCGGTCGATAGGCCGACCGCGGGCACCTCGCCGACAACCGGCAGGGACAGTTTGCCCGTGGCGCCGACCGTGTATTCTGAATTAAAGGCGGCCCACTCGAACATCTCGTCCTTAGAAGGGCGCCACTCAAACACTTTGATGCGCAGCTTGTCCTGCACTCCGAGCCGGTAGTCGCTGCTCTGTGCACCGGCGCCAAGCTGACCGGCGCCGCTCAGCAGAACGAGGCAGCCGATCGCGACACCGAGCAGAGCATGGCCGATGCGCAGGCGGATTTTACCGTCCCGACGCGCCACGGCCAGGGTCGCTACAGAGATAAGCCGGCCGGTCAGTCGGTTTGTTTGCATTGTCTCGGTCACGTATCACCTCTGATTCTAGAACCCTTCCAATGAGGCACTCTGCCGGCAGAAGGCATCACCGATGGCTTGTGTCCCCAGGCACTGCGGCCGAGTCGAGCAGCACCGCCGCTTATGCGCAGCCGCAGGACACGGTTCGGGTTGGCTGCAAACCTGCGGACCCGTTAGCCTACCTCAGGGTCGGAGCTTCGGGAGCATCGCAAAAAGGTGGATCCCCTGCCGCGCGCTTGACCCCCGGCCTTGGGGCCTTTTGCTGAGCCCGCCCGCACGCGAACCTAATCGAAATGAGTAGGTAGGTATCAACCGTCTTGCGATGGTCGCAATTCGCAGGCCTGGGGGGGCGTCGTTTGAGCGTCTTGTTGCGTATTGCCATCCGCGCGAGGTTCGCCGGCATTGCCAGTCAGCCCCGAGTGACAATGTCGCAACACACCCTGAACGGCCACGCCCCAGCGTTGCGTGCCATGGCGCCCGCAGCCGCCCTGCTGGACACACGAGCCTCGGCCGCTCCCACCTTCGCCGCGCGCGTCGCCATCGTGCACGACTGGTGCCCTTCCTTTCGCGGCGGCGAGCGCGTGCTGGCCGAACTTTGCCGGATCTTTCCAAAGGCCGAGGTGTTTACTCTATTCGATTTCATGCCAGCCGATATCAAACAGCGCTACTTCGACGGCGTGCCGTTTCACACTTCTATAGCGAACCGCCTGCCGATGGTGCAGCGCTACTACCGCGCCCTGTTCTTCGCATGTCCGTTCTTGATCGAGCAATTTGACGTGACCAGCTACGACGCCGTGCTCTCCTCCTCAGCTGCCTTTGCGCGTGGTGTGCTGACTCGGCCCGACAAGCCGCACTTGTGTTACGTGCACAGCCCCATCCGCTATGCCTGGGACGAACAGTTCTCCTACCTTGCCCAGGGACGTATGGGCTATGGCCCCAAAGGCCTCGCCTTCCGCTACCTCCTGCACCGTTTGCGCATCTGGGACACGCGCACGGCACACGGGCCGGATCTCATGCTAGCCAACTCGAGTTATGTGCGCCAACGGATCCGGCGCATCTACGGCCGCGATGCGCGCGTGGTGTTCCCACCGGTGGCGCTGGACGAGCTCGTCTATTCCGACCGCAAGGAGGACTACTACATCACAGCCTCCTTCCTGGCCCCCTACAAGCGCACGGACCTCGTCATCGAGGCCTTCAATGCCATGCCGGACCGCCGCCTGTTGGTGATAGGCGAGGGCCAACAGTCGCGCAGCTTGCGCGCCCTGGCTGGCCCCAACGTCAAATTCGCCGGCTACTTGCCGCGCGAGGAATACGCCCAGAGGATCGCCGCAGCGCGCGCGCTGGTGTTTGCGGGCTGCGAGGACTTCGGCATCGCGCTCGCCGAGGCGCAAGCCTCCGGGACGCCGCTAATCGCCTTCGGCCGCGGTGGCGCCGCCGATATCGTGCGGCCGCTTGGAGGTGCCGAAGCTCCTACCGGTGTATTGTTCGCCGAGCAGTCGGTCGCCTGCATCAGGGCAGCGATCGCAGAGTTCGAAGCAAATTCAGAGGCGATGGCGCCTGTCGCCTGCCGCCGGAACGCACAGCGCTTCGGGGCCGAGCGCTTCGCCCGAGAGATCGCCACGGCCTTTACAGACGTGCTCGCGCTACATGTGAACGAGCGTGACGAAACGGGCGCTCTGGCCACTCTCGGCGGCTCCGCCGCCGGCGTCGAACTCGACGCCGTCCGCGCGAGCTAGCGCTTCGAGGAAGAGCAAGGCGGAGGCACGCCAGCTGAAGTGCTGCGCCTGCCGCCTGCCCCGCTCCCTGAGTTCCACACGCAGGCCGGCATTGCCGCGCAGTTGCACGAAAGCGGCCAGCCACGCGTCAGGATTGTCCGGCGAGGCATAGAGCACGCCATTCCCGCAGATTTCCGGCAGGCTCGCCCGGTCGCTCGCCACCACCGGACACCCGCGCGCCATTGCTTCCAACGGCGGCAAGCCGAAGCCTTCGGTGAAGGAGGGGAATGCGAGACACAGGCAGTCCTCCAGCAGGCTGGCAAGCTCGCCGTCGCTGACTCGGCCGAGCCAGGCGACGCCGGACATCTGGCCTGCGCCCTGGAACACACGCCCATCGGCGAGCCCCGCCACCGCGAGCCTCAGCCCAGCCGCGGCGAGCCTCGGCGCCAGGCCCGCCAACATGCCAATGTTCTTGTGCGGCGCCGGGCTGCCGAGCACCAACACAGTGTCCGGGCCGCCTGCTGCCGTTCGCGGCGAGCGCTCGGGCATCCACGTCAACGCATGTTCGTGGCCATTGGGGATGACCGCAATCTTGTCGGCCCGTGCGATGCCCCAGCGCGCCAACTCTGCGGCTGAGAACCTCGACACGGTGATGACTGACACCGCGGCCCACCCGAGCGCCGGCATCAACCCGCGATAGACTGCGCGAAACTGCGCCGAGTAGCTTTCGGGACAAATGCGCGTGTTGGCGTCGTGCATACACACGATATGACGGCGGGCCGCGATCGGGCCGGTGTTGCAAAGGCTCAGCAGACCGCCGCGTACCGCGCGGGCCAACTCCAGCTGCTCCCAGGTATGACCTCCCCGGCGCCCCGCGGTGCGGACATGGATAGCGCCGAGCGCGGGCAGTTCTTCGACTCCAGGCGGGATGACAAGCTCGAGATCGAGGTCGCGCGTGAAAGGGTGTCCTTCTACTGCGAGCGAATCGAGCGCCGCCACGATCTGACGGGCATAGCGTTGCACGCCTGTCACGGGTTGGCTGAGGAAGCGGCCATTAATGGTCCAGGCTCGGGTCATGGGGACTTGCAAGAGCGCGGCGAGTTGAAAAAACGGTAGGACTAGATCGCGTCCGGGCTGCTCAGGGTGACACGACCCGCATCCGGCTGCACGCCGCAGAAAGTGGATCTCGGCTACCTTCGAAAGCGGTAGCAGCGCACCTTCAAGCAACAACGGCGTTGGGTACTCCGAAAAACAGGCCCGACTTTTGTGACCCGTTGCTTCATGGTTCATGTAGTGGCTAGCGCGACTGCGATTGCGGCGTCGGTCTGCAGCATTCGAGGTAATCCCATGTCATCAGAACCGAGCATCTCCATCATAGTTCCAACTCTCGGCCGCGCCCGCGAATTGGCCCGGCTGCTCGAAAGCGTCGAGCGGCAGACTCTTTCCGCCTCTGAGGTCGTCGTCGTCGATCGCAGCGGTGACGGCAAGGTCTCAGACATGCTCATGAGCCGCGCATGGGGGTTCAACCTAGTGCGGCTGCCGACACCCCCCGTGCTGGGTACTAGCTACGCTATGAACCAGGGCTGGCCGAAATCCACGGGCAGCCATTTGCTTTTTGCCGACGATGACTGCTGGTATCCGCCTTGGTTATTCGCGCGGGTGCTCAAGCTGTTCCAGGAAACCGGATCGGACATCGTGGCCGGAAGAGCGGCCGACGAACATGGCCGATCGATCCTGGGCCGTTACGAGACGGTACCCCAGCCCATCGCGCGCAAGAACGTGTGGACCAGTTCGATCGAATGGATGATCGTGTTTCGCCGCGAGGTTGTCGAGGCAGTCGACGGGTTCGATGCCACCATCGGGCTGGGTGCGAGCACGCCGTGGCAGGCAGCGCCGGGACAGGACATCTTGTTGCGTGCGCTATCCAAGGGTTACACTGGTTATTTCGACCCGGGTCTGTATGGCTTTCATCCCGAACCAAATATCGTCCGGCCGGATCCCTCCATGTGCCGCAAGGCTCGTGCTTATGGCCGCGGGATGGGCTACGTGTTGCGGCGGCACAGCTTCGGTATGGTTGAGGTGGCGGGATGGATCGCGCGTCCGTTGGCCGGCGCAGTGCTCTACGCCCTCAAGGGTGAGGGCGCACGGGCAAGCTACTATTGGAACGCGGCTCGTGGCCGGCTCGAAGGCTGGCGCGGCAACAGGGCAACTTTGTCGGACGACTAATCCGGCGTGCGTAAGGATTGACTCTGGGATTTCCAATTGGGGCGAAGCGTGATTCCGTTTCCTCGAATGATTCGGGGAGGTGGAGATGCCGGCGCTTGCCCATCAGGGAAGATCACTCGCCAGAGGAGCTGCGGTCTGTTGCCAAAGCGGAGCGCGACGTGCGGGTGGCACGCCGCCTGCTGGCGATTGCCAATGCCCTGTCGGGCATGAGCCGGGAGGCGGCAGCACGGTCTGCTGGCATGGACCGGCAGACGCTGCGCGACTGGGTCATTCGCTACAACGCCGACGGCATCGAAGGACTCGCGGATCGCTGGGGCGAAGGTCGTCCACCGCGGCTCGACGCCGACCAGCAGGCCGAGCTTGCCCGGGTGATCCTCGCCGGTCCCGATCCCGAGGTCGACGGCATCTCGGCCTACGCTGGAGGACCTCGCTCGCATCTGCACGGAGCGCTTCGGCAAGCCGTTGCATCGCGCTTCCATGAGCCGCGTCGTGCGCCGGCTGGGTTTTTCCCGACAGAAGGCACAGCCGCATCACCCCGACAAGGACGAGGCCGCGCAAGCGGCTTTTAGGGGGGCTTCCTGATCGCCTGAAGGCGGTTGCCAATGCACATCCGGGCAAGCGCCTCCGCCTCACATTCGAGGACGAGGCTCGCATCGGCCAGAAGGGGCGCGTGTGCCATCGCTGGTACACGCGGGGCAAACGCCCGCCCGGACGCGCCGATCAGCGCTACACCTTCGCCTATATCTTCGCTGCGGCCGAGCCAGGCACCGACAATGCCTTTGCCCTGGTGATGCCCGAGGTCTCGACCCAGGCCATGCAGATCTACCTCGACAAACTGTCGGCTACGATCGGCGTCGATGAGCATTTGCTGCTGGTGCTCGATCGGGCCGGCTGGCATGGCGCCAACGATCTCAAGGTGCCGGCCAACATCACGCTTGAGCCGCTGCCGCCGCGTTCCCCCGAGCTCAACCCCGTCGAGCGCCTGTGGCTCTTCCTCAAGGAACGCTTCCTCTCGCACCGCTTGCTCGACGACTACGACGCCATCGTCGATGCCGCTTGCACCGCGTGGCACCGCCTCGTCAACGAACCAGGCCGCATAACCTCGCTCTGCTCCTATCCGTGGATCGCAGAAGTCAATGATTAGGCTCGGCGGTATAATACAGCCCTCCTGAGGCAGCATTTGCATCACAGCATCAAGACGGCTTGCTAGCATTTGCAGCTATTTGCGTCGCGCGGCTCGACCATGTACGCAGTTGGCGCATGAGGGGCCCAGCCTCGTCGAGAATTGGATGGCTAGTAAGCCGCAGGCCGGCCAGCCATCCGCCCCCCGCAAGCCCGATCGACAACGCTGCGAGCGACATCGACATTTCCACGTCAAAGCCGTTTAGCGTCAACACCATGATCGGGCCCAGCGTACTGGCAATAGCCACGGCAGCGCTCCTCCACAAGGCCTGCAAAAGCTCGTGCCATTCCCATCGCATGTGCAATCGCACGAAATAGAATGCGACATAGGCCTGTAGCGGAACGACCAGGAGCATACTGAAGGCCAGTTCCTGAGGGCCGAGCAACGCCGCGCCGCAGGCGATTACGGTCGACACCGGCAGTACGAGCAGGGAGCAGCGAAACAGGTCGCGCATCGCGCCAAGCGCGACGAGGACCGGGTAGTTTAGTTGGAAGACGAAGGAGAACAGAGCGGATAAAGTGAATATCTGCAGCAAAGGTGCGGCGCTGAGCCACTGCTCCCCGAGCAATAGACGCAGTACCGGATGGGCAAGCAGGGCGATCACCAACAATGCTGGCCATTGCAAGCCGCTGATCAATTCGACACCCCTCAGATAGGGTCCCTTCAGATCCTGGGACTCGCGGGCCCGCTTGGACATAGCCGGCAGCACCACCGATATCGCGCCGCCGAGAACGATTCTTTCAGGCAGCCGGCTGACCAGCAGTGCCCGGTTGTAATTGCCGACCGCCGTTGGCAACGCAAAGCGGCCAAGCAGCAAGTACGGGAGTTGCTCGAATATTTGCCGCAACACGACGTTGCAGCCGTTCAGGGTGCCGAACACGAGCACGTCACGCCAGCCTGTGGTGGACGGCAAAAAAATCCGCAGCCCCGGCCGCATCCATAGAGCCAGAGCACCGTTGGCGATCGCCGATATGAGCCATGCCCAGGCAAAGCACATGAAACCAAATCCCATTCGCGCCAGCACGACAACCACGATCATGTGCAGCATGGCGTTGAACACGCCCATGACCGCCAGCTTGCCGAACGCCATCTCGCGGCTGAGAAGGGCGACGATGAGGGTGGCAAACAGATCAACGACCGTGCATATGGCCGCTAGCCACAGGAACAGCACCAGCCGGGGCTCCCCGTAGGCCGCGGCGATCCGCGGTGCGCTCAGAGCGAGACCGGCCGCAATGGCACCACCGATCACGACCATGATCGTGAAAGTGCCGCGCACGTCATCCATCGTTAGTTGCGGTTTCTGGACGATGTAGGTTGGCGTGCCGAAGGCGCACAGCGACTGGGCGAGCATCACAACTGCGGTACCCAGAACGAAGATGCCGATCTCCTCGGGCTTGAGCAGCCGTGAGACGATCGCCAGGGTTGCGAAATTTGCCAACATGCTGAAGTAGCGATCGGCGGAGGCAAGCAGGAAGGCACGGCGGATCAGTGTCACAGCCGCTCCCCCGCGACTGACGAATGCCTGCCGACGCCCAAGCCAGCGGTGTTAACCCATACTGCTGCCACCAGCACAGCCTGGTCGGTGGAAGCCGAATAGAATAGACCATGTCGTATCCGGCCATTTTTCCTCCGCGCTGGACGGGCACATTCGTCGTCCGTGCTTGCGGGGAAGCGACGATGATCTGGGCGATTGCTGCTAGCGCGCTTGCCGGCTTGATGATCGGCTGGCGTTACGCTGTGCCGGCGCTGGTGGCGGCTTCGATCGCCGACATGGTCGCCGTCAGCGTGGCTGGCTGGCTGGCTGGTTGGTCTCTGCAGTCGGCGGCGATGGCAGCGTTGGCCTCCCTGGCCAGCCTGCAAGGCAGCTATGTAGGCGGTGTAGTCCTGGCGCGCAGGACTTCCGGTCCAAACGGAAAGCCCGGTGTCCGAAGACGCTAGTGGAGTTACCATGTTGCTATTGCAATGTTCGGGCCTGAAGGGGCGCAATCACGCATTGCTTCCTATGCCGCCTGGTCTACTCGCAACACGGTCGGAATGGTTCGGATCAGAATCGCCAGGTCCAGCCTGAGCGACCAGGCGTGCACGTAAAGGCGATCGAGCGCGATCCGCTCGGCATAGCCGCGGTGGCTGCGGCCGCAAACCTGCCACAGACCTGTCAACCCGGGTCGCACCTTCGCGTAGTCTCCGGACGCCTCCCCGTAACGGATGTGCTCCTCGGCAGTAACCGGCCGCGGCCCGACACAACTCATGTCGCCCCGCAGCACGTTGATGAATTGCGGCACCTCGTCGAGACTGGTCTTGCGCAGGAAACGCCCGATGGTGGTGACCCTCGGATCGTATTTGAGCTTGCGCTCCGAGCGCCATTGCTCCGCCAGAACCGGATCGCTGTTTAGGATCTGACGAAGCCGCTCCTCGGCATCCGGCACCATGGTGCGGAACTTGTAACAGGGGAAAGGCCGCCCGCGCAGGCCGACGCGCGTGTGCGCCAGGAACAGCCCTCCCCTATCGACCAGCTTCAGGAGAAGCATGATCACAACGAGGATGGGGAAGAGCACCAGCAGCCCGCTCGCGGCAATCGCCAAATCGCCCAAGCGTTTGCGCCGGCAGGTGACCGCCTGCTCGGTTCCGATCTCATGCGGTGTCATGCTTTCATAGGCGACCGCCAGAGCCACGACGGTGTCGGGCCGCGTCAGCAGGAGCCAGGGGAGCCTGTCGACGATATCCTGGCGCACAGCGGGCGCCTCTTGCGCAACGGGCCTCGCGATCGCCGGGGCTGAGCCTGCCTTTGGCATGGAGCCCCGCTCGATGAGGCCGGAATCCCAGCCTTCGTGTTGAGCTTTGGCGCCCGTGCGCGGCCCGTCCGGACTGGAACCAGAAAGTGGGATTATCATGGTGCTGCTGCGGCGCTCTCTCGCGAAACCTACACGTTAGCTTGAGCACCAATTGCTCCAGCAACAAGCGACGCTTTGGACGTATTTCTTGGTATAGAGACGTCGTCACACACGGAGAGATATCGCTCATCCATTAGAGCAAAGCCGCAAGCACCTAAGGTCGATCAGATACTACTTTGGGGAGGTACCTTGCGCGCTTTTGGTCCGAGACCTTCTCCCGCTCTACCTCGACACCAGCTGCCGAACATCGCCGTCAATGGCTCCCGTCGCACCCCGCCGGTCTGCCCACGCTAAGATTGTCCCGGCACCCCAGCAGGGTCTTGCTGCACGTAGACCGAACGGCGATGCCCGGACCCGACACATCGGCGATCGTATTGCTCTCAATCGACACGTTGCACACATTGCCCAGTAGCCTGATGCCGTCGTGTGCACTACCTTTGATGTTGTTGCCGACGATCGTGACGTCACGCACGGAAAGGTTCAGTTCGCCGCTGTCGGAATTGATCTCGATCGCGCCGTGCCCGGTCCGGCGGCGATTCTGCAGCGGGGCAAGGCTGCGCTGAATGTCGCTGACCTCGTTGTCTTCAATCAGAACACTACTGGCTCCGGGTGTGTGCCAGGCAGATTCGCGGGCTACGAGTATCCCGGCCGCAGCTGCGACGCTTGCTACTACGTTGCGGCGAATGGTAACTCTGGTCGCGCCAACGACGGATATACCACGACCCCACGGGATGTGCTCCACCTGATTGCTTTCGACAAGGATATCGGAAGCCTGTTTCCGAATATCATAGGCGACGACCCCAATCCCATCGTCCTCGGAATTGAAGATCGAATTGTGCAATACCTTCCCACGGGTGGCTCCGCCTGTGATGTGGATGCCATCGGCTTTGGTGTTCGATGCGCGATTGCAGGCCACGACAAAATCGCGCGCACCGCTTACGAAAATGCCTGCGCCGATGAAACCCTCGACGGCATTGTTGATGGCAGCGACACGTTGTCCGGTCAGGAGCAGGCCGGCGTGCTCCGTTCTCTCACCGCGCCTCTGAGGTTGAACCGAACGAATGACGAGATCGCGCACCACTGCGTCGCTGCCCTCGACGATGATTGCGGCCCGATCGAGATTCGTGGCGAGAACGACGGCCTGACGGCCCGCCAGCACGATGCCATCGCGGTTCACCCGTATGACGTCCGAGTGGACGTAAATCCCCTTCGGCAGCAAGACCACGCCAGGCTTCGTAAGCGAGGTGATGGCAGCCTGGATGGCCGGGCCATCGTCGCTTATTCCGTCGCCGGCCGCGCCGAAGGAGCGGACGTCTACAATTTGCGATGAGGGGCCAGGGTCCAGCGGCGCGCACAGCTCAGCAGGGGCAGCCTCGGCCGCACTGGCTGGCCTGATGCCATCCATGAAGCAGCCTCCCACCACCGCAAATACCACCGCAGTATGAAATATTCGCCGGCGGGCAATCCGCTCGCTCGCACCTAGGTAATAGACCACTATCGGTCCCAAAAGCAGGACAGGGAAGAAGCGACTGTCACCCCAATAGAATACGCGCTCAGCTACGCCCCCGAACCATGTCGGATACAGCATGAGGCCGGTGAGGGTCTCGCCGACCAGATATTTACCCGGGTGGGCGCAGGCATAGAAGGCCTCGTCCATGTAGCCGCTGTAGACGTAGATGGGTACCAGCACGAAGGCTACGAGCCGTGATGGACGGCTCCACCAATAGAGAGGGCGGGCGTCGCTTCGCGCGGGCCAGGCCGCGACGGCTTGGGAAGAAGTGAGCACAGCTACACCTCGCAAATATTTGCTAGAGCAGGTACGGCTACGCCTAACCACTCGCCGTCAACCGCCACTCGTGTCGTGTGCAGAAACAATGTGCACACAACATACTCTGTGACACTTTTTGGCTCGCCATTCTTGCTGGATGACATGGTGCCGTTTCGCTTCGCGTGCTGCACCAACTGGTGCGTGCTCGCGCAGATTGCAGATTGGCGTAGCGCTAGCATGTTTCTGCTCGCGGGACGGTAGAACAAGCCAAGCAAATGGCGTAGCCGCCTTTTGCTAGGCGATCGTCGCGACGCGTCTGGTTTTGACCGCCCACTTTGAGATGTAGCTGCATCTTTTTGGCTACTCAAAAAATAAATTAAATAAATTCATGCCGTTCTTCGAAACCGTTGCGGAGTTTTTTTGTTGTAACCCGTACCTATACAGTATGCATACCTCGCATGTTGTTGTCCAAAACTGTTGGGGGATTTTCATGATGTAATGCGGACGTCGGGAATACAGTATGCGTACCTCGAATGACAGGCTTGGCAACCACGTGCGCAAAGGAACACCTCCATTGCGCGCAGCACCGGAAAGTGTAGTACCTCCACACCCCACAACCCCGAGTGACAGCGGCCCGAGTGACAGCGGGTCGATTGTCGTGGTCGAGTCTCGCCGTCTTGTTCGTGAGTCGCTGGTGCACTGCATCAGGGCGCACATCAGGCTTGATCTGATCGGCGTGCAGAACATCGATGAGTGGATGGAGCTAGGCAAGACGCGCGAGGCTTCTCTGTTTGTGCTCGACATCTCCGCCTGCAGTTCCGACAACGGTAAGCGCATGGTCCAGCGCACATTGGAAGTGGCCAAGGGTGTGCCCACGGCAGTGCTTTCCGACGAGCAGGATCTGACGAACATCGGGGAGTTGTTGCGTTACGGCGTGCGTGGCTGCATCCCGACCGACCTCTCCCTCAACGTCGTCATCGCGGCGTTCGAGCTGATTAGGGCCGGCGGCACCTTCGTGCCGGCTGTCACCGTGATGAAGGCGTCCGCACCCGCTGTCACGAGGGTTGAGCCGTCCGCCGTGATAAAGGCCTCCGCGCCCGCTGTCATGAGGGCCGAGCCGCCAGCCGCCTACTCGCCCAAGGGCGTGTTTACTGCGCGCCAGGTTGCCGTCGTGAACCAGCTGCGGCTTGGCAAACCCAACAAGGTGATCGCTTACACGCTGGCGATGCGAGAGAGCACGGTCAAAGTCCACGTGCGCAACATCATGAAGAAGATCAATGCCAGGAACCGAACCGAAGTGGCGATCTTGACCAACCAAATGCTCAAACAATCGGAAGGGGCTTGACCTCGAGTCGCACCGCCGCCCGAGCGACGGCCAGCCGGCGTCCTGAGAAAACTTGTCAATCGTCTCATTCGAGGTGACCCTTGTCTATGCGATGCGCAGACTTCGCGCGCTCAAAAGCTCTCAGCGCCCGGGCGCATGCCCTCATTCCAGGCGGATGCCATACCTACGCTAAGGGCGATGACCAGTACCCTGTACTGGCGCCCGGCTTCATCGCGCGGGGGCTCGGCTGTCATGTCTGGGACCCCGACGGGAACGAATACATCGAGTACGGCATGGGCAATCGCGCCGTCGGCCTCGGCCACGCCTACCCGCCGGTGGTCGAAGCCGCGCGGCAGGAACTCGAGGCAGGCTGCAATTTTACGCGACCCGCCAGCATCGAGGTCGCCTGCGCCGAGCAGTTCCTGTCGCTCATCGACGGCGCCGAAATGGTGAAGTTCTGCAAGGATGGCTCGGACGCCACGTCCGGCGCTGTGCGTCTTGCGCGCGCTTATACCGGCCGCGACCTGATC